>FSWJ01000653.1_pt1 | contig 31294 bp, 26 predicted proteins | sample 1637851 | NCBI WGS metagenome assembly FSWJ01 (sample SAMEA3914789, study PRJEB12502) | metagenome | biome: forest; material: soil | place: Canada | collected 2011-07-03 | depth 0.3 m | reverse complement strand
GCAACTTCGGCTCGCTCATGGACTGGGTGGTGCGCGACGAGAGCCTGCACCTCAAGTTCGGGATCAACCTGATCCTCACGGTGCTCGAAGAGAACCCCGAGCTGCAGACCGAGGAGTTCGCCGCCGAGATCAAGAAGATGATCACGGATGCGGTCGAGATGGAGGAACAGTACAACCACGACCTGCTCCCCGGCGGCATTCTGGGCCTCAACGCCAACTACATCAACCAGTACGTCAAGTACCTGGCCGATCGTCGGCTCGAGGAGCTCGGCTTCGACCCCGAGTACAAGGTGACGAACCCGGCCAAGTGGATGGCGACCGCGAACGACACCCTGCAGCTCGTCAACTTCTTCGAGTCGACGAACACCTCGTACGAGTCGAACGCCTCGGCGTCGTCGGGGGCGAAGAAGGAGTAACTGTGGATGCCGGAGCAGATCGCTTCGGCATCGCCGCTAGCGTGCCCAGGTGCACGAGTTCGAGCTACTCGCCGATCCGACACGTCGCCGTATCGTCGAGTTGCTTGCACACCAGGAGCTCTCCGTGGTGGTGCTGGCCACGCGGTTGCGTGCCGACTCTCCCGTGAGCCGATCCGCGGTCTCCCACCAGTTGCGAGTCCTGCGCGACGCGGATTTCGTCGAAGTGCGGAACTGGGGCCTCGAACGCCGGTACCGACTCGCGTGGAACGCGATGGACCGCGTGGACGCCGCCGTCGAACGCCTTTGGGAGATCTGGGAGAACCGGGTCGGCTGGCCTTACGACATCCTGGCGCCGGAGCCGCCTCCACGGCTGCACCGCGTGGGACGGCGAGGACTTCGCGGGAGAACCCAGGCAGAGATCGAACCGCGCAACGACGCCGATGACTGGTTCCAGTACCTATCCGATTGAGCGGCGTCTTCGGCGCACAGCGATCTGACCGCACTGGGGGAGTCGTTTGGGTCGAGAGTAGGTGAATACCGCCTCACGGTGGGGCGCAGCTCACCTACTCTTGAGGGCACGGTCGCCCCGGCTCCGCCGCGGGTCGGGGCCGCTCAGGTCAGCGCGCGCTCGACCGCGGCGACGGCGTGCAGGGCCGTGGTGTCGAAGAGCGGGACTGTCGCGTCATCCGGACCGACCAGCAGGGTGATCTCGGTGCAGCCCAGGACGATCGCCTGGACGCCTGCCTCGACCAGGCGCCGCATCACGTCACGGTACGCCTCGCGGGAGTCGTCGCGGATGTCGCCGAGCACGAGCTCCTCGTAGATGATCCGGTGCACCACCGCCCGGTCGTCGGCGGGTGGGACCAGCACCTCGAGCCCGAACTCGGAGCGCAGCCGATCGGCATAGAACGGCTGCTCCATCGTGAAGCCGGTGCCGAGCAGGCCGACCGTCGTCACGCCGGCGCGCACCAGGGCCTCGCCGGTGGGGTCGGCGATGTGCAGAAGCGGGATGCCGGCCGCCGATTCGATCGCCGGCGCCACCAGGTGCATGGTGTTGGTGGTCATCACGAGGAACTCCGCGCCCGCTCGCTGGAGCGCCGCGGCGGCCTGCCCGAGGATCCGTCCGGCCTGCTGCCAGTCGCCCGCCGCCTGGAGCCGCTCGATCTCGGCGAAGTCGACGCTCCACAGCACCAGCGGCGCCGAGTGCAGTCCGCCGAGACGGTCGCGCACCGTCTCGTTGATGATCCGATAGTAGAGCGCCGTCGACTCCCAGCTCATGCCGCCGATCAGGCCGATGGTGCGCACCTCAGTGCTCGTGCTCGCCGGCGAACTTGAACGCCAGGCGGCCGTGGGCGAAGCCGCCGCCAGCGCGGATCGCGGTCGCGACCCATGCGGCCTCGGCGAGTTCGGCGTCCGTCGCCCCGGCCTTCTTGGCGGCCCGGCTGTGCCAGTCGATGCAGTAGACGCACTGGGTCGTGATGCCGACGGCCACGGCCATCAACTCGCGGAACTTGAGGGGGATCTCGCGACCCTCTGCCGCGAAGACCGCATCGTCGAAGGCGTCGAACGCCTTCAGGATGTCGGGGGTGTGCTTCTTGTAGTCGGCGGTGTGCTTCCCGTCTTCGTGGCGATCGAGGTAATGGTCGTCATCGCTCATGGTGCGACGATAACTCTCCGATCTCGATTACGCCTGCGACCGGTTTCGTCGAAGCAGAGCGATACTCTGCTTGCGTGAGACTTGTCCCGTCCCTGCTGGTCGCGAGCGCCCTCGTCGTGACTCTGAGCTCGTGCACGTTCGGCCCCGGCGGCGCCGGTCCGACGAGGTCGGGGACCGCGGATGCCGCGGACTCGCCGTCGGCGACGCCCGATCCCGGATCGGTGCAGAATCCGGCCGACCCCACCACCTGGCAGATCTCGGCCAACGGCATCGGTCCAGTGCATCTCGGAGAGAAGCTCACGGATGCGGTCGCGGCTACAACGGCATACGTGGAGGTGACGGATCGCACCACCTGTCCGAACACCGCGGTCACCCTGCTCGGAGCCCCCGCGGGTGCGGCGGAGTCGATGGTCCTCAACACGGACGCCGGCGGGACGGTCATCGGGATCGGGCTCGAGGCGACCGGCCCGACGACGGCCGAAGGCGTCGGAGTCGGCTCGCTGGTCTCGGCTGTCACCAGCGCGTATCCGGGCGCGATCGCGGGAACGCGCGGCTCCACCTCGGTCTCCAACCTGTGGACGGTGAGGGGCACACCCGGGTGGATCTCGTACGAGTTCGCGCCCGCTGACACGAATCCGTCGGTGATCCAGGTGGCCGTGGTCAGCGGACAGCTTCCGCCCTACGAATGGTGCAACTGAGACCACCCGTCAAGCGAGCGCCTTCCGGATGCGTTGGATGGAGACCGTGCTGGCGGCACCGAGCTGCTGGGCGAACAGCGACAGGCGCAGCTCCTCGAGCATCCAGCGCACCGGCACGAGCGTCGACGGCGTCACCTCGGTGAGCGGCAGCGTGCCGCCGGCGCCGCGGTAGAGCTGGGTCGCCTGCTCGACCTCGGTCAGCCAGACTCGGTCCCGTCCCGGGTTCTCGGCGAGCTTGCCGACCCGGTGCACGATGCCGGCCAGGTAGACCGGCACGCGCCGCAGCTGTGTGACTCCCGTGATCCGCAGGAACCCCGGATGCACCAACGCGTCGAACTGCGATCGCGCGTCCGCGAGCGGCGCCATCAGGCTCAGACTTGCGGCGCCCGCGATGGCGCGGTCCGCCTCCCGTGCTGCGCCGAGGATCCGCGCGGCAAGGGCGACGGTGGCGAACAGTCCGTCGACGAGCGCGGCATTCACCTCGGCGCGCAACGCCTCGAACGCCGTGCGGGTCATGGGTGACCGGTCGGAGACTGCCGCATCCACCAGGCCGTCGATCGTGGCCAGGAGGGCGTCGTCGAAGAGTGCGGCCGCCGAGCGGTACGGGCTGGTGGCGAGTTGCAGCTTCTCGGCGCCGATGAGGTGCTCCTGCACGTAGCCGAGCGGGCTCGGCACCGTGAGCGCGATCAAGCGGCGAACGCCGCGGCTGTGCTCGCGCTCCTGCTCGGCTGCGGTGCCGAAGACCCGGATCGCGACGCTCGCGCCCTCGTCGACCAGGGCCGGGTAGCCGGTGATGGTTCCGCTGGCGATCCGCGTCTCGAGTTTGGCCGGAAGCGCGTCGAAGTCCCAGGTGGTGAGGCCGGAGCGCTCGAGGTCGTTCGTCGGCGCCGCCACCGCCGTCACCTTCGCGATGCTCTTGCGCGACTGCTCGGCCAGGGTGTTCTGCAGGGCTGCGAGGCTCTTCGAGCTGGCGATGCGACGACCCCGCTCGTCGACCGCGGTGAAGGTCATGCGCAGGTGGGCAGGGAGGCGCGACTCGTCGAAGTCGGTCGGCGCGATGACCGTGTGCGTGATCGCCCGGATGCGCACCGCCAGGAACTCGCTCAGGCCGGCCGAATCATCGGGGTCTTGGAGCAACCGGCGTGCCCAGTCGGCGGCCGGCACCACGCTGCGCCGGATCGCCTTCGGGAGCGTCTTGAGCAGAGCCGTCACGAGCTCTTCGCGGAGTCCCGGGACCAGCCAATCGAAGCCACGATTCTCGAGCCGGGCGAGCAGTGCCAGCGGGATCTCGAGGGTCACCCCGTCGTCATCGGCGCCGGGTTCGAAGCGGTAGCGCAGCGGCATCCGCTGCTCGTTCTGCACCCACTCGCCGGGGAAGGCGTCGGCGTCGAGCTCGGCGTCCGGCTCCTCGCCGTCAGAATCGGAGCCGAGCAGCTCGGCGCGGGTCATCGTCAACAGCTCGGGCGCCTCGACCCTGGCCGCCTTCCACCAGACCTCGAAGCGCCGCACGTCGGTGACGTCGGCGGGCACGCGCCGGTCGTAGAAGTCGACGACCGCCTCGTCGTCGATCAGGATGTCGCGGCGCCGCGTCCTCTCCTCCACCTCACCGAGCTCGTCCCGCAGCGCCCGGTTCGCGCGCACGAAGTCGAACAGCCCGTTCCGCTCGATGGAATACGGCCAATCGCCCTCGACCATCGCGTGCCGCAGGAACAGTTCGCGCGCCTGCGGGGCGTCGATGCGTGCCAGCTGGATGCGCCGTTTCGGCACGATCGGCACCCCGTAGAGCGTGACCTTCTCGTCGGCGACCGCCGAGCCCTGCCGCTTCTCCCAGCGCGGCTCGCCGTAGCTGCGCTTCACGAGATCCCCGGCGAGCTGCTCGGCCCAGGCCGGGTCGATCGCGGCGACGGTGCGCGCGAACAGCCGACTGGTCTCGACCAGTTCGGCCGCCATCACGGCGGGCGGTCCCTTGCGGGCCAGGCTCGAGCCGGGGAAGATCGCGAACTTCTGGTTGCGTGCGCCCAGGTATTCGCGGCCTTTCGGCTCGCGGCCCTCGCGGGGCTTCTCCTTCGGGTTGGTCTTGGTGACTCTCTCGTCGCGGAGGCCGATGCGACTGAGCAGACCCGCCAGCAGCGATTTGTGGATGCCATCCGGATCGATCTTCGCCTCACCCGGCTTGATCCCCAGTTGGCTGCCCGCCCTCACCAGTTGCCGGTACAGGTCCTGCCACTCGCGGATCCGCAGGTAGTTCAGGAACTCGCTCCTGCACAGCCGCCGGAACGCGCTGCTCGACAACTGCGTCTGCTGCTCCTCGAGGTGGTCCCAGAGCTTCAGCAGCCCGAGGAAGTCGCTGGTGGGGTCGGCGAATCTCGCATGCAGCTGGTCGGCCTGGGCGCGCTTCTCGAGCGGGCGTTCGCGCACATCCTGGATGCTGAGTCCCGCGACGATCGCGGCCACCTCGCGCACCACGCCGCGCCGTTTCGCCTCGACGAGCATGCGCCCGAACCGCGGATCGAGCGGAAGGGCCGCGAGGTCGCGGCCGACCTCGGTGATTCTGGTATGCCCGGTCGTGCGGTCGCGCGAGATGGCGTTCAGTTCGAGCAGCAGGTCCATGCCGTCCTGGATGCCGCGCGAGTCCGGTGGCTGCAGAAAGGGGAACGCCGCGATGTCGCCGAGCCCGATCGAGATCATCTGCAGGATGACCGCCGCCAGGTTGGTCCGCAGGATCTCGGGGTCGGTGAACGCCGGCCGTTTCTCGAAATCGTCTTCCGAGTAGAGCCGGATCGCGATCCCGTCGCTGGTGCGCCCGGCCCGTCCCGAGCGCTGATTGGCGCTGGCCTGACTGATCGCCTCGATCGGCAGCCGTTGGACCTTGGCCCGAACGCTGTACCGCGAGATGCGCGCCGTGCCGGCGTCGATCACGTACTTGATCCCGGGCACGGTGAGGCTGGTCTCGGCGACGTTGGTGGCGAGCACGACCCGGCGCCGGATGCCAGGCGCGCGTTTGGTCTCGAACACGCGGTGCTGGTCGGCTGCGCTCAGCCGTCCGTAGAGCGGGAGCACCTCGGTGCCGGTCTCCGGACCGAAGCGCCCGCGGATGGCGTCTTCGGCGTCTCGGATCTCGTTCTCGCCGCTGAGGAACACCAGCACATCGCCGGATGCCTCGCGCCCGAGTTCGGCGAGGGCGTCGACGATGCCGTCCAGATAGTCGCGGTCGTCGCTCGGGGTGTCATCGGGGTCGTCGGTCGGGCTGCCGTCTCCGGCGTCGGCCACCAGCGGCCGATAGCGGATCTCGACCGGGTAGGTGCGCCCGCTGACCTCGACGATCGGGGCGGGGTTGCCTGCAGCATCCGCGAAGTGCGCCGCGAAGCTCTCGGGGTCGATCGTCGCGCTGGTGACGATCACCTTGAGGTCGGGGCGCCGGGGGAGCAGCTGCTTGAGGTAGCCGAGCAGGAAGTCGATGGTCAGGCTGCGCTCGTGCGCCTCGTCGAGGATGATCGTGTCGTAGCGGCGCAGCTCACGGTCGCGGTTCAACTCGGCCAGCAGCACGCCGTCGGTCATCAGCTTGATCCGCGTATCGCGCGAGGAGCGGTCGTCGAACCGCACCTGGTAGCCGACGACCGTGCCGAGCTCGACCTGCAACTCCTCGGAAATGCGTTCGGCGATGCTGCGCGCCGCGATCCGCCGCGGCTGGGTGTGGCCGATGCGCTCGCGGCCGAGTTCGAGGCAGATCTTGGGAAGCTGCGTGGTCTTGCCCGAGCCGGTCGCGCCGGCCACGATCACGACCTGGTTGTCGGCGATGGCGCGCGCGAGTTCCTCCCGTGCGGCGCTGACCGGCAGCTCGGGAGGGTAGGAGATCGTGAAGGGGAGGGCGTGCGACATGAGCCTTTCAGGATAGACGGACGGCGGTGGCTCCGGCCAAAGTGCCGCCAGAGGGCACCGGTGGAGCAAACGTGCCAGTCTGTTTTGGTGACGACAAACCCCACCACGCCCGTTCCTACGCTCACCTTCAACGACGGCCGCACCATCCCGCAACTCGGATTCGGCGTGTACCGCGTCGATCCCGACGAGACCGAGCGCATCGTCGGCGACGCGCTCGAGGTCGGCTACCGGCACATCGACACCGCGTCGCTGTACGGCAACGAGTACGGCGTCGGCCAGGCGATCGAGAAGTCCGGCATCCCGCGGGACGAGCTGTTCATCACGACCAAGCTCTGGAATTCCGACCAGGGTGCCCAGCAGCCTCTCGACGCGATCGACCTGAGCCTCGAGAAGCTCGGACTGGACCGCGTCGATCTCTACCTGATCCACTGGCCGTCGCCGTCGCGGAACCTCTTCGTCGAGACCTGGAAGGCGTTCGAGCAGATCAAGGCCGACGGCAAGGCCACGTCGATCGGGGTCTCGAACTTCCGCGCCCAGGACCTCGACCGCCTCGCCGCCGAGACCGGGACTGTTCCGGTGATCAACCAGGTCGAGCTGCATCCGCTCTTCACCCAGGTGCCGTTGCGCGACTACGGCGCGGCGCACGGGATTCTGACCGAGTCGTGGGGCCCCCTCGGGCACGCGGCCGTCGACATGTTCCGGGAGCCCGCCATCGCCACCGCCGCAGCCGCTCACGGGGTATCGCCGGCCCAGGTGATCGTCCGGTGGCACTTGCAGAATGGGCTGGTGGTGATCCCCAAGTCGAGCGCACGAGAGCGGATGACGCAGAACTTCGACGTCTTCGGCTTCGAGCTGACTGCCGACGAGCTGGCGGGCATCAGTGCCCTCAACCGCGATCAGCGCGTGGGAGGGAACCCCGGCACGGTCGGCGGCTAAGCGTCACGCGGCAAGGGGTGGACGGGCGACCAGCACGCTGCCTGTGCTGCCCTGATAACTCTGCGGGCCGGCTCCGGCCGGGACCAGCACGGTCATTCCGGCTGTGATCTCGAGCGGGCTGGCATCCGTTCTCAGCGTGACGGATCCGCTCAGGCCGATCACAACCGCCAAGCCGGCGGGCAGGACCCTCGGCGACGCGATTCGGTCAAGCCTGAAGAAGGGCACCGATGCGGGGGCGAGCGCTGGCCCGTCGACCATGCCGCGCCTGATCAGGCGGCGCAGCGAGTCACCGGTTGCGGCGGTGGTCGTGACTGCTTGCAGCGCCACCTCGAAGCCGAGGTCGAGGTGCCCGTCGGCAGCTCCGTCGAGTTCGAAACCATCCCACTCCAGAAGGATCGACAGATCTTCCGGCTCCTGCACCTCGGCCAGCAGAACGCCCTCGCCGATCGCGTGCAACGTGCCCGGTGGCACCCAGACGGTGTCTCCAGGTTCGACGTGGACCGCGTTCAGCAGCCCGAGCAGCGTCTCGGTGTCCTGCGATGCCGTCAGGGCAAGCAAGGCGGTCAGATCGAGGTCTTCGCGCAACCCGATGTGCACGGTCCCCGGAGCCAGGATGTACCAAGCCTCCGCCTTGCCGTGGGCGGCGCCCAGATGCTGCGCGGCGAAGGCGGCATCCGGATGCGCGTGCACCGGCAGGCGCTGCCCGGCGTCCAGGAGCTTGACCAGCAGTTTCGGGTCCGCGCCGAAGCGAGCCACATGCCCCGTACCCAGCCATCCGACAGGGTCGGCGGCGATCGCGTCGGCGAGCAGGGTGCCGCCCTCGAGACGCGTCATCCCGACGGGTGCCCGTCCGCGCACGCTCGTCGTCGAGGCCACCCAGTCCTCCGGGGTGCGCGGCGCCGAAGGTGCGACGCGGCGGAATTTCGAGATCCGAGCGCCGCCGTCGTAGAAGCGTCCCTCTGGTTGGTTGGGGCCGATCACGAGTGGTCCGGAAGTGGATGAGGGGGTGGGCATGCAGGCCCTTCGGCTTGGCGGGGGTCACAGGGAGTGGATGGCCGGACTTTCGCCGTCCGCGGGCGGCAGCAGCACTTCGACACCGGCCCGATGCAGGGCAGCGGCCAACTCGGGTGGGGGAGCCTCGTCGGTGACGAGATAGTCCGCGCGGGCGAGTTCGGCGACCTGTGCGAACAGTGGAGGTCCGAACTTGGAGGAGTCGGCAAGGATGGCGACCCGCGAGGCACGCGAGATCATCTCGCCCATCATCACAGCCTCCGCGACGTTGCTAGTGGAGTAGCCCGCGTCAGCCGAGACGGCGCCGACGGAGATGAGCGCCAGGTCGCAGTGCAGCTCGAGGTCGGCATTGCGCCCGGCGACCCGGAAACTCACCGGCCCGACCGTTGATTGGCCGGCCAGGCGCACCGCCCCGCCGAAAAGGTAGAGATCGTTGATGGCCTTGGGTGAGACCTCCGCCGGGATGCGCAGATTGTTGGTCGCGATCGTCAACTCACGGTGGTTGCGCAGGTGGCGTGCGAGGGCGAGCGACGTCGTGCCCGCGTTGATCATGATGACCGAAGCGTTGTCGACGAGGGTCGCGGCCAGCGCGCCGATCTTCTCCTTCGCCGAGGTGTGCAACTGCATGCGCACGTCGAGTTTCTTCTCGGTGGCGATCATCGCCATGCTGCTGACCGCTCCGCCGTGCGTGCGCACCAGGATGCCGTCGGCATCGAGCTGGTCGAGGTCGCGCCGGATCGTGTCGGACGAGACGCCGAATCGCGAGGAGAGCATGGCGACCGTGACCTGATCGACCTCGTCGACGAACGCCGCGATCTCGGCTTTGCGCCCGGCCGGCAGGCGGACGAGTTGGCCGTCGCCGTCCAGGGTGCCGCTGTCGCTCACAGAGGCATTTCTAGCAGAGAGTTGCACGCATCCGCAGATTCATGCTGCTTTCTGAGGGGAATTTGGTCAGAAAACAGCGCGATCGCGGTCCGAATCCGGATAAATGCGGATATTGGGCGACTTTTGCGCGTTGACGGCGGCATGTATGCGGTATTAGCATCGTCACACGCGCAGAAAAGCGCAATAAACCGCAATCACCACCACCACAACAACGCAATCACTGAAGATTGGATGAACATGAGCAACGTTGCTCGAGGCCGTCGGCTGAAGATCGCAGGAATAGCTTTCGCGACGACCGCCGTGCTTCTCACCGCGGCATGCAGTAGCGGAGGAACCGCAAGTTCCGGTGGCAAGGTCACCATCGAGTTCTCGCAGTGGTGGGGCTCCGAGCTCCCCAAGGGCGATCTGCAGAAGATCGCCGACGAGTTCCACGCCAAGAACCCCACCATCACCGTCAAGCTCCTCACCGAGCCCTACTCATCCCTCCAGGACCAGACCACGACGGCCGGCGTCTCCGGCACCCTCGCCGATGTGGTCGGCCTCGACGGCGCCTGGGTGAACAACCTGGTCAAGCAGGGTGCGCTCGACAACCTCAGCACCGAGATCAAGTCCACCAAGTACGACGACAGCCAGCTGGCCAGTCAGATCCAGATCAAGGGATCGACATACATGATCCCGGTCGTCAACTTCGTCTACCCGCTCTTCACCAACGACGACCTGCTCGCCCAGGCTGGGGTCACCACGCCGCCGGCGACCCGCGGCGAGTTCCTGGCCGACGCCAAGGCGATCACAGGGAAGACGTCGGCGAAGGGCTGGATCCTTCCGCTCGGCACGACCAACCCGAACGGCGTCCAGAACGACGTCATGTCGTGGCTGTGGGCCTCGGGCGGCAGCATGCTCAAGAAGGGTCAGCCGGACCTCACCAACGCCGGCGTCAAGAGCGCGGTCGACTACGTGAAGTCCCTCTACGACGCGAAGGTTATCGCCGACGGCACCTTCACTCTTCAGGAGCCGGACAAGGTGACCCAGTTCACCAACGGGCAAGTGGGCATGATGATCGACTCGCTCGCGCACATCACCACGATCCGGGCGGCGAACCCCAATCTGAAGTTCAGCATCTCGGCGGTTCCCGCTGAAGACGGCTACACCGGAAAGCGCGGCATTCCCTACGCGTCGTGGGGCATCGGCGTCTCGAACAAGTCGGCTCACAAGGCCGAGGCGTGGAAGTTCGTGCAGTACCTGATGAGCAAGGACGTCAACGCCAACATTTCGAGCCTGGCGCACGGCTTCCCTGGCAACAGCACGGCGACCCCCGACTTCACCGGAGCCGACCCGCTGTACCAGCAGGCCTTCAAGATCTACCAGGCCGGCTACCCTGCCAACGAGTTCGTCGGCCTGCCGACCTCGGACCAGCTGATGCGCGACTTCGACACCGCCTTCCAGAAGACCCTCAACGGCAGCGGGAGCGTGGATGACATGCTCACCACCACCGAGGCCAGCTGGAAGAAGGCCTTCTAGACCGGCGAGCGAAACTCACGCATTGCGGCCGCGCCACAGTTCACCAGCTGTGGCGCGGCCCTCGCCCCCACAGAAAGTACGGACATGACAGCGTTGCGACCAGGGCGGATCCCGTCCCGATTCGGCTCATCGCGGTTGGCGAGGACCGCCGCACCCTACGGCTTCGTCGCTCCCACCGCGGCGCTCCTGATCGCGCTGATGGTGGTGCCGATCGTCCTGGTCATCGGCTACTCGGTGTTCCATGGCTCGATCGTGACGACCGACGCGGCATTCGCAGGGATCGCGAACTACCTGGCGCTGTTCGCGAATCCGGACTTCTGGAACGCGGCGCTCAACACCCTGGTATTCACCGTCACGAGCGTGGTCGCCCATCTGCTCATCGGACTCGGCTTCTCGATGATGCTCAACTCGCGGCTGCTGGGATCGGTGCCGCGGGCCATCTTCCGCGTGGTCTACATCCTCCCGTGGCTGTTCACGGCGGCGATCATCGCCGTGCTGTGGCGGCTGCTGCTCGACCCGCAAGGCATCGTCAACTACCTGCTTCAGGCAGTTCACCTTTCCGGCAGTCCGATCGCCTGGTTCGGCGATCCGGCTACGGCGCTCTTCGCCGTGACCTTCATGAACATCTGGGCCGGCTATCCGTTCTTCATGATCAGCCTGCTCGCCGGTTTGCAAGGGGTGCCTGCCGAGCTGTACGAGGCGGCGCGCGTCGACGGAGCCTCAGCGTTCCAGCAGTTCCTCAACGTCACGCTTCCGCAGCTGCGGCCGATCATCATCTCGATGGCCATGCTCGATGTGCTGTGGACCACCCAGCAGTTCGCGCTGATCTGGCTCACCACGGGCGGTGGTCCGATCAGCGTGACCGAAATGCTGAGCACCTTCACCTACAAGCTCGCATTCACCGGCTTCGACTTCTCGATGGCCTCGGCGAGCGCCGTGATCGTGCTGATCTTCTCGCTCATCGTCGCCGTCTTCTACGTGCGCTCGCAGCGGTCGGAGAGCTGATCATGACCTACGCCCTCGCCGCTCGCCGCCCCGCCCGCAAGGTCGGGCTGCGCATCGCGCTCGCCGTCGGGCTGCTCGTCGGCGCCGTGTTCGCGGGGTTCCCCGTGTTCTGGATGCTCGTCAGCTCGTTCAAGACGAACACCGAGATATTCGCGTACCCGCCGCAGCTCATCACGAAGGGCTTCAGCGTCGACGCCTACCTGGCCGTTTTCAACGACCCGGAGGAGATCCGCTTCTTCATCAACAGCTACGTCGTCGCGTTGTCGGTGACCGCGTTGACCGTGGTGTTCGCGATCATGGCCGCCTACGCATTCAGCCGCTACGAGTTCCGCGGCAAGAAGGTGATGAACGTCGTCATCATCGGCACTCAGGCGGTGCCGCCGATCGCGCTGATCATCCCGTTCTTCGGGTTGATGGTCTCGCTCGGGCTCTACAACAGCTACGCGGGACTGATCCTCACCTACATCGTCTTCACGTTGCCGTACGCGATCATCATGATGACCGCGTACTTCAACACCCTCCCGAAGGAGCTCGACGAAGCGGTCAAGGTGGATGGCGCGAGCGCCTGGACCGCGCTCTGGCGGATCCTCGTGCCGATCTCCGTGCCCGGCATCGTCTCGGTCGCGGTGTACACGTTCATGATCTCGTGGAACGAGTACCTGTTCGCCCTCACCCTGACGCGCACCAACGACCTGCGCACGGTGCCCGTCGGCATCCAGCTGCTGATCGGTCAGAACACCTACCACTGGAACCAGATGATGGCGATCTCCATCTTGGGGAGCATCCCGGTTCTCGTCCTCTTCCTCGTCTTCCAGCGCTACTTCATCGGTGGCCTCACGTCTGGCTCGGTCAAGAGCTGAGCCCGCGGCATCCCGTCGCACCACACCCAATAAGGAGAAAAACCAGCAATGTTGATGAACGGCAAAGACCTGCTCGCCGTCGCGAATGAGCACTATTTCGCGATCCCGGCGTTCAATGTCAGCGACTACGCGATGATGAACGGTCTTTTCGAGATCAGCGAGGAGAAGAACGCGCCGATGATCGTCGCCATCCATCCGGATGAAGTGAGCCACCTCGGCATCGAGGCGATCCTGGCGATCCGCGAGCGCGCTCACAAGTCGAGTGTGCCGGTGGCCATCCACTGGGATCACGGCGGTTCTTACGAGCAGATGCTCACCGCGATCCAGGCCGGTTTCACCTCGGTGATGATCGACAAGTCGATGCTGCCCTTCGACGAGAACGTCGCCATCACGAAGCGAGTCGTCGACACGGCGCACGACGTCGGCCTGTCGGTCGAGGGCGAGCTGGGCACGATCGGCAAGCTGGACGAGGAGGCAGAAGAGGGCGGCGAGATCATCTACACCGTCCCGTCGGAGGCAGTCGATTTCGTCAAGCAGACCGGCGTCGACAGCCTGGCGATCGCGATCGGCACCAGCCACGGTCTGTATCCGAAGGATCTCGACCCGAAGCTGCGCATCGACCTCCTCCAGCAGATCAAGGCGCTGCTGCCCATGCCGCTGGTTCTGCACGGCGGCTCGAACAACCCGGACAGCGAGATCGCGGAGGCCGTGAAGTACGGCATCAACAAGATCAACATCTCGAGCGACATCAAGGCGGCGTACCACGACGCGATGCGCAAGGAGCTCGAGAACAAGGGGTTGCGCGAGCCGAACACGATCCAGCCGCCGGCCGTTGCCGCCATGAAGAAGGTCGCCGCGCAGAAGATCGACCTGTTCCAGGCCGCAGGCAAGGCTGCGCTGTACTAGACAGCAATGGTGAGCTCTGAAACCGTCCTCGGCCTCGGCGGGACCGTCGACTTCGAGATCGAGTGGGACTCGTCCGTGCTGGAAGCCCTCGCGAGGGAGTACGGGGTGACGGTCGCGGAGCTCACCACCGACAATCCGATCGCAAGCGAACGCGACCTGCTGGTCTCGGTGCTCGCGTTCCTCGAGTCCGGTTCCGGAGGAGAGCGCTTCGTCGCCTCCTCCGGAATCGTCGAGGCCTTCGCCGCGCGATTCACCAGCCGGGTGACGCTCGGTGGAACCGGGGTTCGTGCCGCCCTCGCCATGGAGGTGCTCGGCGTTACGAGCACTCTGCACCTGGTCAGCATCGACGATCATGTGCGACGGCTGCTTCCGGCCGGAGGTTCGTACATCAGCAGCGCGGACCACGATTCGACCGACCCGCATCTGATCATCCAGTTTCCGGTGGGGGCGACGGTGCGGATCGGGGCCGTCGCTCTTACGGCGGCTCAGGCGAACCGGTTGATCTACTCCCACGATCCCCCCAACCAGACCCTCTACCTGAGCGATCAGTTGGGAGCCGCGCTCACAGACGCTGGACTCTTTCTCATCTCGGGCTTCAACTCGATGCAGGATGCTGAAGCGCTCGACGAGCGCCTGAGCCAGTTGCGCTCGGCCATGACCCGTTTACCGCGGAACGCGACCGTGTTCTACGAGGACTCCGGATTCCATCGACCGGAGCTCAGTGCCCGGGTGCGCGACGCGTTGCTCGACCTCATCGATGTCTACTCGATGAACGAGGACGAGCTCGGGAACCACCTCGGCCGCTCGGTCGCACTCCTCGATCTGGACGAGGTACGCGGCGCCCTCTCGGACGTGCTCGAGCTCATTCCTGCGCGCCAATTGGTGGTGCACACGAAGTACTGGTCGGCGGTCATCGGCGAAGACGCGGAACGCTACCGCGAGGCGGTGCTGGGCGGGATCCTGATGTCGAGCACGCGATATCGCTTCGGCGACGGGTTCGTGCTGGCCGACTACGAGTGCATGGCGGGTGAGCAACGCAATCCGGCTGGTGTCGCGCTGGCCTCGGCACTCGAGGCGGCGGTGCCCGGGGTGGTCTGCATCCCCGCGTTCTTCCTCGATGACCCGTCGCCGACGACGATCGGACTCGGCGACTCCTTCGTGGGCGGATTCGTCGCCGCGCTCGTGCGGGGGCACGCGGTCTGAGCCGCGTGGAGCGAAGAGTGACGCTAGAAGGTCACGCGCTCTCCACGTGGTGTCGGTACGAGCAGTTCGCCCAAGCCGGCACCCGAGAAGGCCGCCTCGAGGTCGGCGCGGTCCTCGCTGAAGTGCTCCCAGTCCTCGACGTGCAGGGCGACCACGCGCGGGTTGCCCAGCAGGCGGGCGGCGGCCGCGGCATCCGTCGCGGTAAGGGTCAGGGCGGCGTCGAGCCCCGGCACGCGCGCGGCTCCCGAGAACAGCAGAGCGATGTCGATCGACGGGAACCGCCCGGCGATCTGCTCGACCAGCGGCAGCGAGGCGTTGTCGCCGCTCACGTAGACGGTCGGCTCGCCGGCCTGTTCGAGCACGAATCCGACCACCGGTCCCACGAAGGCCAACGACCCAGGCGGACCATGCAGGGCCGGCACGATCGTGATCGTCGCGGCGCCGAGGCGGTGCTGCTCCCAGTCGTCGAAGCCGAGCACCGAGCCGCCCCAGAGCTCGGATGCCGCGAGCTGATTGCTCAGCGTCAACGGACCGCTCGCGATCAGTTCGAGACCCTCCCAGTCGAGGTTGTCCTTGTGGCCGTGGTGCGAGAGCAGCACGAGATCGACAGGCCCCAGATCGGCGCGGGCTACCCCCGGGCCTGTCGTCTTGACCAGGGTGGATTCATCGGGATCGTCGTAGACCTGGGGGGCGTCGAAGGTCGGATCCGTGACGATCCGAAGGCCCGCCCAGTCGAGAATCGCGGTGGGCCCGCCCACATAGGTCACGGTCGTCGTCGACATACCCTGACTTTATGACGAACCGGCTGTCGGATGCTGTGAGCCCCTACCTGCGAGCCCACGCCGACAACCCCGTCGACTGGTGGCCGTGGGGCGAGGAGCCGTTCGCCGAGGCGGCTCGCCGGGACGTCCCGGTTTTCGTCAGCATCGGCTACGCCACCTGCCACTGGTGCCATGTGATGGCGCGCGAGAGCTTCAGCGACCCCGAGCTGGCCGGCTATCTCAACGAGCATTTCGTGGCGATCAAGGTCGACCGGGAGGAGCATCCCGAGGTGGATGCCGCCTATCTGGCGGCCGCGAGCGCGTTCACCGGCAATCTGGGCTGGCCGCTGTCGATGTTCACCACACCCGGCGGGGCGGCGTTCTTCGCGGGCACCTACTTCCCGCCGCGGCCCGCCGGTGACACGCCGTCATTCCGGATGGTGCTGGATGCGATCCTCGAGGCCTGGGGCGAACGGCGCGACGAGGTGGAGGGTGCAGCGGCCGCGGTGCTGCAGGCGCTCGCGCAGAGCCGCAGTGAGTCACCGTCGACCCTGCCGACTCCGGCCGAGCTGGACGGCGCGGTCGATCGCCTCCTCCGGCTGGAGGATCCGGAGTTCTTCGGTCTCGGGCGCGGCTCGAAGTTCCCGAACGCGCCGGTGCTGTGGTTGCTCGGGGAGCGGGCCGCGTCGGGCAACGAGACGGCCAAGGGTTTCGCAGGCCGGATGCTCGATGTGCTCGCCGAGTCGCCGCTCCGCGACCGGGTCGAGGGCGGATTCTTCCGCTACGCCGTGCAACGCGACTGGAGCGAGCCGCACTACGAGCGGATGCTGAGCGACAACGCGCAGTTGCTCGCCCGATTCGCGGAGGGCGATCGATCAGGCCCGGCAGCGGGGATCGCGTCCTTCCTGCTGAACGTCCTGCGCCTGCCGTCGGGAGCCTTCGCCTCGGCACAGGACAGTGAGAGCCCGATCGACGGCGTTCGCAGCGAAGGCGGCTACTACGCGCTGGATGCGGCCGGCCGCGCCGCCCAGCCGCGCCCGGCCCTCGATGCCAAGGTCCTGACCGGGTTGAACGGACTGACGATCGGCGCGCTCGCCACCGCGGGATCGCGGATGGGCAACGACGACTGGATCGCGGGCGCGCGCGCCGCGGCCGACGCCGTTCTCGCCCTGCACCTGCCCGACGGCCCGAACGGCTCGGTCGCCCGTGCCTCCCTCGACGGCCGGCTCTCGGATGCCGTGGCCACGCTCGAAGACATCGGCGGCCTGGCCGGCGGCCTTCTGCGCCTCGCACTCGCGCTCGGCGATGCACGGTACGCGTCCATCGCGCGCACGCTCATCGAACGCACCCGGACCGCGGACGGCGGCATCGCCGCACCCGGCGGCAGCGACCCCGTACTCGTCGGGCACGGCCTCGCGACCGCCCCCGATCTCGACGATGGCGCCACGCCATCGGGAGCCGCGCTGCTCGCCGACGCCGCGCTGCTGCTTTGGACCCTCAGCGGCAACGACGCCCACCGCCGGATCGCCGAGGACGCGATCGCTCCTGCACTGGCCAACGCCCTGGATCAGCCGAGCGCGTTCGGCGCGGCGCTCGCCGTGGCGTCGCGACTGGCGTCACCGGTGCGGCAGCTCGTGGTCGTCGCCGACGATCCGGGGGAGACGTTGGGCGGGGTGGCGCGGTCGATCGGGCCGGAGCCGACTGCCGCCGTCACCACCGCTCAAGCGGCGGCGTTCGCGGCATCCGGATTCGAGTTGTTCGCCGGCCGGACCACCCGAGACGGGAAAGCCGCCGCGTACTTCTGCGAGCACTTCGTCTGCGCCCTGCCGGTGACCGACGAGCAGGCGCTGGTGAATCTGCTCGCGCCCTGACGGCGCGGCACCCTAGGCTCGGCGGCATGGTCCCTCGTCGCATTCTCGCGCTCGTCGCCACGGTTTCCCTGTTCTTCGTGCTGAGCGCCTGCAGCCCGCTCTCGCTGTTCGCCAGCTGGGGCGGCTCGCCGACCACCGGCCAGAGCTCGACGAAGACACCGGACGCGGCACCGACCCCGACGCGCACGGCCAGGCCGAGCCCGACACCGAGCCCGACTCCCAGCTGCGTCGACCGCGTGATCTCGGCCGCGGGCGTCTACCGCGTGGACAACTGCGAGAACCTCACCGTGGCGGGCACCGGAATCACGGTGACGGCGGCGCACCTCGGGACCCTGACCATCGTGGGTGACAGCCTGCAGGTCTACGCGCAGACCATCGGCGCACTCGACATCAAGGGCGGCCTCAACACGGTGCAGACCAACGATGAGGTCGGCACGATCCTCATCACCGGGAGTCGCAACATGATCACCTGCCATGCGGGAGTCACCTCGGTCATCGTGAACGGTGACGACAACACGATCGCCGCCGACGGCGGCGTCAACGGCGACGTGCAGAACAACGGCCAGCGCAACACGATCGGCGCCCAGCCGTGAACCGCGCCCACCGCTGAGTCAGATCAGCGGGCGCCCTTGCGCGAGCTGATCACTCCGGTGTCGAAGCCGAGCAGGTGCAGTCCGCCGTGGAAGCGCGCGTGCTCGATCTTGATGCAGCGGTCCATGACGATCGTCAGGCCCTTCGACTCGCCGTAGATCGCGGCATCCTGGTTCCAGATGCCGAGTTGCACCCACACGGTCTTGGCGCCGATGGCCAGCGCCTCGTCGATGACCGACGGGATGTCACTGCCCTTGCGGAACACATCGACGATGTCGGGCACGACCGGCAGTGAAGCCAGGTCGGGGTAGGTCTTCTGGCCGAGGATCTCGTCGACCATCGGGTTGACGAAGAACAGCTCGTAGTCGCTGGACTGCTGCAGGTAGGTGGCGACGAAGTAGCTCGACCGCGTCGCGTTCGGCGAGGCGCCGACGATGGCGACGGTCTTCGCGCCCTGCAGGATCTTGAGGCGCTCCTTGGCGCTCGGCCCGACCCAGGTGCGCTGCGACTTGAGCAGCTTGGCCAGCGGCGAGTCGGACGGGATGTCGCAGGTGAGTCCGTTGGTGAGGGTGACGGTCTCGAGGGTGTCGGTTGCCATGCGCCTATTCTCCCTTGACCGCGCGGCTCAGCGCTTGGTCGAGGTCGTCGATGATGTCGTCGAGATCCTCGATCCCGACGCTGATGCGCACCAGGCCGGGCAGCACGCCGCCGGCCAGCAGTTGCTCCTCGGTGAGCTGAGCGTGCGTGGTGGACGCGGGATGGATGACGAGCGTCTTGGCATCCCCGATGTTGGCCAGGTGGCTGGCCAGGTTCACGCTCTCGATGAAGCGCTGCCCGACGGCGCGACTGGACGCCGCCCCGCTGCCCTTCACCCCGAAGCTGAACACTGAGCCCGGCCCCTTCGGCAGGTACTTGGCGGCGCGCTCGTGGTGGGCGTGCGAGGCAAGCCCGGCGTAGTTCACGAACTCGACGCGCGAGTCGGCCTCAAGCCACTCGGCGACGGCCTGGGCGTTCTCGACGTGCGCCTGCATCCGGAACGGGAGTGTCTCGACGCCCTGCGCCAGCAGCCAGGCGGAGTGCGGCGCGAGGGTCGGGCCGATGTCGCGCAGCTGCTCGGCGCGCAGCCGGGTCAGAAACGCGTACTCGCCGAAGTTGCCGTGCCAGTTGAGCCCGCCGTAGTGGGGGACCGGCTGGTCGAACAGCGGGAAGTTCTCGTTGGCCCAGTGGAAACGGCCCGACTCGACGACGACCCCGCCGAGGGTGGTGCCGTGGCCGCCGAGGAACTTGGTGGCCGAATGGATGACGACATCGGCACCCCACTCGATCGGGCGGTTCAGGTAAGGGGTGGCCACCGTCGAGTCGACGATGAGCGGGATGTGGTGGCTGTGCGCCACCGCGGCGAGCCCCTCGAGGTCGGCGATCTCGCCCGAGGGGTTGGCGATCGTCTCGACGAAGATCAGCTTCGTCTTGTCGGTGATCGCCTTGTCGTACTCGGCCGGGTCGGAGGAGTTGACGAACGTGGTCTCGACTCCGAAGCGCCGCAGCGTCACGTCGAGCTGGGTGATCGTGCCGCCGTACAGGCTCGAGCTCGCGACGATGTGGTCGCCGGCTCCGGCCAGCGAGGCGAAGGTGATGAACTCGGCGCCGAGCCCGGATGCGGTGGCGACCGCCCCGATCCCGCCCTCCAGCGAGGCGACCCGCTCCTCGAAGCTGGCGACCGTCGGGTTCGCCAGGCGGCTGTAGATGTTGCCGTACTTCTGCAGGGCGAAGCGGGCGGCGGCATCGGCGGTGTCGTCGAAGACGAAGGCGCTGGTCTGGTAGATGGGGAGGGCGCGCGAGCCGGTCACCGCGTCCGGGATGTTGCCGGCGTGGATGGCTCGGGTGCGAAAGCCGTACTCCCGGTCGGCGCTGCGTTCTGGCATGCTTGCCAGGCTACCGGCGGGCGGTGACCTATTGCGCCGCGTTACCCGTCAGTCGTCTTCGCTCGCGATCGGCACGAGCTTCTCTTCGTCCTCGTCGGTGATTTCGTGCTCCTCGTGTTCTTCATGCCCGCGGATGCGGAAGTAGAGGTAGATGCCGGTCGCGACGATGCCGAAGCCGACCACGATGCCGATCCATGCCCAGAGCGAGTTGCCCAGCTGCGCCCAGTTGCCCTCCCACGGCACGACCGCCACCACGAAGATGAAGACCGCGAGCAGGTAGAGCCCGCCCCACAGCACCTTGGACTTTTCGTACAGCTTCTCGCCCTCGAGCAGTTTGAGTGGTAGCAGCTCGACCAAGAGACCGACCACTGCCTCTGTCGTGATCGCGACCAGGGTCTCGACCGCGAGTTCGGAGGCGAAAGTGCCGCCCTCCTGGCGGGCGTCGAACAGGCTGAACGCGAACCAGGCGAGCAGGGCGAGTCCGAGCAGGATGCTGGTGCGCAGCAATACGGCGCGCCAGGCATGCTTCGCCAATTGCTTCTCGCTGATCACCAGGCCGAGCACGAGGCCGATCAAGAAGCCGGGCGAGAAGTCCAGCAGGCGCGACACCACGACACCGACGACAGTCAAGATCAGGCCGAGCGGTCGCAGGTTGACCTCGACATCCACCTTCCAGCGGCCCTGCATGATGCGGCTGACGACGGCGTTCGTCAGGTAGCTGACGATCGCCAGGGCGATGGCAAGGCCGAGGAACAGGCGCAGGGATGCCAGCGAGAACCCGAAGCGCGGGTCCGCGAAGCCGAACAGCAGCGCCGTGGCCGTGGTCAGCGCGAGACCCGAGACGAAGGGCGCCCGGTGCAGGAACGCGACGAGTCGTGCCCAGCGGCCCGGCTCTCGTCGTAGCTGCGAGCGGCGCTTGGTGAACCGCTCGTACTGCTCGGCCAGGGTGGCGTTGAGCAGGTGGCCCGGGAGCACGGCGAAGATCAGCAGTACGAGGCCGATCTCGATCGCGGCAGGGATCTTGGCTGGATGCGCCAACACGTCGGCGATCGAGTTCAGACCGTGGGTCAGGATGTTGCTGTTCGGTCCGTGGTTGTCGATGCCGGGTCCTTGGGAGCCGCCGAGCGGGGACGGGGAGTCGCTCGGCGTCGGGGTGTTCTCGGTGCTCGGCAGGCTTGCCGGCACCACCTTCAGGGGCTGCTGGCTCGAGACGGCCGAGCTCCCGGGGGGCGTCAGCGTCATGACGATGGTGTGGGCACCGGCCGGGAAGTCGGCGGGCACGGTGACGGGCAGGCTGAAGCTGCCATCCGGCTGCACGACGGCCGAGCCGATCGACACCGCCTTCGAGTGCAGCTCGCCGCTGACGGTCGAACCCGGCGGCAGGCCGGAGCCCGTGACGGTGAAGGTGTCACCAGGGTGCACGTTGTTGAGGTCGACGCCCGTGACCGTGAAGAACCAGTTGGGCAAGGTCGTGGGCGAAGGGCTGGGCGTCGGCGTCGATCTGGACCCGCCGGTACTCGTCACGGCGATCGTGGCCGAGACGATGTCGCTCCCGGCCGAGAGGCCTCCCGTCACGTGGTTCGGCCAATCGATGCTCAAGTCGCCGCCGTTGGCATCCTCGACGAACGCTTGGAAGGTGTGCGGGCCGGACGAGAGACCGGTGATGGTGCAGCTCCAGGTGCCGCTCGCGGTCACGGTCGAGCCGTCGCAGCGGGGACTGCTGCCGTCGACGAGCACGTGGACCGGATCGCCGATGCTATTCACCTCGGAATCGGCCACCGATCCGTTCAGCACGGCGCGGCCGCTCCCGCTCGGGCCCACGGAGAGGGTTGGCGTGCTCGGCACTGTGAAGTACTGGATCACCTGGCCGCGGGTCGCATCGTGTTTGATCTCGTAGAGGTAGTAGCCGGGCGTGAGGTCGGAGGTGTCGCAGATATTCGTGCCAGAGATCATGCCCTCTACTCCTGGGCACGACGTCTGGGCGTCGTAGTTCCAATATGTGTAGTTCTGGCCGGGGATCGGTTCCCACCTCGCGTAAGAGACGTTGGTGCCGGTGGATCCGGCTCCCGGGTTCGCCACGACGTGGGCGCCGGCGGGTCTGGCTTGGAAGTCAACCAAGGGGTAGTACGTGAGCGGGGTGCTTCCGGGCGAGAGGGCTCCGTCCAGATACGGGCTGATATTGCAGCCGTTCGGATCGCCGTTGCAGGTGCCACCGGTATCGATCTGGATCGCCCAGTACGTGGCGTTCAAGTCGACGTTACCCGGGTAGCAGGTCCAGCCGCCGTAAATGGACACCGTGACGGGAGCGGAGGAACCGCCGCCGCAGACCACGGTGTACGGGGCCGGGAAGATCCCGGGGTTGCCCGACACGACCTGGATTCGGTCGCCGGGAATCCCGGTGCCACTGAAGTAGACGCCTTCGGAATCGTCCATGTTGATGGTCGGCGAGGTGGGCACGTAGAAATAGGTGCTGGTGGAGGTGGGTGCGCGGTCGGGAGTCTCGTACCAGCTCTGTGTGATCGTCAACTGCCAGAGCCCGGGGCCCCCGACGTAGATGGCGCCGAGATCCCGGGGTCCCGTCGGGGCGGGGACGGGATAGAAGGTGGTGTGCGGGTCGTCGATCGGAATCCCGCCCATGTCGACCTGCGTGAAGGTGTACGAGATCTCGTCGGCACCGGCCGTCAGCGTCACCGTCGGGTCGATGGACCTCACGTCCGGGAACGTGTACGTCACGTCGGGTGAGGGATCGGAGGTGCTCGCGAAGTCCGAGACGAAGAACGGGCGGAGGCCGCCCAGGTCACCCGTCGGCTCGGCAGACGGGGAGTCGGAGGGCGACGGTGAGGCCGAGTCCGTCGGCGAGCTCGAATCGGTGGGCGTCCCGGTGTCGCTGGGACTGGGGGAGTCGCTGGGGCTGCCCGAGTCGGCCGGGGTGGTCACGCCATCCGCTGGGGGAGCCGTCGTCGGATCCGTTGGTGTCGACGAGTCGGTCGGGACGCTCGTGTCGGACGTCGTGGTGCTCGGGTCGTCGAGTGGCGATGCGTCGCTGCGGTAGCTCATGCCGAGGGTGGCGCTGAGAGCGATCACGGCGCCGAAGCTGAGTGCGGCGAATCCGATTGCACGCATGGGGGGTACTCCTGAGGGCGAAAGGAGTGGGGCAAGGGCTGTGGAGGTAGAAGAAACGCACTCGGGGGATGCGTTGTCGGCTCAACTTACCGCCCGTCGAGCCCCGGCGGAACAACGGATCTTGATGCGTTTACACGCTCGTAACGCGCTGAGGGTCGCTCAGATCCAGCTGGGGAACCAGTAGTGCAGCTGCACGAACCAGTGCGGGATGGGTGTTCCCGTCCACATCGGCAGGAAGAACAGACTGAGCAGCGCGCAGACCCCGAGGAAGATCCCGACGACCCGCAGGCCCACGACGCGGCGCGCCTCGGCATCCGCTGAACTGCCCAGAAGGATGCCGAGCACCGCTGTCAGCGCCAGGATCAGGTACGGCTCGAACGCGATCGTGTAGAACTGGAACACCGTTCGGGTCGAGTAGAACAGCACCCACGGCAGGTAACCCGCGGCGATCGCGGTGAGGATGAAACCCTCGCGCCAGACGTTCCGCCGGTGCCAGGCTCCCCAGATCGCGCGCACCAGCAGGAAGAAGGCTGCGGCGGTGCAGGCCCACCAGATCAGCGGATTCGCGATGTCGAGGATCTGCGACGACGTGCCGTTGCCGAGGTCCTGGTAGAACATGCTGGTCGGCCGCACCTCGAACAACCAGGTCAGCGGGTATGCCTGGTACGAGTGCGGCGTGTGCAGGTTGACGTTGTAGTTGTAGATCTCGGACTGGAAGTGCCACCAGCTCTGCAGCGGGATCGGCACCCACGACAGCAGGCCGTGCCACTGGTTGATCGCCTGCTCGGCCCAGTGCCGGTCGTAGCCGTTCTTGGTGACGAACCAGCCGGCCCACGCGCCCAGATAGGTGACCGCGGCCAGCGGCACCATGACCAGGAACGTCGCGGGACCCTGCTTCAGGACGGTGCCCGCCGACCAGTGCCGCACCCCGGCTTTGCGGCGCGCGAGCAGGTCGGTGACGAGCGAGTACACCGCCAGGCCGGCCAGGAAGTAGACGCCGCTCCACTTCACGGCGGAGGTGAGTCCGAAGCTGAAGGCGGCGAGGATCAGCCACGGCCGCCACCACAGGGCGGGTCCCCAGGCGGTGGAGCGTCGGGCGGCGGTGCGCCGCGACATCCAGGCGTCGAGTCTTCGCTGCGACCAGCGCCGATCGAGCAGCACCAGGATGACGCCGATCAGGGCGAAGAGCGCCACGATCCCGTCGAGCAGGGAGACGCGGCTCAGCACGATCGCGTTGCCGTCGATGGCGATGAGCCCGCCGGCGATCACGGTCAGCAGAGTGGAGCGGAACAGCATCCAGGCGATGACCATGGTCAGGATCACCAGAAGGATGCCGACGATCGCCGTCGAGAAGCGCCAGCCGAAACTGCTGCCGCCGCCGAAGATCGCGAGACCGACCGCGATGACCCACTTGCCGAGCGGCGGATGCGCGAGAAACTCCGGGCTGGTCTGGTAGCCGTTCGGGTCGCCCGCGTTGAACGCCGTGTTCGGGTCGGCGCCCCACAGGCCCTCGTAGCCGAGGTGCATGAGGCTCCAGGCATCCTTCACGTAGTAGGTCTCGTCGAAGACCAACTCGCGGGGGTAGGCCAAGCCGACCAGGCGCAGCAGCGACGCGACGATGACGACGACCAGCGGGCCGCCCCACATCCAGATCGTGCGGGCGTAGCGGCGGCGCATGAGCATGTCCCACCAGTCATCGAGGCGGGAGCCCGTCAGCTCGGTGATCGTCACCGGGGAATCCTATTCGGCACAACCCGGGAGAATGAGCAGGTGATCATCCTTGCGGCGACGCCGATCGGCAACCTCGGCGACGCGTCGCGCCGGCTGATCGAGGCGCTCGGCAGCGTCGAGGTGATCGCGTCGGAGGACACCCGCACGACGATTCAGCTGCTCAGCGCGCTCGGCGTCGAGAACCGCCCACGGCTCATCGCGCTGCACGAGCACAACGAGGCCGCCAAGGCGGCCGAGATCGTCGAGCTGGCCCGCGGCACCGACGTGCTCGTGCTGAGCGACGCCGGGATGCCGACGGTCAGCGATCCGGGCTACGCGCTCGTCGTCGCGGCGACGGCGGCCGGGGTCGCGGTCACCGCTCTCCCCGGACCGAGCGCTGTTCTCATGGCGCTCGCCGTCAGCGGGCTGCCGACCGACCGCTTCGTGTTCGAGGGCTTTCTGCCGCGCAAGGGGCGACTGGCCGCGCTGCGTGCGCTCGCGGCGGAGCCGCGCACCCTGGTCTTCTTCGAGTCGCCGCATCGGATCGGGGATGCCCTGGCAGACCTGGCGACCGCGTTCGGCCCGACCCGGCGCGCCGCGGTGTGCCGCGAGCTGACCAAGTTGCACGAGGAGGTAGCTCGCGGCACCCTCGCGGAGCTCTCCGAGCAGTTCGCTGACGGCGCCCGGGGCGAGATCGCGCTCGTGGTGGAGGGCGCTCCGCCCGCCTCCGCCTCGCTCGACGACGGGGTCTCGCGCGTGCTGCAGCTGGTCGCCGACGGGGCGCGTTTGCGCGAGGCATCCAGCGAGGTCGCCGAAGTGACAGGGCTCGGGCGGCGGGAGCTGTACGAGGCGGCCCTCAGGCTCAAGTGACCCGACGCCCGAGACGGGTCGGCGCCGGGGTCGCCATGGAGGCCGGGAAATGGCCTCCATGTAACAAGCTCCACCGCGACCGTAGAATCGCTGCATGGCATCCGGTGACTCGTTCTACGTCACGACGCCCATCTTCTACGTCAACGACGTGCCGCACATCGGCCACGCGTACACGGAGGTGGCCGCCGACGTGCTCGCGCGCTGGCACCGGCAGGCCGGGGATGACACCTGGCTGCTGACCGGCACGGATGAGCACGGCGAGAAGATCCTCCGCACCGCGACGGCGAACAACGTCACGCCGAAGCACTGGGCGGACCAGCTGGTCGAGTCCGCCTGGAAGCCGCTGCTGCAGACGGTCGATATCGCCAACGACGACTTCATCCGCACCACCGACGAGCGCCACGAGAAGGGAGTCGCCGCCTTCATCCAGCAGCTGCACGACGACGGCCACATCTACGAGGGCATCTACGAGGGCTACTACTGCGTCGGCTGCGAGGAGTACAAGTCGCGCGACGAGCTGATCGAGACCGAGACCGGTGACTTCGCAGGGCAGCTGGTCTGCGCGATCCACTCCCGCCCGGTCGAGATCCTCAAGGAGAAGAACTACTTCTTCCGCATGAGCGACTTCCAGCAGCAGCTGCTCGACCTCTACGAGAGCCAGCCCGACTTCGTGCAGCCCGAGAGCGTGCGCAACGAGATCATCCAGTTCGTCAAGCAGGGTCTCGAAGACCTGTCGATCTCGCGGTCGAGCTTCGACTGGGGCATCAAGGTGCCTTGGGATGACGAGCACGTCATCTACGTCTGGTTCGACGCGCTGCTGAACTACGTCACCGCGGTCGGCTACGGCGATCCGGAACGTCGTGAGGAGTTCCGCCGCCGCTGGCCGGCGACCCATCTGGTGGGCAAGGACATCGCGCGCTTCCACGCCGTGATCTGGCCGGCCATGCTGATGGCCGCCGGGCTGCCCGTTCCGAAGCAGGTCTTCGGTCACGGCTGGCTGCTGGTCGGCGGCGAGAAGATGAGCAAGTCGAAGCTCACCGGCATCGCGCCGGAGCAGATCACCGAGGTGTTCGGCAGCGACGCGTTCCGCTACTACTTCCTGCGGGCGATCTCGTTCGGGCAGGACGGCTCGTTCAGCTGGGAGGATCTCTCGGCCCGCTATCAGGCCGAGCTCGCCAACGGCTTCGGCAACCTCGCCTCCCGCGTGGTGGCGATGGTGACGCGCTACTGCGACGGTTCGGTGCCTGCTGCGTCGGCGTATCTGGATGCCGACCTCGCCATCCAGCGCACGGTCGCGTCCGCGGTGGCCGCCGCCGATGCCGCAATCGAGCGGCTCGCGATCCACGAGGCGATCGCCGCGATCTGGACCATCGTCGACGAACTGAACGGCTACATCACCGAGCAGGAGCCGTGGGTGCTCGCCAAGGGCGCCGCTGACGACTCCGCGAAGGCTGCGCGGCTCGGCACCGTGCTCTACACGGCGTCGGAGGGGCTGCGCGCGCTCGCGGTACTGATGAGTCCTGTCATCCCGAAGGCCACCACGACGCTGTGGGATGCGCTGGGCGCGTCGGCCGGGCTCGGTGCCTTGACCGCGCAGCCGATCCGCGATGCTGGGCGCTGGGGGCAGCTGCCCGTCGGGAGTGCTGTGTCGCCGCTGACGGGACTCTTCCCGCGGATCGAGGATCCGGTCCCCGCGTGATCGAACCGTTCCTGCGAGCGCGCGAGGTTGGGTCCGAGGATCCGGCCCGGGACTATCCGCCGCTCCCGGAGGCGCTCGTGGTGCCGGTCTACGACAACCACACGCATCTCGAAATCGAGGACGGCGTGACTCCCCTCGACTATCGCGAGCAGCTCGATCGCGCGTCCAGTGTCGGCGTGCGCGGCGTCGTGCAGGTCGGCACCGACCTCGAGACCTCCACGTGGAGCGCCGAGATCGCCTCGCATGAACCCCGGGTGCTCGCCGCAGTGGCATTGCACCCGAACGAGGTGCCCGCCCTGATGAATGCGGGCGTCCTCGACGAGCACCTGGCCGGCATCGCCGACCTCGCTACCCGGGCGCGGGTTCGCGCGATCGGCGAGACCGGGCTCGATTTCTTCCGCACCACCGATGAGGCGGGGCAGCGCGCGCAGCTCGCCTCCTTCGAGGCGCACATCGCGTTGGCCAAGCAGCAGAACCTGGCGCTGCAGATTCACGACCGCGACGCGCACGCCCTGGTCCTGCAGACCCTGCGCCGCGTGGGCGCCCCCGAGCGCACGGTGTTCCATTGCTTCAGCGGCGACCGCGAGTTCGCCAAGCTGATCACCGACTCCGGCTGGTACCTGTCGTTCGCCGGCACCGTCACGTTCAAGAACGCCGATCCGCTGCGGCAGGCGCTCGAGGTGATTCCGCGTTCGCGCATCCTGATCGAGACGGATGCCCCCTACCTCACTCCGATGCCGTTCCGCGGCCGCCCGAACTCGGCGTACCTGATCCCGCACACCCTGCGGGCCATGGCGGCGCACCTCGGAACGGATCCGTCGATGCTGGCCGCGCAGATCAGCTCGAATACCGAGCTCGTCTACGGCCACTGGGACGACGAGCCGGTCGACCCGCCGACCGGACCATTTGCGCCGCACCCGTGAGTGGCCCGTGACGTTGCTCGGGCCGGCCGAGATCCGCGACCTGGCCGACCAGCTCGACCTGCAGCCGACCAAGAAGCTCGGCCAGAATTTCGTGGTCGACGGCAATACGGTCCGCAAGATTGTCCGCACCGCACGCGTCGAGGCCGGCGACGAGGTGCTGGAGGTCGGGCCCGGGCTCGGCTCGCTCACGCTGGGCCTGCTCGAGGCGGGCGCGCGTGTCACGGCGGTGGAGATCGATGCGCGCCTGGCCGCCCAACTGCCCGTCACGGTTGCCGAGCTGGCCTCGGATGCCGCCGATCGCCTGACCGTGATCACCGCCGACGCGATGAAGGTCGTCGGCCTACCCGGCGCCCCCAAGAGGCTGGTCGCGAACCTGCCGTACAACGTCTCGGTTCCGGTGCTGCTGCACCTGCTGCAGTCCGTGCCGTCGCTGGAGACCGCGCTGGTGATGGTGCAGGCCGAGGTCGGCCAGCGCATTGCGGCCGAACCCGGGTCGAAGGTCTACGGCTCGCCCAGCGTGAAAGCCGCCTGGTACGGCGCGTGGTCGACGGCGGGCCAGGTCAGCAGGCAGGTGTTCTGGCCGGTGCCGAACGTCGACTCGATCCTGGTGTCGTTCACCCGGGGCGAGCGCCCGGGTTCCGAACAGGAGCGCGCCGAGGTGTTCGCACTCGTGGATGGGGCGTTCGGCCAGCGCCGCAAGATGCTGCGTCAGGCTCTGGCGGAGCGGCTCGGCGGCTCGGCCGCCGCATCCACTCGCCTGGAATCGGCGGGCGTCGACCCGACGAAGCGCGGAGAACAGCTGAGCGTGCTGGACTTCTTGGCCATCGCCCGCGCACACTGACCTCATGGCGGTAGCGGACAACACGCGCATGAGCGATGAGGCGGTGCTCGCGGCGACGGGCAGGCATCCGGATGACTGGTTCGCCCTGCTCGACGCGGCCGGCGCGACGGGCTGGACGCATCCCGCGATCGCGCGCCGGGTGCAGGACGAGCAGGGCGTCACGGGATGGTGGGCCCAGGGCATCACGATCCGCTACGAGCAGGCGCGCGGCCTGCGCGTGCCGGGCCAGCGCTCGGACGGGAGCTTCGCGGTCAGCGCGTCGAAGACCGTCGGCGGCGCGCTCGACGCGGCGTATGTCGCCATGGTCGCCGCCTTCTCGGCCGAATTCGGCACCGAGCCGTCGTCGTCGCGTGCCGACGGGGCACGACCGGTGGCGCGCTGGCGCATGGACGGCGGCGGCAGTGTCGTCGTCACCTCGGAGTCCGCTCCGGGGGGTCGCATTCGCGTCTCGGCACAGCACGAGAAGCTGCCCGGGCCGGAGTTCAGCGACGCCGCGAAGCAGCGGCTGCGGAGTGCCCTGAGCCGCCTGGGGGACTGACCGGACCGGTCGCGCACGTCACCTAGGGTGGAGGAATGAACTCCCGGGCGAACTCCCGCACGGTGCACGTCAAGGCCCCCGGCAAGATCAATGTCTTCCTCAAGGTGGGCGCCCAGCTCGACGACAACTACCACGACGTGGCGATCGCCTACCAGGCCGTATCGCTCTACGAAGAGGTGCGCGTCTCGGAGTCCGACGACTTCCAGGTGTCGGTGGGGGGCAGCGTCGAGCTCAGCCGGGTGCCGACCGACGGCGCGAACATCGCGATCAAGGCGGCCCGCCTGCTCGCGGCCAAGACCGGCTACCGGGGCGGGGCATCCATCGAGATCGCCAAGCACGTGCCGGTCACAGGGGGCATGGGCGGCGGATCGGCGGATGCTGCGGCCACCCTCCTGGCCTGCGACACCCTCTGGGGCACCGAGTTGCCCCGCGAGGACATGCTCGAGCTCGCCCGCAAGCTCGGATCAGACGTGCCGTTCGCCCTCACCGGCGGCACGGCCATCGGCACCGGGCGCGGCGACGAGCTGTCGCCCGCGCTCGCGCAGGGTTCGTTCCAGTGGGTGCTCGCGCTCGCCGACTTCGGACTCTCGACGCCCGAGGTCTACGCCGAGCTGGACCGGCACCGCGAGCGGCACGCGCAGGACATCTTCCCAGTCGACCCGCGGCCCTCGGTCGACACCGACGTACTGCAGGCGTTGCGCGCCGGCGACCCGGTGATGCTCGCGGCCGCGATGCACAACGACCTGCAGGCGGCGGCGCTGCATCTGCAGCCCTCGCTCACCGAGGTGATCGAGCTCGGCGAGCAGAACGGCGCGCTGGCCGGGATCGTCTCGGGCTCCGGCCCGACGGTTGCGTTCCTGGCGGCCGACCTGGATGCCGCACTCGAGCTGCAGGTGGCCCTCTCGGCGGCGCGGCTCAACGTGGTGCGCGCCACGGGACCCGTGCATGGGGCGCGGCTGGTCGGCGACTGATTCCTTTCGTCGAACGCCGCTTCGCGACAGCCGAGTTTCGGCTCAGTAGCTCTCGGGCTGCGTGAAGAAGCCGCTCGGGTCGTACTTCTTCTTGATCGCGCGCAGCTTCGGCAGGTTGTCGCCGTAGTAGGCGGTGTCGGGATTGCCGAGCGTTCCGTCCGCGTAGTTGACGTAGGCGTGATCGCCCCAGTGCGGCGTCATGGCGGCGCGGAATCCGCGCACGTACGCGTCGATCGGCGCCGGATCCCGCCCGTCATCGAAGGTACCGGTGTACTGCACGACGTAGAGCGCCGAGCGGTGCGGGAACGCGGTGGCGTCGGCGGCGAGCGATGCGACCTTGCCGCCCAGTGCATCCATCGAGATGCCGCCCTCGCGGATGCCGGCCACTGTCTGCGCCGCCCGCACCTGGGCGATCAGGTCGGCGATCCCGGAGCTGTCGAGGGCGGCGTAGCCGATGCTCGAGGTGCCCGAGCTGGACTCGCGCACCAGCTTGCCGCCGG
>FSWJ01000746.1_pt1 | contig 31764 bp, 31 predicted proteins | sample 1637851 | NCBI WGS metagenome assembly FSWJ01 (sample SAMEA3914789, study PRJEB12502) | metagenome | biome: forest; material: soil | place: Canada | collected 2011-07-03 | depth 0.3 m | reverse complement strand
GGCATCCGTGCGTTCCATCAGCCAAGCGAAGAGCGCGCCGAAGAAAAGTGCGAGCACCATGCTGCTCGCCACCAGGATCACCGTATTGAGCAGCATTTGCCCGAGACCGGGATAGCTCAACACCTCCGAAACGATCGAGAAATCGAAGGTGCCGTTGCCGAAGAACGCCTGGATGAGCACCCGCACGAGCGGGTAGATGACCAGGATCGCGAAGACCAGGCCGAGCACGACGCTCAGCACGGAGAACCATCCGCCGCGCCTGGCGCGGGCTACGACACGGGCCCATGGAGAGGCGACGACCGCCATCGCGAGCTCGGCGTCTATGTCATCCAGGCCCCCAGGCGCTTCGGTGTCGTTCTCCGCCTTCGTGTCGGTCGTGGTCATGAAAAGAACTCCTAATCACGTGTGGTTCCCTCCCGGCAGCGCCGGGAGGGAACCACACTGTGGTGTTGCTAAGTTGTATTACTTCACACCGAGCGCCGCAAGGATCTGCGGCTGCCTGGTTGCCGCGTCGGGCGCGACGGCAAGTGACTGGATCTGCTTGGTCGTGAGCTTCGGGTCCAACACCCAGACGTCATGACCGACCTTGGCCACAGCTTCGTCGCCCTCGGGCGAAAGCAGCCAGTCGGCGAGCAGGCGAGCGGCGGCCGGGTGCGGTGCCTTGGCCGACGGGGTCATCCCGAGCTCCAGCTTCGAGCCGGTCGTGATCGGCGCCGTGATGTAGGCGACGGGTGCTCCCGCGGCGATCACCGGTGCAAGGGCCGGAACAGAGGTCGGTGCGTTGATCGACCCCTCGCCCGCAGCCAGGTCCTGCGCGGCCGCCGCGGCGCTCGCGTCGAACTTAGGCTGGTTCGCGCCGATCGCCTTCAGCGTCTTCGCGCCGTAGACGGTCTGGATGCGGTCCCAGAACTCGACATAGGCGATCGACGCGGCCGGGTTGCTGGTGATGATCTTGCCCTTCCACTTCGGGTCGGCGAAGTCCTTGAAGGTCTTAGGCGCATCCTTCTTGCTCACGAGGTTGGTGTTGTACGCGATCACCCAGGGGATGTACGACACGGCCGCTGTGGTCTGGCCCAGGAACGCGGACGGATAGGCCTTGCTGTCGATGGCGGGGATGCCCGCCTTCTTGACCGGCTCCAGCCAGCCATTCGGAACGAACGTCGAGGTCGAGAGTGCGTCGATCTCAGTACCGACGATCACATCGGCGTTGAAGTCGCCAGCGGTCGCCTCGGCCGTGAAACGCTGCAGGAGCGCGGCGCCGGACAGGCCGAGCAGGTTGACGTGGATGCCGTACTTGTTCTGGAACTGCTGAGCCGCGTATTCGGAACCGGCGACCGGAATGGCGCTGTACCAGTTGACGCTTCCTTCCGCCTGGGCCTCCTTTATGAGCTTGGTCAGTGCGGGGGAATTGGCCGACCCGGACGCCGACGCTGTGCTTGACGGGGTGCTGCCTGAACTGCAGGCGGCGAGACCGAGCGCCAGGGTGGCGAGGACCGCCCCACCGACGATCAGGCGTTTTGCGCGTGTGATTGGCATTGTGACTCCTCATTGAGTGGACATGTGAATACGATTATATAGATGCGCACAGATTCAGTGTCAATGATAGTCATCAATATTTAAGCCGGCTGGCAATTTGCCTCCGGCCCAGACGTCGATGCCGCGCTGAACCTCCCGCGGGTCAGTCGTCTGGACCGCGTCGACCCTGACACGCGAGAGCCGCATTTCCTTGATTCGCCAACGACCATCCGTGCCCTTCAGGTAGTGCTCGTGGTAGTGGCCGTATCCCTTCCATGCGTGCCCCTCCGCGTAATTGTCGACCCAGTCGAACAGTGCCCAGACGCCCGTCGCGGTGTCGTCGCCGGTGAGCTGGATCTCGGGTCCGTGCCCGTGGTGGACCGTCACCGAGGTGCTGTGACGACGCTTGACGTTCTCGAGGAAGGCATCAGCACCCACGACGGAGGGCGCCGCGGAGGGCTCACCATAACCCGGATCGCGGTAGTAGACCAGGTCGTCCGCGAACACGGCACGGAGTGAAGGCCAGTCCTTGGTGTCGAGGGCGCGAAAGTACCGTGCCTTGAGCGCATGAAGATCATTCAGATCCAGAAGACGTTGAGTATCGTCCATGAGAGCCCTTCCAGGAGCACTACTGTGTGCCGGCCAGCTCTCGATACTCTACCTACTATTAGTATGGATTGCTCTGGAGAACGACCCGCGAAACCAATGCGGGACAATCATTCGAACTATTCATCTGGGCATAGACTCGTGCCTGTCAATTTGGCCAACGCACGGAGTTTCGGGGAAAGTATGGCGCAGGCACGGTTTCGTCCCCAGAAGACTGCAATGCTCGTCGCCCAGCGCATCGTTGCTGACATCCTCAGCAACGGGAGCAAGGCGGGCGACCGGCTTCCGCCCGAGAAGATCATGCTCGAGGAATACAAGGTTGGTCGGGGAACCCTCCGTGAGTCGCTGCGCTTCCTCGAGCTGCAGGGACTCATCTCCCTGAAGCCCGGTCCCGGCGGCGGTCCGGTCGTCGAGGAACTCGACGGGTCCGGCCTCGCGACCTCGCTCACCCTCTTGCTCCAGTTCGAGCGCGCGCCGTTCCGCACCATCGGCGAAGCCCGCGCCGGCCTCGAACCCATGACTGCCAGGCTTGCGGCCGAACGGCTGACGGACGAGCAGCTCGCCTCCCTCAAGGTGAACCTGGACCGCATGAAGGAGAATATCTCGGACGAGGCGACGTTCCTCGAGCTGAACGAGGAATTCCACGACGTGATCGCACACGGGTCGGGGAACGCGCTGTTCGCCCATCTGATCGATGCCCTGACCGGAATGCTCGACGGATCCGCGATCGGCATCACCTACTCGGAGCGCCGGCGGGTGGCGGTCCATCTCGCACACGCCCGGATCTACGAGGCGATGGCGGCACGAGACCCCGAAGCGGCCGCCGCAGCGATGCGCGAGCACATCGACGAATACACCCGGTACGCCGAGGCGAAGTTCCCCGAGGTGCTGGCCGCGCCCATCTCCTGGGACTAGGCGGCCAGCCCGCAGGCCGAGCTGACCCAGCGGAGCACCGGCTCGACCTCGTCGGGCGACTCGGCGAGACCGGAGATGTAGATCTTGAGGTCGGTGGCGCCGAGCGCGCGCAGTGTCGCCAACTCGTCCTGCATCCGCGCCGGGTCGTCGCGCAGGTATGCATCGCGGCAGACGGCCTCGGGCACGGCGACTCGCACGATGAGGCTGTCAGGATCCCTGCCCGCCGCAGCGTAAGCGTCCCGCAGCAGTGGAACTCCCACCCCGATCGAGTCACGCTGCGAGTTCATCGGAATCCAGCCATCGGCAAGGCGCGCGATCCGATCAGCCGTGGCCTGCTCCGCCTTGCCCCCCAGCAGCACGGGAATGCCCCCCGGACGCGCGGGCTTCGGCGTGCACCACAGCTCGGTGAAAGACACGGTCTCTGAGCTGAAGCTCGCCGGCGCCTGCGTCCACAGCGCTTTGCACGCCCCGATGTAGTCCTCGAGCCGTGCCGTGCGCCTGCTGAAGCTCACATTCGCCGCGTCGAACTCCGCGCGGTTCCACCCCGACCCGAGCCCGAGTCTCAGCCTTCCGTTGGTGAGATTGTCGATCGACGCTGCCATTTTGGCGATGACGATGGCGGGCCGCAGCGGCGCGACGAGGATGCTGGTCGTGAGCTGGATCCGCGTGGTCACCGCACCCACGGCGGCGAGCACGATCAGCGGATCGGGCCAGAACGAGTCGGCGGGCCAGCGAAATATCCCGCTGGGGTCTCCCGGGTAGTTCTCCGGGTCGGTCACCAGAGCGACATGGTCGGCGGCATCGAAGTCGGTGAACCCCAGGCTCTCGCTCAGCCGCGCCCAGACCAGCACGTCGGAAATGCCGTTCGGGCAGAGTTCCCCGCCCGCGCGGAACGACGCGCCGACGCTGGGCCTCGCTGCCCCGGACACCGGTCAGCCGCTCAGCGCCGCTGGTCGAATCGACGCCCGAGGAGCTCCGTGACGATGCGGGTGCGCTGCATCGCGGGAGTGCCTCCCGCGATCGCCCACCCGTGGGAGTCACGATGGAGACGCTCCAGGCCGTACTCCTCGGTGTATCCGTTACCGCCGTGCACCTGGATCGCCAGGTCGCTCACCCGTTTCGCCATTTCGTTGGCAGCGCACTTGGCGAGCGAGACGTGAAGCGCGTTGGGCAGGCCCTCGTCGACGGACTTCGCCGCGCGCTCGATGAGGAGCCGCGAGGAATCCACCTGCAGGAGCATGTCGGCCAGGATCGACTGGATCGACTGGAAGTCGATGATGTCCTTACCGAACTGCTTGCGTTCCTGCACGTACTGGATCGACTTGTCGAGGGCGGCCTGGCCGATGGCGAGACTCATGGTCGCGTTTCCCATGCGCTCGATCGAGAAGGCGCCGAACAGCTTGGGGAAGTCTCCAGCCTGAACGACCAGGTTCTCCTTGGGTACGACGACGTCCTGCAGGATGACATCGGCCGAGGGGATACCGCGAAAGCCCATCAGGCGCTCCGGCGCGCCGAAGCTGACACCCGGCATCGTGGACTCGACGACGATCGCTCCGATGCCACGCGAGCCCGGAGCGTCGCTGAGCCGGGCGTAGACGAGATAGAGGTCGGCTTCCCCGCCGTTGGAGATCCACCGCTTCGTGCCGTTGACGACGAAGCCGTCGCCCGTCGCCACGGCTTTCGTCGTCATGTCGGTGGCGGCCGACCCGGCATCGGGCTCGGAGATGGCCACGGCCATCGTCTTCTTGCCCGCGATGATGTCGGGCAGCCAGCGCATGCGCTGCTCTTCGCTGCCGAGACGTGCGAGAGCCTGTGCGGGACCGGTGTTCGCTTCGAAGATCTGGAAGGCAGCGGGCCGGCAGACCTTGCCGAACTCCTCGATGACGGCAAGGGCGTGCGAGAACGGTGCTCCCGCACCGCCGTACTTCTCCTCATGGGCGATGCCGAGGAAGCCCAGCTCACCGAGCTGCTCTCGCTGGGCGGGGGTGACCGGGGTCCTGGTGGCGTCGAGTTCCTGGGCGATAGGGCCGTAGACCTCATTGGCCACGGACGCAGCAAGACGCCGGATGTCAGTGAGCTCGTCCGTTATCACAGCTGTCACGGCTATCGTTCCTCTCTTGATTTAATGCTATTCATAGACCTAGATTGAGGCAAGCGATCGCCCAAGGTGGCTGTGGTCATTATCAGTATAATAGTAGTCAGCAAATAGTCTCGACTATGAGCTGACCAACTCCTCGCGAAACTCGGGCGCCGCGACGGCCGCCAAGGCCGCGGCTCGTTCCCGGAGGCCGAGACCGCGCAGGTCCGCCACCCCGAACTCGGTGACTATCGTGTCGACGCCGGACCGAGCGGTGGTGACCACCCCCTGGTCGAGCTGGCGAACGACTCGCGATCGTGAGCCGGCCGTCGCCGGCAACGCGATGATCGATCGGCCCTCGCGCGCCAGCTGCGCTCCACGCAGGAAATCGACCTGGCCGCCCACGCCACCGAGATACCGGTCCCCCGCGACCTCGGCGTTGACCTGGCCGCTCAGGTCCACCTGCACCGCGGAATTCAGCGCGACGAAGCCGTCGATCGGTGCGGTGACGTCCACGCGGGTCAGGTCCGGGATCCGGCGGAGCTCGACCCGGGAATCCTTCGAGAGGAAGTCATACAGCGCCGCTGATCCGGCGGCTCCCCCGATCACGATCGGGGCATCCGGATCGAGCGCCCCGGAGGCATCGAGGTCGAGCAGCCAGTCCCCGACGAGACCGGAATGGACCTTCAGGTTCCGGCGATGCTCTCCGAGCAGGGTCGCCACCGCCGACGGCACCCCGCCGATACCGAGCTGGAGCGTCGCACCGTCGGCGATCATGGGCACGATGTGCGCCGCGATCGCACGGTGCACCTCGGTCACCTCCCCGGCCGGTATCTCGCGCAGTTCGCGAGACGAGTGCACGCTGACGTCGATCCTGTTCGCGTGCACGGTCGCACCCCGGACCACCGGCAGCCGGTCGTTGACCTCCGCGATCACCAGCCGCGCGTCATCGATCAGCTCGGCCGCGTATTCGACGGCCACGCCGAAGCTGTGATTGCCGGCGGCATCCGCCGGGGCGACCTGGATCATGAGAACGAGACCGTCCGGATTCCGGCTGCGCAAATGGCGGGCCACGTCGACGTAGTTGATGGGGAGAACGTTGACGAGGCCCACCTTCGCGAGCCTGGCGATGTCGCCCATCGCGCCGAAGGATGACAGCGGAAGCGCGGCGACAAGCTCCGGAGTGAAAAGCCCCGAGTAGCTGATCCCGGCGAACACGGCCGCGGCGGGCAGGGAGCCGACCTGTTCGCCCAGGGCTGCGACCAGGCCTTCCGGCTCGCCCACTCCGGAACCGACGACGAGGAGGTCGCCGGCACGCAGGTGATCCGCGAAGGCGATGGGTGGGTGGTCGTCGGGTGTCGGCATCAGGCGGGTCGCTTCATGGACAGGCCGGCCCGGTTCATCTCGATGACGATTTCGTCCCGCTGGTTGTATCCGCGGTGGATCACCTGGATGATTCCCGCCTCCGGCCGCGACTTCGATTCGCGCTTGCTGACGATCTCCGTCTCGGCGCGCAGCGTGTCACCGATGAAGACGGGGTTCGGGAAGGTGATCCTGTCGAAGCCGAGATTGCCGTACGAGGTGCCTTCGAACAGGTCGGAGACGCTCATCCCCATCACCAGCCCGATCGTGAAGACACTCGTGACGAGTTGCTTGCCGTACGGCGTCGTCTTCGCGTACTCGGCATTGAGGTGGAGCGGTGCCGGATTCATCGACAGTGCGGTGAACAGCAGATTGTCGGTCTCGGTCACGGTCCGGCCGCCACCATGACGGTAGGTCTTTCCGACCTCATACTCTTCGAACCACAGTCCGGGCATCATCGCCCCTTTCTCGTCGTGTGCGGTTGGTCGTAATTAATAGGAACGTGGCAGGCCGAGCACGTGGCTCCCCACGTAGGCGAGCACCAGCTCGTTGGAGACGGGGGTGATGCGCAGCAGTCTCACCTCACGCCAGTAACGCTCGATGTGGTACTCCTTCGCATAGCCGAAGCCACCGTGCACCTGGAGCGCACGGTCGGCCGCACGGAACCCCGCATTGGATGCCGCGAACTTCGCCGAGTTGGCCTCACGACCGCAGGGCAGGCCGGCGTCGTACATCCAGGAAGCCTTGCGCACCAGCAGTTCCGCGGAGTCGAGCTCGATGAGCGACTCGGCCAGGGGGAACTGCACACCCTGGTTCTGCCCGATGGCGCGGTCGAACACCCGGCGCTCCTTGGCGTAGGCGGTGGCGCGCTCGAGCGAGATCCTCCCGATCCCGAGGCACTCCGACGCGACCAGGATCCGCTCCGGGTTGAGGCCGTCGAGCAGGTACTTGAAACCGGCACCCTCCTCGCCGAGGCGATCCTCCTCAGCGACGAACAGGTCGTCGATGAAGAGCCAGTTCGACGCCACCGCGTTGCGCCCCAGCTTCTCGATCGGCGTGATCTGGATGTGGTCGGGGTCCATCTTCGCGAACAGCAGCGTGATGCCGTCGGTGGGCTTAGCCGCGTCCTCACGTGCTGTGGTGCGGCAGACGAGCAGGATGCGGTCCGCCTGGGCCGCCCGCGAGATCCATGCCTTCCGGCCGTTGACGATGTATCCGCCCTCGACCTTCTTCGCAAAGGTGCTGATGCGCGTGGTGTCCGACCCGGCATCCGGTTCGGTCACGCCGAACGCGATCGACAGCTCTCCCTTCGCGGCGTCCGGCAGAAAGCGGCGCTTCTGCTCGTCCGAGCCGTGCTTGATGATGGGCAGCAGGCCGAACAGGGCGATGTGAATCGTGGTGCACGCGCTGAGCGCACCGCCCGACGCGGCCACCTCCTCCATGACGATCGACGCCTCGGTCACCCCCGCTCCCGAGCCGCCGTACTCCTCGGGAATGCACAGCCCGAGAAGGCCGGATGCCGCGAACACCTCGAAGAACTCCTGCGGAAAGCGGTGGTCGGTGTCGCAGGCGAGCCAGTACTGGTCGTCGAAGGGCGCGCAGAGTCCCCGCACGAGTTCGCGGAGCTGGCTGTGTTCGCTGGATTCCTGGAAGTCCATGGCTGTTTTCCTCGTTTCGATTCGGCGGCGGACGGTCAGCCGCGTGCCGTGATGGTCGTGGTCAGGGTGCCGATCTGGCTGATGGTCAGCTCGACGGTGTCGCCCGCACCGAGCCAGTGCGCCTTCTCGTCACCGAGGGCGAGCAGCTCCATGATGCAGCCGGTCGTCACCGTGCCCGATCCGAACACGTCGCCCGCGGCGACACGGGAATCCGCGGAAGCCAGCGCGATGGCCTCTCCGAAATCGAAGTGCATCGTCTCGCTGCGGCCCTGCGACCACAGCTCCCCATTGACCCGGGCTTCCATCAGGAGCTCCGGGCGGCGCCGGGCGCCGGGGAGTTCGTCGACGGTGACGAGCACCGGACCGAGGCCGGTTGCGAAATCCTTGCTCTTGCTCGGACCAAGGCCGAGTGGGCGCTCGAGCGACTGGCGGTCGCGCAGCGAGAAGTCGTTGAGAATCGTGAAGCCGGCGATCGCATCCGCCGCCTCGTCCGGGCTCGCGTCGACCAGGTCCCGGCCCACCACCGCGGCGAGCTCCAGCTCATAGTCCAGCTCGAGGCCACCCGTCGGCATGGGGAGTGACTGCCCCGAGGCCAGGAGACGGTGCGGCGAGGTGAAGTAGAAGCTCGGTTCGGCGTACCAGCGCTCGGGCACGTCGCGGTCGTACCGCCGCAGCGAGTTGGCGACGTGTCCCTCGAACATCATGTAGTCGCGGATGGAGGGCGGCTGCACGAGCGGCGTGAGGAGGGTGACGTCCGCCAGGCGTTCGCGACCGCCGGCCTCGATCGGCGGCTCGCCCATGGCGAACGCGACGACCGCGCGATCCGCGGAGTAGCCGGCCGGCACCCGAAGGGGTATGACCTCATCGCCGTCCAGCATCCCGACCGCCGGTGAGCCGTCCGTACCGCGGTACTGCGCGAGTTTCACGAGCCGGCCGCGGGCACCGCGGGTGCGACCTCGGCCGCGCCCGACGCGAGCAGGGCGGCGATGCTCTCCTCGCTGTAGCCCGCCTCCGCGAGAATCGCCTCGGTGTGCTCGCCCAGGCGCGGGGGCGGTCCCGCGATCTCGCCGGGCGTCTCCGACAGCAGAAGCGTCGGGCCCAGCATCGAGATCTCCCCCGCGGTCGGGGTCATCACCTTCTTGATCATCCCCTTCTGCACCACGTGCGGGTGGACCATCAGCTCCTTGAGGCTCAGCACCGGGCCGAACAGCACGTGCTGTGCCCGGAACCTGGTCTCCCACTCCGCGGTCGAACGGGTGACCGTGATCGACTCGATGAGCGGGTTCAGGATGTCACGGTGCTTGACGCGCTCGACGTTGTTGACGAATCGCGGGTCGTCGACCAGGTCGGGGCGCTCGATCGCCGCACAGAACTTGGGCCAGTTCTCGCCGGCACCCCAGACGCCGGCGACCATATATCCGTCACTCGTGGCGAAGACGTTGTAGGGCGCGACCGCGCTGTGCGAACCGCCGAGGCGCTGCGGCTCTTCGCCGGTCGCCCAGTACATGGCCAGCCGGGTGGTGAGGGCCGCCATGAGCGCCTGCATCATCGACACCTCGATGTGCTGCCCTTCGCCGGTCTTCTCCCGGGCGAGCACGCCGATGAGAACCGCCTGCATCGCCTGCATGGCTCCCGCGAAGTCCGCGATGGGAACGCCGATGAGCAGCGGCGGTCCTCCGATCTCCCCGGTGAGAGACATCACACCGGACATCGCCTGCACCACCGGATCGGTCGCCGGCCAGTCCTCGAGCATTCCCTCGCCGAATCCGGAGACGGAGATGTAGATCAGGCGCGGGTTGAGTTTGCGGAGAGTCTCGTACCCGAGACCGATCTGGTCCGCCACTCCGGGGCGGTAGTTCTCCAGGAAGACGTCGCTCTCCTGGGCGAGCCGCCGCACGGCCTCGACCGCCTCCGGCTTGTGCATGTCCAGTGCGATGCTTCGCTTTCCCCGGTTCCACATCAGGTAGAGCGCGTTCTGGTCCCCCTGCATCGCCGAGCCGGTCTTGCGGCTCGGGTCGCCGGAACCGGCCGACTCCACCTTGATGACCTGGGCGCCGTAGTCGGTGAGCAGGGCGCTTGCGTACGGACCCGACATGTGACGGCTCAGATCCAGGATCTTCAGGCCTTCGAGCGGTTTTACCATCGTTGTCTCTGCTTTCCGTCAGCTACGAATTTCGTCCGGTCCGAAGTCGAGCCCGATCTCTTTCAAGATCTCGGCCGACTGCTCGCCGATCTCCGGGGGCGACGAGAGGTCGCCGAGCGGTGTGGTGACATTGCCGTCGACATCGAGGTGCATCTGCACGGGCGAGGCCACGACGCGCGCCGGTTGCCCGTTGACCACCGTCGTGCGCAGCAGGTCGTTTGCCGACGCGTGATCGCTGTTCATCGCCTCCGCCACGTCGAGTACCGCGGCGAAGGGAACCTCGAGGCGCTCGAGGTCGGCGACCCAGGCGTCGCGGGGACGCGTGCGCAGCTTCGCGGCGATGAGCTCATACTCGCCGTCGTAGCCGTAGTCCATTCCGCTGTTCGCCTTTGTCCAGGTGCCGCGTTCCACCTCCTCGGGCTCGAGCCCGATCAGGTCGGCGAACCGCTTCCAGAACTTCTGCTCCAGCGGGCAGACCAGCAGCGGCCGATCGTCCTGGGTGCGATAGATGGAGTAGCGCGGGCCGAGATCCCGGTAGTCCGGCCATTCGTGACCGAGGTTCGCGAGGTCGTTGATGTCCCGCCACTTCCACCACATCGCGCTCTGCCAGAGCGAGACGTGCACGAACTGCGGAGCGCCGACCTCATCCCGTTTCTGCACGGCGGCGAGGGTTCCGAGTGCGGCGAACACGCCGGCGAGGGTGGTCCCCGCCGAGCGCCAGCCGGACCCCGTGACGAGCCGCCCGTCCATCTCGACCACGGGCACCTGCCCGGCCCAGGCATCCACGTTCTGGCCGTGGGCGGGGAATTCCTGCCATGGCCCACGCAGGCCGTAACCGCTGATCGCCGTGTAGACCAGGCGGTCGTTGAATGCCGACAGTGACGCGAAGTCCAGCCCGCGGCGCCGCGCGTCGCTGGGACGCGAACCGACGATGATCGCGTCCGCCCACCGGGCGCAGGCCTCGAGAAGACGCGGCCAGTTCGGCGAGTGGGTGCTGGCCGCGAGGGAGCGCACGCCGCTGTTGAGCCCGACATGGAAGTCGCCGACGCCGGCGATCTTCGGGGACATGCCCCGGTTGCCATCGCCGATGACGGGATGCTCGATCTTGATGACATCCACGCCCGTTTCGGCCAGGAGATGGCTGGCCATGGGTCCCGACAAATGGGTAGAGAAATCCACTACGCGCACAGTTCCTCATTCCCGTCGGGATCATCGGCGACCTCGACAACGACGGCATGGAGCCGTTCTTTACTATGACATACATTATCAACAATGCAGCACGCGACTTCTACCTTCGGAGATTCTCCATGTGCATCTCGGCCTGCGCCAGGGCCGAGAAGAGATGGGTGCCGCGGAGAGCCTGCCAGCCGCCCGTCCACTCGAGCTGCGACGCGACAGTCCATGCCGATTGTCCCTGAACCTGCTCCATCAGCTCGGCGATCCGCTTCGACCGCAGTTCGTGGTGCGCGCGGGTCACTTCGCATCGTTCGGCGACCCCCTCGAAGCGGTAGCCGTGGCCCGGCAGCACCTCATAGCCATCCAACTCCGACATCGCCGCCAACGAGCGAAGATAGTCACCGACCGGATTGTCGCGGGCGTTGCGACCACCGAGCCCGATCCCGGCGAACATGATCGGGAGCAGGTGATCGCCGGCGAACACGAGCCGTTCGTCGTCCATCGCGAAGGCGACGTGACCCGCCGTGTGTCCCGGCACGTGCAGCACCCGGATGGATCCGCGTCCCACGTCGACCAGCTCGCCGTCCACGAGCGGTCGGTCGACCGGGTTTCGCGGCTCGGAGGCCACCAGCCGGGAGGCGGCGGTTCGCACCTCCTCGCGGTGCGCTACCGGAACCTCCCAACGCTCCAGTGTCTCCTCGAGCACATCGACCGGCACGAACGTCGCCGAATCGCGAGCCGCACGATCGTCGACGACGTGCATTCCGACCCGCGCGCCGGAGGTCGCGCGAATGCGGGCGGCGAGGCCGGCGTGGTCGATGTGAAGGTGGGTGACGGAGACCGTCGCGACATCGTCGACCGAATACCCGATCGAACGAATCGCCCTCGCAAGATGGTTCCAGTTGTCGTCGGTATCCACGCCGGTATCGACGAGGTGAAGACGACCGTCGCCGGACTCGATCGCGTAGCAGAACGAGTACGGCAGCGACGGGGCGGTCATTGGCACGGCGATCGCGAAGATGCCGTCCCGAACCTGCTCCACCGCCGGCGTCGCCCCGGAGGCGTACGCGGCGGCGTGGCGCTCGCTGGTTACCCGCATGGTTATGACACAAATCTCTGCATATCTATATGATAAATCGTACGAATTGTCCGCACGGTCCGATCAGAGATGAGGAACGTCGTGAAAGGGTACGAGGGAATCGCCCAGGCTCTCAAGGTGGAGGGCATCGACACGGTCTTCGGGCTCATGGCGATCGATAACCTTCCGCTCATCGCCGAGCTGAAGGCGAGCGGCATCCACGTCATCCGTGCCCGCACCGAGCACGGCGCGATTTCGATGGCCGACGGCTACAGCCGCGCGACGGGAAAGGTCGGCGTGGTGAGCGTCGGCGACGGCCCGGGGGCGGCCTTCACCGCCAATGGGCTGCTGACGGCGCTTCGGCGTCGCTCCCCCATCATCCTGATCTCGGGCGACACGCCCGTGAGCGAGATCGGCAGCAATCTCAAACACTTCGACCAGGCCGCGTTCTTCACCGCGACGGCCGGACACTGCCACGAGGTCATGAGCGGGCACAGCCTGGCATCGGACCTCGCGCAGGTCTTCCAGCGAGCGCGCTCGGGTGTCGGACCGTCGGTGCTGAACTGCCCGTTGAACGTCTTCGAAGATGACCTGCCGGAGGCGTGGTCGTATGCTCCGCTCCCAGGCGCTGCGCCGACGATTCCGGATGAATCACTGGTCCGACAGGCGGCGGACCTCCTCGCAGGAGCGCGACGCCCGCTCATCCTGGTCGGTCGCGGTGCCCTCGACGACGAGGTGCTCGACGAGATCGATCACTGTGCGACCGCGCTCGGCGCACTGGTCGGAACCACTGTCCAGGCGGAGGGCGCCCTGCGCGACAACCCCGGCCAGCTGGGCGTGATCGGTGGGCTCGCGACCCCGGCTACCCGCGAACTCGTCAACACCGCGGACGTCGTGCTCGCCGTCGGCGCCGGCCTGAACGCATTCACCACGGACTTCGGGCGAGTGTTCACCTCGGCAACGATCATCCGCATCGCTCGCGACACGTCCTCGCTGGACGAATCGATCCCGGTCGCCCTTCGCATCGAGGCCGACACCCTGGACACGATGCGCGCGCTCAGCGCCGAACTCGGGGAACGTCAGCTGGAGCCACGCACCGCCGCCGAAGCTCCGCCGCGAACGGCCATCCAGGATGTCGACCCGATCAGCGATGCCGCCGACGTCATCGACCCCCGCACCTTCCTCGACATCTTCGACCGGGTGACGGCCGGACCACGCATGGTCGTCACCGACGCGGGCCATGCGATGTTCTTCGTCCTGGACCGGGTGCATCCGCAGGACGGGGGAGAGCGCATCTGGGGTGGCGACTACGCCGCCATGACCGTCGGAATACCGATCGGGATCGGGGCCGCGATCGGCAACCCCGATCGCCGCACCTTCGCCTTCCTCGGCGACGGCGCCTTCATCATGAGCCCGTCCGAGCTCGACACCGCGGCACGCGAACGCGTGCCGCTCACCATCATCGTGATGAACGACCTGGCCTACGGTGCCGAGGTCCACTACCTCAGCAACTGGGGGCTGGAACCGGACCTGGCGCTGTTCCCCACCACGCCCGACGTCCAAGCGGTCGCCAGGGCCATGGGGTGCGAAGCCATCACCGTCCGCGACGCCGGGAGCGCGGAACGAGCCCTCACGCTGGCGATGACGACCACCGGTCCACTGGTTCTCGATGTGCGCATCGCGGGCAACGTGCGTCACCGGCTGTGGGCCGGTGCGAAACGCATCTCGGGCGGTCGCTGACCGAATCCGGTCGCCGCTCAGTCCTGCACGAAGGCCAGCAGCGTTTCCAGGAGCAGCGCCGGCGTCTCCATCTGCGGCACGTGCCCGGTGCGCGGAAGCAGCTCGAAGCGCGCTCCCGGGATCGCTGCCGCGAAGGCGCGACCGTAGTCGGCATCCGCGATCCGGTCGGCCTCGCCCCACAGCACGAGAGCGGGCACGTCGACGCCGGCGAGCCGCCCCCGCAGGGTCGGGTCGGTCATCGCTCCGCCGTACAGCGCGAGGGCGGCACGGTTGCCGGCGAAGATCGCCTGCAGGGCCGGAGGCATCGTCGACGGGTCGAGGCTGGGCGCCTTCGACGGGTCGTACCAGCTGCGTGCGACGAGGTCGGCCGGGGAAAGCACCTCGGCGACCGGGTGACCGTCCACCTCGATGCCGACGCCATCCACGATGGCGATGCGGCCGAGGCCCACCGGACGGCGCAGTGCCAGCTCCGATGCGATCCATCCGCCCATCGAGTTGCCGATCACAGTGACGTCGTCGAGCTGAAGCTGGTCGAGCAGTCCCGCGTAGACCTCGGCGAGGCCATCGATCGTCGTGAGCGCCTCGGGGCGCGGGGTTCCGCCGAAGCCCGGATGGGTCGGCACGATCACGCGGGTGCCGGTGGCATCGGCGAGCAGGTCGGCGAAGCCGGTGACGGAGACCGGTCCGGCCCCGCCGTGAAGAATGACGACCGCGCGGCCGCTGCCGCGCTCGTCCGCGCTGAGCGGCACGTCGCCGAACGATGTGGGAATGGTGAGGGAGAGGAGAGTGCTCATGCGGCCAGGCTATATCAACATATTTATATAAGCAAGCTGTTTTATCCGGTTACTATGGAGGCATGGCGATGTCGATAGCGGAGCTGGGCCTCTCGGTGAAGCGCCTCCAGGTCAGGAATCACCGTGCCGCGACCGAGGCGCTGCGGCCGCTCGACGTGACGCTCGTGCAATGGGACGCGCTGCGTCATTTGCACGCCAACCCCGGCGCCTCGCTGCACGACCTCGCTGTGCTGACCTTCCAGACCGACCAGGCGTTCGGCACGCTCGCCGCGCGGCTGGAGGCTCGCGGGCTCATCCGGCGGGTGAGCGGCGCGGGCCGCGCGATCCGCCCCGAACTGACACCGGAGGGGGAGCGCGTATTCGCCGCCGGCCGTGAGCTGACCGAGCGAGTCGTGCGCGAGTCCTTCGCTCCGCTCGATGAAGACGAACGTGCCGTGCTCGGTGGGATGCTCGAACGGCTCCTCGCCGGCTAGCACGGTCCGATCAGTTCAGCGCCCGGTCGAGGAAGTCGACGATGAGTCTCAGCATCGGCACGGTGGTCCACAGCTTCTCCTCGCCACCCTTGACCGCGATGTCGCCGTGACCGGCACCGCTCACCAGGTAGCGGGTGCTGCGTGCTCCGGCCGCGAGAAGGGCGTGATGAAGCAGGGCGGTCTGGACCGGGGAGACCAGGCGGTCATCGGTGCCGTGAAACAGCAGGAAGGGCGGGGAGTCCTGGCTCACATAGGTGGTGGGATCCGCCGCGAGGAGCTCGACCGGGTCATCGTCGATGAGTCGCGCGTCCGGGCCGTGCACGTAGCGCGCCGTCGCGTTGCCGTCGGCCTGGATCGCGAGCGCGGTCTTCTCGTCGAACCCCTCGGCCAGCCGGGCCAGGGATGACCCACCGAACTTGTTGACGACGGCCAGCACCTTTCCCCCGGCGGCGGGATCGAATCGCTGATGCCCGTTGGTCACGCCCACCATCGATGCGAGATAGCCGCCGGCGGACTCGCCCCACACGGCGACGCGTGACGGATCGATGCCGTATTCCGAGGCGTGGTCACGAAGGAAGACGATCGCGGCGCGGACATCCGCGATCCCCTCCTCGTAGGTCGCGGCGTGCCGGGTGGTCCGGTACTCGATGCTGGCCACGACGTAGCCCGCGGCCGCGACGAACCGCCTCATCCGGGCGCCACCCGCCTTCGGTGCCATGACGAATCCGCCTCCCGGAATGTAGACGACGAGCGGACGAAGCCCCGACTCGCGCGGAGACAGGATGTCCATGCGCAGGGCGAGCCCCTCCCGTCGTGCGAACTCGACGTTGCGGATCGAGCGGAGATTCCTCGCCGACCGGATCTGGTTTCCGGGGTCGCCGGGGATGGTCGCGCTCTCGGTGTCATCCGCCGGAGCGGGCGTCGAGGAGACCGGGAGGGGATGACCGCGCAGCGCGGCCAGCTTCGTCATCAGGGTTGGCACGTTCATGGGAGCAGCTCCTTCGGCGGTATCGCGCTCAACGGACGGATTTGATCGGGCGCAGTGCGACGACCGCCACGGCGACGAAGACGATGCCGCAGACGAACAGGGCCTGGTACCCGAACAGGGAGATCAGTAGTCCGCCGGCGACGGTGCTCAGCGCCTGCGGAAGGTTCGTCGCGACGTTGAGGATGCCGAGATCCTTGCCCGCGGCTGCGCCGTCCTTCGGCAGCACCTCCGTCATCAGCGCCGTGTCGCAGGCCGTGTACAAGCCGAACCCGATGCCGCTGACCGCGCTCATGAGCGTCATTCCGGCCACCGTGGGCATGAGCAGCGGAATCACGAACCCGAGTGCGACGAATACAGAGGCGATATAGATGAAGACCTTGCGGCGCCGGAGCCGGTCGCTCAGGACTCCACCGATCACGACCGAGACTAGGGTTGTCGCCAGGCTCGCGAGAGCGAGCAGTCCGATGGTCGCATTGGCCGTCTTCAGGGACAGCTTCACATAGTCGGTCAGCAGGTACAGCTCGAAGAACAGCACCATGAAGTAGCCGAGGATGAAGAAGAAGCGCGCGACGAACGCCCAGGCGAAGTCGGGATGCTTCCGGGGACTGATCCACAGCCCGGCGAAGAACGAGCGCGCCGTCAGCGGCTCGGCGTGGACGAGTGCCTTGCTCGAGTAGTCACGATTGAGCAGGACGAAGAGCAGCGTCACGACCAGGATCAGCGCACCGAACACCGCGTAGGCGAGCCCGAGCGTGTTGGCGAGCCGCCCCGCGGCGACGACACCGACGGTGAGGCCGATCGACGTGCCGATGCCGAACATCGCGCTCGCGACGCCACGACGGCTGCGCGGATAGCGGGCCGGGATCACGGCGGTGAACGGTCCCTGCACCGCGTTCAGCGACACCTGGAGCACGATCCAGAAGACCGCGACCCAGACGACCGATGCCAGGGAACCGATGCCGACCAGGAGGAGCCCTCCGACGGCCCCGCCGATCGCGATCCAGGGCGCACGCCTGCCCATGCGTGAACGGGTGCGGTCGCTGAAGGTCCCGATGATGGGTTGGGTGAGCAGGGTGAAGACGAAGGATGCGCTGGAGATGAGCGTGAGGTTCTGCACCTTGTGCGCCAGGTCGAGAGCCGCGAGCTGGTTGGGCAGCAGCACCTGGCCGAGGCCTGCGTAGCTGGCGAACATCACCAGGGCGAGCGCGGACAGGGAGGGGAGCAGCCCGCGTGGAGACTGCGGGCTGAGGTCGTTGACCTGCCGTTCCGCGGCCAGGGGCTGATTGTCTGAGGTCATGGACACGCTGGGGCTTCCCTTCATCGCGAAGCACAAGGCCGGAATAACTATTCCGCACACGGTAGCACACCCTCGGAATAACTATTCCGTCAATCTCGCGCCGCGGGCTGCCGGTTCCCATAGCATCGAACGGTGCCCATTCCGCAGCCGGACCCCGTCGACAGCCGGGAGCGCATCCTCAGCGCCGCGCGCGCCGTCTTTGCCGCGGACGGACTCGACGCACAGCTGGAGACCATCGCGAAGGCGGCGAGAGTCGGTGTCGGTACCATCTACCGACGGGTGGGTAACAAGAACGACCTGATCCAGGAGATCGCGGAGCGCCATTTCGGGGAACTGGTCACCCGGATGTCGTTGGCCCTCGACGACGACGATCCGTGGGGGGCGTTCAGTCTCGAGTTCCGGCGTTCGGTGGCCGAGTACTCGACGGACCGGGGCTTCCGGGAACTCGTGCTGGGAAGCGTGAACGGCTCCTTCGGGTGGGCCCGCGGGAGCCGGCCGGAGCACCTGGAAGCGGCGATGCGCAGCTGGAGTGCCACCATGGAGAAGGTGATCGACCGGCTGATCGCGCGCGCCCACGAGTCGGGGGATCTTCGCGCCGATGCGACCGGGCCCCTCATCCTTCGCCTCAGCCTGGCGCTGCAGTCGGTTGCGGGATTCGGCGATGAGGCGGAGCAGTACCGGGCCATCTCGGTGGTGCTCGACGGGCTGCGTGCGCGATGACGCTGCGAAGGCGACTCGCAGTTTGAAGATATATCGTTCAATATCGTCGAGCCGACGGCTGACAGTACTGAGGAGAACATCATGAGCGGGTCATTCATGGGAAGCGATTTCACCGGTGGGGTGCGGGAGGCGGTGGAGCAGCTCCGCGGAGAGTTCGACCGCAGGTTCGGCGCGCGAGCGGGCCGCGGGGATGTGCGGGCGGCGGTGCTCGCCCTGCTCTCCGACGAGCCGATGTACGGCTCCCAGATCATCCACCAGGTCGAGGAACGAAGCGGCGGGGCCTGGAAGCCGAGCCCCGGCTCGGTCTACCCGACGCTCCAGCTGCTCGTCGACGAGGGGCTCATCGACTCGAAGGAGTCCGACGGCCGCAAGACCTACTCGCTCACCGACGAGGGCAGAAAGGCGGCGGATGCCGCCGGCCAGTCCGCGCCGTGGGGGGCGAAGGACGGCGGCGGCCGCACTGCGCTGCCGAAGGCCGGTTTCGACCTGGCCCAGGCGGCCGCGGCGGTCGGCCGTTCCGGCACCCCCGAGCAGGTGAAGCAGGCCGTCGCCGTGCTCGACGAGGCGCGCCGCAAACTCTTCTCGATCCTCGCCCAAGACTGACGGATGCGCGCCCGCTCCCGCAGGATCCTGCGGTTCGCCGCGCGCTACCTGGTGCAGGCCTGGTGGTTTGAACTGTTCCTTCCGCGAATCGGGCTGTCCCGGCTCGCCGCGCGCGGCAGGTCGGCGCGCCTGAGTCGCATCGCCCGCCGCTTCCACGCGCTCGCGGTGGAACTGGGGGGCCTCATGATCAAGGTCGGCCAGTTCATGTCGTCGCGGCTCGATGTGCTGCCTCCCGAGATCACGAAGGAACTCGAGGGCCTGCAGGACGAGGTTCCCGCCGTGCCCTTCCCCGACATCCGGGTTCTCGCCGAAGCCGAGCTGGGGTTGCCGCTCGAACGCGCCTTCTCATTCGTCGATCCGGTGCCGGTGGCTGCCGCGTCGCTCGGCCAGGTGCACCGCGCCCGCCTGTCCCAACTCGACGCCGCCGACACCGGCCTCTCCGACGTGGTCGTCAAGATCCAGCGGCCGGGCATCCAGGAGATCGTGGATGTCGACCTCAGCGCCCTGCGCCGCGTCGGCCGCTGGCTGAGCCGCGTGCGCCTGGTCTCGGATCGCGTGGATGTGCCCGCTCTCGTCGAGGAGTTCGCCCTCACCAGCCTCGAGGAGATCGACTACCTGCACGAGGCGGCGAACGCCGAGCGGTTCGCCGCCGATTTCGCGGACGACGCGCGGGTCGACGTTCCCGAGGTGGTGTGGGAGCGCGTGACGCGGCGAGTGCTGACCATGCAGGACGTGACCGCCATCAAGGTGAACGATGTCGAAGGCCTGCGGGCGGCCGGCATCGACCCCTCCGCGGTCGCCGCCGAGTTCGCGGCCGTCATGTTCGACCAGCTGTTCGTGTACGGCTACTTCCACGCGGACCCGCACCCTGGCAACATCTTCGTCACGCCGCTGGACGGCGAGGCCCGGGCCTGGAAGTTCACCTTCGTCGACTTCGGGATGATGGGCGAGATCCCCGACACGCTTCGCAAGGGGCTTCGCAAGGTGCTCATCGCCGCCGCGTCTCGCGACGGCAAGGGAATGGTCGACGGCATCCGCTCGGTCGGTGCGCTCCTCCCCTCCGCCGACACCACCGAGCTCGAGCGGGCGATGACGACGCTGTTCGCCCGTTTCGGGGGAATGGGTTTCGCGGAGCTGCAGAAGGTCGACCCGCGTGAGTACCGCGCCTTCGCCGCCGAGTTCGGCGACATCGTGCGCACGCTGCCGTTCCAGCTCCCGGAGAACTTCCTGCTGATCGTCCGTGCGATGTCGCTGACCTCGGGGATGTGCAGCGCGCTCGACCCAGCCTTCAACATCTGGAACGCCGTCGAACCCTACTCGGCGCGGCTGATCCGGGAGGAGGGTGCGAACCTGGTGAAGTCGGCCGCGCAGCAGGCGCTGTCGTTCGCGACCACCGTCGCACGCCTGCCCGGACGCATCGATGAGGTCATCACGCGGATCGAGGAGGGCAACCTCACGGTGCAGACCCCACAGCTGGACCGGCGCCTGGACAACTTCGAGACGGCGGCGCGACGGATCATCTCGGCGGTGCTGTTCACCGCGCTGCTGATCGGCGGCATCCTGCTTCTTCCCCGGACCGTCGTGTTCGGCACGGTGCTCATGGCCGTATCAGCGGTGCCGCTGCTCTACGCGCTGTTCGCGGGAATGTTCGCACGACGCGGACGGCGGTAGGAGCCCGCGCGTCAGGTGCCCCGGCGTCAGGTGCCGAGTTCGCTGGCCAGCGCCTCGAGCGCAGGAAGCACGTGAAGGATCGCGGTTCGATCCTCCGGTGAGAGGCGGTTGAGGTAATCGCTGACCACCGCTCCCCTGGCCTCCTTGATGCGCTCGTGCACGGCCTGGCCCTCGGAGGTGGCCTCCACGACGCCGGCTCGCAGGTCGTCCGGGTTCTGGATGCGACGCACCAGGCCCGAGTCGGCGAGGCGGCCGACGATCCGGGACACCATCGTGGGGTTGAGTCCCTCCATGGCGGTCAGCTGCGTGAGGCTGAGGGGTCCTCTCGCGGCCACGAGGGCGAGGGCGGATGCCTGGGCCGGGGTGAGATCCGCGTCCGTCGCGGCGACGTTGAATCTCCGCGAGAGTTTGTTGACCACGCTTCTCAGCCGTGCAACGTCGTCCGCATCCATGGGCCAAGAATAGCCTGTCGCATTTACTTGCTTGCCATCAAGCATGTAAACTGTGGACAGTGAGCGGCTCCATCCCCCAACCGGTAGCGATACCCGCGGTGCCGGCAGCGGATGGCGATTCGCTCCCCCGGCGCCGGCTCGTCTTCGCCATCGTGGCGATCGCCCTGTTCATGGCATCCATCGACCAGACGATCGTCGCGACCGCGCTCTCCACCATCCAGCGCGACCTGCACGCGGGCATCGAGTGGAGCAGTTGGACGATCACCATCTACGCCCTCGGCCAGCTCGTGGTGATGCCACTGGCCGGCAAACTGAGCGACATGTACGGCCGCAAACGCATCTTCGTGACGGCGGTCGTGCTCTTCACCGTCGCGTCGCTGCTCTGCGGACTCGCCACCAACATCTATGTGCTCGTCGCGCTGCGCGCCGTCCAGGCGATCGGCGGCGGGGCTTTCATGCCGTCGGCGACGGGGATCGTCGCCGACCATTTCGGGCGCGACCGCGACCGCGCACTCGGCCTGTTCACGAGCGTGTTCCCCATCGGCGGCATCGTCGGGCCCGTGCTCGGTGGCATCTTCGTCGTCGGCTGGTCGTGGCGCGGCATCTTCCTGGTCAACGTCCCGATCGGAATCGCACTCGTCGTCGTCGCCGTGATCTTCCTGCCGAAGAGCCGGCTGCGGCCCGGCAAGAAGCTCGACATCCCCGGTGTCGCCCTGCTCGCCGTGCTGCTTCTCTCCGCGATGCTCGGAATCACCCTGCTCGGCGGCGGTTCCAGCTCGCCGCTCGGCATCGGATTCCTTCTGCCCGAGGGCATCGCGATAGTGGCGCTCGTCCTCTTCCTGGTACGGATAAAGTACGCCGACAATCCGTTCATCTCATTGCGCCTGCTGCGAGGGCGGGCGTTCGGCGCCATCAACCTGATCAACTTCCTCTTCGGCGCCGCGGTGCTCGGATTCGCTGCGATGGTGCCGATCTACGCCCAGGAGCGGTTCGGCATCCCGGTGCTCCAGGCGGGCACGCTGCTCACTGCGCGCGCGATCGGGGTGATCGTCGTGGCCGGCCTCGCGGCCTTCGCTTTGCGGCGCACCGGCTACCGCCTGCCCATGATCGCCGGAATCGCACTCGTTGCCATCGGCATCTTCGGCATGGCCGTGAAGCCGGACGGGGTCTCGCCGTATCTCTGGCTATCGGTATCCGGGGCGATCGCCGGCATCGGCATGGGTCTTTCGATGCCCGCGACCAACAACGCGACGATGCAGCTGGCGCCCGACGAGCTGGCCGGGATCGCCGGCCTGCGAGGCATGTTCCGGCAGGCCGGTGGGATCATCGGCATCTCGATCACGACGGCCATCGCGGCGACCAGCGCGGACCCGGGGCAGGCCTTCGCGAACGTCTTCATCGTCTTCGCCGCTGTGCTCGTGTGCGTGGTCGTACCGCTGGTGTTCCTCGTGCCTGAGCACCGTGGACGCTGGTAGGCGAGCAATCACTTCCGCTGGTGGAGAAACCCTGCGATCAGTGAGCGTGACAGCTCTGACGCGGATGCGGCGGCGATCGTGCGGCCCTCGTCCGCGAGTTGTTCGGCATAACCGGACGTGCGTGATGCGGCGAGCAGCCGTTTCGTCTCGCCGTGGGCGGCACGGGAGCCGATCGAGGCCGCGGCGACGAGCTGTTCGATTCGATCCTCGAACATGTCCGCCTCGGCGACCTCGCCGATGAGACCCCAGGCTTCCGCCGTCACGGCGTCGAGCACACGGCCACCCAGCAGCACCGCCCGCGCCCTGCTGTCGCCGATCGCCCGCGGCAGCAGGGCAGACACACCGCAGTCGGGCGTCAGGCCGATAGCACCATAGGCGCCCACGAACGACGCCTTCGGGACGGAGACGCTGAGGTCGCAGTTGAGCAACAGCCCGAGGCCGCCCCCCGCCACAGTTCCGTTGACCGCGGCGATCACGACGAGCGAGGTCGTGCTGAGGCGCAGCAGTGCCTCGTGGAAGGCGTCGGTGAGCTGCCTGAGATAGCTCGTCGGGTCGGCGGCCGCGAAGATCGCCGCGACATCACCACCGGCGCAGAAGAACCGGCCCGCGCCGCGGATGACGAGCGTGCTGAGGGCCTGGTCGGAATCCGCCTCGGCGACCGCCGACCGGAACGCCTCGGCGAGCGCGATGTCGAGCGAGTTCGCGTCGTCAGGTCGCGACAGGGTGATCGTCGCCGTGCCCGCCGAGCGGTCGAGGGCCACTGGCTCAGTCATCAGCAGAAGTCTAGAGGGCGCCGACTGCGAGGTCGGGCGAGACGGCGACCGGGGCACCCGTCGCCGCGACGACCTCCTCGGTCGTGACTCCCGGGGCGAGTTCGACGAGCACCAGTCCATCCGACGTCACATCGAGTACCGCGAGGTCGGTGATGATCCGGTCGACGACAGCCTTGCCGGTGAGGGGGAGGGTGCACGCCGTGAGGATCTTCGCTGTGCCATCTTTGGCCTGGTGGTCCATGACGACCACGACCCGTCCGGCGCCGTAGACCAGGTCCATCGCGCCGCCGGGTCCCTTGACCATCTTCCCCGGCACCATCCAATTGGCCAGGTCGCCCTGGGCGGAGACCTGCATGCCGCCAAGGATGGCGAGTGAGATCTTGCCCCCGCGGATCATCGCGAAGCTGGTGGCCGAATCGCAGAACGACGCCCCCGGGTTGAGCGTGACAGTCTCCTTGCCGGCGTTGATGAGGTCGGGATCGACCTCATCCTCGGTCGGGTACGGTCCGACGCCGAGGAAGCCGTTCTCCGACTGGAGGGTCACGGTCATCCCCTCGGGCACGTAGTTCGGCACGAGGGTGGGCACGCCGATGCCGAGGTTCACATAGGCGCCGTTCTCGAGTTCGAGCGCGGCACGGGCCGCCATCTCGTTACGCGTGAGGGCCATGTCATGCCCCTTCCTGGCGCACCATGCGCCGCTCGATGGGCTTCTCGATGTCGCTGCCGACCTCGAGCACCCTGTGCACGAACACCCCGGGCAGGTGCACCAGGTCGGGGTCGATCTCGCCCGGCTCCACCAGCTGCTCGACCTGCGCGATGCAGATCGTGCCCGCCATCGCGGCGAGAGGGTTGAAGTTGCGGGCCGACTTGTTGAACACGAGGTTGCCGTGACGATCACCGATCTTCGCGTGCACGAGCGAGTAGTCGGTGACGATCGCCTCCTCGAGCAGGAAGGTGGCCGACTTTCCGTTGAGGTCGAACTGGTGAGTCTCCTTCTTGGGCGAGGCGACCTTGACTCCGCCATTGCCGTCATAGAGCCTCGGAAGCCCGCCCTCCTCGACCTGCGTTCCCATCCCGGTGCGGGTGAAGAAGCCGCCGATGCCCGATCCTCCCGCGCGAAGTCGTTCGGCGAGGGATCCCTGCGGCGTCAGTTCCACCTCGAGCTCGCCAGCGAAGAACTGCCTCTCGAACTCCTTGTTCTCGCCGACGTACGACGATGTCATCTTCCTGATGCGGTGGGCGGCCAGCAGCACGCCGAGCCCCCAGTCGTCGACGCCGCAGTTGTTGCTGACGATCGAGAGGTCCCGCGTGCCGAGTTCCAGGATCGCCTCGATGAGCGTCATCGGATTGCCGCAGAGACCGAAGCCGCCCACGGCGATCGAAGCGCCGTTCGGGATGTCGCGCACGGCATCCATCGCGCTTGCAACGGACTTGTCCATTACCACCGTCGATACCTCCATCGGTCTCATGTGCGATCGGCCTCGTGTTGACACCGCGCACCCAGTTCCACCAAACTTACATTACCGAGCAATCGCTCGGTAGACGAGCCAAGAGGAAACCCGGATGCTCGACGACGAGATTACCCCCACCCGCCTGACTGGAAAGACGGCGATCGTCACCGGAGGCAGCCGAGGCATCGGACTCGGGATCGCACGCCGCCTGGTCGCCGAGGGCGCGCGCGTGGCGATCACCGCCCGCAAGCCCGAGGCGCTCGAGGAAGCGGCGGCGGAGTTTCCGGCGGGCTCGATCATCGCCATTGCGGGCAAGGCCGACGACCCCGACCACCGCGCCGAGGTCTTCGATCGGGTGGCTGAGGAATTCGGCGGGCTCGACATCCTGGTCAACAACGCGGGAATCAACCCGCTCTACGGACCACTCATGGATCTCGACCTCGACGGCGCGCGCAAGGTGCTCGAGGTGAACGTGGTGAGCACCCTCGCCTGGGTGCAGGGGGCGTACCACCACCCGAAGCTCGACTTCCGTGGACGCAGGGGCACCGTGGTCATCCTCTCGTCGGTGACCGGCCAGGTCGCTTCGGAGGGCATCGGCTGGTACGGGGTGAGCAAGGCCGCGAACGCGCACCTGGCGCGAACGCTCGGTGTCGAGCTGGGCCCGGAGATCCGTGTTAACGCGGTTGCGCCGGCGGTCGTCAAGACGCAGTTCGCCCGCGCGCTCTACGAGGGCAAAGAGGAGGAGGTCGCCGCGGACTACCCGCTCGGCCGGCTCGGAACACCCGAAGACATCGCGGCGACAGTCGCATTCCTCGCGTCATCGGACGCGTCATGGATTACCGGCCAGGTCATCACCCTCGATGGCGGACTGCTCAACGCTGGAGGAACGGCCTGATGGCAACAGCACTCGAAGACCTCACCGTTCGAACGCGGGAATTCATCCGCGAGATCGTCATTCCGGCGGAGCCGCGTCCGGGTGATCGGCTCGACCCCGCCGTGCGCGCCCAGCTGCAGGCCAAGGCGAAGGCCGCCGGCGTGTTCGCACCCCACGTCGCGACCGAGTTCGGCGGGCAGGGTCTCGGGATCGAGGACTGGCCCGCGATCTTCCAGGAGATCGGCTACTCGCCGATCGGGCCGTCCGCTCTCAACTGCATGGCGCCCGACGAGGGCAACATGCACATGCTGGAACTGATCGCTACCCACGACCAGCAGCAGCGCTACCTGGTGCCGCTCGCCGCGGGTGAGGTGCGATCGTGCTTCGCCATGACCGAGCCGCACCCCGGCACCGGTTCGGACCCGGCGGCGCTCACGACCTCCGCGAAGCGAGTCGAGGGCGGATGGCTCATCAACGGTCACAAGCGGTTCATCAGCGGCGCAGACGGCGCGGGCTTCGCGATCGTGATGGTCCGCACGGAGGACCCCGACGGCGCGACGATGCTGCTCGTCGACCTGGACAACCCGGGAGTGCGACTCGGGCACCACATCCACACGATCGATCGCACGATCGACGGTGGGCATCCGCACCTCTTGTTCGAGGACTGTTTCGTGACGGATGACTCGGTGCTCGGCGAGGCCGGCCTCGGTTTCCGGTACGCGCAGGTGCGTCTCGGTCCGGCCCGCCTGACGCACTGCATGCGCTGGCTGGGGCTCGCCAGACGTGCCCAGGACATCGCGCTGGACAGGGCGAATGCGCGCAGCATCTTCGGCTCGACGATGCGTGAACTCGGTCTCGCCCAGGAGCTGATCGCACAGTCGGTCATCGACATCGAGACCTCGGACGCCATCATCACCAAGACGGCGAACCTCCTCGCAGTCGACTCGAAGGCCGGCTCCGCGCTGTCGTCGGTCGCGAAGGTGCACTGCTCCGAAGCCATCTACCGGGTCATCGACCGAGCGATCCAGCTCTGCGGCGGGGATGGCGTCTCCGACGGCCTCCCGCTCGCGCAGTACCTCAACGAGGTCCGCCCGTTCCGCATCTACGACGGGTCGAACGAAACCCACAAGTGGGCGATCTCGCGCCGGGCGTCGACCCAGCGATCGAAGGAGGTCGAGGCCGGTGCGAGGCGCCTCGATTTCGTACCGGAGGACGGCGAGTGATCACCATTCCCGACGGAGTCGAGGTCGTCGCGACACGGGCTGACGCGGCGCGGCTCACGCTGCCTCCGCTGCTCGACGTGGAGTCCGTCACCGACTATCTCGACCGGCACCACATCGGCTCGGGCGACATCGCCTGGGAGCGCATCGGCGACGGGCACTCCAACATCACCTATCTCATCACCCGGGGCGACGAATCGGTGGTGCTGAGGCGCGGACCACGGCCTCCGCATCCGCGATCCACCCACGACATGGTGCGTGAGGCACGTATCCAGCAGCTGGTTGGCGGAGCGGGCGTCTCGGTGCCGCGGATCCTCGCGATCTGCGACGACACGTCGGTGCTCGGCGTTCCGTTCTACGTCATGGAATTTCTCGAAGGCACCGTCATCACGGACACCATTCCCGCGCCGCTGGACTCGCCGGACCAGCGCAGGGCTACGGTGTTCGCCGCCGTCGACACGCTCGTCGACCTGCACCGGGCGGATGTCACGACCGGGGAACTGGCGACCTTCGGCCGCCCGGACGGGTACCTCGGCAGGCAGGTGAAACTGTTCTCGTCGCTCTGGCCACAGAATACGAGGCGTTCGATTCCGGAGGTCGCCTCGCTCGGCGACTGGCTGCGGGAGAACCTGCCCGAGAGCCAGCGGGCATCGGTCGTGCACGGGGATTTTCGCCTGGGCAACCTGATGTACGCGTCGACGGCTCCCGCGCACGTCGTGGCGATCCTCGACTGGGAGATGGCGACCATCGGCGACCCGCTCGCCGACCTCGGCTACCTGACGGCGACCTATGCCACGCCCGGCGCCGCGCCGACCCCGATGGAACTCACCCCCGTCACCCGGGAGCCCGGCTATCCGACACCGGACGAACTAGTCGCTCGATACCAGGAACAACTGCCCTCCGACCTCAGCGCGCTGCCCTGGTACCAGACCCTCGCGCTGTGGAAGGCCGCGATCTTCTGCGAAGCGATGTATACCCGCTGGCTCGACGGCGAGCGCCCCGGCGATACCTTCGCGCCGACACTCGAGCGCGGAATTCCCGCCCTCGCGGACGCCGCGTGGGGCTTTGCCGGCGAACTCGCCCGCTAGGGCCGGTTGACGCCGGGTTCGACGCGAGCCGGCTCCCCCGGTCCTACCAGGTCACGGGCACGGGCGACGCCGTGTAGGCGATGGACGACGTTTTGTAGGTCAGCTCCGTCACGGGCTTCTCCAGCCTCATGTTGGGAAAGCGGTGCGAGAGCTTGGAGAACACGATCTGCAGCTCGAGCCGGGCGAGTGCCTGCCCGAGGCACTGGTGCAGACCGAGACCGAACGCAACGTGACTGCGCGCATCCCGGTGGATATCGATCCGGTCAGGATCGGGGAACTGTGCCGGGTCATGGTTCGCGCCCAGCTGGGTCGCGATGATCCCCTCACCCGCCTGGATCGTGTAGTGGCCGACGGGAATGGGCTCGCTGGCGATCCGGATGTGCGTCTGGTGCGCGGGGCTGACGAAGCGCAGTACCTCCTCGACGGCCGACTTGATCAGCTCTTCGTCGTCAGTCTCGGCGAGCTCGTGCCACGCATCCGGCTCCTGGAGCAACGCGACCACTCCCAGCGCGATCGCGTTCGCCGTGGTCTCGAATCCCGCACTGAGAAGCAGGTGCAGGGTGATGATCAGCTGGTTGCGATCGATCTGCCCGGTTTCGAGACGCTCGCGCACGAGAACACTGATCAGGTCGGTTCCCTCGGAACCCTTGCGCTCATCGATCACTTCGCCGAAGTAGACCTTGATGTCTTCCATCGCCTGCGCGATATCGGCCGGATCGTTCCGGTCGTCCATCCACCGGTGAACACGATCCAGGAAGAAATCGGCCCGGTCGAAGGGCAGACCCAGCAGCGTGGTGATCACGTTGGCGGGCACGAGTTCGGCGAACTCGGTGAGCAGGTCGTCAGCACTGCCCTTCTGCTCCAGTGTGTCGAGCAGGCGGTCGACGGTCGCTTCGATGGACGGACGCCATTCTCGGATGCGTTTCGCCGTGAAACTGGGGGCCAGCATCCCGCGCTGAATGTCGTGTTCGGGCGGGTCGAGACGGTCGATCGTGGGGCGCGATCCACGATTCGCTCGCGCCGAATCACTGATGTAGGGAAAGCCCGGCTTCGACCCGTCGCTGGAGGAGTTGGCACTCTTCAGGATCTCGGTGACCTGGTCGTAGGTGGTGAAGAGGGTGGCCTTGGTGCCGTCATACATCTGCACTTCGACAGGCTCCCCGACCGCCCGGATCTCGGCGATCTGCGGAGGCGGAAGCAGCGGATCGGCGGAATCACGTGTGAATGGCCACGTTGCGTCGATAGTGCGGAGCGTCATCGTTGAAGGTCCTTCCTGTCCTGTGCCGCCGGCCCTGTGGGCGCGTTGGCCGAATAAAGTCTATACCGAGCGATCGCTTGATAGAAGGGCCGCCCCGGGCAAGACGCGGCGTGCCACGACCATCGTCCCGCGACCCGCTGGATCTGTCCTGTATCTCAGATGAGGCCGGCCTCGACCAGTCGGTCGTAGACCTGCACGGTCTCGTCGTGCATCGTCTGCGGGATGTAGACGTCCGACGCGTCGGTGATCTCGTCGATGTGGTCGTGGATGTCCTCAGCGTTGACCTCGTTCGGGGACTGGGCGATCCATCCCTGGGTCACCCCGTAGACGACCCGTGCGTATCGTCCCGAGTTGGCCGTGAACGCCTCGCCGTTCACGGTGCACTCGCGGCTGGCCAGGTACACCACCATCGGGGCCACCGACCGCGGAGTGCGCCGCGGGGTCAGGCGATCCATGATCTGGCGGGTCTCGGCCATCGCGTCTCCCGGCAGCGGGTTCTCGACAGAGATCACCGACTGCGCCTGCGGCATGATGCAGTTGACGCGGAAGTCGAAGTTCTCGTCCGCACCCGCCTCCTGCGCCAGGGAGCGCGCCAGGCCGACCATGGCACCCTTCGCCGCGGCGTACTGGGTGTTGCCGGCGTGCCCGAACGAGGAGGCCGAGCTGGTCAGCACGATCCTGCCGTAGCCCTGCTTCTGCATGTGCGGCCAGACGGCACGGGTCGTGTGCATCACCGCGAGGAGGTGCACGGAGACGACCTGCTCGACCTTGTCATCGGTCAGGTCGTTGATGAAACCGGGACGCAGGAAGCCCGCGTTGTTCACGATCGCGTCGACGCGACCCCAGCGGTCGATCGCGACGGCCACCAGACCGCGTGCTCCATCCGACGTCATGATGTCGTGATCGCTGACGGCCGCCTCGCCGCCCGCCTTCTCGATCTCCGCCACGACGCTCGCGCCGCGAGGGTTCCCCTCTTCGTCTTTCGCCACATCGTTGATGACGACCTTTGCACCACGCCGTGCGAAATCGAGTGCGTATTCGCGACCAAGCCCCCGACCAGAGCCCGTCACAATGACGACCTGGCCGGTCATGTCGAACTGTTTGCTGCTCATCTTGGGCCTCCTCAGGCTACGTACTGGACGGAATCCTATACCGACCGCTCGCTAGTTTGACGGGCACCCGATGGGATCGGGTCGTTCCCGATCTGGTCACTGTTCCGCCCTGACAGCGCTCGCCAGTCGGTCGGTGCTGCCCGGTCGCAATACCTCGACCTGCGCCACACGTTCGTAGAATCGCCAGCGCCCGTCCGGGCATCGCACCAGTACATCGAGATATCTGCCGAATGAGCGCAGCTTCGGGATGCCCTCATAACTGTCCAGGCGGGTGAACATGCTCTGCGCCGTGGCGCGATCGCCGTCGATGCTGATGAGCGGTTCGATGAGAAAGTGTTTGTGGTAGGTCTCTGGCGCGTGTGTGTGAGCCCGGAACACGGTGGCAAACATCTCCGCTCCGCTGATGAAGTCCGTCTGGGGCCAGTGGAGTCTGGCTGTCGGTGTCCACAGGTCCATCCAACTCTCCTCGTCCCCGTAGTCGAGGGAGTGACCGTAGCGATAGAGGGTCGACAGAATCGCTCGCTCGTCCTCCAGCGCGCGGAGGCGGTCCTCTAGTTCCTGGATTCCCATTCCCAATTCCCTCTCAGACTCCGTGCTCCAGCAGGGGCGCGAGCCGAGTCGCCGCGAGTTCGACGTTCCGGTACGCGAGCTTCTCGGGCAGCCCCGGCAGGGTCGCCCAGATGTACACAGTGCGCGCGGGGGTGTCTGCGAGCAGGTCATGCAACTGCTCCGCAGCCTGCTCCGGGGTCGCCACGAGGAAGCCGCCCATCGAGCCGGCGCCGAGCCCCCTGGAACGGAACTCGTCGATATCGAACTCGCCCCCGCCCGTGAGACGACTATCCGCTTTGTGGTATGAGCTCCATTGGTACTCCAGATGGGGTCTGATGACCGGCCAATCACGGTCAGGGTCGTCGCTGAGAAAGACGTTCGCCGGGCCGGTCATCCGGGGTTCGGCCCCACTCCCGGAGGCCCGGATGCCGTCCAGGTAGGGCGGCAGGAACCGGCGTCCCAGTCGGAGGAGACCCTCTCCCAATTCACCGACGCGATGGAGGCTCCTGGGTCCGCTGACGCCGGCCCAGATGGGAAGCTCGGGCTGGATCGGTGACGGCGTGGTCGACCCATCGCGCCAGATCCGGCGCAACTCCTCAATTCCCCGGAGCGTCGCGGAACCTCTGCCCGCAAAATCGACACCGTAGAGGTCGTACTCGGAGGCGACATATCCGGCACCGACGCCGAGTTCCAGGC
>FSWJ01000460.1_pt1 | contig 32216 bp, 35 predicted proteins | sample 1637851 | NCBI WGS metagenome assembly FSWJ01 (sample SAMEA3914789, study PRJEB12502) | metagenome | biome: forest; material: soil | place: Canada | collected 2011-07-03 | depth 0.3 m | reverse complement strand
TATGCGCTGTTCATCGTGCTCCTGGCGTTGGTGGTGCGTGGCGCATGGCGGGCTCGGCGCAAATAGTAGGCTGTCACCGTGCCCAAAATCCTGATCGTCGGCGGCGGATATGCCGGTTTCTACACTGCCTGGAAACTTGAGAAGAAGTTGCGTCCGGGCGAGGCTGACGTCACCATGGTCGACCCCCTTCCCTACATGCAGTACCAGCCGTTCCTGCCCGAGGTGGCGGCCGGTTCGATCGAGCCGCGGCACGCCGTCGTCTCGCACCGCAGGCACCTGACGCACACCAATGTGATCACCGCCAAGGTCACCGCCATCGATCACGCGAACAAGAAGGCCACCGTCACCCCGGCGGTCGGTGAGGCGTGGGAGGTCGACTACGACACCATCGTCGTGACCGCCGGCGCTGTGTCACGCACCTTCCCCATCCCCGGCGTCGCCGATGAGGCGATCGGCCTGAAGAACATCGAAGAGGCGATGGCGATCCGCGACCGCCTGCTCACCAACTTCGACAAAGCGGCAAACCTGCCGCTGGGCCCGGAGCGCACGCGCCTGCTCACCTTCACCGTCATCGGCGGCGGGTTCGCGGGCATCGAGATCTTCGGCGAGCTGCGCAGCTTCGCCAGCTCCCTGCTGAAGTTCTATCCGAACATCACCTTCGATGACACGCACTTCCACCTCGTCGAGGCGATGGGTCGCATCATGCCGGAGGTGTCGCTCAAGACGAGCCTCTGGGTGATCAAGAACCTCGCCCAGCGCGGTGCCGAGGTGCACCTCAACACGCAGCTGTCGTCGGCGGTCGGCGGCAAGATCGAGCTGTCCACCGGCGAGAGCTTCGAGTCGGACCTCATCGTCTGGACGGCCGGCGTCATGGCCAGCCCGATGCTCAAGAACACCGATCTCCCGGTCGACGACCGCGGCCGCCTGCGCGTGCTGGCGAACCTGCAGGTCAGCACTGACGACGGCGTGGTTCCGGGTGCCTGGGGCGCCGGCGACGTCAGCGCCGTTCCCGACCTCACCGGCGGCGGTGTCGGCGGATTCTGCGTCCCCAACGCGCAGCACGCCGTGCGCCAGGGCAAGCGGCTCGCCGACAACCTGCTCGCCGAGATCCGCGGCGAGAAGCCGGTCGACTACTTCCACAAGAACGCGGGCGCCGTCGCCGGCATCGGCCTCTACATCGGCGTCTTCCAGTCGGGCAAGCTCGCGCTGAAAGGCCTGCTGGCCTGGTTCGCGCACCGCGGCTACCACGGACTCGCGATGCCGACGTGGGAGCGCAAGCACCGCGTCATCGCGGGCTGGGTGCTCAACTTCATCCTCGGCCGTGACATCGTGTCGCTCGAGGCTCGCGCGACCCCGCAGTTCGCGTTCCAGGAGTTCGCGTCCCGCCCGAAGGCCTAGCCCCTCTCGAACGTGCCCGTTCGGGCGGATAGTTCCGGTTGCACGGGCGCTATCCGCCGGAACGGGAACTATCGCGCTCGGTAGGGTGGTCCCGCGCCCCCATAGCCCAACCGGCAGAGGCAGACGACTTAAAATCGTCCCAGTCAGGGTTCGAATCCCTGTGGGGGCACTCCGGATACGCGCGGCAAAGCTCTGGAATTCCGGGCTTTTACAGCCCGTTCAGCTAGATTTCTTGGCCGCGTGCCCACATCTTGCCAGCGTTCTCCCTCACGTTGAGGCGATGCCGAAGCGGGTTGAGGTCTCGGACTCGAAGCCCGACTCCTTCACCCCAGCGGAGTCCCGTGTAGGCGAGGGTCAGGACGAGAGTGCTCTTGTCGCCGGCATGCTCGACCAGCAGGCTGACCTGGTTGTGCGTCAGGTAGACGTGTGGCTTCTTGACCTTGCGGGGGAGCGAGACGCCGCGCGCAGGGTTCGATGAGATGCGGTGATCGCGCAGCGCCAGGTCGAGGCTCGCCGCCAACACGCCATAGGCGCGGATGACGACGGTGGCGCTTCGCGGGCCAGTGTCACGAGCTGTCTGGGCACCGCCGGTCCCTAGTTGCGACACCCAGGTCTGCACCGAGCTGTGCTTGATATCGCCGGAGGCACGGTCACCCCACATCGGATCGACGAACAGCCGCCACGCAATGTCGATCGCATCCCGAGAGGACGGCTTGAGGTGTGTCTGCGACTTGAGCCAGGTCGTGCCGAGCTCGTGGATTGGGACGCGCTGCGCTCGCGTCGACGTAGTCACCTCGAGCCTTGCTGATCTCGACCGCCGCCAGGAAGAGCTCAGCTTCGCGCTTGGTGCGAAAACCGCGCTTGTCGGTCTGACTCTCGTCAGGCTTTCGGTAGCGAACGCGATCGCGCTTGCCCGATGACGTCTCGTAAGAATTGATCGAACCCATCGCTGCTCCAAGGCAATTGTTCGGCCACGTGCTGGGTCGGGTGCGGCCGATTGAGTGCCAGAGTACGTCGCACCCATGTCAGTGAGTTCTCTTTCGCGAGACTACGTCGCGCGGCTGGCCGGGAAGTTCTTAGACCCAACGCAGCGCGCTCAGGCTGCTAAGTTCGCTCGCATGGCTGAGCTTGACCAAGAGACGACGATTCTGATCGGGCGAGAGGTCGAGCACATCTCTCTTCGCGTGGGCGGGAGAAAGTATCCAAATTCGGCTGACGAGTATGACCAAGATCAAGTCATCTGCTGGCTCGAAGTTCGGCATGGCAGCTTCTCCGCCGCCTTGTCGCCCGAGATCACGTTGGGAGACCTCTTGAGTTTTCGTTCTGGCCTCGAAAAGATGAGCCGCGATCTCAGCGGAAATGCGCAGCTCTCGACACTGGAGCCAAGCATTTCATTGAATCTGAACATGGCACCAAATGGGCACATTCATGGGGACGCGGAATTTCGCGAGGGTCAGAGCTACGAGAACTCCTTGAAGATCGAACTGCACGACCTCGACCAGACCGACCTTCCTGCGATCATTGCTGCGATTACCGCGGTGGAACACAAGCTTGTAGAGGTCGTATGAGCGAGCCTTTCGAACGAGATCTCAGCGATCACGAACGCGCGATATTGAATATGGCTATCGACAAGATGACCGCTGGTCGCGAGGAGGCTCGAGCGCAGTTGGTACTCGCCAAACACGGTCGACCTGCGCACCCCGGAACCCACCCCTGCTTCTTCATTGATCTACCGGAAGGCGTTAAGGCGATCCCTGAGGGTTCGGAGCACCTGCTCACTCTGTGGGTGGCACCCGACCAGTACACAGTGGGGACCATTGAGTTGTTCATTGAGGACGGTCGACTTGATTCGCTTGATTGGTCTGAAGTGTCGCTCACGGAAGGCGGGCCCGAGGTAACTGAGTTTCCAGCACTGGACCGGATTTCGCCTGAACTCAAGCTCGGCTAGACCTGCCGCGGTCGCGTGAATCTTGTATAGTTGCAGCTATACGGAGGGTCCAGCCATGGTAATGCTTGAGTCGAGTTCGCTGCGTGCTGCGCGCCTTGCTCACGGGGTTGGAGTGCGGGAGCTTGCGCGCCGGATGAACGTAACTCCAGGCGCGGTCTCGCAGTGGGAGCGATCTGAGGCCAACAACACCATTCAACTGAACACGTTGAGGCGAGCACTTGAGGCGCTGCGCGACGATCCAAGAGACCCTGTGGACTTGGAGCCCGCGCCGTTCGAGCGGCGCGAAGAGCGCGTCTCCTTTGAGTTGCACCGTGCGATCGCAAAGAAGCTGCTCGACGCGCCTGACGCAGTGAAGGCGACCGTGCCCGCGGGTGTGGCGCTCATTCGCCCAAACGCGCGAGGACCTTTGGCCGAGGCTTGGCTCGACGAATGGCTAGCGCTCTCGGCCGGCCCGATTGGCGCGCTTGTGGAAGTCCTCATTGGAACGGACGAGCATTCGGTCGAGATGCGTCAGAACTCTCCGTTTTTGGGGGTCCTGAGTCAGGACGAGCGGCTCGAGGCGATCGCGCGGGCGACGAAGTGAACCGCGCTCAGCTCGAGGAGGCAATCACCGCGGCGACGGCGATCGTCCGTCAAGATCGCGTCTACATCATTGGCAGCCAGTCGATACTGGGCAGCTTTGATGAGTCCCAGTTGCCAGATGCGGCGACCTTCTCGATCGAGGTCGACGTAGTTCCGATCGAGGACGACGCGGCCGAGACGCTGGCGACCCTCCTCGACGCTCAGATGGGCGAGCTGTCCGAGTTCCATTTCGAGCATGGCTTCTACATCCAGGGCGTTGGAAGGCGTACGGCGAATCTCCCGCAGGGATGGCAGGGTCGGCTTGTCGAGGTTCGTCCGCCTGGGGTGCGGCACGGCGTTGGCCTCTGCCTGGATCCCCATGATCTGTGCGCAGCTAAGCTCCTGGCTAACCGCGAGAAGGACCTCGGCTTTGTCAGTTCGCTCCTGGCAGCTGGACTAGTCGACTCCGCCACATTGAGCGCGCGGGTCCATCTGCTTGACCCTAAGGGCGTCTCGGGCGACAGAATCGCGGTGGCGCAGAGTTGGGCGACGTGGGCAGAGAGCCAATTTCCTTCCAAGAATCTCTACTGAACTAGAGGTCCGATTTCCGGTACTCAACCGCGAACTGTCGGATCAAACTAGTCGCGCGCGGGTATTCGGTAAACCCTTCACGCATCGCGAATGGTTTAGCGAAGGGTTTTGCCCGGGTTTCGCCTGTCCTGCCGTCGCCGCGTCACTTTCCAACCTCCCTCACGATGCTTGCAGAGTGCGGGAGGTTGGAAAGCTGGCGCAGCCAGGCGTCGGCGGCAGGACAGGCGAAATAAAATAACAGAATCAGGAAGTCGGCAACGCGTAGCTTGGCTTTGTGCCAAGCTGCGCTGATGAACTACGGAAAGCTCGTCATCGTGCTGGTATGCGGATTAGTTCTCACAGCATGTTCAGCTCCACATGCTTCCAAGCCGAGCCCGCTCGTTTCCGCTACGCCTAAAGCCCTAAGCGTCTCCGACAGGGCTTACTTGGCGGCAGTGACGAATGCTCTGGATCCGGATCCCACCATGGGGGCGCTTAGGCTCAAGGCTTTGGACCCTGACCAAGTTCTCGTTGTCGGCAAACGCGATTGCAAATACCTTGAAGCCGGTCAGTATGGCGCGGCGTCTCGCACAGTTCAGCTACCAGGGGAAACGCCCGCGTGGGCGACGATAGATCCCTTCGTCGCGATACTGCCTGCGGCAATGGCAACATGGTGTCCCGAAGTGACTGCCAAATTCAACACTTGGGCAAACACGCCGGCGGGACCTCCCGTCCCTTTGAACGATCCGGGGGTCTGGTCAGTTTCTTCAAATTACAAGACGTCGACTTCGATCTCATTTTCAGCTGGCCCTTCCGGCCAGGTGACCCAAGCGAACGGTGCCGCGCTTCCATGGTCAGAAAATTTCTTGGCGCCTCACGCTGATCTCGCTGAGACGCACGCGACGATCGTTGCACAATCAGGTTCAGGCGCCGCAGACACGACCATCACTTGTGCGATTTCAGTCGCCGGCACGGTCCTCCAAACGAACACTTCGACCGGTGCTTACGCCGTAGTCACCTGCTCGCTTTAGTGTTATCAGGATTGTTTGGCATGCAAGGCGACTACGGTCGTCTGCCCACATTTTGCCCACAAGTGAGCGACAGCGAGACTCATCGAGCCGCACTCTAACTGCCTCAAAATGCTGATTTTCCGGGGTTCTTGTGACAAAGGCCCCGTGTTCTAGGGCCTGAATACGGGTTCGAATCCCTGTGGGGGCACCCGGATGCGCGCTACAGGACCCTGGGCACCAGCGCGTTTCAGCTCACCGAACTGCGCCTCGGCCTGCGAATGCGAGCGACCACCAATAAGCAGAGACCGAGCAGGATGGCGCAACTGCCGCCCGCCAGCCCGGGCCCGGCATCCGCTCCTGTGGCTGCCAGAGCCGGGCGGGCAGCTGCTACGACGAGCGTGAGCGGCTGGGTCACCGCCGGCGCCGTGCCGTTCGTCGCCGTCACCGCGAACGCGAAGGTGCCGGCCAGTGTGGGAGTTCCGGAGATGACACCCGTCGTGGCATTGATGCTGAGCCCGGGCGGAAGAGTTCCGCTGGCGAGGGAGAAGGTCAGCGCCGCTGTGCCGTTGGCGACGACTGCGAACGAATAGGCGGTGCGAACCGTCGCAGCGGCGAGGGCGGTAGTGACGAACGAGGGCGAATTCCGCAGGATGGATACGGTGTTGTCTGCCTGATTGCCCACGAACACGACGTGGGTGGCGGCATCGATCCCCACCACCGCCGGGAGGGACCCGACTCCGGTCGCGGGCGTGGAGACAGTGCGTGTTGTGGCGTCGATCACGGCAACGGTGTCGTTGAAGGCGCTCGTCACGTACGCGGTGTGCGTCACTGAGTCGACGGCGAGTTGAAACAAACCGTTGCCGACGGCGATCGGCGCCCCGACGACCGCTCCCGTGATCCCGTCGAATGAGCTCACCGTGTTGGTGGAGTTGTTGGAGACGTAGACGACGTGGGTGCTGGTGTCGACACCGATCCCGACTGGATGCCCGATGCCGGCCGTCACGGAGCCGACGATCGTATTGCTCGCCCCGGAGATGATGAAGACCGTGTTCGAGTTCTGGTCGGTGACATACACCAGGTTCATCGTCGGGTCGGCCGTGATCTCGCCCAGCGCGGATCCGGCAGGAAAGGTGATCGTGGTGATGACCGCGCCGGTCGTGCCGTTGATGACGGCGACGGTACCATCCACCCCGGCCAGGGGATCACCCTGGCTGGCGACATAGACGGTGTTCGTGCTCTGGTTGACGGTGGCACCCATTGGGATGGTGGTGACGGGGATGGGATTCGGAAAGCTCGTGATGGCAAGCCCGGTGGATTCGTCCAGGGCCTGCACGGTGTCGTGGTTCACATTCGGCACCCACAGCGTGTGGGTGGCCTGGTCGAGGGCGATTCCATATCCCGCACCCGCGGTGGCGAACGTGGTGAGGATCGCACCGGTGTTTTCGTCGACGACGGCAACGCTGTCGTTTCCGATCTCGGCGACGTAGGCGATCTGGGTCACGGGATCCACGACGATCGCGGTCGGTGTGTGACCGATTGCCACGGTGTTGCTCTGCACCCAGATCGCGGACGCCGACTGGAGGGCGAGCGGAGTGACGACAAGCACTCCGGCGACCACCGCCGCGGAAGCGACAATGCGTGGCATTCGTCCTCTACTCAGCGGGGTCATGGTGCTCACTCTCGCAGACAGGCGCTGAAGCGAATTACCACGTCCTCATCCTCGGCCGCGACATCGGCAACTACTCGAGCGCGCTCACGCACGCGGTAAGTGTGCGCAACAGAGCCGCCTGGTCCGGCTGCTCCAGCCCTGACAGCATGCGCTGCTCGACCTCGTCCACGCGGGCCTGTGCGGCATCCAGTGCGTCGGCGCCCGTAGCGGTAAGGGTGGTCGGTAGGGCCCGCCCGTTCTCGACGGCGTCCGGCCGTTGCACCAATCCACGGTCCTGCAGCATCTGCAACATCGAATTCATCGATTGGCGGGTGACGAAGGTCCCGCGAGCGAGGGCGGCGGCAGAGGCGCCAGGTTCGCGCTTGAGGAAGTGGAGGCACGAGTACTGCGACACCGTCAGATGGAGGGGCGCAAGCTCCTGTTCCATCCGAAGTCGCAGCAATGATTGCGCCTGCTTCAGCACGTATCCGACCGGTGGCTGGTAGTCCATGTCAGTATCCTGACATATACTTCCAGTGTAAGGAAACTGACATCAAAGGAGAACACCCATGCCCGTCACCGGTCCCGATTTTCTGGCGTTGCAGGTCCGTGACCTCGAGAAGGCCGCATCGTTTTACGAGAAGACCGTCGGGCTCACGCGTGCGCCATTCTCGCCGCCGCACGCGGTCGTGTTCGACACGCAGCCGACCTTCGCGGTGAGGGACCCGTCCCCGGGCGTCGACCTGGAGTCCGGCGAACTCGGGCTCGGAGTGGCGCTCTGGCTCCACGACCGGGACGCCGTCGCGCTTCACCAAAGACTTGTCGCCGCCGGCACGACGATCGTTCAGGAGCCATTTGAGGGACCGTTCGGCACGACGTTCGTGTTCCGTGATCTCGACGGCTACTCCGTCACCGTGCACGACCGCTCGACGCGGGCGTAGCGCACCCTCCTCTCTCGCCGAACTTCCCGAGATGGTTGGTTTTGGGACCCCAAAACCAACCATCTCGGGCAGTTCGCGCCGGGAGCACCAGGAGCGCAGGGCTTGCATTTCGTTCGGTACCTGACGATAATTGTCAGGTACCGAACGAATTGGAGAACACATGCCAGACCGCATCGCCCTCATCACCGGAGCCAACCAGGGGGTCGGCTACCAGGTCGCCAAAGAACTCGTCGCTGCGGGCGTCACGGTGCTGCTGGGGTCGCGGGATGCCGCGAAAGGCGAGGCCGCGGCCGCGGAGATCGGCGCCATCCCGATCCAGATCGACGTGACGGATGCCGCATCCATCGCCGCCGCGGCGGACCGTATCCGCACCGAACACGGCCGCCTCGACCTCCTCGTCAACAACGCGGCGATCTCGAAAACGGTGGATCGCGTGCTCGGCTCGCCCGACTATGAGGCGCACTCGAAGGCCAGCAACGTCGATCTCGACGAGGTGCGCGCGGTGTGGGAGACGAACGTGTTCGGCACGCTCGCCGTCTACCAGGCCATGCTGCCGCTGCTGCGCGAGTCGTCCGACGCCCGCATTGTCAACGTCTCCAGCGGTGTCGGTTCGCTCACCACGAACGCCGACCCGGCGTACCAGTACCACGGCATCTACGGTCCGATCTACCCGGCCTCGAAGACCGCACTGAACGGCGTCACGCTGGCGATGATGATCGAACTGGAGAACACCGACATCAAGGTGAACCTGGTGTCGCCGGCGTTCACGGCCACGAATCTCAACGGCTTCGCGGGCGTCGAGTCCGTCGAGGACGGCTCACGCGAGGTCGTGCGAGTGGCTCTGCTCGGCCCGGACGGCCCGACCGGCACCTTCACACGGTGGGAGAACACGCCGATCCCGTGGTGATCTAGTCTCGATGTCGTGGGCGATGCATCCGACAACCAGCCCGAACCGGACCAGCACAGCTCGGTCGGTGCGTGGGCGAAACGCTACTACTTCGCCAACCGGGCGATGATGGAGTCGATCCTTCGGCCGTACGACCTCGGCTCGACCCAGTGGTATGTGCTCTATGAGCTGGCGAACAGCGGCCCGACCATGCAGCGGGACCTCGCGCAGCGGCTTCACCTGGAGCGCGCGACGCTCAGCGGCGTCGTCGCGACCCTCGTGCGCAAGGGCTTCATCGTGCAGACGACCGGCGACGACCAGCGGCAGCGCGAACTGCGCATCACGGATTCCGGCCTCGCCCTCTGGAAAGACCTGCCCGATCCGGTGGCGGTCACGCGCGCGATCGCGCTGGAGGGTGCGGATGCCGCGGAGATCGCTACGGCGATCCGAGTGCTGAAGGCCGCGACCGAGCTGGTCGAGGGCCACACGGCGGGTTAGGTTCTCGCCGAACTGCCCGAGATGGTTGGTTTTGGGGTCCCAAAACCAACCATCTCGGGCAGTTCGCGCGTTGGGGGCGAGGATTGCGTTCGGGTTTCGTTAGCGATGCGTTAGGACGCTGGACCCTGCCCCATCCGGAGGCGTATCCCTGAGGTATGGGTTCTTGGGGTTTTTGGGATGTCGCCCCCGCCCGCCCGACGACGGTGCGGCACGAGCGGTTGACGGTTTTCGAGCCGGGACTGCCCGCATCCCAGCGCTACGCGCTCCGCCTGCTGCGCAACGCGGGAATCGCGTCCGGCGTGCTGGGCATCTTCTCCGTCGTCGCGCTGGGGGTGCCCGCCGGACTGGCCATCATCGCGTGCTTCATCGTGGCATGCGCCCTTGTGGCGAGGCGCCTGCGCGGCCATACGCGTTCGCTCGTGGCGTCCGTCCGTCTCGATGAAGTGAGCGAGGAGTCGGTGCTCATCGACGAGATCCGGGAACACCTCACGCGACTGGACGGCGACCGCCGGTCGGGCCTCCTCACCCCGGTGGAGTGGGAGGCCGCGTGCTGGTCGGTCTACGAACGGATCGGCGAGCCCGACCGGGTGGCACCCCGGAGCTGAACGAGAGCCGCGGCCATCCGCACGTACACCCCAGGGATGAATTGTCCCGCGCGGTCTGGATGGAGGTGCCGCGCACAGCCTAGGTTTGCCTCATGACCGACATTTCAACGCCCACCGCCTCCCCGTCCATCTACCGCTGGTTCGCGATCCTCACCGGACTCACCTCGCTCTCGATCTTCGTCCAGGCGATCGTCGCCGGGCTGTTCGTCTCGCAGTCGCACCGGAACTCGTGGATCGATGTGCACGGCATCGTGGCGAATGTCGTCGTCGTGCTCGCCCTCGCGACCGCCATCTTCGCGATCGTCACCCTGCGCCGGGTTCTCCGCAGCGTCATGTGGGGGTCGGCGGTGCTGTTCGTGCTCGTCGTGATCCAGGTCGTGCTCGGCCACCTGATCACCGACGCGAGCCTGGATGGGCTCATCGCCGTTCACGTTCCGCTCGCCTTCGTGGTGTTCGGTCTCAGCGGCTGGCTGGCCGCGCAGTCGGCGATCGCGCGTCGGCGAGCAGGGTCAATAGCAAAGGCGTAGTCGCGACCCGGTCTTGACGCTGAGTCAGCTGACTGGGACACTTGACCCACTTTAGAAGAGGTGGGCATGAGACTCGCAGCCGACGACCGCAGGACCGCGCTGGTGCAGGCGGCGCTGACCGTCATCGCCCGGGACGGCGTGCACGCCGCGACGACCCGCGCGATCGTCGCGGAGGCCGGGATGTCGCTGGCCAGCTTCCACTACGCGTTCCGTTCCCGTGACGAACTGATCCGCGAGGTCATCACCTTCGTCGTCGACCAGCAGGAATTCGTCTCCCGCGCTGCGCTCCAGCCGTCCGGCGACGTGCTGACGATGGTGCGCGGCGCCCTGCAGGCCTACTTCGATTTGCTGCGCGAGCATCCGGAGCGCGAGCAGGCCATGTTCGAGCTGATGCACTACTCGATGCGCAGCCCTGAGCTCGGCAAGCTGCCGCCGATCCAGCACGGCAGCTATCTCGCCGCCGGGCGCGCCCTCATCGAGGCGGGCGGCGCGCTGCTCGGCATCGAGTGGACGCTGCCGATCGACGACCTGGCGCGCCTGCTCGTCGCGCTCACCGACGGCCTCACCTACGCCTGGCTCGCCGACCGGGACGATGCGGCGGCCGGGCGGCTGATGGATTCGATCGCCACCACGATGACCACCTACGCACAGCAGGCGGCACACACGACAGAAGGGGTTCACCGATGACGACCGACACCACCTCCATCCCCGCCGTCTTCGCCGAGCCGAAACGGCTGGTGCCGGCGGCCTGGATCGCGCTGTTCGCGACCGCGTGGCTCGGCATCTGGATGGCTCAGCTCACCCCCATTCAACTGCTGCTGCCCACCCAGATCGAGAAGATCATCCCCGGCTCCTCGAACCCGAACGCGTGGATCGACAGTGTCGTGGCCTTCGGCATCGTGTCGGGAATCGCCGGGGCGTGCGCGCTCATCGCCTTCCCGCTGACTGGCGCTCTCTCCGACCGCTGCACCTCCCGGTTCGGGCGCCGGCGCCCGTTCATCCTCGGTGGCGCGATCATCTTCGCCATCGGGCTCATCCTGCTCGGCCTGCAGACCACCCTGGTCGGTGTCGGCGTCTTCTGGTCGGTGTCGCTCACCGGTTTCTGCGTGCTCACCGCCGCGCTCACCGCGGTCATCTCCGACCAGGTGCCGGTCAACCAGCGCGGCGTGGTCTCGAGCTGGATCTCGGCTCCGCAGGCCATCGGCACCATCCTCGGCCTCATCCTGGTGACCGCGCTCGCGCTCTCGGTCTTCGTCGGCTACGCCCTGGTCGGGGTGCTGGTGATCGTGCTGGTGCTGCCCTTCGCGATCAGAATGAAGGACGAGGTGCTGCACCCGGCCGAGCGGCAGGCACTCACCGTGCGCAATCTGGTCGGCGGGTTCTGGATCAGCCCGATCCAGTTCCCCGACTTCGGCTGGACCCTGCTCAGCCGCATCCTCGTCAACTTCGGCAACGCGTTCGGCACCGTGCTGCTGCTGCAGTTCCTCCAGTTCGGGCTGCACCGAAAGGATGCCGCGGACGACCTCATCACCCTCTCGCTGATCTACCTGGTCTTCGTCGTGCTCGCCTCGATCTTCGCCGGCATCCTGTCCGACCGGCTGGGTCGACGCAAGGCCTTCGTGTTCGTCTCCTCGACGCTGCAGGCGATCGCCGCGCTGCTGCTCGCCTTCGTGCCGTCGTTCACCGTCGCCATGGTCGCCGCGGGCCTGCTCGGGCTCGGCTACGGCTGCTTCCTCTCCATCGACCAGGCCCTCGCCACCCAGGTGCTGCCCGACGCGATGACCCGCGGCAAGGACCTCGGCATCATGAACATCGCCACGGCCGTGCCGCAGGCGCTGGCCCCGCTGCTCGGCGCCTTCGTCGTCGCCCTGCTCGCCGGGTTCACCGGGCTGTTCGTGCTCGCGGCCGTGGCGGCACTGCTCGGCGCGCTCGCCGTGCTGCCGATCAGGTCGGTGCGATGACCCTCGAACTCCGGCATCAGACCGCCAGCCCCTGGCTCACGCCGGCCGAGTACTGGCCGATGCTGACCACGGCGACCGCCGAACTCGACCCGCCGCTCGGCGCGATCCACCTCCCGGCGCTCGCCCACAACGCGTTCGAGATGCTGCGTCGGGCGAACGGCACCACGATCCGGGTGGCCAGCAAGTCCGTTCGCGTGCGCGGGGTGATCGACGCCGTGCTCCAGCTGGACGGGTTCGACGGGGTGCTGTCGTACACCCTGCCCGAGGCGCTCTGGCTGGCCCAGGGTGACGAACATCATCCGCCGATCGAGGATGTCGTGGTCGGCTACCCGAGCGTCGACCGCTCCGCGATCCGCCGCCTGGTCACCTCGCCGGAGCTGGCGAAGCGGGTGACCATCATGGTCGACTCCGTGGACCAGCTGGATCTGGTGGATGCCGTGCTCGCCCCCGCGAAGCGCGAGACGGTGCGGGTCTGCCTCGAGCTCGACGCCGCCTGGACCTCCCGCATCCTCGGCCGCATCGGCACCTGGCGCTCGCCGGTCGTCACCCCCGCGGACGCCCACGAGCTGGCGGCGCGCATCACGTCGCGACCGGGCTTCGAGCTGGTCGGGATGATGGCCTACGAGGGCCAGATCGCCGGCACCGTCAACGAGCCGGCCAACAAGGCGATGGGCCCGGTGATCCGCTGGATGCAGGCCCGGTCGGCCGCGGAACTCGCCGACCGCAGGGCGGCCGCCGTCGCCGCCGTGCGCGAGGTCGCCGACCTCGCGTTCGTCAACGGCGGTGGCACCGGGTCGCTGGAGAGCACCAGCGCGGAGGCCGCGGTCACCGAGATCGCGGCGGGCAGCGGACTGTTCGGCCCGCACCTGTTCGACCACTACCGGCACTTCACGCCGGCCCCCGCGGCGGCCTTCGCGCTGCCGGTGGTGCGCAAGGCGCGCCCCGGGGTCGCGACGCTGCTCGGGGGCGGGTGGGTGGCATCCGGTCCGCCCGGTGTCGACCGGCTGCCCGTCGTCGCCTGGCCGGAGCGCACCAGCATGGTCGGTCGCGAGATGGCGGGTGAGGTGCAGACACCACTCACCGGGCCGGGCGCGGAGACGCTCGCCGTCGGCGACCGGGTGTGGCTGCGGCACACCAAGGCGGGCGAACTGAGCGAGCACCTGAACGGCTTCGCGATCGTCGATGGCGAACGCGTCGTCGGCGCCGAGCTGACCTACCGGGGAGAGGGGCAGGTGTTCCTGTGACGCCGGCCCCTCCCGGCGATCTCATTCCGGGAAAGACCTGGCGCAACTGGTCGCGCGCCCAGGAGGCGCACCCCGTCTACACGGCACGTCCCGCGAGCGTCGACGAGATCGTGGCGATCGTGACGTTCGCGCGCGAGAACTCCCTCACCGTCAAGACGGTCGGCGCGGGCCACAGCTTCACCGCCATCGCCGCCGGCGACGGCATCATGCTCGACCTGGGCGGCCTCGACGGGCTGCGGTCCCACGACGCGGCGACCGGGCGGGTCAGCCTCGGGGCCGGGACCAACCTGCACCAGCTGCCCGGCATCCTGCGACCCCTCGGCCTCGCGCTCGCCAACATGGGCGACATCGACCGCCAGACCATCGCCGGCGCCACCTCCACCGGAACCCACGGCACCGGTGCGGCCTTCGGCGGGCTCGCCACCCAGGTGGTGGGCGTGACGCTCGTCACCGCGGACGGCTCGGTGCTGCGGGTCGACGAGAGCACCAACGCCGAGCTGCTGCCCGCCGCACGGCTCGGGCTGGGGGCGCTCGGCATCATCGTGGAGCTCACCATCCAGTGCGTGCCGACCTTCATGATGAACGCGGTCGAGCGCCCCGAGGGCTTTGATGCGGTGCTCGACGACTTCGAGGCACGGGCGACTGCGGTCGACCACTTCGAGTTCTACTGGTTCCCGCACAGCGACGGGGTCGCCACGAAGACCAACACGCGGCTGCCCGCCGACGCCGAACCGCATCCGGTCAGCGCCTTCGCCGAATGGTGGGAGGACCGGTTCATCAGCAACACCGTGCTCGCCGCGCTCTGCAACCTGGGCCGTGCGGTGCCGTCGCTGACCCCTCCGATCAACCGGCTCGCGACGAAGGTCTACGGCAACCGCACCTTCACGGATGACTCGCACGACGTGTTCGTGAGCCCGCGCTCGGTGCGCTTCCGCGAGATGGAGTACTCGATCCCGCGCGCCGCCGTGCCCGAGGCGCTGCGGGCGGTGCGAAAGATGATCGACGACCGGGGGCTGCGGATCTCGTTCCCGGTCGAGGTGCGCGTCGCGCACGCGGACGACAACTGGCTCAGCACCGCGCAGGGCCGGGATGCCGGCTACATCGCGGTGCACCGCTACTACAAGGACGACCACGAGCCGTACTTCCGCGCTGTCGAAGACATCATGCTCGGGTTCGACGGGCGGCCGCACTGGGGCAAGATCCACTACCGCGACGCGGAGTCCCTCGCGACGACGTACTCGCACCACGGTGACTTCGTCGCCGCCCGCGACCGCCTCGACCCCGACCGCCTGTTCACGAACCCGTACCTGACGAGGGTTCTGGGCAGTTGAGCGGGTCGAGCTTGGGCCCCCGCCGAGCAGTCCGGACGATTCGTAGAATCGGCAGGCGGCTCAGCAGGGATCGAGACCTCACCGACGGGTTGCTCACCGGTGAGGTCTCGACAGGCTCGACCCGCTAGCTCACGTGCACGGCGGGTCGCCGCTTCGCCGACTTCTCGGACTCGCGCAGCACCTCACGGGTGACCGGCGCGACCTCGCCCGTGCCGGTGACCAGGAACTTGAACATGTTGGAGATCGGGTTGCCCTCGGTCCACTCGAAGTAGATCTCCGGGATGACGCCGGTCTGGTCCCGGATCTCGAGCAGTACAGCGGCGATCGTGTTCGGCACGTTGCCGCTGCGTACCTCCAGCACCCGGAAACCGTGCTTCATCACACCGCGCACCACCAGGTCCTCCTCGAAGTCGGAGGAGTCCGACCTGTGCACCTCGAGGAAGATCACGTGCGCCTTCTCTGGGATGTGGCTGAACCGCCGCTCGTCGCTGTTCTTCTCGCGGTACTCGCGGGCGGTGCCGTCATCCGGCTCGTTCGCGATGATGCGGATGTGGCCGAGCTTCGCGTCCTGCCTCAGGAAGGCGAGCGCGCTGTCCTCCAGGGTCACCGAGGTCGCGCGCAGCTGCAACGATCGCTGGACGCGGGAGACCACCGAGATGACGAGGATCGCCAGGATGAACAGCGCGGCGATGCGGATGCCCTCCGGCCGCTCGATGATGTTGATCACCGTCGTGTAGACGAACGCCACCGAGATCACCGAGAACGTGATCGCCCAGCGACGCTGACGATGGCGGAAGGCGGAGATCATCACCGCGATGGATGCCGAGGTGATGAGCACCAGCACGCCGGTCGCGTACGCGCCACCCTGGGCATCCACGTTCGCCTGGAACACGAGCGTGATGATGAACGCGATCGCGGTGAAGACGAGCACGAGCGGTCGCACGGCGCGCACCCAGTTGGGCGCCATCCCGAAGCGCGGCAGGTAGCGCGGCACCAGGTTGAGCAGTCCGGCCATGGCCGAGGCGCCGGCGAACCAGAGGATCGCGATCGTGCTGAGGTCGTAGGCGGTGCCGAACACCGGCCCGAGGTATTCGTGCGCGAGGAACGCGAGCGCCCTCCCGTTCGCCTGGCCGCCGGCCTGGAACTCCTTCTGCGGGATGAGGAAGGTGGTCACCAGGCTGGAGGTGATGAGGAACGCGCTCATGATGATCGCGGCGGTGGTCAGCAGCCGGCGGGTGCCCCGGATGCGGCCGGCCGGGTTGTCGGGCGTGTCGGTCGGGTCGCCGGTGATCTGCGGCATCACCGCGACCCCGGTCTCGAAGCCGGAGAGACCGAGCGCGAGCTTGGGGAACACGATCAGCGCGATCGGCAGGATCATCAGGGGGTTGCCGCGCACGAGCGGCTGGCCGAGCAGCCCCGACCACCAGTTGCCGACGACCACCGGATGCGACACCACCTGCAGGATCGCGGCGACGATCACGACCGCGTTGAGCAGGAGGTAGACGGCCACCAGCACCACGGCGATGTTGATCGCCTCCGTGAACCCCCGCAGGAACACGGCGCCGAGCAGGGCGACCAGGAAGAGGGTGACCAGGATCTCGTTGCCGTGGAACCAGGTGGGGGTGAACGGGTTCTGGATCGCGTGGGCGGCGGCGTCGGCAGCGGAGAGGGTGATGGTGATCATGAAGTCCGTGGCGGCGAACCCGAGCAGCACCAGCACGAACAGCTTGCCCGCCCACCAGGGGAGCAGTTTCTCCAGCATCTGGATCGAACCGGAGCCCCTGAAGCTCTCGCGGGCGACCCGCCGGTAGACCGGCAGCGCGCCGAGGAGGGTGATCGCGACGAGCACGATCGTCGCGAACGGGGCCACCAGGCCCGCCGCGAGCGCCGCGATGGCCGGCTGGTAGCCGAGCGTGGAGAAGTAGTCGACACCGGTGAGGCACATGACGCGCCACCAGGAATGGGTGCGGATGGCGACCTCGACGTGTGGTCCTTCGTGCCGACCCGAACGGGAGACGAGGCCATCCAGCAGCCAGCTTCTTAGGGTCATGGTTCGACAATTGTTGCATCCGGAGTTGCTCGGAACATACCGAGTGCCCGGTGTGAGGAACATGGCCGTTCGTTATAGTTGTGCCAGACGTGGCCCGGGCGGGCCGCACGCTCATGAGGGAGCAGCAATGACCGGACTTCTCATCGTCATCGGTGTGATCGTGGTGATCGTCATCATCATCGTGATCGCCGTCATCGCGACGTACAACGGGCTCGTTCGCACCAACGTCAGGGTCGACGAAGCGTGGAGCGACATCACCGTTCAGCTCAAGCGGCGAGCGGATCTCATCCCCAACCTGGTGGACAGCGTCAAAGGCTACGCGGCCCACGAGTCCGGCGTCTTCGAGGCCGTGACGACCGCCCGCGCCGCCACCATCAACGCGACCACCCCGGCGCAGGCCTCCGCGGCGGAGAACCAGATGCAGGGCGCACTGAAAAGCCTGTTCGCGGTCTCCGAGGCCTACCCGCAGCTGCAGGCCAGCCAGAACTTCCTCCAGCTGCAGGGCGAGCTGGTCGACACCGAGGACAAGATCCAGGCCTCGCGCCGCTTCTACAACGGCGGGGTGCGCGAGCTGAACACGAAGATCAAGGTGTTCCCGACCAACATCTTCGCCCGGCGTCTCGGTTTCACCGCCCGTGACTTCTTCGAGGTCGCCGACTCGGCCTCCATCGCGGAGCCGCCGCGCGTGCAGTTCTAGCGTTAAGCGGATCGAGCTTGTCGAGATCTCACCGACGGTTAACTAGGGCCACATGTATCGCGCAATAGCCGCCAACAAGCGGAACACCGTCTTCATCATCGCGCTGTTCCTGGTGATCCTGGCGGCGATCGGTTTCGCCGTGAACTACCTCTGGGGTGGCGGCCGGTCCGGCAACTACGGCATCTTCATCGCCGTGGTGATCGGTGCCGGCATCTACACGCTCATCCAGTATTTCGCGGCATCGTCGCAGGCGCTCGCCCTCACCGGTGCCCGGGAGATCCAGAAGGCCGACAACCCGCGGCTGTACCGCATCGTCGAGAACCTGTCGATCACCACCGGGCTGCCGATGCCGAAGGTGTACATCATCAACGACCCGGCGCCGAACGCGTTCTCGACCGGGCGCGACCCGAAGCACGCGTCCGTCGCGGCGACCACGGGCATCCTCGACCTCATGGACGACTCGGAGCTCGAGGGTGTCATGGCGCACGAGATGGGTCACGTGCAGAACTACGACATCCGGGTGTCGACCCTGGTCTTCGGGCTGGTGGTCGCGATCGGGTTCATCGCGGACATCCTGCTGCGCTTCAGCATCTTCGGCGGCTTCGGCGGCGGCAACAACCGCAACAACAACAGTGGCGGGGGCGGCGGCAACCCGGTCATCCTCATCCTGAGTCTCGTCGCACTGGTGCTGTCGCCGATCCTGGCGGCGCTCATCCAGGCCGCGATCTCGCGCCAGCGCGAGTACCTCGCCGACGCGTCGAGCGCCATGATCACGCGCAACCCGCCGGAGCTGGAGAGCGCCCTCAAGAAGCTCGGCGACTACGCTCGTCCGGTCGCGAAGCAGAACACGAGCATGGCCCACATGTGGATCGCCGACCCGAACAAGCCCGGTCTCATGACGAAGCTGTTCGGCACGCATCCGCCGATCCCGGACCGCATCGCGCGCCTGGAGAAGATCGGCGGCACCTTCTAGATTGCCTCGAGCTTCGCTCGAACGGGTGAACGTCCCAGTTGCCCAAAAAGGTTGGTTTTAGGCCCCGAAAGCCAACCATTTCGGGCAGTTCGGCGATCACAGCGCGGCGGCGAGCGCGGGCGCGAAGTCGCCGCGGTCGGCCACCACGATGTCACCGAGGCCCTGCCAGTCGGCGATCCGCCGCAGGAGCGGCATCACCCGTGACGGGTCGGGGTTCGACCCCTCCTCGCGCCACGCCGACTGCACGCGCAGCACGCCGTTCTGCCGGTCGCTCTTCAGGTCGATCCGGCCGACCACGTTCTCGTCGATGAGCAGCGGAAGCGTGTAGTAGCCGAACACGCGCTTGGGGGCGGGCGTATAGATCTCGATGCGGTAGTGGAAGCCGAACATGCGCAGGCCTCGGTCCCGCTCCCAGACCACCGGGTCGAAGGGCGAGAGCAGCGCAACGGTCTCGATGCGGCGGGGGATGCGTGCCTCGGCGTTCAGGAACGCCGGTCGATTCCAGTCCTCCACGATGACGGGGGATACCTCACCCGCTTCGACGAGCTCGGCGACCGCACGCTTGGTGTCGTCGTTGCGCATCCGGTAATAGTCGGCGATGTCGCTGAGCGTGCCGATGCCGAGCGCGCGCACGGAGCGGCGCACCAGCTCGCGGATCGCGTCCGCGCGCGGGATGTCGACCGCTAGCAGGCGGGCCGGTACCACCTGGTCGGTGAGGCCGTAGCTGCGCTCGAACCGGGTGCGCCCTGCGGTCGCGACATCGCCCTGGAACCACAGCGTCTCGAGGCCGAGTTTCACGTCGGACCAGCCCCACCAGGGTCCGCGCCGCACGTTCGACTCGTGCTCGATCCTGCTCGCCGGTAACGGACCCTTGTCGGCGAGTTCCGCGCGAAGCCAGTCCATCATCCGGCCGTTCGCACCGCCCCAGCTGCCCTCGCGGCTGTGCCGGGCGCGGTAGAACTCCATCCGCCAGCGGAACAGCGGCCAGTCCTCGAGTGGGATGATCGCCGCCTGGTGAGCCCAGTACTCGGTGTAGTTCGCCCCGCGGGCGAACACCAGCCGGTCGAGGGCGGCCCGGTCGTACGCGCCGAGCCGCGCGAACAGCGGCAGGTAGTGGCTGCGCTCGAACACGTTCACCGAGTCGATCTGCAGCAGGTTGAGCCGCTGTATGCCGAGGTTCAGCTGGCGGGTGCCCACCGTCGCGGGCGGGGCGGCACCGAACCCCTGCGCCGCCAGCGCGATGCGCCGCGCCTGTGCCGCGGAGAGTGTGGTGACCATCGGTCACGACACTACCGGCGGCCAGTGACCTCAGCGCCGGTTCACTTCCGGCAGGTCGAGCAGGTCGACCACGCTGTCGAGGATGTGGTCGTGCGGGTGCTTCTCCAGCTCGTCGCGGTCCAGCGCGCCGCTCAGCACGCCGACGGCGACCACTCCGGCGTTGCGGGCGGCCCGCAGGTCGACCGCCGTGTCGCCGGCAGCGAGCACCGCGCGGACATCCGCTACCCCGGTCCTCTCCATCGCGTGGTGGATCAGGTAGGGGGCGGGACGCCCGGCCGTGACGTCGGAGGTGGTGACGACCGCGTCGAGCTGCAGGCCGACCGTCCACCCGACGGCGTCGAGGATCGGGTAGGCGACGTCATCCGAAAAACCGGTCGTGAGCGCGATCCTGACACCCAGTTCGCGCAGGAAGCGCAGCGCCTCCCCGACGCCCGGCAGCGCGACCGGCGGGTCGGCGCGATAGGAGTCGGCGAGGATCACCCGGAAGCGCTCGAAGGCAGCCGGTGCTCCGGATGCGTCTCCCCCGCCGAGCGGGAGCAGCGCGCCGATCGCGGTGAGCTTGTCGGTGCCCATCCACGCCTGCAGGTCGTCCGGGTCGACCGTCGCGCCGGTCTCGGTGACGCAGTCGCGCAGGGCGTCGTAGACGAGTCCATGATCGTCGATGGTGGTTCCGGCCATGTCGAGGGCAACGAGTTCGATCATCCGCACATGGCAGCAGAGTTCGATGAACGGCGGGTGAATGCCGCCCGATCGAGTTGACGCGTCGATGCACGACCCGGCACTCTCGGAGGATGATCGCCGAAACGGATGTCCTGGTCGTCGGCGCGGGAATCGCCGGGCTCGCTCATGCGGCCGCGGCCCACGCCCGTGGCCTGAGCGTCACGGTGATCGACCGCGACAGCCGTGCCGTTGGCGCCTCGGTGCGCAACTTCGGCCATGCCTGCGTCACCGCGCAGTCGGGGGAGCTGCTCGATCTCGCGATGGTGGCGCGCGAGCGCTGGCTGCACTACTCGGCGGTCGCCGGGTTCTTCTCCGTGGAGTCGGGTGCGATCGCCGTCGCGCGATCGCCGGAGGAGCTGGCCGTGCTCGAGGAGCTGTCGGCGAGCCGCGAACCGGGCCAGGTGGCGATGGCGGGCTCCGACGCGATCCGCGAGCAGCTCGGCTCGGGCGACGCGGCCATCCTCGGCGGCGCTGTCCTTCGGGATGACGTGCGCGTCGACCCGCGCGAGGCGGTCGGAGCGCTGGCGGCCTGGCTCGAATCGCAGGGTGTCAGCTTCCTCTGGCGCACCAGCTACCTCGGCGGCGACCTCACCTCCCGCGGCCGGTTCCGCGCCGAACGCACCATCGTCTGCGTCGGCCACGACCTCGACTACCTCTACCCGGGGCTGGCGTCCGAACACGAGGTGGAGCGCTGCGGCCTGCAGATGACGCGGATCGAGGCCCCCGGTGCGCGTCTCATCCGCCCCGCCGTTCTCACCGGCACCTCGATGCTGCGCTACCCGGCCTTCACCGGGACGGATGCCGCTGTCGCCCTGCGCGCACGCGTCGCGGCGGACGACCCCGGCCTCGTCGACATCGGCGCGAACGTGATGTTCACCCAGCGCCCGGACGGAACGATCATCGCCGGCGACAGCCATCACTACGACGCGACCATGGACCCGTTCCAGCGCGAGGCGACCACCGAGCTGCTGCTCGGGCGTATCGCGGAGGTGCTGGGGGTTCCCGGCGTGAGGGTCGTCGAGCGCTGGCAGGGCGTGTACGCGTCCAGCGCGCAGCATCCGTATCTCATCGAGGAGATCGAGCCCGGCGTCACCGCCGTCAGCATCACGTCGGGCGTCGGCATGACGATCTCATTCGGCCTGGCCGAGCGCACTTTCGGCCGCTGAGAGCCGGCTTCGACGACCCGTGGTTGCGCGGGGCTCTCCCTTTTTCGGAATTGAAGTTCGCGCTTACTTAGCCGATCGGCTATGTAAGCGCGAACTTCAACACAAAAAACGACCGATTGCGTTCCGGTCGCAGAGCTTGTCGGTCGCTCAGCGACCGAGAACGTCTGCGAAGGCGTCTTCCAGGATGCCGAAGGCCTCGTCGAGCTGGTCGTCGGTGATCACCAGTGCGGGTGAGAGGGTGAGCACGTTGCCCATGGTCGTCTTGAAGCTGAGGCCGCGGCGGAGCGCCGCATAGAGCACGGCTTCGGCCAGTTCGGGGTCGGGCGTGCGGCCGTCATCGCGGGAGACCAGGTCGAGGCCGACCATGAGGCCGCGCCCGCGGACGTCCCCGATGGAGTCGTAACGAGCGGCAAGCGAACGCCCACGCTCCAGGGCGACCGCCCCGAGCCGCTCCGAGTTCTCGACGAGCCCCTCGTCCTCGATCACCTGGAGCGTCGTGAGCCCGGCACGCGCCATCAGCGGGTTCTTCTCGTGCGTGTAGTGGCCGAAGGCCCAGTCCGCGCCGACATCGAATTCCGAGGAAGCGAGCGCCGCCGCAACCGGCATCGCGCCGCCGCCGAGACCCTTTCCGAGCACCAGGATGTCGGGCACGACACCCTCGTGTTCCGACGAGAACATCCGGCCGGTTCGCCCGAGCCCGGTCGGGATCTCATCGAAGATGAGCACCGTGCCGGTCTCGTCGCACGACCGCCGCACAGCGTGCCAGAAGCCGGGCGCCGCCATCTCGGGCACCGCGCGCATCGGCTCCGCGATGACCGCCGCCACGTCGCCCTGAACCCGCAGGGTGTAGTCGATGAGCTCGGCCAGCGGGCGGCCGCAGTCGGCATTGTGCGGCTCGTCGAAGCGGTGGCCGGTGCCGAACCGGTCGCGATAGCAGCCGATCGGCGGCACGTGTTCGGTCCCGGTGAGCAGCGGCCCGATCGGGCCGGTGCGGAACAGCTGCTCGCCGCCGACGGACGCCGCACCGAAGCCGGCGCCGTGGAACGCCTCCCAGAACGAGAGGGTCTTGAAGCGGCCGGTCTTCGCGCGGGCGAGCTTGAGGGCGACCTCCACGGCATCCGACCCGCCGGTCGTCATCAGCATGCGGTCGAGTCCAGCGGGGGCGACCGTGGTGAGCTTCTCGGCGAACTCGACGCTCGCCTCGCTGGTGAACCGCCGGGGCACGAAGGGAAGGGCGCGCAGCTGGGTGCTGAGCGCGTCCACTATGCGCGGATGCCCGTACCCGAGCTGGTGCGCGGAATTGCCGTGGAAGTCGAGGTAGCGCGTGCCATCGCTCCCGACCAGGTGCACACCCTCCGCCCCCACGATGCTCGTGAGCACAGGAGTGGAGACGGCCTGGCGCAGGTAGACGGCCGCGTCCCGGTCGACGATGCTGTCCGGCCGGTCGTCGTTCCACGCGGTCCGAAGAGACCCGGTGTTGGTATCGCTCTCGCTCTGTGACGGCATGGCCCGAAAGCTACACGGTCGATGCGAACGGATGGATGCTCGCAGTTTGCCTGCCGTTCACCTCGGCACCGCCATCGCGCCACCCAATCGAACAACCATCGACGTGACCGGCTGTGGCATCCCCTAGTTCGCCTTCAGGCAGAGCGGCCCACCGGTCACCAGGAGGACACAGTGAACACCAAGCGTTACATCGCGGGCGCGGCATTCGCCGTCGCCGTCGCGATCTCGCTCACCGCGTGCGCGGGGACGAGCAGCTCGACGACGAACAGCAAGGTCGACGCCAAGACCGCGACCAGCGCCGCGGACTTCGGTGGCATGGACGCGCTCGTCGCGGCCGCCAACAAGGAAGGTCAGCTGAACGTCATCACGCTGCCGCCGACCTGGGCGAACTACGGCAAGATCATCGCCCTGTTCCAGCAGAAGTACCCGCAGATCAAGATCAACTCCGCCAACCCGAACGGCTCCAGCGCCGACGAGGTCTCCGCTGCCAAGGCGCAGCAGGGCCAGTCGACCGCCCCCGACGTGTTCGACATCGGCACCGCGGTGCTGCAGGCGAACCTCGACATCGTCGCCCCGTACAAGGTCGCGAACTGGGCCGACATCCCGGCCGACTTCAAGGACTCGAAGGGTGCCTGGTACTACGACTACAGCGGCCTCATGAGCATCGGCTACGACTCGAACGTCATCAAGACGGCCCCGAAGTCGATCGACGACCTGCTCGGATCCGCGTACAACAAGAAGGTGGCCATCAAGGGCGACCCGACCCAGGCCAACGAGGCCGCGTCCGCCGTCTACCTCGCCGCCCTGCAGGAGAAGGGCACCGCCGACAACATCCAGCCCGGCATCGACTTCTTCCAGAAGCTGAAGACTGCCGGCAACTTCCTCTCGGTGCTGCCGACCCAGGCGACCGTCAACTCGGGTGAGACCCCGGTCGTGCTGCAGTGGAGCTACAACAACCTCGCCTGGGGCGCGGCTGGCGGAGCGACCGGCAACCCGAACTGGAAGACCGTCGTGCTCCCGGGCGTCGCGCTCGGCAGCTACTACAACCAGGCCATCAACAAGGACGCTCCGGACCCGGCGGCCGCCCGCCTGTGGGAGGAGTTCCTCTATACGCCGCAGGTGCAGAACCTGTTCCTCGCCTCCGGCGCATACCCGGCCACCCTCGCCGCCATGCAGAAGGCCAAGACCGTCGACGCCTCCGTGCTGAAGACGGTCGGCGCCCCGCCGTCGAACTTCGTGCAGCTGACCGCCGACCAGGCCACCGCCGCCGGCACGCTGCTGAAGTCCAAGTGGGCTGCGGCGATCGGCTAGCAGGACCCAAAAAAATGATGACTGTCGCAGAAGCTGCTGCGCCGGCCACCACTTCGCGCGACGCCGGAGCTCCCAAGCTCCGGCGTCGCAGCGTAGCGTGGCTCGGCCTCACCCCGTTCGCTATCTATGTGCTGCTCTTTCTCGCGATCCCCGCGGTGCTCGCGGTCGGGAGCAGCTTCTTCGACAAAGAAGGCACGTTCACCTTCGCCAACCTGTCCGCGTTCGCGGACCCCCATATCCAGCTCGATTTCTTCAACTCGTTCTGGACCTCGGCCGTCACGGCGATCCTCGGCGCGATTCTCGGAGCGATCGTCTGCTTCGCGCTCCTGACGGCCCGACCCGACGGCGTGCTTCGCACGGTCATCGACTCCGCCTCCAGCGTGCTCGCCCAGTTTGGTGGCCTGATGCTCGCCTTCGCGTTCATCGCCACCATCGGCATCCAGGGCGCCATCACTCAGGCGCTCGTGTCGCTCGGCGCCGTCGACAACCCGTTCAGCAACGGGTATCTCTACTCGGTGCCCGGCCTCATCATCCCCTATCTCTACTTCCAGATCCCCCTGATGGTGCTGAGCTTCATGCCGGCCATGGAGGGACTGAAGGCCACCTGGGGCGAGGCGAACGCCACCCTGGGTGGAACGCGTTTCACCTACTGGACGCGCATCGCGTTCCCGATCCTCGCCCCGGCGTTCTTCGGCAGCCTGATCCTGCTGTTCGCGAACTCCTTCTCGTCGTACGCCACGGCGGCGGCGCTCATCGACCAGGGCGGCATCGTGCCCCTGGCCATCCACCAGCAGCTCAGCAGCGAAACCGTGGTCGGTGCCACGAACGTCGCCGGGGTGCTCGCGCTCGGAATGGTGATCGTCATGATCGTTGTCATGAGCGTCTATTCGGCGCTTCAGCGTCGTGCATCAAGGTGGCAGCGATGAGCACCGCGGCGGCGGCGTCGATCGAGCGCATCACCGAACACGGCGAGGTCATTCCACGACTCCCCAAACGGCCCACGCGGGTCGGGGCGGTGCCGTCCAGGGCGACCGGAACGACCATCCTCGTCATCACGGCGATCGTCTTCGTGGTGCCGATCCTCGCAATGATCCTGTTCTCGTTCCGCGTCGTCGGCAGCAAGACCGCGTTCACGGCCGATCACTACACCGCCATCTTCAACCCGGCCAACGAGCTCACCTACGACGGCCTGTTCCAGGGCATCGTCAACTCGCTGGGCATCTGCGTGATCACGGTGCTCATCGTGCTCGTGCTGCTGTTGCCCACCATGCTGCTGGTGGAGCTGCGCTACCCGAAACTGCGCAGCGCGCTCGAGTTCGTCTGCATCATCCCGATCACCATCCCGTCGATCGTGCTGGTGGTCGGCTTCGTGCCCGTCTACCGGGTGGTGTCGCAGGTCTTCGGCAGCTACCCCTGGACGCTCGCCTTCGCCATCGGCATCATCGTGCTGCCGTACGCATTCCGGCCGATCGCGGCCAACCTGGCCGGCGTCGAGGTGACCATCCTCAGCGAGGCCGGGCGCTCCCTCGGGGCGAACTGGGCCCAGGTGCTGTGGCGGGTGATCCTGCCTAACCTGCGGCGCGGCATCCTCTCCGCCTGCTTCATCACCATCGCGGTGGTGCTGGGGGAGTTCACGATCGCCTCGTTCCTCAGCCAGAACACCTTCCAGACAGCTTTGCTGCTGTTGCAGCAGACTGACCCCTACGTCGGTGTCATCTTCGCCGTGGTAGCGCTGGTGTTCGCCTTCGTACTTCTTCTCATCATCGGCCGCATCGGCAGCTTCGGACGGAACAGGAAAGAATCATGACCAACGCATCCACGAAGACGACCACGGCCGCCGTGCCGACGAGCCTGGCCACCGAGCGCGAGGGTGCGACCGTCGACCTCCGCAACGTCGTGAAGGACTACGCGGGCCATCGCGCCCTCACCGGTGTCAACCTGTCGATGGCGCCCGGCGAGTTCATCGCGCTGCTCGGCCCGTCCGGCTGCGGCAAGACGACGGTGCTTCGCGCCCTCTCCGGGCTCGAGACGATCACCGAGGGCCGCATCCTCATCGACGGCCAGGATGTCGCCCACGTTCCCGTGAACAAGCGCGACATCGGCATGGTCTTCCAGGCCTATTCGCTGTTCCCGCACATGACCGTGCAGCAGAACGTGGAGTTCGGCCTGCAGATGCGCAAGGTGGATGCCGCCAGCCGCAAGGCGCGCGCCGCGGAGGCTCTCGACATGGTCGGCCTCGGCCACCTCGGCAAGCGGTACGCGCACCAGCTCTCCGGCGGCCAGCAGCAGCGCGTGGCCCTGGCCCGTGCCCTCGTGACCCGTCCCCGCGTGCTGCTGCTCGACGAGCCGCTGTCCGCCCTCGACGCGAAGGTGCGCGTGCAGCTGCGCGACGAGATCCGCCGCATCCAGACCGACCTCGGCATCACCACGCTGTTCGTCACGCACGACCAGGAGGAGGCCCTCGCCGTCGCCGACCGGGTCGCGGTGATGCGCGACGGCAACATCGAGCAGGTCGGTACCCCCGAGAACCTGTACACCGAGCCGGCCACCTCGTTCGTGGCGACCTTCGTCGGCCTCAGCAACGCGGTCGACGGCGTGCTCGCCGGCCCGACGGTCACCGCGCTCGGTTCGACCTTCCCGCTGCTCGGCACCGGGCCGGTGGACGGTCCGGTCACGGTGTACATCCGTCCCGAGGACATCTCGCTCTCGAGCACCGGCCTCGCGGCCACGGTGGTCGCCTCCAGCTTCCTCGGATCGCTGCGTCGCACCCAGGTGCGACTGGATGACGGGACGCTGCTGTTCGTGCAGCACGACGTGCGTACGCGCCCCGAGACGGGCGAGATCGTGCACCTCACGTTCGGTGGCCAGCCGGTCGCCGCGAGCGAGCGTGCCGCCTCCTAGTCCATTCTCTTTCCGGCATACGTACGCCCGTAGACTGACCCGGTGACCTCAGCGTTCCCGGGCCCGAGCCTCGACGACTTCGATGCCGCCCGCGGGCGGGTCGCAAATGTGGCCTCCATCACCCCGATGGAGAGTTCGCGTTTTCTCGGTGATGTCATCGGTTCGCCGGTGTTCCTGAAGTGCGAGAACCTGCAGCGCACCGGCTCGTACAAGATCCGCGGGGCCTACAACCGGCTGTCGCTGCTCACCGCTGAAGAGAAGGCCAGAGGAGTGGTGGCCGCATCGGCCGGAAACCACGCCCAGGGCGTCGCCCTGGCCGCGCGGGAGCTCGGCATCGCCGCCACCATCTTCATGCCGGTCGGGGTCGCCCTGCCGAAACTGCAGGCAACCCGGGACTACGGCGCCGAGGTCGTGCTCCGCGGCGACGCGGTCGACGGCGCCCTGCGCGCGGCTGCCGAATTCGCCGAGACCACCGGGGCCGTGTTCATCCCGCCCTTCGACCACCCGGATGTCGTGGCCGGCCAGGGCACGCTTGGCCTTGAGATCATCGAGCAGGTTCCGCAGCTCGACACCATCATCATCCCGATCGGCGGCGGCGGCCTCATCTCCGGCGTCGCCAGCGCACTCAAACAGACCTTCTCGGCCCAGGGTCGCACCCTGCGGGTCATCGGCGTGCAGGCCGAGCGGGCCGCGGCCTACCCGCCGTCCCTCGCCGCCGGGATCGCCACCGAGATCCGGATCGCCCCCACCATCGCCGACGGCATCGCGGTGAGCAAGCCGGGCATCCTCAACTTCGACATCGTCTCCGCCACGGTGGACGAGGTCGTCACCGTCAGCGACGATGACATCGCGCGGGCCATGCTGATGCTGCTCGAGCGCGCCAAGCTGGTCGTCGAGCCGGCCGGCGCCGTCTCGGTGGCGGCCATGCTCACCGGCCAGGTCGTCGACGCGGGCACGACGGTCGCGATCCTCAGCGGCGGCAATATCGACCCGCTGGTGATGGAGCGTGTCATCTCGCGCGGGCTGGCGGCATCCGACCGGTACCTCACGATCCGGCTCGCGCTGCCCGATCGTCCCGGCCAGCTCGCGCGCGTGGCGGAGCTGATCTCGGAGGCGAACGCGAACGTCGTGGAGGTGCTGCACACGCGGCACAACCCGAACACGCTGATCAGCGACGTCGAGATCGACCTCAGCCTCGAGACCCGCGGCCCCGAGCACGTGGCCCGGGTGCTCTCGCACCTCGTCGACGCCGGCTACGAGCCGCGGGTGCAGTCGGAATAGGGGATCGAGCAGGCTCGACCCGCTCAGGCCACGTACGCCTCGACCTTGTCGATCTCGACGGTGATGTCCTTGCCGTTGGGGGCCGTGTAGACGACCCTGTCACCGACCCGGTGGCCGATGATGGCAGCGCCGAGCGGGCTGCCCTCGCTGTAGACGTCGAGGTCGCTGTCCTCGCCGACGATCTCGCGGCTGCCGAGCAGGAACACGCTCTCGTCGCCGAGGATGCGCGCGGTGATGACCGAACCCGAACCGACGACGCCGTCGCTCTCCGGCGCCTCGCCGACCTTGGCGTGGCGGAGCAGTTCGGTGAGCACGCGGATGCGCGCCTCCATCTTGCCCTGCTCCTCCTTGGCGGCGTGATATCCGCCGTTCTCCTTGAGGTCGCCCTCCTCGCGCGCCGACTCGATCTTCTTCGCGATCTCGATGCGGCCCTCGTTCTGCAGCTGCTCGAGCTCCGCGGTGCGGCGGTCGAACGCTTCCTGGGTGAGCCAGGTCTCCTGTGTCTCAGGCATCAGCCCTCCTTCTTGTTGAACCGACGAAGCGCAGCTTCGCCGGCGCTGGCACGCTACAGCCTGCGCTGCCAGAGCTGCGCGATTGCGGTGCAATCGCCACGGCTCCGGTGCGCGGGAAAAAATAATGAGACCGGCCGCAGGGCCGGTCTCCAAGTCAGTTACCCGAGTTTAGGTCAGCCAGCACTCGTAGATCAACCCGGTGGTGGGCTTGCCGACCGCCTTGACGACCTCGCTGTAGGTGTTCGTGAAGGTCGTGGATGCCGGCACGTCGACGATCTTCCACCCCACGATGGAGTGGTCGGCACTCTGCACCTGCAGGGCGCATTTCGCGGTCTGCCCGACCGGCATCGACACCACGTAGTTGACCTGCACCGTGCTGGAGTCGATGATCACCGACCCGACATCCTCCGTCTCCAGGCTGGCGCCGGCCTGGTCGAGCCCGGCCCAGACCACCCACGCCACGACCACGATGGCGACGGCGACGCCACCACCGATGTAGAGCCAGCGCTGGCGCCTGCGCCGCGACGGGGTGCGACCGTACCGCGAGTCGATCGCGGCGGAAGGTGTGGCGGTCATCAAGGTCCCCTGGACGTTTAGGCTGGTAACGCAAGGCTACATAATCTTTCTCTAGGAGTTCGGTGACCCAGCGCCTGTTGGCCGTTCACGCCCATCCCGACGACGAGTCGAGCAAGGGCGCCGGCACCTACGCGCGGTATGTCGCGGCCGGCGCACAGGTGCTCGTGGTGAGCTGCACGGGTGGCGAACGCGGGGACATCCAGAATGAGAGTCTCGCAGAGAAGGCGATGGCGAACCGCGACATGGCGGGTCTGCGCCGCATCGAGATGGCGAAGGCCCAGGCGGCGATCGGGTTCGATCACCTCTGGCTCGGGTACCACGACTCCGGGCTGCCCGAAGGCGATGAGGTCGTGCAGCCGGGCAGTTTCGCGCTCATCCCGCTCGAGATCTCGGCGGAGCCGCTGGTGAGGATCATCCGCAGGTTCCGCCCGCAGGTGGTCATCACCTACGACGAGTCGGGCGGCTACCCGCACCCCGACCACATCCGCACCCACGGGATCTCGGTGTACGCCATCGAGGCGGCGGCGGACGCGAGCCGCTATCCGGGTGCCGGCGAGCCGTGGCGGGTGAGCAAGGTCTACTACGACCGCACCTTCAACCTGCCGAAGCTCGAGGCGATGTGGGAGACCGTCACATCGATGGACCTGGATGCCGAGACGCTCGAGTTCATGGAGCAGATGCGTGAGCGGATGAAGGATCGGCCCGATCTCGCCACCAGCCATATCGACGTCGGGGACTTTCTCGAGGTGCGGGACGAGGCACTGCGGGCCCATGCGTCGCAGGTCGCGCCCGACAGCCGCTTCTTCTTCTGGCCGAACGAGTCCGTGCGTGAGGCCTGGCCGTATGAGGACTACCAGCTGGCGAGTTCCCTCGTCGACACCGACAAGCCCGAGAGCGACCTGTTCGCCGGCATACCGGAGGACTGATGCTCACCATCCTGTTCATGGCGGCGACGCCGTCGCCGAAGCCCTTCGATGAGAACACCGTCACGCCCGGCTGGGTGGGGTTCACGGTCACGTTCCTGATCGGTGTCGTCACCATCCTGCTCATCGTCGACATGGTGCGCCGGCTCCGCCGCGCACGGTACCGCGGCGAGATCCGCGAGCAGCTCGAGGCCGAGCGCGCCGCTGAGGATCATCCTGCTGGTTGAGTAGCGCGCCCCGAAGCGGCCCGCGTATCGAACCCGTCGGTGAGGTTTCGATGCGCGTGCTTCGCGCGCTACTCAACCCGCAAAGTAGACCGGGTGGGTGGCGATGACGAGGATCGCGACCCAGTGGCAGAGGAATGCCAGCAGCGTGAACGAGTGGAAGATCTCGTGGAAGCCGAACACCCCGGGCACCGGGTTCGGCCGCTTGAAGCCGTACGCGGTCGCGCCGAGGGTGTAGAACAACCCGCCGACGAGGATGAGCGTCATCATCACGGCGTTCGCCTGGAAGAAGTCCACGATGAACGCGAACGCGGCATAGCCGAGCAGCAGGTAGAGCGGCACGTAGAGCCAGCGGGGCGCGCCGATCCAGAACACCCGGAACGCGATGCCGAGCAGTGCGCCGCCCCACACCATGCAGATGAGGATGAGCGCTTTGTCGTGCGGCAGCGCCAGCACCGTGATCGGCGTGTACGAGCCGGCGATGAGCAGGAAGATGTTCGCGTGGTCGAAGCGCTTCAGCAGCTTCTTCGTCTTCGGACTCCAGGTGATGCGGTGGTAGAGCGCAGAGACACCGAACAGCAGCAGTGAGCACAGCACGAACACCGCGGAGACCAGCTTGGCCACCACGCCATCCGCCAGCACGATGAGAATGACGCCGAGGGCGATCGCCACCGGGAAGGTGCCGGCGTGGATCCAGCCTCGCCAGGTGGGCTTCTTCTCCTCGGCCGCCGCGGTGAGGGCATCCTCGAGCAGCGGGAGGTGGGGGAGTTCGGGGCCTTCGTCGTCGAGGTCCGGCTCGGCCGCATCCGCTGTCATCGGCCCAGCGTATGGGGTCGGGGTAGGCGGATGCTGGGAATAGTTCGTGCCCCACTTCGACTAACGTGAACACGTGGCACAGCGGGAGGCACCCCTCGGACGAGGACTCCTCTATGGCGTCTACCAGCGGCGGTTGCGGCGCCCGCTGGCCGGG
>FSWJ01000980.1_pt1 | contig 32954 bp, 35 predicted proteins | sample 1637851 | NCBI WGS metagenome assembly FSWJ01 (sample SAMEA3914789, study PRJEB12502) | metagenome | biome: forest; material: soil | place: Canada | collected 2011-07-03 | depth 0.3 m | reverse complement strand
GGATGGAGTTGAAGTTGTGGCGCGGCGGCGGGCAGGAGGTCGCCCACTCGAGCGAGCGACCGTAGCCCCACGGGTCGTCAGCGGTCACCCTGCGGCCCTTGCGCGCCGTGATGTACACGTTGAAGACGAAGGGAAGCATCGAGACGCCGAGCAGCATCGCTCCGATGGTGGAGAGCTGGTTCATCCAGGTGAAGCCGTCGCTCGGCTGGTAGGTGGCGTAGCGACGGGGCATGCCGAGCACGCCCAGCCAGTGCTGGATGAGGAAGGTGGTGTGGAAGCCGATGAACAGCAGCCAGAAGTGGATCTTGCCGAGCCGTTCGTTCAGCATCTTGCCGGTCCACTTCGGCCACCAGAAGTAGAAGCCGCTGAACATGGCGAACACGACGGTGCCGAAGACCACGTAGTGGAAGTGGGCGACCACGAAGTAGGTGTCGGAGACGTGGAAGTCGAGCGGCGGCGATGCGAGGATCACGCCGGTGAGGCCGCCGAACGTGAAGGTGATGAGGAAGCCGATCGCCCACAGCATCGGCGTCTCGAAAGTGACAGAGCCCCGCCACATCGTTCCGACCCAGTTGAAGATCTTCACGCCCGTCGGCACGGCGATGAGCATCGTCATGAGCGAGAAGAACGGCAGCAGCACCGAGCCGGTGACGTACATGTGGTGCGCCCACACCGTGATCGACAGGGCCGCGATCGAGATCGTCGCGTAGATGAGGGTCTTGTACCCGAAGATCGGCTTGCGGCTGAACACCGGCAGCACTTCGGAGATGATCCCGAAAAATGGCAGAGCGATGATGTAGACCTCGGGATGCCCGAAGAACCAGAACAGGTGCTGCCACAGGATGGCGCCCCCCGAACTGATGTTGTACAGATGTGACCCGAACACCCGGTCGGCGCCCAGGGCGAACAGCGCGGCAGCCAGCACCGGGAAGGCCATGATCACGAGGATCGAGGTGACCAGCGCGTTCCAGGTGAAGATCGGCATGCGGAACATGGTCATGCCGGGCGCGCGCATCGTGATGATGGTGGTGATGAAGTTGACGCCACCGAGGATGGTGCCGAACCCGCTGAGGGCCAGGCCGAAGACCCAGAGGTTGCCGCCGAGCGACGGTGAGAAGGTGGTCTCCGAAAGCGGCACGTAGGCCGTCCAGCCGAAGGATGCGGCGCCCTGCGGGGTGAGGAAGCCGGCGACCGCGATGAGCGAGCCGAAGCTGTACAGCCAGTAGGCGAACGCGTTCAGCCGCGGGAACGCGACATCCGGAGCGCCGATCTGCAGCGGCATGATCGCGTTCACGAAGCCGGCGAACAGCGGCGTCGCGAACATCAGCAGCATGATCGTGCCGTGCATCGTGAACAGCTGGTTGTACTGCTCCTTGGTCTGCAGCAGCTGCATCCCGGGCTCGAACAGCTGGGCGCGGATGACGAGCGCCATCACACCGCCGAGCAGGAAGTAGATGAACGACGTGATCAGGTACAGGTAGCCGATCGTCTTGTGGTCGGTGGTGGTGATCCACTTGATGACGATGTTGCCCTTGCGCTGCACCCCGGGCGGCGTGTTGACGGGTATCGGACCCGAGTTGCTGCCCGCCGACGGTCGTGTGATTGTCGCTGTGCTCATGTCGCGCCCTACTTGCTCGCTAGCGGAGTGGTGTTACTGGGGAGGTTCTGGTTCGGGTTGTACTGCGGACCGAGGATTCCGGTCTGGCCCTTGTCGACGAGGCTCTGGATGTAGGCGTCGTAGTCGGACTGCGACTCGACCTTCACCTTGAACAGCATCTCGGAGTGGTAATCGCCGCAGAGTTCAGCGCACTTGCCGGCGAAGGTGCCGGTCTTGGTGGGCGTGAAGTACTCGTAGTTGTCCTTGCCGGGGATGTTGTCTTTCTTGTACAGGAAGTCGATGATCCAGAAGGAGTGGTCGACATCCCGGCTCTCGATCTTGATCTGCGTGGACTTGTTCACGACCAGGTGCAGCACCGGGATCTTGCTCTCGTCGATGGTGCCGTCGGACTTCTCGAGCTCCTGCGCCTGGATGCCGGGCGAGTAGACGCCCTTGCCGTCCGGACCGACGTTGTAGTAGCTGAAATCCCAGGCCCAGCGTTTGCCCTCGACGAGCACCGAGGTCTGCGGATGCGCGATCGGCTTCTCGATGTCACCCTGCGTCTTGACGGTGAAGGCGAAGAAGCCGAGCACCAGGATGAGCGGCACGATCGTGTAGAAGATCTCGATCGGCAGGTTGTACCGCAGCTGCACCGGCAGGCCGGTCTGGCCCTTGCGGCGGCGGTAGACGACGGCGGCCCAGATGATGAGGCCCCAGGTGATGACACCCACGCCGAGCAGCACGATCCACGAGGTCACCCAGAGGCCGGTGATGCTCGAGGTGTGATTGGTGGCGCCCTGCGAGCCGGCGGGCAGGAACCCGCGCAACTGCTCCTGGCTGCACCCGGCGAGAGCGAGGACAAGCACGACACCTACGGGAACGACAGCCCATCGAAGACGGCGGTTAGAGCGCACCTGGGACCTCTCGGATGACACGGACTGCTGGAATCCACAGTCTATTTGGTGTCTCCACCCTACTGCGAAGGACGCGCGCTCTCGTGCCGTTCTGGTGCCCATGGCTGGTGAATCGCGCAACAAAAAAGGGAACCACCGGGTGGTGGTCCCCTTCTCTGGACGAGCGTTGGGAGGCTGCTGTTTTCTTAGTGGAAGGAGTCTCCACAGGCACAGCTGCCCGACGCGTTGGGGTTGTCGATGGTGAAGCCCTGCTTCTGGATCGTGTCCTCGAAGTCGATGGTCGCGCCATCGAGGTAGGGCACGCTCATCTTGTCGACGACCACCTCGACGCCGTCGAAGTCGACAGTGGCGTCGCCGTCGAGCAGGCGCTCGTCGAAGTAGAGCTGGTAGATGAGACCCGAGCAGCCGCCGGGCTGCACGGCGACGCGCAGGCGCAGGTCGTCGCGACCCTCCTGCTCGTAGAGGCTCTTGACCTTGGTGGCCGCGGTGGTGCTGAGCAGCACGCCGTGCTTCTGGTCAGTGGTTGCGATCCCCGTCAGTACGTCAGTCATGACTCGATTGTATCGCGTTCATTCAGGCGACCCAGCAGAAGCGCCTCAGAAAGTATCGCGCGGTGGAAGACGCCGAGGTGAAGCGACTCGTTGGGGCTGTGCGCCCGCGAGTCGGGATCCTCGACGCCGGTCACCAGGATCTGCGCCGCCGGGAACAGCTCGACCAGGTCGGCGATGAACGGGATCGACCCGCCGATTCCCATTTCCACGGCATCCCTGCCCCAGGCCTCCGCCATCGCCTGCTCGGCTTCGGCCACCGCCCAGCCGGAGGTGTCGACGAGAAAGCCGTTGCCCAGTTCGAAGTGGTCGAGCGCGAGGTGGGCGCCGAAGGGGGCATTGGCGCGCAGGTGGGCCTCGACCGCGGCCAGGGCCTCCTCGGAGCGCTGGCCGGGCGCGGTGCGGATGCTGAGCTTCACGGTCACCGAGGGCACGAGGGTGTTCGAGGCGTTCGCCACCGCCGGCGCGTCGATGCCGGTGACGGTGATCGCCGGCTTCGACCAGATGCGGCCGAGGATCGTGCCGGTGCCGATCGGCATGACGCCGTCGAGAAGGGCCGCCTCGTGCCGCAGCTGCGACTCGGGGTACTCGGGCGTCTCCTGTTCGATGCTGGTGAGGCCGGCCACCGAGACCGAGCCGTCGGGCTCGTGCAGCGTCGCGAGCAGCTGGATAGCCGCCAGCATGGCGTCGGGAACCGCTCCGCCGAACATGCCGGAGTGGGAGGCGTGCTCGAGGGTGGACACGGTGAGGTGGAAGGCGACGTTGCCGCGAAGGCCGACGGTGAGCGCGGGTGTCTCGGTGTCCCAGTTGTCGGAGTCGGCGACGACGATCACGTCGGCGGCCAGCTCGTCGCGGTGCTGCAGCAGGAAGTTGGCGAACGACGGTGAGCCGTGCTCCTCCTCCCCCTCGATGAACAGCACCAGACCGAGGTCGAAGTCCGGCCCGGCGGTGGCGATGAGTGCACGGATCGACGCGACGTGCGCCATCACGCCGGCCTTATCGTCCGCCGCTCCCCTGCCGTAGAGGCGGTCGCCGCGGACGGTCGGCTCGTAGGGCGAGGAGTCCCAGTCCTCGTCCCTGCCGGGAGGCTGCACGTCGTGGTGGGCGTAGAGCAGGATGGTCGGTCTGCCGTTGCGGGCGGCGCGCGTTGCGATGACCGCGGGCTGGCCCAGTGCGTCCGTGCTGCCGATCGGTGCGCGTGACACGGCCACCGCGTCGAAGACGCCCAGGTCGCGGGCGAGGCCGGCGACGGCATCCGCGCTCCGCACCACCCGGTCGGGATCGAAGGCATCCCAGGAGACGGACGGGATGCGCACCAGCGTGGACAGGTCGGCGATCGTCGAGGGGAGCCCGGCGTGCACCGCCTCGGTGATCGCTGCGAGCAGGTCGGGCCGTGTGGCCGGGGTGGAGGTCATGGAGGTAATCTTAAAGCTCGCCAAACGCAGGGACTCATCGTGGCAAAGCCAAGCAAGCAGGAGACAGTCGTCGTCGAGCCGTCGGTGGAGGCCGCCCCGCCCACGAAGGGCCACGCCACGCCGACCCGCAAGGAGCGCGAGGCCGCCAACCTGCGCCCGCTCGTGTCGTCGAACCGGGCCGGTGCCACCAAGGCGAACCGCACCCAGCAGGCCCAGGCCCGTGACCGCGCCCGGGCCGGGATGGCCGCCGGCGAGGAGAAATACCTGCCGCAGAAGGACAAGGGTCCGCAGCGCCGCTACGTGCGCGACTACGTCGACGCGCGATTCAGCATCGGCGAGCTGACCATCCCGTTCCTCGGCGTGTACATCGTGGTCAGCTTCCTGTTGTCGTCGAGTTCGGCGTTCTCGCAGATCGCCCTCTACGCCGTGTACGCCTTCCTGGTGGTGCTCATCCTCGACTGCATCGTTCTCGGCTTCACCCTGCAGCGCAAGCTCGCCGCGAAGTTCGGTGCGGAGAAGGTGAGCCGCGGTTTCCGCTGGTACGCGGCGATGCGCTCGGTGCACCTGCGGATCATGCGGCTCCCGAAGGCACAGGTCAGGCGCGGGGCGTTCCCGGTCTGATTTCTTACCGGCCAGATGACTGCCAGATGACTTCATTGTTTCAGGCCAGATCACTTCCGAACTGGCCTATTTCGGGCTGCGTTCGACCAGTCCCCGGTTGATGCCGGCGGCCCAGAATGGACCCCGGTAGAGGAACGCGGTGTAGCCCTGCACCAGGGTCGCGCCGGCGGCCAGCCGCTCGCGGACATCGTTCGCGGTCTCCACTCCCCCGACCGAGATCACGCAGAAGTCGGCCGGAACGACCGAGCGGATGACGCGCAGCGCCTCGAGCGACCGTGCGGCGAGCGGCGCGCCGGACAGCCCGCCGGCGCCGGCCGCCTCCACCACCGCGGGATCGGTCGACAGGCCGTCCCTCGACACGGTGGTGTTCGTCGCGATGATGCCGGCCAGGCCCAGCGAGTGCGCGAGGGACGCGATCTTCTGAAGTTGGTGATCCGTCAGGTCGGGCGCGATCTTCACCAGCACCGGCGTCGGCGCGGCCGCGTCGCGCACTGCCCCGAGGAGGGGAGCGAGTTTCTCGAGCTCCTGGAGTCCGCGCAGGCCGGGCGTGTTCGGTGAGCTGACATTCACCGCGAGGTAATCGGCGGCAGGGGCGAGCAGCACGGTGCCGGCGAGGTAGTCGGGGGTCGCGGCATCCACGTCGACCACGCGGCTCTTGCCGATGTTCACGCCGATCACCGGGCGCACCCGCCTCGCCCGCTCGCGTCGCAGTCTCGGCGCGGCATCCGCCGCACCCGCGTTGTTGAACCCCATCCGGTTGACGACGGCGCGGTCCGGGATGAGCCGGAACAGCCGCGGCCGCTCATTGCCGGGCTGGGCGATCGCCGTGATCGTGCCGACCTCGACGTGCCCGAAGCCGAGCTGCCCGAGGCCGCGGATCGCCTTGCCGTCCTTGTCGAAACCGGCGGCGAGTCCGAAGGGTGACGGGAAGACCAGTCCGAGCGCCGACACGGCGAGCGACGGATGCGGACGGGTCGCCCTGGCGATGAGGGCGCCGACGCCGATCCGCGGCAGGAGCCGGATCACGTCGAAGGCGAGATGATGGGCGTGCTCGGGATCGAGACGGGACAGGACCAGCCTGAACAGGAGCCGGTACATGCCGCCGTCAGGCCGACGGCTCTGCTGCGCTGGAAGCACCGTCGCGGGCGGCGTCGTGTTCGACCCGCAGCAGGGTGATGGCGCTCTCGAAATCCTCGAGCGAGTCGAAGCCCTGGTACACGCTCGCGAAGCGCAGATAGGCCACCTCGTCCAATTCGCGCAACGGCGGGAGGATCGCGAGCCCGATGTCGTTGGCGTCGACCTGCGAGGCGCCGGTCGCCCGAATCGTCTCCTCCACCTTCTGGGCCAGCACGGCCAGGTCGGTATCGGTGACCGGCCGGCCCTGGCACGCCTTGCGCACGCCGGAGACGATCTTCTCCCGGCTGAACGGCTGTACGACACCGCTGCGCTTCACCACGTTCAGGCTGGCCGTCTCGGTGGTCGAGAAGCGCCGGCCACAGTCCGGGCACTGACGTCGGCGCCGGATGGAGAGGCCGTCGTCACTGGTGCGCGAGTCGATGACGCGCGAGTCGGGGTAGCGGCAGAAGGGACAGAACATGGTGCCTCAATCGTACCGGGGCCCCGGCCCGTGCCCACTGAACTACGCCGGGCGGCTGAACCGCGCGCTGACCGCGTCCCCGTGCCCCGGGAGGTCCTCGGCGGTCGAGAGCGCGACGATCTGCTTCTCGACCGTGCGCAGGGCCTCGTGGTCGTAGTGGATGACCTGCTGCGGCCGCAGGAACGTGTACGCCCCCAGGCCGGGCGCGAACCTCGCCTGTCCCCCGGTCGGCAGCACGTGGTTCGACCCGGCGAGGTAGTCGCCGAGGCTCACCGGCGAGTCGGCGCCGAGGAAGATCGCCCCCGCGTTCTCGATCTGGTCGAGCACCACGCCGGGCTCGGTGGTCTGGATCTCCAGATGCTCCGGTCCGTACATGTTGCTGAAGGCCGCGCCCGCTTCGAGGTCGTCGACGAGCACGATCGCGGACTGGCGGCCGGTCAACGCCTCGCGCACCCTGGCGGAATGCTTCGTCGCAGCCACCAGCCGTTCCAGTTCGGCCTGCACACGGTCGGCCAGCTCAGCGGAGTCGGTCACCAGCACCGCCGCGGCGAGTTCGTCGTGCTCGGCCTGGCTGAGCAGGTCGCTCGCGACCAGGTAGGGGTCTGCGGACACGTCGGCGATCACCAGGATCTCGGTAGGCCCGGCCTCGGCGTCGATTCCGGCGACACCACGCACCAGTCGCTTCGCCGCGGCGACGTAGACGTTGCCGGGCCCGGTGATGAGCTGCACCGGGTCGAGGCTGAGCGACGGCACGCCATAGGCGAGCGCGCCGATCGCGCCGGCGCCGCCCATCGCGTACACCTCATCGATGCCGAGCAGCCCGGCTGCGCCGAGGATCACCGGGTGCACGAGCCCGCCGAACTCCTTCTGCGCCGGCGACGCGAGGGCCACCGACGACACGCCCGCGACCTGGGCGGGGACGACATTCATGACCACGCTCGACGGGTAGACCGCCTTGCCGCCCGGCACGTAGAAGCCGACCCGGCCCACCGGCGTCCAGCGCTGGATGACCTCGGCGCCCGGGCCGAGAGTGGTCACCTCCGGGGTCGGCAGTTGTGCTTCGGACGCGGCCCGCACCCGCACGATCGCCTCCTCGAGCGCATCCCGCACCGCGGGGTCGAGCGCGCGCACGGCGGAGCCGACCGCGGCGACATCGATCCGTACGTGCTTCGGGCGGATGCCGTCCAGCCGCTCCGCCTGGTCGAGGATCGCGGCCTCCCCCCGGGCACGCACGTCGGCGATCAACTGCTCGGCGGCGGCGCTGGCCGCGCTCACGTCGGTCCGCGCTCGCGGCACCAGGCCGAGCAGTTCGGCGCGGCTAGGCTGGAGACCGCGAAGGTCGATCGTCTGGATCATGGCTGCACAATCCTAGGCGACCGTCGTGGAGGGGACGATCATGAACGAGGTGCCGACGCCCGAGGAGCCGGACGGACTCGCCGCCTTCAAGCACGCGTTCCGACGGCACGCGGCCGGTGTGGCGATCGTCACCGCGCGCACCGCCGAGGGCACGCCGGTGGGTTTCACGGCGACCTCGCTCGCATCGCTCGCGGCCGTGCCCCCGCTGGCCACCTTCAACATGGCCCAGGTGTCCAGCGCGTTCCCCGCGATCGAGACGACCGACTACGTCGCCATCCAGACCATCGGCGTGCGCACCCGCCACCTCGCCGAGCGGATGTCGGGCGACCACGACCTGCGCTTCGCCGGCGATCACTGGTACGAGGGCCCGCACGGCCTCCCGATCCTGAAGGGCGTCACCGCCTGGATGGTGGGGAGGATCGTCGAGCGGGTGAAGGTCGCCAACAACGCCGTCATCGTGGTGCAGATCGAGGAAGGCGCCCTGGGCGAGCCCGACGACGCCCTGCTCTATCACGAGCGCACCTACCTGAAGCCCGGCGACCCTGTCTAGGACGTGAGGGTGCGGCGCAGCAGGTCGATGCGCGCCTGCAGCTGCGTGACGCTCGCCTGCGACACCGCGGGTCCCCCGGCCGTTCTCCGCAGTTCGGCGTGGATGATGCCGTGCGGTTCGCCGGTGCGCTTCGCCCGCATGCCCACGAGACTGTTGAGCAGCTTCCGCTGCTCCTGCAGGGTGCGATACAGCGGCGGTGGCTCCTCGGGCTCCCGTTCACGCTCGGTGATGCGCCGGCGCTGCCGGGCCTGCCGGTGCCGCAGCAGGTCACGCACCTGGTCGGGCTCGAGGATCCCGGGGATGCCGATGAAATCGAGCTCCTCGAGACTGCCGATCGCGGCACCCGCGCCGAACTCGCTGCCGTCGAAGAGCACGTGGTCGAACGCGGCCTCGGACTCGAGCGCTTTGAAGTCGAACAGCAGCGCGTCGCCGGACGCCGACTCGACGCGATTCGCGTCATCGACCGCGTCATCGTCGAGCAGGATCTCCTCGAGCCCCTCGCCCGGGTCGCGGTCGAGGGCGTGGTCGCGCTCCAGCTCCAGCGTCGCGGCCAGCGCGAGGAGCGACGGGACGCTGGGCACGAAGATCGAGGCGGTCTCGCCGCGTCGGCGGGCGCGCACGAAGCGTCCGATGGCCTGGGCGAAGAACAGCGGGGTGGCTGCCGAGGTGGCGTAGACGCCGACCCCGAGTCGTGGGATGTCGACTCCCTCCGACACCATGCGCACGGCCACCATCCAGCGTGACTCCGACGCCGCGAACCGCGCGATCCGGTCGCTGGCGGCCTTCTCGTCGGACAGCACGAGGGTGGGCTTCTGCCCGGTGATGTTCTCCAGGATGGTCGCGTAGGCGCGCGCGGCGTGGTGGTCGGTCGCGATCACGAGGCCGCCGGCATCCGGGATGCCGTGCCGTACCTCGGTCAGCCTGCGGTTCGCCGCACGCAGCACGGCGGGTACCCACTCCCCCTCCGGGTCGAGCGCGGTGCGCCAGGCCTGGGCGGTGACGTCTTTCGTGTCCCCCTCGCCCAGGCGGGCCTCCATCTCGTCGCCGGTGCGGGTGCGCCAGCGCATCCGGCCCGCGTATGCGAGAAAGATGACCGGTCGCACCACGCCATCCGCCAGGGCCCGTCCGTAGCCGTATCCGTAGTCGGCGCGCGAGGTGCGGATGCCGTGCTCGTCGGGAAAGTAGGTCACGAACGGGATCGGCGAGGTGTCCGACCGGAACGGGGTGCCGGTGAGCGAGAGCCGTCGCGTCGCCGGTTCGAAGGCTTCACGGATGGCGTCGCCCCAGCTGAGTGCGTCGCCACCGTGGTGCACCTCGTCGAGGATCACCAGGGTGCGGCCTCCCTCGGTGAGGCTGCGGTGCAGTGCCGGCCGGGTGGCGACCTGCGCGTAGGTGACGGCCACACCGTGGAACTGGCGGGCGTGCCTGCCTTGGGCATTGGTGAAGCCGGGGTCGAGCCGCAGACTCACCTTGTGGGCGGCATCGGCCCACTGGCGCTTGAGGTGCTCGGTCGGGGCGACCACGGTGACGCGGTCGATCTTGCGCTGGGCGATCAGCTCGGTGGCGAGCCGCAGGGCGAACGTGGTCTTGCCCGCGCCGGGCGTCGCCGCGACGAGGAAGTCCTTCGGCTCGGTGGCCCAGTAGGTCTCCAGCGCCTCCTCCTGCCAGGCCCGCAGCTTGTCCGCGGTGCCGCGCGCCGCCCGCTCGGGGAACGCCGGCGAGAGGTGCTCGGCCGCCGCGCGAGCGACCGCGGGGACGTTTGACGGGGAATCGCTCACGTGAATCGACCATACCCGTCGACACCGACCCTGGACCGACACTGTCGATTGGCGCGGGGACCGCTCACGGAGGATGCTTGGAGCATGAGCCAGAAGCATCCGTGGTCCCGCTATGTCGCTGTCGGCGACTCGTTCACGGAGGGCATCGGAGACCCGGAGCCGCTCAGCCCGGGAGGGCACCGCGGCTGGGCGGACCGGGTGGCCGAGGTGCTCAGCGAGCAGAACGACGACTTCGCGTATGCCAACCTCGCGGTGCGCGGGCGGCTGCTGCAGCAGATCCTCGACGAGCAGATCGAGCCGGCGCTGGCGCTGCGCCCCGACCTCATCACCATCTCCGCCGGCGGCAACGACATCATCCGCCCGAACACGGATCCCGACGACGTGGCCTCACGCCTGGAGGGCGGTGTGGCGCGGCTGCGGTCCCGCGGCGCGACGGTGGTGCTCTTCGACGGGCCGGACATCGGGATGACGCCGGTGATGCGCCGCATCCGCGGCAAGGTCGCCATCTACAACGAGAACCTCCGCGCGATCGCCCAGCGGCACGACTGTGTGGTGGCGGACATGTGGGCGCTGCGCGACCTGCAGGATCCGCGCATGTGGGCGCCCGACCGGCTGCACTTCTCCCCGATCGGCCACACCACTATCGCGCGCATGGTGCTCGACTCGCTGAACGTGAAGAACGATCTGGAACCGTACAGCCCGGAGTCGCTGCCGAAGGTGCCGTGGCGCCAGGCCCGGGTGGAGGACATGGGCTGGGCACGCGAATACCTGTTGCCGTGGGTGATCAGGCGCATCCGTCACCAGTCGTCGGGCGACGGGATCACCCCGAAGCGGCCCGAGGCGAGCCCGTACCGCTCGACGTCGCTCTAGCTGCCGCCCTATCGTCCGAACTGCGCCGCCGCGGGGCAGTCGAAGGGTTTGCCCGCCGAGAGTCCGACCCGGTTGAGGTACTCGGTCACGATTCCGTAGGCCTCGACCAGCGTCGTCTCGGTGTACAGGATGCGATGCGTGTCGCAGTACTCCTTCACGATCTCCTGCGCACGGGCCAGGTGCGGTCGCGGCATGTTCGGGAACAGGTGGTGCTCGATCTGGTAGTTGAGGCCACCCATGTAGCTGTCCATCGCCCAGCCGCCCTTGATGTTGCGGGAGGTGAGCACCTGCCGGCGCAGGAAGTCGACCTTGCTGTCGTGCGGCAGGATCGGCATGCCGGTGTGGTTCGGGGCGAAGGATGCGCCCATGTAGACGCCGAAGACGGCGAGCTGCACGCCCAGGAAGGCGAACGCCATTCCGGTCGGAAGGCAGAGGAAGATGACGGCGAGGTAGGCGAGAACGCGCACCATGATCATCGTGATCTCGATCCAGCGCTTGTCCACCTTGCCGCGCCCGAAGATGGTCATGAAGCCGTGGCGATGCAGGTTGATGCCCTCGAAGACCAGGGTCGGGAAGAACAGGTAGCCCTGGCGGCGGGTGAACCAGGCGTAGATTCCGCGGGCCTTGGCCGCATCCACCTCCTGGAACGAGATGAAGTCCCGCTCGATGTCGGTGTCTTTGCCGATCACGTTGGGGTTGGCGTGGTGACGCGAGTGCTTCGTCATCCACCACGAGTAGCTGATGCCGACGAAGAGGTTCGCGATCGTGCGCCCGGCCAGGTCGTTCAGCTTGCCGGACTCGAAGACCTGGCGATGCGAGGCCTCGTGCGCGAGGAACGCGAACTGGGTGAGGATGACGCCGAGGACGCCGGCGATGATGAGCTGGTACCAGCTGTCGCCGAGCAGCACGAATCCGGCGATGGCGGCGCCGAGCGCGACCAGGATGATCCCGAAGACCATCGCATAGAACCAGGTGCGCCGGCGCAGGAGCCCGGCATCGCGAACCGTTCTCAGCAGGCTGGAGTATTCGGTGGTCGGATTCGCAGCGTTTCCGCCCGGCCGCGTCCTGGTGAAGGTGACAACGGGAGTTGACATCGTGCCCTCGATCCGGAAGTGACTTCCCAGTCGAGTTGGATGACGATGCGAGCGCGCATCGTTAGCAGATACCTCACTGTAGGGGTGGATGCTGTGAAGGCTGTGCATATATGCGCCGGTCAGCATCATTCGAGTCCGACGGTCGCCAGCGGATTGCCGAGCCGCCACCATGGGCCCGGGTCGGAGAGCGTACTGCTGAGCACCAGGGGCACGTCGATGGCCGTGGTCCCGACCCGGAACCGCACCTCGCCCGCGGCGCTCCCCCGCGTGCCGAGGCGGACGCCGGCGGGGACCACGGTGGACGTCACCGGCGTGTCGCCCCAGGTCACCACCCGGGCGGTCCTCGCCGCGACGGCGCGGGCATCCTGGCCCCACGCCGTGCCGTACTCCGCGAAGGACTGTCCCTTTTTCGCGAGCGTGATCGGATGGAACCCCTTCTTGATGCTGGCGAGGGCGGCGGTCACCGCCGGGTAGATCGTGTCCCGGTCTCCGCCGAGGATCGCGCCGATGATGACGACGGTCGTGCCGCCCACGTCGTAACGCGAGGCGAACAGCAGGTTCGAGATGGTGAGCGTGCCGGTCTTGATTCCGACGATGCCGTCCTGCCCGAGCAGTTTGTTCGTGTCCTCGAGGGTTCCCACGATCGGGAGAGTGAGCGTCGGCGTGTCGACGATCGGCGCGATGATCGGGTTCGCGATGGCCAGTTTGCCGAGGGCGACCAGGTCGCTCGCCGTGCTCGTGTTGGACGCGTCGATGCCGGTCGGCTCGACCACCGTCGTGTGGCTGAGCCGGTGGGCGGCCAGCCAGGCCGTCGCGGCGGCGACGTAGGCGGACTCGGAGCCGAACGCCCAGTCGGCGAGGGCCGTCGCGTAGTTGTTCGCCGAGGCGATGAGGGCGACCTCCAGCACCTGGTGCTCGGTCATGCTCGCCCCGACGGGCATCGCCTTCACGGTTCCCTGCAGGGCGAGGTATTTGGTGTACAGGTCGTGATCGTCCTGGCTGAAGGTGATGGTCGGCCCCTCGTCGCCGGTCGCGAGCGGCTTCGCCTGCAGCACGACGAGAGCGGTGATGATCTTGGAGATGCTCGCGATCGGCAGCGGGTCGGCGTTGCCGCTCGTCTCGAGCAGCCCGTCGTACCCGACCGCGCCGAACGCGCTGGCGCCGAACTGCGGCCAGCTGACCGCGGCCTTCGCCCCCGGCGCCGCGGCGGCCGTCGCCACGGTCGTGTGGGCGACGCCCAGCGGCGCGAGCAGGGTCAACGGCAGGTAGATGCCGATGAGCAGCACCAGTGCGATGCCGCCGAAGACCGCGAACCGCCGGCGTCCGTGGATCTGTTTGCGGGTCAGCGGCACCGAATCATCGTAAGTGCGGCCTCAGCGCCCAGAGTGCAACGGCGCTCGCCGAGGCGACATTGAGCGAGTCGACGCCGTGCAGCATGGGGATGGTGACCACGGAATCCGAGGCGTGGATGGCCGCCCGGCTCAGTCCGTCCCCCTCCGACCCGAGAAGCAGGGCCAGCCGCTCCGGAGGGTCCGCCGCCAGCGCGTCCAGGGTCACCGCGTCGTCGGCGAGGGCCAGCGCCGCGATGTGGAAGCCGGCGTCGTGCAGCACGGCCGCCCCCTCCGGCCACTCGGGCAGCCGGGTCCACGGCACCTGCAGCACGGTTCCCATGCTCACTCGCACGCTCCGTCGATACAGCGGGTCGGCGCAGCGCGGCGTCACGAACACGGCATCGGCGCCGAGTCCCGCCGCCGCACGGAAGATCGCGCCGACGTTCGTGTGGTCGACGACATCCTCGATCACCACCACACGGGTCGCGTCCCTCAGCAGCGCGGCCGGCGGCGGCAGCTCCGGGCGGTGCATCGCGGCCAGCGCGCCGCGATGCATGTCGAAACCGGTGAGGCTCTCCAGCAGTTCCGGCGAACCCACGTAGACCGGGATGTCGAAGGCGTCCATCATGGGCGCGACCTCGGGCAGCCAGCGCTCCAGCAGCAGCACCGACCTCGGGCGATGACCGGCCGCCAGCGCGCGTCGGATCACCTTCGACGACTCGGCGATGTAGAGGCCGCCGGCCGGCTCGCTCAGGCGGCGGAGGGCGACATCCGTCAGCCCCGCGTAGTCGGCGAGCCCGGGATCGTCCAGGGAGGCGATCTCGACGACATTCATGATTCGGAAACATATCCGAAAACTGCGGTGTTTAGTCTGGGTGGACCGGGAGGCGACAGTGGCGACGAGCACGGCGGTGCGCGAATGGCCCGCGGCGAGCACGGAACAGCTCGACGCGGCGGGCGCGGCGCTGCGCGGGCGCACGGTCGCCGTGCTCACCGGTGCCGGCGTGAGCACGGACTCCGGCATCCCGGACTATCGCGGTGAGGGCGCGCCGCCCCGCAATCCGATGACCTTCGACCAGTTCCGTGCCAGCGCCGAGTACCGCAAGCGGTACTGGGCGGGAAGCCACCTCGGCTGGCGCCGCTTCGACGGTGCACGGCCCAACGACGGGCACCGCACGCTCGCCGAGCTGGAGCTGCTGGGCATCGTGAACGGCGTGATCACCCAGAACGTCGACGGCCTTCACCTGCGCGCCGGGTCGCGCCGCGTCGTCGACCTGCACGGCACGATGGACCGGGTGCGCTGCCTCAACTGCGGCCAGACTTTCGCACGCTCCGACATCGCCGAGCGCATAGCGGGCGCGAACCCCTGGCTCGACGAGCCCGACGCCGGCGAACTCGGCCCGGACGGCGACGTCGCCTTCCACCAGATCGAGGACTTCATCACCCCGGACTGCACCGTGTGCGGCGGCGTACTGAAGCCCGACATCGTGTTCTTCGGCGAGTTCATCCCCACCGAGAAGTTCGTCGAGGCGAGCGCGCTCGTCAAATCGGCTGACGCCCTGCTCATCGCCGGGTCGTCCCTCGTGGTCAATTCCGGCATCCGGCTGCTCGACCAGGCGACCAAGCGGCGCATGCCCGTGGTCATCGTCAATCGTGGCGTCACCAAGGGCGATGCCCGCGCCACCGTTAAGATTGATGCGGGCACGACGGGAACGCTCGCCGGATTGGCGGCGCGCCTGACTTCATAACAGGTCAGCTTTCCTGACGGCCTTCGGCCCCACGAAGGATATTCACGATGACGCTGCTGTACCTCGTTCGCCACGGCGAGACGGACTGGAACCTGGCGCGGCGCATCCAGGGCAGCACCGACATCCCGCTGAACGACACGGGCCGCGCGCAGGCCGAGCGCGCCGGCGCGCTACTCGCCCGCCGCAGCTGGGACGGGATCGCCTCCAGCCCGCTCTCGCGCGCCTACGAGACCGCGCAGATCATCGGAACGGCGGTCGGGATCGCCGAGATCGAGGTGCTCGACGACCTGGTCGAGCGAGCCTACGGTGCGGCGGAGGGCCTGATGGACCGGGAGGTCTCGCACCGGTTCCCGGGCGAGACGATCGTGCCGGGGCGGGAGACCCGGGATGCCGTGGCCGCCCGGGTGGTTCCGTCACTCCTCGACCTGGCGGGCCGCCACCCCGGCAAGAACCTCATCGTCACCACCCACGGCGGCGTCATCCGTACCGTGCTCAACACCGTGTCGACGGACGCCGCGCATCACCGCGGGGTTCCGATCGGCAACGGGTCGATCCACAGCTTCCGGGTGACGAAGGGCGCGCTCGAACTCGTCGCCTTCGACGACCCGATCGAAGCGGAATCCGTCCAGGCATAGCCCGTTCGGGCATGGTCCGTTCAGGCCTGAACCGGCTCGTGGTCCGCGGCCGGGCGATTTTCAGCGGGCTCCAGTGACGTCAGCAGGTCGTAGAGGCGCCTGCCCGACTCGTCCCAGCTGAAGTCCGCGGCGTGCCTGCGCGCCTTCGCGCTCAGCTCCGACCACGTGCCCGGCACGTCCATCGAGGTCACGGCATCCGCGAAGGCCTGCGGGCTCGCGTGGTCGAAATACACGGCCGCGTCGCCGCCGACCTCATGGAACACCGGGATGTCGCTGATCACCAGCGGCGTGCCCTCGTTCAGCCCCTCGATGAGCGGAATGCCGAAGCCCTCGTCCTGGCATGCGGACACCATGGCGGTGGCTCCGCGCAGCACCTCGACATATCGCTCGTCGCTGACGCCGTTCTCGAACACGATGGACCCCTCCGGCGCCAGGGCGGCGAGCTTCGCGCGGGCCTTGTCCGTGATGCGGCTGAGCAGGTGGAGGGTGTATCCGGGGAGCAGGTGCATCGCCTTCGCGAGCGTCTCCACGTTCTTGTTGGGCAGGAACGTTCCCATATAGACCAGCGATTTCTCACCCGGGTGGTCGCGCGGCGGAATGCCGGAGTCCTCGATCCCGGGACGGATGACCGACAGCGGGCGCTTGGTGAGGTGAACCTCGTTCATCTCCCGCTCGCAGTTGTACGACCCGGTCACAGTCGCGACGCCGCGGTTGAGCGTCCAGCGCTCCGGCCAGTACGACAGGTGATAGAGGAACCAGATCAGCCGCACGATCGGGCTGAACTCCTTCGGCGGCGTGCGCATGCGATAGAACACCATGTCGTGCACGGTGAGCACCAGCTTATAGCCGTTGTTGCCGAAGTAGCCGATCGTCTGCATCGGGCAGAACACGATGTCGGGTTTCTCACGGTTGAGGGTGAGCAGCGGAAGGAACGGCTCCAGCAGGCTGTGCCCGGGCCGCGATTTGATCCACGGCAGGTCGGGCAGCATGGCCAGCTGGCGCTCGTCGTGGATGAGCATCGTCACCGGGTGCAGTTTGGAGAACGCCTCGACCAGTCCCGCGGTGTACCTGCTGATCCCGTCGTGGCGGGGAAAGCGGACGAAACGACAGTCGAAGATGACCTTCATGGTCGCAGCGCCGCCAGGAAGGAGCGGATGGCCGCGGCCGCCAGCTGCGGGACCTCGTAGTGGATGAGGTGCCCGACATTCTTCAGCTCGGTGAGCATGGCGTCGGGCATCGCCTCCGCGAGGTGCCGCACGGCGGTGATCGGCGTGATCTCGTCGAGCTCCGCCGCCACGAGCAGGGTCGGCACGGTCATCCGGTCGGCGAACTCCCCCACATGCGTGCTGATCGACGCCTCGAAGGCCTCGACCACGACGTCCCGGTTGTCGAAGCGGTTGAAGTAGCTGTGGTGCTCGGCGTAGATCCACTTGCGGAGGTCTTTGTCCCGGGTCTTCACCAGGTTGACGTTGATGAAGTGGGTGACCAGCCAGTGTTTCAGCATCCAGGTGCCGATCGGACGGGGCAGCTTGCGCGCGAACCGGTAGAACCACACCGTGACGGCGGTCGCGGCCCGATTGGGTCCGTCGAGACCGGAGATCGCGATGGGGTTGACGAGGATGAGCGCCGGCGGCTTCGCGCCGTCGGCGATCGCCTGGGAGCTGATGATGGTGCCGAAGGAATGGCCGAGCATCACTGCCGTGCCGGTGAGACCGAGGGCGTCGATGAACGCGGTGAGCCACCGGGCGTAGCCGGGGATGGAGTGCGGCACCTCGGTCAGCGGCGTCGACTCGCCGAAACCGGGCATGTCCGGCCCGATCCAGCGGATGTCGGGCAGCTCGGCGATGACCGGCTCCAGCCCGTGGTGCTCGCCGCGGTAGCCGTGGGCGACGACGATCGTCGTCCTGGCGTCGGCGGGGCCGTACACCCAGTAGTGGGTGGTGCCGCCGAGCAGGTCGATCGTCTTCGCCTCGACGGGAATTCGGGCGATTGCTTCGGCATACGGGGTGGGGGTGACCATATACAGGTCAGTCTACGGACCCGGGGGCCTCCCGATTGCGTCTGCGGACGCGAGCCTAGACTCGTTACTACCGGCATTAACCCATCGAGGAGTCTCGTGAGCTTTACAGCACCGATCCAATTGCCAGGTCTCACCCTCGACCCGCAGTGGTATCGGCGATCGGTCTTCTACGAGGTGATGGTGCGGTCATTCGTCGACAGCAACGGCGACGGCTCCGGCGACCTGCAGGGGCTGCTGTCGAAGCTCGACTATCTGCAGTGGCTGGGGATCGACGCGCTCTGGCTGCCTCCGTTCTACCAGTCGCCTCTTCGCGACGGCGGGTACGACGTCTCCGACTTCCGCAGCATCCTGCCCGAGTTCGGCACCCTCGACGAGTTCAAGGACCTCGTGACGAAGGCCCACGAGCGCAACATGCGCATCATCATCGACTTCCCGCTCAATCACACCTCCGACCAGAACGAGTGGTTCCAGCAGTCCCGGAGCGACCCGGACGGACCCTACGGCGACTTCTACGTCTGGAGCGACAGCAGCGACCGGTATCCCAACATCCGGGTCATCTTCGTCGACACGGAGGACTCCAACTGGGCCTTCGATGCCGAGCGCCGGCAGTTCTACTTCCACCGGTTCTTCTCGCACCAGCCCGACCTCAACTTCGAGAACCCGGCGGTGCAGGATGCCGTGCTCGACATCATGCGGTTCTGGCTCGACCTGGGGGTGGACGGCATCCGTCTCGACGCCATCCCGTATCTGTTCGAGTCGGACGAGGGCAACGGCGAGGGTGAGGCGCCCACACACGAGTACATCAAGCGCATCCGCCAGATGTTCGACGAGGAGTACCCGGGCCGCATCATGATCGCCGAGGCGAACCAGTGGCCGCGCGAGGTCGCCGCGTTCTTCGGCACCGAGGAGGAGCCGGAGTGCCACATGGCCTTCGACTTCCCGGTGATGCCTCGCGTCTTCTACTCGCTGCGGTCGCAGAATGCGCTGGAACTCACGCGCATCCTTTCCGAGACGACGGACATCCCGGAGGGCGCCGGGTGGGGCGTCTTCCTGCGCAACCACGATGAGCTGACCCTCGAGATGGTCTCGGAGGAGTATCGACAGGCCATGTACGGCTGGTACGCCTATGACCCGCGGATGCGATCGAACATCGGTATCCGGCGTCGCCTCGCTCCCCTGCTCGACAACTCTCGCGCCGAACTCGAGCTGGCGCACGCCCTGCTGTTCAGCCTGCCCGGCAGCCCGTTCCTCTACTACGGCGACGAGATCGGTATGGGCGACAACATCTGGCTGCCCGATCGGGACTCCTCGCGCACACCGATGCAGTGGACCCCCGACCGCAACGCCGGCTTCTCCTCCGCCGACCCCGGCAAGCTCTACCTGCCCGTCGTGCAGTCGCTGGTCTACAACTACAACCTCATCAACGTGGAGTCGCAGCTCGCGCAGTCGCGGTCGCTGCTGCACTGGGTGCGGAACGTCATTCACGTGCGCAAGGCGCATCCGACGTTCGGGCTCGGCGGCATCATGGTGCTCGAGACCAGCCACGAGTCGGTGCTCGCCTTCGTACGCCGTTACGAGGGATCCGGCACGCAGTTCGGCGACTCCGCGGAGGACGTGCTCTGCGTCTTCAGCTTCGCGCACAACCCGGTCGCGGTGACGATCACCGCACCCGAGTTCGCGGGATCGCACCTGTTCGACCTGTTCGGAGGTGGCGAATTCCCCCAGGTCTCCGAGGAGGGAACGGTGACCCTCACCCTCGGCACCCAGGACTTCTTCTGGCTCCACGTCGGGTCTCCGAGCCCTGTCGGCGGCCGCCCCTAGAGTGGTTGGCGTGAGAACGCCATGGTTTGACACTCTCGGTGTCTTCGATCTCGAGACGACCGGCATCGATACGGACAGCAGCCGCATCGTCTCCGCCTACGTCGGCGTCATCGACGCCGAGGGAATGCCGAAAGGTGTCTCCTGGCTCGCCGATCCGGGCATCGAGATCCCATCCGGCGCGAGCGCCGTTCACGGCATCACGACGGAGCGCGCCCGCGCGGAGGGCCGGCCGGCCGCGGAGGTGGTCGCCGAGATCACCGCGGTGCTGCGGGCTCTTCTCGACCAGGGCGTCCCGATCGTGGTCTACAACGCGGCCTACGACCTCACGCTCCTTCACCAGGAATGCCTGCGGTACGGCATCCCGCCGCTCGGCGATCCGACGCCGGTGGTCGACCCCCTCGTCATCGACCGGGCCATGGACCGCTACCGCAAGGGCAAGCGCACGCTGGAGGCGGCCGCGGAGTTCTATGGCGTCGAACTGATGGACGCGCACGACGCCGAGGCGGATGCCGTCGCGGCCGGCCGGGTCGCCCAGGCCATCGCCCGCAAGTACGCCGACACCCTCGGCGACGACGTGATCATGGTGCACACGAACCAGGTCGCCTGGGCGTCGGAGAGTGCGGCCAGCTTCCAGGACTACATGCGCCGCACGAAAGACCCCGACTACGTGTCGGATGGCGCGTGGCCGCAGCGCTGACGCCCCGACGATTGAGCATCGTCGCGGCGCTCCTGGTCGACAGCGACGGCATGGCACTCCTCGTGCGCAAGCGCGGCACCACGAAGTTCATGCAGCCCGGCGGCAAGCCGGAGACCGGCGAGAGCGGCGCCGAAGCGCTCTCGCGCGAGCTTGCAGAAGAACTCGGACTCGACATCCCGCCCGGTCAGCTCACATCGATCGGCCGCTTCGAGGCGCTGGCCGCGAACGAAGACGACACGGTTGTCGACTGCGAGGTGTTCGATGCACCGCCGATCACGCACGACGTGGAACCGCTGGCGGAAATCGAGGAGCTCATCTGGCTGGACCCGGCCGAGCCCGGTTACGTCGACCTCGCTCCGCTCAGCAGCGAGCTGCTGCTGCCACTGCTGGCTCAAAGAAAAAGCGGCACGTGACCGGAGTCACGCACCGCTCTGTCAGCCGGGACTACTTCGCGTCGTCCGCCTTCTGGCCGAAGTTCTTGTAGCGCGAGTTGAACTTCTCGACGCGGCCCGCGCTGTCGAGGATGCGCTGCTTGCCGGTGTAGAACGGGTGCGAGGCCGACGAGATCTCGACATCGATGACCGGGTAGCTCACACCGTCGAGGTCGATCGTCTTGTCGCTGGTCACCGTCGAGCGGGTGAGGAAGGTCTCGCCGCTGGCGAGGTCGCGGAACACGACCGGCGCGTAGTCGGGATGGATGTCAGACTTCATGAAAGATCCTTGGAATCGAGGAGAGCAAGTATGTGGGCCGAAGGCCAGCTACCTAGGTTAGCAGATCAGGCGGCCCTGGCGCTGTAGCGGCCGGCCTTCTTGTCCAACGTAAGCGGAAGTCCGAAGGTGCTGGTGAGGTTCTCGGCCGTGATGACCTCGTCGATCGGGCCGGCAGCGGTGATCTTTCCACCGGACAGGAGGAGGGCGTTGCCGAAACCGAGCGGAATCTCCTCCACGTGATGCGTGACCATCACCATCGCGGGTGCGTGCTTCGCGCTCGCGTAGCCGCCGAGCAACTGCAGAAGCTCTTCACGAGCGCCGAGGTCGAGACTGGCGGCCGGCTCGTCGAGCAGCAGCAATTCCGGATCGGTCATCACCGAGCGCGCGATCTGCACCCGTTTCTGCTCACCGTCGCTCAGGTCGCCGAAGCGCCGGGTCTCGAGGTGATCGAGCTTCCACTCGGCCAGCACGCGCCTGGCGCGACGGGTGTCGATCTCCTCGTACTGCTCGTTCCAGCGGCCGGTGACCGAATAGGCGGCGGTGAGCACGACATCCAGCACGGTCTCGTTGGCCGGGAAGCGGCGGGCGATCGCCGTCGAGGCGAAACCGATGCGCGGACGGAGCTCGAACACGTCGACCGCCCCGAGCTGGTCATCGAGGATCTTCACCTTGCCCGACGTGGGGTGGATCATCGCGGCCGCGAGCTGAAGGAGCGTGGTCTTGCCCGCTCCATTCGGTCCGAGGACCACCCAGCGCTCGTCATCCTTGACCTTCCACGTGACGTCGGAAAGTATCGGGTTGCCCTCCCGGACGACGCTGACGCCGGAGAGCTGGAGAACGCTGGCCATGCCTCAAGACTACTTGAGCACGCTGGCGTAGATTTCCTGCGTCCGTTTCGAAATGGCCTGCCAGCCGAAGTCCCGCTCGGCCCGGAGCCGGCCCTCGGCGCCCATCGCTTTCGCACGTGCCGGGTCGCTGACGACCTCGGTCAGGATGCGCGCCAGGTCGTCGACGAATCGCTGCGGGTCGAGCGGTGTGCCGGTCCCGTCGTCGGCCTGGTCGATCGGCACCAGCCGGCCGGTGACGCCGTCGTCCACCACTTCGGGGATGCCGCCGGTCGCGGTTCCGACGACCGGCGCCCCGCAGGCCATCGCCTCGAGGTTCACGATTCCGAGCGGCTCGTAGACGGACGGGCAGACGAAGGTGGTGGCCGCGGTGAGCACCGCTGAGAGGTCGGGCTGGCTCAGCAGCTCCTCGATCCAGATCACACCGGTGCGTTCCGCCTGCAGCTCGGCCACGCCCTCCCTGACCTCGGCCAGGATCTCCGGGGTGTCCGGCGCGCCGGCGCAGAGCACGAGCTGTACGTCCCTGGGGAGCTGCTTGGCGGCCCGCAGCAGGTAGGGCAGGCCCTTCTGACGGGTGATCCGGCCGACGAAGACGACGGAGGGCCGCTGCGGGTCGATGCCGAGTGACGCGAGCAGCTCGTCGTTCTGCACCGGGTGCCAGCGCTCCAGGTCGATCCCGTTGTGTACGACCGAGACGCGCTGCTCGTCCAGGAACGGATATGAACGCAGGATGTCGCGCCGCATCCCCTCGCTCACCGCGATGATCGCGTCGGCGGCGCCGAACGCGCCGGCCTCGATCCAGCTGGAGACGCGGTAGCCCCCGCCGAGCTGCTCGGCCTTCCACGGGCGGAGGGGCTCGAGGCTGTGTGCGGTGACCACGTGCGGCACACCGTGCAGCAGTTGCGCGAGGTGCCCGGCGCCGTTCGCGTACCAGGTGTGCGAGTGCACCAGGTCGGCGCCTTCGCAGTCCTGTGCCATCTGCAGGTCGACACCGAGGGTCGACAGCGAGGGGTTCGCGCTTTTCAGCTGCGGTGGCACGAGATAGGAGTAGACCCCCTGCTCGTCGCGCGGCAGTCCGAAGCAGCGCACCAGCACATCCAGGTCGTGACGGAGCGCCCGCACTAGCTCGGTGACGTGCACGCCGGCGCCGCCATAGACCTCTGGCGGGTATTCGCGCGTCAACAGATCGACTCTCACCCCGTGAACGCTAGTACACCCGGACTGCTGCACTTACTGTTGGACACATGGCATCGAAGAAGATCTTTGGCATCGTCCTCGCGGGCGGCGAAGGCAAGCGGCTGATGCCGCTTACCGCGGACCGGGCGAAGCCGGCCGTGCCATTCGGCGGCAACTACCGCCTGATCGACTTCGCGCTGTCGAACCTCATCAACTCCGGTCTGCGTCAGATCGTCGTGCTCACCCAGTACAAGTCGCACAGCCTCGACCGTCACGTGTCGCAGACCTGGCGGCTCGATGGCATCACCAGTTCCTATGTGGCCTCGGTGCCCGCCCAGCAGCGTCTCGGCAAGCGCTGGTTCGCCGGATCGGCGGACGCCATCCTGCAGAGCCTCAACCTGCTTCGCGATGAGAAGCCGGACATCGTGGTGGTGGTCGGCGCCGACCACGTCTACCGGATGGACTTCAGCCAGATGATTGAGGCCCACATCGAGTCGGGTGCCGGGGTGACCGTGGCGGCGATCCGCCAGCCGCTGCACCTCGCCAACCAGTTCGGGGTCATCCAGCTCGAGAAGGACGATCCCACCCGCATCGCCCAGTTCCTGGAGAAACCGGCGGACGCGGTCGGGCTGGCGGATTCGCCCCATGAGGTGCTCGCCTCGATGGGCAACTACGTGTTCGACGCGGACATCCTCATCGATGCCGTGCTGCGCGACGGCGAGGTGCCCACCTCCAACCACGACATGGGCGGTGACATCGTGCCCGACTTCGTGTCCAGGGGGGATGCCGCGGTCTACGACCTGAACCGCAACGAGGTGCCGGGGGCCACCGACCGCGACCGCTACTACTGGCGGGACGTGGGAACGATCGAGTCGTTCTTCGACGCCCACCAGGACCTCATCTCCGCGCTGCCGATCTTCAACCTCTACAACAACAGGTGGCCCATCTTCAGCCAGCTGCTCAACTCGCCACCGGCGAAGTTCGTTCGGGACTCGAAGGGCAACCTGGGCACCACCATCGACTCGATCGTGTCGCTCGGCTCGGTGCTCTCCGGGGCGCACATCGAGCGGAGCGTGCTCGGCCCCTGGGCGGTCATCGGCTCGGGCGCCCGCGTCGTGGACTCGATCGTGTTCGACCGGGTGCGGATCGGGCCCGACTCGATCGTGCGTCGCGCGATCCTCGACAAGGAGGTCATCGTCTCCCCCGGTACCACCGTCGGGGTCGACCCGGATGCGGATCGCGCGCGCGGCTTCACCGTCACCGAGAGCGGCATCACCGTCGTAGGCAAGGGCGTCACGGTAGCCTGACGGGGTGCCGCGCTTTCTCGTCGTCCTCGACGTCGACTCCACCCTGATCGAGAACGAAGTGATCGAGCTGCTCGCGGATGCCGCCGGGTCGCGGGAGCGGGTGCAGCAGATCACCTTCGCCGCGATGAACGGCGAGGTGGACTTCGAGCAGAGCCTGCGCGCGCGGGTCGCGACGCTGGCAGGCCTGCCCCAGAGTGTGTTCCGGGATGTCGCGCAGCAGATCACCGTGACGCCGGGCGTCCCCGAGATGATCGCCGCCGTGCACGCGGCGCATGGCCGGGTCGGTGTGGTCTCGGGCGGCTTCCATGAGCTGGTCGACGGACTCGCCGCCGAGCTCGGCCTGGACTACTGGAGGGCCAATCGGCTCGAGGTGATCGACGGCCGCCTCACCGGCGCCCTCACCGGGCCGGTGGTCGACGCTCGTGCGAAGGCCGACACCCTGCGCGAGTGGGCCGCCGACTTCGGGGTCGGACTCGCGGCGACCGTCGCGGTCGGCGACGGCGCCAACGACCTGCCGATGATGGCGATCACGGGCCTCGCGGTCGGCTTCAACGCGAAGGCGCCGGTGCGGGATGAGGCGCACCTGGTGATCGACCGGCGTGACCTCTCGCAGCTGCTCCCGCTGCTCGGCCTGCGCGGCTAGTGTCCCATCCCGAGGCCGCCATCGACGGGGATGATGGCACCTGAGATGTAGGCGGCATCGTCGCCCGCCAGCCAGGCCACGACCTTCGCGACCTCCTGCGGGCTCGCGAACCGTCCGGCGGGAATCGACTTCTTGTATTCCGCCTGCTGGGCCTCGGGCAGTTCCGCCGTCATGTCGGTCTCGATGAACCCGGGGGCGACCACGTTCGCGGTGATGTTGCGCGACCCCAGCTCGCGTGTGATCGACCGTGCGAGGCCGACCAGGCCGCTCTTCGAGGCGGCGTAGTTGGCTTGGCCGGCGCCGCCGAACAGCCCGACCACGCTGGAAACGAGCACGATACGGCCGTACTTCGCCTTGAGCATCCCCTTCGACGCGCGCTTGATGACCCGGAACGCGCCGGTGAGGTTCGTGTCGATGACCGAGGTGAAATCGTCCTCGGTCATCCGAAGCAGCAGCGTGTCTCGTGTGATCCCGGCGTTCGCGACGACGACCTCGACCGGACCGAGTTCTGCCTCGACGGCAGTGAACGCCGCGTCGATCGAGTCGGCATCCGTCACGTCGGCGACGACGCTCATCGTGCCCATCGGACCCGTGCCGGAGCGCGCCGTGACCGCGACGCGATGCCCCTGGGCCACGAATTCCTCGGCGATCGCGCGCCCGATGCCCCTGTTGCCTCCGGTGACGAGAACGGTTCTGGCTGTGGTCATCGGGCCTGTCTCCTTCGGTGCGGGCAAATCCCCACAATCTTAGACGTAGGGTGGAGCAGGCGAACATGGCGAAGGTACAAGCGGTCACGAGCATCCCCCGGTCTCCCGACGACGACCGGACCAGCCGCATGATCCGGTACTCGATCGGCTGGGGAATCCGCCTGGTCTGCCTCATCTCGCTGCTCTTCCTGCACGGATGGTGGCTGGTGGCTCCCGCGATCGTCGCGATCGGAGCCCCGATGGTGCTCGTCGTTCTCGCGAACGCGGTCGGCACGACGCGTCGCAAGGTGGAGCGCCCGGGGGCGATCGTCCGAAGCGCGGACGCCGAACAGTGAGCCTCATGGGCGCCGGCCCGCTCGGGCCGACCTGCTCGAGGGCCGGATGCCGTCACGCGGCGACCTGGAGCGTCAACTGGCGGAACCCGCGCATCCACGCCGAGGACCGCGTGAAGGTGTGGCTGGCCTGCGACGAGCACGTGGACTACCTGCGCGACTATCTCGCCGCGCGCGACTTCCCGGTCGATGTGGAGCCGGCGGTATGAAAGTCCGCTGCCCGTGAAACTCTTCAAACTCGCGTTCACCCGGCGCTGGTTCGGCTACCTCGGCGCGGCGATCGTCTTCGCGATCGCCTGTGTGCTGCTCTCCAACTGGCAGGTCGCCCGGCTGAATGAGGCGCACGCCGCCAACGTGCTCGTCGAGCGCAACTTCAACGACGACCCCACTCCTCTGGCTGAAGTGTTGCCGAAGCTGACCTCGTACGGCGCGAACCTGGAGTGGAAACAGGTGTCGATGAGCGGCACCTACCTGCTCGACGACCAGCTGCTCGTGCGCAATCGGCCCCTCGACGGCAACCCCGGTTTCGAGGTGCTCACCCCGCTGCTGCTGTCCGACGGCCGGGTGTTCGTCGTCGATCGCGGGTATGTCCCGACCGGCACCACCCAGGACAGGCCGAACAGCGTCCCGGCCCCGGCGAGCACCCACGTCAGCGTCGTGGTGCGGCTGCAGCCGACCGAGCCCATCGACGGGTCCGGGACGCCGCCGGCCGGGGAGATCGGCACCATCCATCTGCCGACGGTGGCGAAGCTCGTCGACCGGCCCACCTTCACCCGTGCATACGGCCTGATGGTCTCGGAGAGTCCGGCCGCCGCGGTGAACCCGATGCCGCAGCCTGAGCCGACGCTCGATGAAGGCCTGCACATCTCCTACGCCATTCAGTGGATCCTGTTCGGCATCATGGGGTTCGTCGGACTCGGCTACGCGATCCGCACCGAGTACCGGGCCCGCAACGCGGATGACCCGGAGGAGAAGGCGCGCGCCGCCGAGCGGCTGCAGCGCAAGCTGGCCAGACCGAGGACCGACAGCGAGGTCGAGGACGAACTGATCGACGCGCGCGGTCGCTGAGCGCGGTCGCGTGGAGCGATTGCATCGCAATCGCGCGACCCAGCGCCGACGAAGCTGTGCTTCGTCGGATCGAAGCGTCCCTTCGACGAGCTCAGGGACCGAGGCTACGCCAACGCGACGAGATCCTGGTAGTCGCGGTTCCAGTGGTCCTCGGTGCCGTCGGGCAGGATGAGCACCCGCTCAGGATTGAGGGCCTCCACCGCGCCCTCGTCGTGACTGACCAGCACGACCGCCCCAGCGTAGTTCGCCAGGGCGTCGAGGATCTCGAGACGCGACGCCGGGTCGAGGTTGTTGGTCGGCTCGTCGAGCAGCAGCACGTTCGCGCCGGAGACCACGATCATGGCGAGGGCGAGGCGGGTCTTCTCCCCGCCGGACAGCACTCCGGCGAGCTTGGTCGCGTCATCCCCGGTGAACAGGAACGACCCGAGTACCCGGCGCGCCTCGGTCTCGGTGATGTTCGGCGATGACGACACCATGTTCTGCAGCACGGACCGTTTCACGTCGATGGTCTCGTGCTCCTGGGCGTAGTAGCCGATGCGCAGGCCGTGGCCGGGCTCGACCTGGCCGGTGTCCGGCCGATCGACGCCGGCGAGGATGCGGAGCAGCGTGGTCTTGCCCGCGCCGTTGAAGCCCAGCACGACCACCTTCGATCCACGGTCGATCGCGAGGTCGACGGCGGTGAAGATCTCCAGGGACCCGTAGCTCTTGCTGAGGTTGGATGCCATCAGCGGTGTGCGACCGCACGGCGCCGGCTCCGGGAACCGCAGCTTGGCCACCCGGTCGACCGATCGCACCTCTTCGAGGCCGGACAGCATCTTCTCGGCGCGGCGCACCATCTGGTGGGCCGCCGCGGCCTTCGTCGCCTTCGCGCCGAACCTGGCCGCCTGCATCTGCAGCACGCCGGCCTTCTTCTCGATGTTGACGCGCTCCTTCTTGCGGCGCTCCTCGTCCGCGGCCCGCTGGCGCTGGTAGTTCTTCCAGTTCATGTTGTAGATGTCGATGACCTGGCGGTTGGCGTCCAGGTAGAAGACCCGGTTGACGGTCTCCTCGACCAGGTCGACATCGTGGCTGATCACGATCAGGCCGCCCTGGAAGCCCTTGAGGAACTCGCGCAGCCACACCACCGAGTCGGCGTCGAGGTGGTTGGTCGGTTCGTCGAGCAGCATCGTGTCGGCGCCGGAGAACAGGATGCGCGCCAGCTCGATGCGGCGTCGCTGGCCGCCCGAGAGGGTCGACAGCGGCTGGTCGAGGATGCGGTCCGGCAGGCTCAGGTTGCTGGCGATGGATGCCGCCTCGGCCTCGGCGGCGTACCCGCCGAGCGCGAGGAAGCGGTCCTGCAGCTCGCCGTACTCCTTCATCGCGGCGGCCGCGGTCTTCGCGTCGCCATCGCCCATCAGCAGGGCCGTCTTCTCCATTCCGATGACCAGCTGGCCGAGCCCGCGAGCGTCGAGGATGCGCGTGCGGGCCAGGTCATCGGGGTTGCCCGACCGCGGGTCCTGCGGAAGGTAACCGATCTCCCCGGAACGTTCGATCGTGCCGCCGGTGGCGAGTTCTTCCCCGGCGAGCACCTTGGTCAGCGTCGTCTTGCCGGCGCCGTTGCGGCCCACCAGCCCGATCTTGTCGCCGCGCTCGACGCGGAAGGTGACGTCCTCCATGAGGGTGCGTGCGCCAACACGCAGTTCGAGGTCGTGCACGGCGAGCACAGGCGTAGTCCAATTCTTATGTCGTCATACGACAACGGGAGGGAGGGGGGTTCCCCCTAGTATAAAACTCATGTCCATCATCACTCTGGCCCCGGGCCGCCCCACCCTCGTTGACCGCATCCTCACCAGGTCGATCGTCACGGATGTCGTACTGATCGCAGCGGGAGCGGCCCTCACGGCCGTCGCCGCCCAGATCGCGGTACCGCTCTGGCCGGTGCCGATCACCGGGCAGACTCTCGCCGTGCTGATCGTCGGCTCATCGCTCGGCGCCCTGCGTGGCACCCTGTCGATGGTGCTCTACGCGATCCTGGGCATCGTCGGCCTGCCGGTGTTCAGCGGCCAGACGCACGGGATCGGCGTCGTGCTCGGCCCGACCGGCGGCTACATCGTCGGCTTCATCTTCGCCGCGGCGCTCACCGGCTGGCTGGCGCAGCGCAACTGGGATCACCGCATCCTCGGAGCGATCGCCTCGTTCGCCGCCGGCTCGCTGGTCACCTTCGCGATCGGTCTCCCCTGGCTGGCGGTCGTTCTTCACCTCAACCTGCAGCAGACCCTCGAGGGCGGCCTGTACCCGTTCATCCTCGGCGGTATCATCAAGGCCCTGCTCGCGGCCGGGTTCATCCGGCTGGCCTGGTTCGGCGTGAACCGGGCAGACGAGAAGCGCGCAGAGCAGCACGAGGAATAACGCGTCAAACGGATCGAGCCTGTCGTGATCTCCCGAACGAAGTTCGTCGGTGCGATCTCGACAGGCTCGATCCGCTAAGCACATCACATGCTGAAACCGAGCGCCCGCATCATGTCGCGGCCGTCATCGGTGATCTTCTCGGGGCCCCACGGCGGCATCCACACCCAGTTGATGCGGAACTGCTCGACGATGCCGTCGAGCGCCTGCGCGGTCTCCTCCTCGATGATGTCGGTGAGCGGGCAGCCGGCCGAGGTGAGCGTCATGCTGATGACGAGTGCCTTGTACTCCTCGTCCCAGGCGAGGTCGTAGATCAGGCCGAGGTCGACCACGTTGACCCCGAGTTCGGGATCGACGACATCTTTCAGCGCTTCTTCGACCTGGTCGAAGAGCTTCGGTTCGAGTGCGACAGCCATGCTTCTAACCTACTTCCGCGTCAGCCAGGTCCGTGTCTGCCAGGAACCTGTCGTAGCCCTCGTTCTCGAGCCGGTCGGCGAGTTCGGGTCCGCCCTGCTCGGCGACCCGGCCATCCACGAACACGTGCACGAAGTCGGGGGCGATGTAGCGCAGGATGCGCGTGTAGTGGGTGATGAGCAGCAGCCCGAGCCCGGTGTTGGCCTTGGCCCGGTTCACGCCCTCGGAGACCACCTTGAGCGCGTCGACGTCGAGGCCGGAGTCGGTCTCGTCGAGCACCGCGAACTTCGGTTTCAGCAGCTCGAGCTGCAGGATCTCGTGGCGCTTCTTCTCGCCGCCCGAGAAACCCTCGTTGACGTTGCGCTCCGCGAAGGACGGGTCCATGCGGAGGTTCTTCATCGACTCCTTCATCTCCTTGCCCCAGGTGCGGATCGAGGGCGCTTCTCCGTCGATCGCGGTTTTGGCGGTGCGGAGGAAGTTGGTGACGGCGACCCCGGGGATCTCCACCGGGTACTGCATGGCGAGGAAGAGGCCGGCCCGGGCGCGGGCGTCCACGGTCATGGCGAGCACGTTCTCGCCATCGAGGGTGATCGAGCCACCGTCGACGTGATATTTCGGATGCCCGGCGATCGTGTATGCGAGCGTCGACTTGCCGGAACCGTTGGGCCCCATGATCGCGTGGATCTCGCCCTGGTTGACCGTGAGGTCGACCCCCTTGAGAATCTGCTTGGTGCCCTGCTCCGTGTCGACGGAGACACGCAGGTCTTTGATTTCGAGTGTTGACATCGTTTTGTCTTCCTTGTGGATCTGGCTCAGCCGACGGCCACGGGGGCCGGATCGATGAATACGTCGCCGTCGACCACGGTCACGGCGAAGACGGGTACCGGCTCGTAGGCCGGGAGGCTGAGCGGCTTGCCGGTCAGCAGCGAGAACTTGGAGCCGTGGGCCCAGCACTCGAGCGTGTCGTCCTCGACGAAGCCCTCCGCCAGCGAGATGTCGCCGTGCGTGCAGGTGTCGCCGATGGCGTGGATCGCGCCGGCCGAGTCGCGCACGACGGCGATCGGGATGCCGTCGATGACGACGCGTACGGCGCTGCCGACCTCGAGGTCGTCGGCGGAGCAGATCCTGATCGTCATCGTACGTTCCCTCGCTGCGCCAGTTCGGCCTCGATCGTCGACCGCAGCCGCGCCTCGAGTGCGGGCGACCCGATGTGCTGGATGACCTCGGAGAGGAAGCCGAGCACGACCAGCCGCCGCGCCTCCTCCTCCTCGATGCCGCGGGCCTGGAGATAGAACAGCTGCTCATCGTCGAAGCGCCCGGATGCGCTGGCGTGACCGGCCCCCAGGATGTCTCCGGTCTCGATCTCGAGATTCGGAACCGAGTCGGCGCGGGCGCCCTCGGTGAGCAGCAGGTTGCGGTTCTGCTCGTAGCTGTCGGTACCCGGCGCGCTCTGCTTGATCAGCACGTCGCCCACCCACACGGTGTGCGCACCCTTCCCCTGCAGCGCGCCCTTGTAGGTGACCCGCGACTTGGTGTTGGGGGCGTCGTGGTTCACGAACACCTGCTGTTCGAGGTACTGGCCGGCGTCGGCGAAGTAGACGCCGAACAGTTCGACGTCGCCGCCGTCGGCGGACAGATGCACGGACGGGTTCACCCGCACGACCGAGCCGCCCAGGGAGACGATCACGTGCTTCAGTTTCGCGTTGCGACCCACCTCGGCGAAATGGCTGGCGAGGTGTACCGCGTCGTCATCCCATTCCTGCACGGTGACGACGGTCAGCTGGGCGCCCTCCTCGAGGATGATCTCGACGTTCTCGCTGAGCATCGCCGGCCCGTCGTTCTGCAGCACCACGATGCCCCTGCTGAACTCTTTGGCGGTGATGACGGTGTGCGCCGCCCGCGCCTCGGCGCCCGTGCCGCGCGTGACGACCACCGATGCGGGCTCCTCGCCGCGCACGGTGATCGCGAGGGCCGAGCCGAAGCTGGCCCAGGCGTTCGCGGACGCGCGATCCTCGGGCCTGCCCGCGGTGCCGATGCTCGGGTCGCCGCGCTCGATCCACTCGACGCTCGCGTCGCCGTCGACCTGCGACGTCTCCTGCAGGCGTGAGCCGTCGATGCGGTCACCGATCAGCGGGCGGACGCGGTCGAGCGGCGTGCGCTTCCACTCCAACTCGAGACCGGTGACGGCATCGAACTCGTCGGGGTCGTACGACGAGAAGCGCTCCGATCGGGTCTGTACAGGAATTGGCGGCGAATAGAGGGGTGCTTGCGCAGACATCTAGCCGACGCTTCCTTCCATGCCCATCTCGATGAGCTTGTTCAGTTCCAGCGCGTACTCCATCGGGAGTTCCCGGGAGATCGGTTCGATGAAGCCGCGCACGATCATGGCCATCGCCTCGTCTTCGGGCATGCCGCGCGACTGCAGGTAGAACAGCTGTTCGGCGCTCACCCGCGAGACGGTCGCTTCGTGACCCATCTGCACGTCGTCCTCGCGGATGTCGGTGGTCGGGTAGGTGTCGGAGCGCGAGATCGTGTCGACCAGCAGCGCGTCGCAGCGAACCGTGTTGGCGGAGTGGTGCGCGCCCTCGGCGATGCGGACCTCGCCTCGGTACCCGGTGCGCCCGCCGCCGCGCGCGATCGACTTGGAGACGATCGACGACTGCGTGTACGGCGCCATGTGGATCATCTTGGCGCCGGCGTCCTGGTGCTGGCCGGGGCCCGCGAAGGCCACGGACAGCGTCTCGCCCTTGGCGTGCTCGCCGACGAGGTAGATC
>FSWJ01000736.1_pt1 | contig 33091 bp, 39 predicted proteins | sample 1637851 | NCBI WGS metagenome assembly FSWJ01 (sample SAMEA3914789, study PRJEB12502) | metagenome | biome: forest; material: soil | place: Canada | collected 2011-07-03 | depth 0.3 m | reverse complement strand
CTCGTCCTCCTTGCCGCGGTCGAGCCCGTAGGCGAGGGCGGCCGCGGTCGGCTCGTTGATGATGCGCAGCACGTTGAGGCCCGCGATCTCGCCGGCCTCCTTGGTGGCCTGCCGCTCGGCGTCGTTGAAGTACGCCGGCACGGTGATGACCGCGTCGGTGACCGTGTCGCCGAGGTACTGCTCGGCGTCGCGCTTCAGCTTCGCGAGGATGCGCGCCGAGATCTCCTGCGGCGTGTACTTCTTGCCGTCGATGTCCACGGTCCAGTCGGTGCCCATGTGGCGCTTGACCGACGAGATCGTGCGGTCGACGTTGGTGACGTTCTGGCGCTTGGCGGTCTCGCCGACCAGCACCTCGCCGTCCTTGGTGAAGGCCACGACCGACGGGGTCGTGCGGAAGCCTTCAGCGTTGGTGATGACGGTGGGTTCTCCACCCTCGAGGACGGCGACCACCGAGTTGGTGGTTCCGAGGTCGATTCCTACTGCTCGAGCCATGTGCTCTGTCTCCCTGAAGTTCTGAGTGTCCAGCGAGACTTGAGCCTCGCTTACTCAAGTTTGCTACCTGTGGATAATTGTGTCAAGTCGTCCCGTAAAAACTTGAGTCAATCAGACTCAACCCATCGTCTTCCCCTTGGCGGGGGTTGCGCGCGCTCGCGGCTGCCCAGATACGTCGCGGAGGGGGTTACGACTCCCGCCGCGACGATGTTTCTCCGCCGTGACGGAATGGAGACCTAGAACTTGCGCGTGAAGGGCAGGGGTTTCCGCATCCGGATCAGCAGCAGCAGCGGGAACAGGATGTACGGCCCGTTGTAGGAGAGGAAGATCAGCGGGTTGGGCGTGCGCTCGGCCGCTGGGCCGAAGAACTCGTCGCCGAAGATCGGGATGCCGGTGAGCGAGATGATCATGGTCGCGTAGATGACGGCGAACAGCTGGATGCGGTTGAAGCCCTTCACCAGCGAGATGATCAGCAGCACGTAGAAGACGATGTAGATGAACGCGGACGTGCCGCTGATGAAGCGCAGCCAGACCGGGTGCGACTGGTACAGCGGGTCGAAGTTCGACGCGTAGGTGTAGTTCCACTGCACCAGGATGTTCGGCGAGTTGGGCACCTGGTCGAGGCCGAGTCCCTCCACCGAGTCACTGATGATGCAGGTGATGATGAAGAGGGCGAACACGACGATGAAGACGATGTCGAACGGACGTTTCCTGAGGGGAAGGTTCTCGACGGTTACCTTCGCTGGGACCACGACAGTTTCACTCACGGAAGTATGTTATCGGCTAGGTTAAGCCGCACGGCGCGATACCTGCCGTTCACCCGTGGAAAGTAGCGTGCTCCCATGAGCGAGACCGTGACGACGTCCCCCGCCATCCCGAAGCGGAGGGTCGCGGCATGGGCCCTGTGGGATGCCGGATCAGCGGGCATCAATGCGATCACGACGACGTTCGTGTTCAGCCGCTACCTGACGAGCAGCTCATTCCAGGATTCGCATGTCGTCGCGACGCAGGGCGCCACCGCGGCAACCGCGCAGGTGACCACGCAGTTCGGCACTGCGGGCATCGTCGCCGGCGTGCTCGTGGCGCTCATCGCCCCCGCTCTCGGGCAGCGCTCGGACGCCACCGGCCGCCGAAAGCTGTGGCTCGGCATCAACACGGCTGTGGTGGTCGCCGTGCTGGTCTCGCTGTTCTTCGTCGAAGCGAAGCCGTCCTTCCTGCTCTATGGCCTCATCATGTTCAGCATCGGCACGGTCTTCTACGAAATCGCGTCGGTCAACTACAACGCCATGCTGGCCCAGGTCTCGACGCCGAAGAACATCGGCCGGGTCAGCGGTATCGGCTGGGCCAGCGGCTACATCGCCGGTATCGTGCTGCTGCTCATCGTCTACGTGGGCCTGGTGGCCGACGGATCCAACCCCCACGTGGCGGGGCTTCTGCACGTCTCGACCGACAACGGCTTCAATATCAGGCTCGTCGAGCTCGTCGCCGCGGTCTGGACGTTGATCTTCTCGATCCCCGTGCTCATCTCCGTGCCGGAACTGCCGCGCGCGGTCGGCCAGGAGAGAGTCAGCATCCCGCGTTCGTACGTTCTCCTCGGCAAGCACATCGCCCGGCTCTGGCGCGAGGATCGCAACACCCTGAAGTTCCTCATCGCGAGCGCGGTCTTCAGGGACGGCCTCACCGGGGTGTTCACCTACGGCGCCGTGATCGCCGCCGGCACGTTCGGCTTCAGCGCGAGCGGCGTGCTGGTCTTCGGGATCGCCGCCAATGTGGTGGCCGGCGTCAGCACCCTGCTCGTGGGACGTCTCGACGACTGGCTCGGACCGCGCACCGTCATGGTCGGCGCCCTCATCGGGCTGGTCGTCGCGGGTCTCGCGGTCTTCTTCCTGCACGATCACGGCCAGATCGTGTTCTGGATCGGTGGCCTGTTCCTCTGCCTCTTCGTCGGGCCGGCCCAGTCGGCGAGCCGCAGCTTCCTCACCCGCGTGACGCACACCGACCGGCAGGGTGAGGCCTTCGGGCTCTACGCCACCAGCGGTCGCGCGGCCACCTTCCTCGCGCCGCTGATGTTCACCGTGTTCATCGCCATCTTCGGCGCGCAGTACTGGGGCATGCTCGGCATCGTCGTGGTCATCCTCGTCGGTCTCGTGCTGCTGCTGTTCGTGAAGGCCTCCAAGGAGGTGCGGTTCACCGAGCCCGCGCCGGTGGTGCTCGCGGGCCACGGCGAATGACCACCACGGCCGACAGAGCCGCCCTGCTGGCGTCGCTGCACGTTCCCGGCGACCCGCTCATCGTCACCAACATCTGGGATGCCGTCACGGCCCGCATCGTCGCCGACCTCCCTGACGTGAAGGCGCTCGCCACGGCGAGCCACGCGGTGAGTTTCGCGCACGGGGTGCCCGACAACGAGGGGCTGACCGTCGACCAGGCGCTCGAGGCCGCCCGCATCATCACCTCGGCGGTCGACAAGCCGGTATCCGTCGACTTCGAGAAGGGCTACGCCCCGGATGCCGCGGGCGTGAAGCGGAACGTGGCGCGCCTGATCGAGGCGGGCGCGGCCGGCCTCAACATCGAGGACTCGCTCGAGTCGGCCGCCGGTCCGTACCGCACGGCGGAGGATGCGGCATCCCGGGTGGCGGCCGCCCGTGCCGCGGCCGACGAGGCCGGCGTTCCGCTCGCGATCAACGCCCGCGTCGATCTGCTGGTGAGCCGGCCCGACGAGTGGGACGCGGCCATCGACCGGGCCAACCGCTACCTGGACGCCGGTGCGACCAGCATCTTCTTCCTCGGCCTCAACACCGAGGAGCAGATCGAGCGCGGTGTCGCCCAGGTCGGCGGCCCGGTCGCGGTGATCGCGCACCCGAGGGCCGTGCCACTGAAGCGTCTCGCCGAACTCGGGGTCGCCCGGGTGAGCTTCGGGCCCGGGATGATGGGGCTCACGCTCGCACACCTGCAGGCCGCGGCATCCGTCCTCACCGCCCGTGGCGACTACCCCGCGGAGCTCGGGTTCACGTACTGACAATGGCGGAGCTCGTGGTTCTGGTCGATGAGGGGGGTAGCCCCATCGGAACGGCCGACAAGCTGTTGGTGCACTCCACCGACACGGCCCTCCATCTCGCGTTCTCCTGTCACGTGTACAACCCTGATGGGCTCGTGCTGGTCACCCGCCGAGCCCTCGGGAAGCTCACCTGGCCCGGCGTCTGGACCAACTCGTTCTGCGGCCACCCCGCGCCGGGCGAATCGCTCGATGACGCGATCGCGCGCCGGGCCGGCTTCGAACTCGGCATCACGGTCGACTCGATCGAGCTCGTGCTGCCGGACTTCCGCTACCGCGCCGTCGATGCCTCCGGCATCGTCGAGAACGAGATCTGCCCGGTGTTCCGCGCGAGCACGACGGATGCCGTGGCCGCGAACCCCGACGAGGTCTCCGAGTTCGCGTGGCTGGCCCCGGAAGCCCTCGCGTCCGCCGTCGACGCCGCGCCCTTCGCCTTCAGCCCATGGCTGGGCTGGCAGCTGGAGCAATTGAGCTGATCGAGCGTGTCGAGATCTCAGCAGCGAACCGCGTCGGTGAGATTTCGACACGCCCAATGCGCTTAATTCGTGGGGAGCTTCGTGATGTGGAAGTTCTGGAACGACCGGGACGCGGTCGGCCCGCGCTGCCCCTGGTAGCGGGACGAGTACTCGGCCGACCCGTACGGCTTGTCCGCGTGACTCGACAGCCGGATGAAGCAGAGCTGCCCGATCTTCATGCCCGGCCAGAGCTTGATCGGGAGGGTTGCGACGTTCGAGAGCTCGAGGGTCACATGTCCGCTGAAACCCGGGTCCACGAAACCCGCGGTGGAGTGGGTGAGAAGGCCCAGGCGACCCAGCGAACTCTTGCCCTCCAGGCGCGCGGCCAGGTCATCCGGGAGGGTCACCAGCTCGTATGTCGAACCGAGTACGAACTCGCCCGGGTGCAGGATGAACGCCTCGTCCGGGCTCATCTCCACCAGGCGCGTGAGGTCCGGCTGGTCCTCGGCCGGGTCGATGAACGGGTACTTGTGGTTGTCGAACAGGCGGAAGAAGCGGTCCAGCCGCACGTCGACGCTGGACGGCTGGATCATCGCCGGGTCGTAGGGGTCGAGGCCCACCCGTCCCGAGTCGAGTTCGATTCGGATGTCGTGGTCCGAGAGCAGCATGCGACGAGCCTACCCAACCCGGTTCGAGCCTGCGCAGCCGCCCGCGCACCCGTCTGTTGCTCGCGCGGGCGAACGTTTCCCAGCGCGAGCAACACGCCGGCGCGCTAGCATGGGGACGCAGTTCGCGAGTGTAGTTCAATGGCAGAACTCCAGCTTCCCAAGCTGGTAGCGCGGGTTCGATTCCCGTCACTCGCTCCAGATCACCAGAGCGTGCCCTCGCCGAACGGGATCCCGGCGAATGTGGCGACAGCCAGGATGATGGCCACGATCGCCTTCGCCCTTCCCGTTCCGCTCCTGAACGCGGACACGCTGCCGATGATGCCGAGGATCAGGGCGGCCAGTTCTTCCGGGCTTCCGGCAAGCGCTCCGAAGCTGGGGACCTTGGTGACGACGAACCCCACGATGGCGACGATGAGAGCGGCGGTGGCGGCCCTGTTTCTCGCTTTCCGGTGCGGCGGATCGGCGGCGGGCGAATCGGCGGACGCTCCAGCGGAAGTCATAGCGATGACCCTACCGAAGGCGGGGGGAAGCTCAGCGACCGTGGGTGACATCCCACAGGTGGTGCGTGGGGTCGTGGATGAAGTACTTCGCGATCGTCTCAACCGTGAAGTGGGCGCCATCGCCGCGGAAGCCCTTGCGGTCCCACTGGTCGTCGCCCACCGAGTCGAACAGGTCGGCGATGGTGGATGCGGCGGCGAGCAGCTCGGTGGAGACGACCGCCGGCTCCTGCGCGTCATAGCGGTCTTCGACAGCAGTGACGTCCTGGTCCCAGTTGTCGAAGGAAGGGTCGTCCTGCTCGAGCATCAGGTGCACTCGGGTGTCGAAGATGCGGAACACGTCGCGCACATGGCAGGCGTATTCCAGCGCCGACCAGGTGCTGTCGTCGGGCCGCATCGCGACATCCGAGCGCTCCAGCACCGCCGGCCACTTCGCGGCATTCGCCCGGATCATCGCCGGCACCTCGGTCGCGGCGAAGGTCGACGCGTCGAAGCCGCACTGCGGGCAGGGAGATTCGAGCACCCAGGTCCAGTTCTTGGTGTCGGGAACGATCGGCATGCTCCCATCGTGCAGCAGACGGATGTCCGGCTACCGTAGATTTCGTGCCAACCTTCCCCGACGACGTCGTGACCGCCGTGCTCGCCCACATGAACGGCGACCACGGTCCCGACTCGCTCGCGATCGTGCACGCCTTCGCCGATCCGTCCGCCACCACGGCACGGATGTCACGCCTCGACGGCGAGGCGGGCTACTGGGAGTACGACGGCGGCCAGCAATTGCGCGTCCCCTGGTCGACGCCGATCACCGAACGGCCGGAGATCCGCCGCGAGGTGGTCCTCATCTACGAGGAGGCGCAGCGCCGGCTTGCGGAACGCTGAGTAGCCTGATCACACGGGAAGGGATTTTACGTGTCTCAGGTTCTGCGCGGCTGGCTGGCCTTCGCCGCCATCGGCACCGCGGTGATCCACCTTGCACTCGTGATCAGTTCGCCGGCTCCCCTTGCCGTCGTGCTGGTGCTGCTCGGGGTGGTCGAGTTCGCCTGGGGCATCCTCACCCTCGCCCGCGACCGCATCCTGTTCCCGCGCGCCGCACGCATCGGGGCCATGGCGCCCGTGCTGCTGTGGAGCCTGGTCGTGGTACTCGCCACCCTGCTCGACGCTCCCTCGGTCGCCTCCTACTTCAACTTCGTCCCGATGTTCGTCGCCACCGTCTTCCAGCTGTTCATCGCACTGTCGATCACCACCGTGCTCCGTGCGGGGGCGCGGACGGCGAAGGCGGCGAGCAGCGGACGGTACCTGCTCGGCCTGCTCGCGGGTGCCCTGGTCGTCGCGGCCCTCACCGCCCCGGCGCTCTCCTTCACGACGGCCGGTTCCGTCGACCCGCAGGCCGCCCACTTCTTCACAGGCACCGGCCACGCGGGACACTGATCGGCTATAGTTAGGGTCACCTAACCGACAGATCGGAGTGTCCGTGGCCGCTGTCATTCCCTTCTCGCAGGCCCTTCGTGAACGCACCTGGTCGAGCCATGGCGAAAGTGAGGGTGCCGACTTCATGTCGGATCTCATGTCGGGCAGGGGCACTCGCGAGGATTACATCGCCCTGGTGGCCCAGCACTTCTTCATCTACGAGGCACTCGAGAGCACCGCAGCAGGCATGGCCGACGACCCGGTCGCGGCGCGGTTCATCTCCCCGCAGCTCGCCCGGCTGCCCGCCATCGAGGCCGACCTCGAGTTTCTCATCGGCGCGGACTGGCGCGAGCAGATCGCACCGCTGCCCGCCACCGTGCGCTACGTCGACCGCATCACCACGGTCGCGGCGACCTGGCCGGGCGGTTTCATCGCCCACCACTACACCCGGTACCTGGGCGACCTGTCGGGCGGCCAGGTCATCCGCACCCTCATGCAGCGGCAGTTCGGCTTCCAGACCAACGGCGTCGGCTTCTACCTCTTCGCCGGGATCGCGAGCCCGAAGAGGTTCAAGGAGATCTACCGCGAGCAGCTGGATGCGGTGGAGTGGTCGGACGAGGAGCGCGACCGGGTCATCGCCGAGGTGCTCATCGCCTATGACTTCAACACCGAGCTGTTCGTCGACCTCGCGAACGCGCGCGAAGTCGCGTGAGTGGGTCGAGCGTGTCGAGACCTCACCAGCGAATCGCGCCGGTGAGGTCTCGACACGCTCGACCCACTCAGGCCGACAGGCCTGGGATGGCCTGCACGCCCTCCATGAACCGCAGCACGTCCTGGTCGACGCGGATGTCGCCGGGGCGCAGCGGGCGGGTCAGATAGAGCCCGTCCAGCGCGGTGATCCGGCTGAGGGCGACATACGTCTGCCCGGCGCTGAACGTGCCCGAGCCGAGGTCGACGATGGCCCGGTCATAGGTCTTGCCCTGCGACTTGTGGATGGTGACCGCCCAGGCGAGCCGCAGCGGGAACTGCTGGAACTCCGCCACGATGTCCTTCTTCAGCTGCTTGGTGGCCGCCGAGTAGCTGTACTTGAATTTCTCCCAGATGGCCGGCTGCACCTCGTGCACCTCGCCGTCGACATCCACGAAGACGGTGCTCGCGATCTTGATGACCGTGCCCACGGTCCCGTTCACCCAGCGCTGACCGCCCTCGCCGGAGCTGTCGTTGCGCAGGAACATCACGCGAGCGCCCACCTTCAGTTCCAGCTCCTCGTCGGCGGGGAACGCGCGCCCGGCGAAGTCGCCCGTGATCTCGGCCTTCGCGGTGAGCGACTTGCCGGGCAGCCGCGCGAGCTGGCTGGCGTTGATGCGGTTCACCGTGTCGTTGCGGGTGGCAAGGGTGATCGCGCCGTCGGTCGGTGCGGGGCGCGCGCCCACCTCGTTGAGTCGCGCCGCCATCTCGGCGGTCACCTGGCCGTGCCGTACGCCGTTCAGCAGGTACTTGAACTCGCCCTCGTGCTGGCGGTGGATGAGGGTCAGCTCGAAGATGCGCAGGTCGGTCTGCTGCCAGACCTTCGCGTCGAAGAACCACATCGACCGGTACTGGTCGGTGAAGTAGGCGCGCTCGTCGGCGTCCCCGGGCACCGGGGCGAGCTGGTAGGGGTCGCCGAACAGCACCACCTGCACACCACCGAATGCCTCGAGCGGTTTCTGCCGGGCCTGCCGCAGGCTGCGGTCGATCGCGTCGACGAGATCGGCGTTGACCATCGACACCTCGTCGATCACGAGCGTGTCGATGCTGTTCAGCAGCTTGCGCAGCTCGGGCATCTGGTCGATGGCGTGGTCGGCGATCACCCCGATCGGCAGCCGGAACAGCGAGTGGATGGTCTGGCCGCCGACGTTCAGCGCCGCCACCCCGGTGGGCGCACAGATCACCACCTGCTTGCTGGTGTTCGAGGCGAGATGGTTGAGCAGCGTCGACTTGCCGGTGCCGGCGCGACCGGTGACGAACATGTTCTCGCGCGAATTCTCGATCGCCTCGAAGACGGCCGCCTGTTCGGCGGAGAGGGTGATCGTGCTCACCGATCCACTGTACCGATGAGGTTCCCTCCCGCCCGCTCGCCACATCGGGTTGTCAACACTCGGCGACCTAGGATGTGGGGATGGAGCGCAGCAGACAGCGCGGGGGGCTGCGGACCTGGCTCGTCGCTCTCGCAATCGTCGTTCTCGCCTTCGCCGGAACGGTGCTGACGCTCAACCTCACCCTCTACAGTGCCTCCGGTTTCGTCGCCTCCTATCTCGATTCGCTCGCGCGGCACGACCTCACCGGCGCGCTGGCCACCGCCGGGGTGTCGGTGCCGGCGAGTGGATCACGGGCGCTGCTCAGGCCGGATGCCATGGGCGAGCTGAGCGACATCCGACTGGTCAGCGACACGGCCGCGCCCGACGGCAGCCACCGGGTCGTCTACGCCTACCGCGCCGGCTCCGTGAACGGCAAGTCGGCGTTCACCGTCGAGCGGAACGGCACGAACCTTGGCCTGTTCTCCGCCTGGCGCTTCTCCATCAGCCCGGTGGCCGTGCTCGCGGTCACCCCGCGGCACGCGGCCACGTTCACCGCGAACGGTCTCGGCCTCAGCCCGAAGGCCGGGCAGGACGTCGTCACCCGCTACGACGTGCTCGCCCCGTCGGCATTCGCCCTGTCCCACGATTCCCAGTGGCTGACCGCCACGACGAAGACGACGCTGGTCAGCTCGCCCGGCTCGCGCGTGAACGCGAGTGTGGCCGTGCGCGCGAACGACAAGTTCGTGAAGGAGGCGCAGAAGGAGATCGACGCCTACCTGGCCAAATGCGTCACGCAGCACGTGCTGCTGCCGACCGGATGCCCGATGGGCCAGCAGATCACCGACCGCCTCCAGGATGCCCCGACCTGGTCGATGGTGACCGACCCGGTCATCCAGATCGTGCCCGGTAACGAGGCGGCGAGCTGGACCATCCCCGCGACGAGCGGGACCGCCCATCTGGTGGTCACCGTGAAGTCGATCTTCGACGGTACCGTGTCCACCTTCGACCGGGACGTGCCGTTCACCGTCGCCTTCGTGGTGACCTTCCAGGCCGACGGGACGCTGCTGATCACCGGCCAGTTCTAGTGCGCTAGACCTGCCGGGATCGATCGGCCAGCATCCGGTTGTACGCCTCCAGCTCCTGGTCGCCGTCACGGTCGGCCTTGCGGTCGAGCCGCTTCGCGTCGCGTTCATCGCTCCTCGCCCACATGATGGCGACGGCGACGGCGAGGATCACGGTGGGGATCTCCGCGACGCTGAGCGCGATGCCTCCGCCGGTCTGCTGGTCGCCGAGCGGGGTCTGGCCCCACACCCGGCCCATCGCGCCGTACCAGTTCGCGAGCAGCAGAGCGGTGCTGGTGGTGAGGGTCACACCGAAGAAGGCGTGGAACGCCATGGTCGCGAACAGGGTGATGAGCCGGATCGGGTAGCTCGCCCGGTAGGGCACCGGGTCGACGCCGATCAGCGACTGCACGAACAGGTAGCCGGCGATCAGGAAGTGCACGATCATCCACTCGTGCCCGATGTGGTCGGTCGTCGCCCAGCTGAACAGCGGCGTGTAGTAGAAGGCGAGCAGCGAGCCGGCGAAGATCACGGCGGTGACGATCGGGTTGGTGAGCACCCGCGACACGGGGGAATGCACCACGAGCATGATCCACTCGCGCACGCCCCGGCTGCCGTCCGTGCGTCTCTCGATGGTGCGCAGCGCGAGGGTGATCGGCGCCGCGGGCACGAGCAGCAGCGGCACCATCATGCCGAGCAGCATGTGGCCGAGCATGTGCACACTGAACAGGTAGCGCTCGTATTCGTTGACCGGCCCGTTGGTCACGTAGAACAGCAGCGCGAGGCCGAGCAGCCAGAACACGGTGCGATGAATGGGCCAGCGATCGCCCCGCCGGCGAAGCCGCACCACGCCCGCGATATAGAAGAAGGCGAGGAAGGCCACGAGGAGCACCCAGATGAGGTCGAATCGCCACTCGGTGAAGTAGCGCACGAAGGTGAGCTCGGGCGGCAGCTGCTCGCCGGTGAGGTAGGCGGCGGGGGTGTTCGTCACCGCGGACTGCGAAACCGGTGTCGCGGTCTTGGCGAGTGCTGCGGCCACTCCGAAGGCGAGTCCCATGAAACCGAGTTCGGCGGCGACCATCCACCAGAAGAACTTCGAGCCGCCGTTCTTGGCCTCCTGCATCTTGCGCACCAGCAGGGTGCGCTGGGCGAGGCCGAACAAGCCCAGCGCGCTCAGGGCGATCACCTTCACCAGCACGAGGATGCCGTAGGTCGTGAGCAGTTGCGGCAGGGTACCGACGCGCAGCGCGGCATTCACATACCCGGAGCAGGCGACCACGATGAAGCTGATCAGCGCAAGGGTGGAGTAGCGGGAGAGCACGGCGCCGATCCGGCCCTCGGCCTGAAGTGTCCTGCGCAGCAGCACGAGCGTGAGCAGGCCGCCGAGCCAGATGCCGGCGAACACCACATGCAGCCCGAGCGAGCTGGTCGCGGCATCGTGGCCGGCGGCATCCGCCGAGTGGCCCTGCAGCGCCATCGGCACGAAGCCGACGCCGGCGAAGATGGTGACCAGCACCAGCGCCATGCGGTTGCGCACGGCGAAGCAGAGCACGGTGACCAGCGCGGCGATGAGGGTGGTGGAGAGCCAGGACGGCCCGATGGTCTGGTTGCCGCCACCGACCAGGAACTGGCCGAGGATGTTGCCGAAGTCCTGGTCGAACGCGATCGGCTTGTCGGAGAGGCTCATGAACGTGAAGAACCCAGTGACCGCCGAGGAGATCGCCCAGAACGCGGCCGCGCCCGAGGCGATGTCGAGAGCCTTGCCGAACTCCGGCCCCTCATTGAGCGCGAAGCAGACCAGCACCAGGCAGCCCAGGGTGAGTGACATGCCGAGGTTGGTCAGAAGGGTCGAGACGATCAGCCCGTAGCGCACCACGGCGCCCGGGTCGAAGACCTGCTGCGGTGCCGCGGCCCCGCCGAAGGCGATGGCCCACAGCATCGAGGCGAACGCGACGACCAGCAGCAGGGCTGGGCCTGCGATCCTCACGAGCCTGGGCACGGCATCCACCCTATGCGCACGGGGCTGTTAAAAAACCAAGGCGATGCGGCTGCCGTTAAACACACCGAGGGGATGCCGACAGCGAGTCGGCATCCCCCACGGAAATGAAACGGAAATAGGCCTCGCCTATTTTGCAGCGGCCTTCAGCTTGCTGCCGGCCGTCACCTTCACGCCGAAGCCGGCCTTGATCTCGATGGCCTCACCCGTGGACGGGTTGCGACCCGCGCGAGCGGCGCGGTGGGTGCGCTCGACCGCGAGCCAGCCCGGGATGGTGACCTTGGTGCCCTCGGAGACCGAAGTCGCGAGGGTGGTGAAGAGGGCGTCAAGGACACCGCTCACAGCGGCCTGGCTCTGGCCAGACTCTGCGGCAACTGCCGCGACGAGCTCGGTACGGTTTAGTGACTTGTCAGCCATGATGTCCTCCTCGGACGTTGTGCGGTGCAGTACGCCGCGTGGATCACGTGACTAAGGGCTGTTATCCCCGAAGCCGCCTGTAATTTACCAGCTTGACTTGGTTATGCCGGGCAATTCGCCCCGGTGCGCCATATCGCGGAAACGAACACGCGATACGCCGAACTGGGAGAGGAAACCACGCGGACGGCCATCGATCGCGTCACGGCCGCGCACGCGCACCGGCGAAGCGTCGCGGGGGAGCTTCTGCAGGCCGAGGCGGGCGGCCTCGCGCTGCTCATCGGTGGAGGTCGGGTCGACCAGGGCCTTCTTCAGCTCGAGACGCTTCGCGGCGTACCGGGCGACGATCACCTTGCGCTGCTCGTTGGCAGCGATCTTGCTCTTCTTCGCCATGGTTAGCGCTCCTCGCGGAATTCGACGTGCTGGCGCACGATGGGGTCGTACTTCTTCAAGACCAGACGGTCGGGGTCGTTACGGCGGTTCTTCTTGGTCACGTAGGTGTATCCCGTGCCCGCCGTCGAACGGAGTTTGATGATCGGACGGACGTCCTGCGCCTTGGCCATCAGATCTTCTCCCCACGGGCAAGGAGGTCCTTGACCACAGCTTCGATACCGCGAGCGTCGATCACCTTGATGCCCTTCGCACTGAGGGTGAGCGTGACGTTGCGGCGAAGGGACGGAACGTAGTACTTCTTCTTCTGCACATTCGGGTCGAACCGTCGGTTGGTGCGACGGTGCGAGTGCGAGATGTTGTGTCCGAAGCCGGGAACGGCGCCGGTCACCTGGCACACTGCGGCCATGGTTTTCCTCCAAATACCGTAGAGAAGATCTTTCTCTACCCAAGATTTCTTGTCGGCACGCACAGCCCCGAGAACTCGTGCAAGGTGGGGTTTGCGCACATGGCTGGCGAGATTCGCACAGCAACGTCCAATACTACGTGTGCCAGCTCGCTACAGCAAACGCATGGTGCAGTCGGCACACAGCCCGAAAACATCGACCACATGGTTCGGCTGCGTGAACCCGTTCTCGGCGGCGACGGCCTGCGCCCATGTCTCCACGGCATCCGCCTCGATCTCCACCGTGAGCCCGCAGTTGCGGCAGATCAGGTGGTGATGATGCTGGCCGGGCGTGCAGGCGCGGTAGAGGCTCTCGCCCTCCTGCTGCAGCGAGTCCGCTTCGCCCTCGATGGCGAGGTCGGCGAGCGCGCGGTAGACCGTGGCGAGGCCGATCGGGGAGCCCGCATCGCGCAGCGTCGAGTGCAGGGCCTGCGCGCTCACGAAGTGCTCGTTGCCGTAGAGGGCCTCCCGCACGGCCTCCCGCTGCCAGGTGTTGCGTTTCATACGGTCACCCTTCTGCTCGTGGTCCGGCGTGAACCAATGATGCGACAGATCACGTAGATCAGGAACGAGATCGTGGTGACGTAGGGACTGATCGGCAACCCGCCACCCAGGGCGAGCAGGATGCCGCCGACGACCGAGGTGACTGCGAACAGCACGCTCAGCAGCGGCGTGAGGAACGGGGATGCCGTGATGCGCATGGCCGCCGCCGCCGGGGTGACCAGCAGTGAGAGCACCAGCAGGGCGCCCACGATCTGGATGGAGACCGCCGTCGCGAGTCCGAGCAGGATCATGAAGACGATCGACAGGGTCGTGACGGGCAGGCCCTTGGCCCGCGCGACATCCGGGTCGACGCTCGCGAAGCTCAGGGGTCGCCAGACGAACACCAGCCCGGCGATCACGATGAGGGAGATGATCACCAGCATCAGCAGCTGCGGGTCGTCCACCGACACGATCTGCCCGGTGAGCAGGCCGAACTTGTTCGCGCTGCGCCCCTTGTAGAGGGCGAGGAAGAGGATGCCGAGGCCGAGGCCGAACGGCATCAGCACCGCGATGATCGAGTTCCGTTCCCGCGCCCTCGTGCCGAGCACGCCGATGAGCAGCGCGGCGAGAAGTGACCCGGCGATCGATCCGGTGACGACGTTCACGCCCAGCAGCAGTGCGGCCGACGCTCCGGCGAAGCTCAGTTCGCTCACGCCGTGCACCGCGAAGGCGAGGTCGCGGGTCATCACGAACGGCCCGACCAGCCCGCCGACGACGCCGAGGATCGCACCGGCGATGATCGAGTTGTGCACGAGCACGAGCAGCTCGCCGTAGTTGGCGAAGTCGAAGATCTGGCCCCAGAAATCGGTCACTTCGGCGCCGTCTCGATGTGGTGTTCCAGGTGGTCGTGCACGCCATAGCCCTCGGGTGCTCCGAGCACGACGATGCGGCCGCGGCTTCGGATCACCTCGACGGGGGTGTCGTACATGTACGACAGCACCTCCGACCGCAGCACCTCGTCGGGCGTTCCCACCCGGAAACGACCGCCGGCCAGGTAGAGCACGCGGTCGACCATGCCGAGAATCGGGTTCACGTCGTGCGTCACGAAGACGACGGCCGTGTTCAGCCGCTTGCGCTGCTCGTCGATGAGTTCGCTCACCTGGCGCTGGTGATGCAGGTCGAGGGAGAGCAGCGGCTCGTCGCACAGCAGCAGCCGCGGGTCGCCGGCGATCGACTGGCCGACCCGCACGCGCTGCTGCTCGCCGCCGGACAGGGTCGCCACCGGAACGCCGCCGTACTGGCTGGCGCCGACCGCCTCCAACACCTCGTCGACGCGGCGGCGCACCGCCCTCGAGTTGACCGGAAGGCCCCAGCGATTGCCGTTGACGCCGAACGCGACCAGGTCTCGCGCCCGCAACGGCGTGCCCTGCTCGAGCAGCTTCTGCTGCGGGATGTATCCGATGCGCCGGCTGCCCCGGCTTACCGGCCGGCCGAGGAACTCGATCGACCCCGAGGTCAGCTTCTGCTGCCCGAGGATCGTCTTCAGCAGGCTGGTCTTGCCGGTGCCGTTGGGTCCCAGCACCGCCAGGAACTCTCCGGGAGCGACGTCGAGGGTGAGGTTGCGCCACAGCTCCCGCTCGCCGAAGCTCAGCGTCGCCGAACGCAGCGAGAGCACGGGTTCGGTCATTTCGCGCCGACCGCGGCGGCGACCGCCGCGAGGTTGTCGGTCATCCAGCCCAGGTAGTGCTTGCCGGCGGGTAGCGTCTCCGTCACCGGAACCACCGCGACACCCGCCGCCTTCGCGGCCGCGAGCACCTGCTGCGTCTCCGGGCTGCTGGTCTGCTCGTTGTAGGCGAGCAGCTTCACCGCGTGATCCGTGAACAGGGTGAGGGTCTGCTGCAACACGAGCGGCGCGACATCCGTGCCCTGCTCGATCGCCTTGCTGAACGCGGGCGGCGTCCTGTCGACGAGCCCGCACGCCTCCAGCAGGTACAGCGGCACCGGTTCGGTGATCGCGGCGCCGGTGCCGCTCGCGGTCGTCTTCAGATGCGACTCCGAGCTCTCCAAGGTGGCGAGCGCGGCGTCGAAGGTCTTCTCGTTCGCCGCGAATTCGGATGCCTTCGAGGCGTCGAGCGCGGACAGGGTCGCGGTGAGCTTCGCCGCAACCTTCTGCACGGCGGGGAAGTCGTACCAGACGTGCTCGTTGACGTCGTGGATCGTTGGGTCTTCTGTCACACCGGAGATCGCGACCGCATTGAGAAGCTTCACGTGCGGATTACTCGCACCTTTCAGCATGGTGTCGACGAAATCGTCGTACCCGCCTCCGTTCTCGATCACGACGTCGGCCTTCGACAGCGCGAGCTGCACCCGGGCGTCGCCCTGGTAGGAGTGCGGGTCCTGGCTGGGGTCGGAGATGATCGACGTGATCGTCACGGTGTTTCCGGCGATCTGTTTGGCGATGTCACCCCAGACATCGGTGGAGGCCACGATCGAGAGCGTGTGCGAGCCGGTATTCGCGGTGGTCGCCGCGCATCCGGTGAGGAGCAGGGTGGAGGCGACGAGTATTGCTGCTGTGCGCATGCTGGTGCTTTCTAAGGAAGATCGATAATGAGAACTGTTATCGATAGCATACACACACGGTCGCTGAGCTCAGTCCAGCAGCAGCGCCGGTTCCTCGATGACCGCGGCGACATCCGCCATGAACCGGCTGACGACATCGCCGTCCACCACCCGGTGGTCGAAGCTGCCGCCCAGGGTCGTGACGAAGCGGGGACGCACCTCGCCGTCCACCACCCACGGCTTCTGCTTCACGGTGCCGAACGCGACGATGCCCACCTCGCCCGGGTTGAGGATCGGGGTGGCGAAGTCCATGCCGAACACGCCGATATTGGTAACGGTGATCGTTCCGCCGGCCATGTCTTCCGGCGGCGTCTTGCCGTCACGCGCCCTGATCGTCAGCTGCTCGATCGCGGCCGCCAGCTCGCGCAGCGACAGGTCCTGGGCGTCCTTGATGTTCGGCACCAGCAGGCCGCGCGGGGTCGCGGCCGCGATGCCGAAATTCACGTAGTGCTTCACGATGATCTCGCTGTCGGTCCACTGGGCGTTGACCGTCGGGTTGCGGCGCACGGCCCAGATCATCGCCTTCGCGACGATGAGCAGCGGCGAGACCTTGATGCCCGCGAAATCGACCGAGTTCTTCAGGCGCGCGACGAACTCCATCGTGCGGGTGGCGTCGACATCCACGAAGATGCTCACGTGCGGGGCGGTGAACGCGCTCGTCACCATCGCGGTCGCGATGGCCTTGCGCACCCCCTTGACGGGGATGCGCTCCTCGCGCTCCTCCGACCAGGCCGGCGTCTCGATGTTGTGGAACAGGCTCGCCTGCGAGGCCTGCCGCACCACATCGTCGCGGGTGATCTCGCCGGCGAGGCCGGTGGCCGTCACCTCGGCGAGGTCGACGCCGAGATCCTTCGCCAGCTTGCGGATGGGGGGCTTCGCGATGATCGCCGCGGCGGATGCCGCCGGCACCGACGCCGGGCGCGCGGCAGTCTTCGGGGTGGGCGCCTTCGCCGGCGCCGCCGGCCGGCTGCGCCGCGACGACACGGCCCCCTTCAGCCCGTAACCGACGAGCACCGCACCGCCGCCCTCCTCGGTGATGCTGGCCGCCGTGTCGGCGACCTCCGATGGGGTGGGGGCGGAGGGCGCATGACCCTCCGAGGTGACGGAGATGATGGGGGTTCCGACGTCGACCGTCTGCCCCTCCTGCACCAGCAGTTCCTCCACGACACCGGCGAACGGCGACGGCAGCTCCACGAGCGACTTCGCGGTCTCGATCTCGACCAGCACCTGGTTCACGGCGACCGCGTCACCGGGGGCGACCCGCCACGAGACGATCTCGGCCTCGGTCAGGCCTTCGCCGACATCCGGTAGTTCGAACTGCGAGGTGCTCATTGTGACTCCTTCGTGTCGTCGGCGCTGCTAGTAGGCGAGCGCGCGGTCGACGGCCTCGAGTATGCGGTCGGCGTCGGGGAGGTAGCTGGATTCGAGCTTCGCGGGGGGAAACGGGGTGTCGAACCCGGTGACGCGAAGCACGGGTGCCTCGAGCGAGTAGAAGGCCCGCTCGGTGACGGTCGCGGCGATCTCCGAGGAGATGCTCACGAATCCGGGCGCCTCGGACGCGACGACCAGGCGGCCGGTCTTCTGCACCGACGCGATGATCGGCTCGTAGTCGATCGGTGAGAGCGATCTCAGGTCGATCACCTCGAGGCTGGTGCCCTCGGCGGCGGCCAGCTCCGCCGCCTGCAGCAGCACGTTGACCATCGCGCCGTGGCCCACGATGGTCACCTCGCCGCCCTCCCGCACGACCCGGCTCGAGTGCAGCGGTGCGGAGCTGGCCGAGAAATCGACCGGACCCTTGTGCCAGTACCGGCTCTTCGGCTCGAAGAACAGCACCGGGTCCTGCGAGGCGATGGCCTCCTGGATCATCCAGTACGCGTCGTTCGGGGTGCTCGGGCTCACCAGCCGAAGGCCCGCGGTGTGCGCGAAGTAGGCCTCCGGGCTTTCCTGGTGATGCTCGACGGCGCCGATGTGGCCGCCGTACGGCACGCGGATGACGACCGGCATCGGCACCTTGCCCTCGTGACGGGCGGTCAGCTTCGCCAGCTGCGTGGTGATCTGGTCGAACGCGGGGAAGATGAACCCGTCGAACTGGATCTCGCACACCGGACGATAGCCGCGCATGGCGAGACCGATGGCGGTGCCGACGATTCCCGACTCCGCGAGCGGTGTGTCGAAGACCCGCTTCACACCGAACTCGGCCTGCAGTCCCTCGGTCACACGGAAGACGCCACCGAGCGGGCCGATGTCCTCCCCCATGAGCAGCACTTTGGCGTTGCCGGCGAGCGCCTTGCGCAACCCCGCGTTGAGCGCCTTGACGAGCGGAAGCTCCTCGACCCGCTTGTCGTCGTTCACGCGTCACCGCCGAACGATGACTCGTAGTCGGCCAGCCACTGCTTCTGGCGCTCCGTCACGGGGTGGTACTCCGTGTAGACCGTGTCGAAGAAGTCGTCGGGCGACGGCGGTCCGAGCGCGATGGTGCGTGCGCGCATGTCCGCCGCGAAGTCCTCCGCCTCCGCCGCCGTCTCGGTGAAGAAGGAGTCGCCCTCGCCGCGGCCGCGCAGGTAGGTCTCGTAGCGCGTGATCGGGTCCTTGAGCTCCCACTCCCCGACATCCTTGTCGTGCCGGTACTTGGTCGGGTCGTCACTGGTGGTGTGCGCGCCCATCCGGTAGGTGACCGCCTCAATCATGCGCGGGCCGCCGCCGGAGCGAGCCTCATCCAGGTACTTCCTCGTCACGGCGTAGCTCGCGAGCACATCATTGCCGTCGATCTGGATGCCCGGCATACCGAAACCGGCGGCCCGGAGGTAGAGGGGCACGCGCGACTGCACGCTCACCGGCACCGAGATCGCCCACTGGTTGTTCTGCAGGAAGAAGACGGTGGGCGCCTGGAAGCTTGCGGCGAACACCAGAGCCTCGCTCACGTCCCCCTGGCTGGTGGACCCGTCACCGAAGTAGACCATCACCGCTTCGTCGCGTTCCGGGTCGCCGGTGCCCGTCGCGCCGTCGAGCGTGACACCCATCGCGTAGCCGGTCGCGTGCAGGGCCTGCGACCCGAGCACGAGCGTGTAGAGGTGGAAGTTGTTGCTGGCGGCCGGGTCCCATCCACCGTTGCTGATGCCACGCATCACCCGCACGACCTCGAGGATGTCGAGGCCGCGGATCATCGCGATGGAGTGTTCCCGGTACGACGGGAAGATGTGGTCCTGCGGGCGGCTGGCGCGGGCGGATCCCACCTGTGCCGCCTCCTGGCCCTGGCTCGGCGGCCAGAGAGCGAGCTGGCCCTGGCGCTGCAGGTTCGTCGCCTCCAGGTCGAAACGCCGGGTGATCACCATGTCCCGGTGGAACTGCCGGAGCTGATCTTCAGAGAGCGCCTCGATGTACGGCAGGTACTCGGCTGCCGCTGCGTCGGACTTGAGCTTTCCGTCCGCAGACAGCAGCTGGATCATCCGGGGGGTTGTGGGCACGCGGTCTAATCTAACGCGGCAGTCGTGAGCGCAGTTGGTAGATTGCGGACAACCTCCGCCGAAGCCCTTAGGAGTTTCTCCACAGACTGGGTTTCGCCGATCGACACCCGGATGCCGTCCTCTCCGAGCGCGCGCGCCACGATCCCGTGCTCCGCGAAGATCTCCGCGGCACGCCCGGTCAGCGCTCCCGTCTCCAGCCAGACGAAGTTGCCCTGGGGCTTCGGCACCTGCCAGCCCTGCTCGAGCAGCGCCCGCCAGACCTCGTCGCGCAGCACCGAGAGGCGCGCGACCCGTTCCAGCAGCACCTCCTCGTGGTCGAGCGAGGCGAGAGCGCCGCGCTGGGCCGGTTCGGTCACCGACAGCGGGATCGCCGTGGTGCGCGCCGCGTCGAGCACATACTCCGGCCCCACCGCGTAACCGATCCGCAGGCCGGCGAGGCCGTATGCCTTCGAGAAGGTGCGCAGCACGACCAGGTTCGGATACCGCGCGAGCAGCCCCCGCCCATCGACCGATGACTCGTCGGTGACGAACTCGGCGTACGCCTCGTCGAGCAGCACGAGCACGCTGTCGGGGATCTCCGCCATGAACGCCTCGAACTCGTCGGCGGTCACGATGGTGCTGGTGGGGTTGTTCGGGCTGCACACAATCACCACCCGGGTTCGGTCGGTGACCGCCGCCGCCATCGCGGGCAGGTCGTGGCGCCCCTCCGCGTCGTTCGGAACGGTGACGCTCGTGGCGTGCGCCACCGCGACCAGGCCGGGGTAGGCCTCGAAACTGCGCCAGGCGTAGATGACCTCGTCGCCGGGGCCGGCGGCGGCCTGGATGAGCTGGGCGATGATGGACACGGACCCCGCGCCGAGGTGCACCTGGCCGATGCCGACGCCGAAACGTTCACCGAGACGCTCACGCAGTTCGAGGGCCGCGGCATCCGGATACCGATTGATCGACGACTCCGCGATGGCGTCGAGCACGGCCGGGATCGGCTCGAACGGATTCTCGTTGGAGGAGAGTTTGAAGGCATCGTCGGCCGCCGGCTTGCCCTGGCGGTAAGCGACGAGCGCGGTGATGTCCGCGCGGAGGTGTACGCGGGGCTGGTCTGGGGTGCTCACCCGCCCAGCCTATTCCCGGGCCCGCGGCGCGACGTCCCCGACGATTGCCAAGGCATGCCTGCCCGGGCATAGTTGTCGCATGACACGATTCCTGGTCCGGTTGATCATCAACGCGGTCGCCCTCTGGCTCACAACGCTCATCGTGAGCGGCGGAATCGCCGTCGAGCCGTACTCCCCGGGTGTGCTGCCCACGGTGCTCACCTACCTTCTCGTCGCCCTCATCTTCGGCATCGTGAACGGAATCGTCGGCACCCTCATCCGGGTGGTCGCGTTCCCCATCTATGTGCTGACGCTCGGGCTCATCGCCCTCATCGTGAACGGGCTGCTGCTGCTGCTCGTGGCGTGGATCTCCTCGCTCATCCATTTCGGCCTGGTCGTGAACGGCTTCTGGTGGGGCGTGCTTGCCGCGCTGGTTCTGGGCATCATCAGCTGGCTCATCGGTCTCATCCTGCGGCCGCTCACCGCTCCGCGCGGCCGCTAACGACAGCCCATTAATCACCCGTCTCCCTGACTGAGGTGTAGGTCTCGCTCAGGATCGGCGTCGCCCCCGCGGTGAAATCGTCGAAGCTCTGTGCGGCCGCGTCGACCCTCGGGTCGCCGGACGCATCGGCGAGGGCGGCCGTCTTCTCATATTCGGGCAGCAGGTGTGCGGCGAAGAACTGCGGGTCGTGCAGGAGCTCCAGCGGACCGACGTCGCGAGTCACGATCACCGGATCGGAGTGCGCCCAGGTGCCGCTCAGTGCCGGGACGATGTCGTTGCTGTGTTCGAGGGCGATCCAGGGGATGCCCGCGGGCACGGTCGATTGTGCGGCCGGCGCTCCCAGGGTGAACAGCCCCTGCACGGTGTAGTCGCCGGAGCCCGCGATGCTCGCGGCAACGAGTCCGCCCTGTGAATGACCGGTGATGAGCACGGGCGAGTCGCTGGTGATGCCGGACTCCCTCATCGCGTTCTCCACCGCGACCATCGAGCCGGACCGGCCTCCCTCGATGCCGACCAGGTTGCTCGTCATGTCCCAGGGCTGGTTGTCAGGGCCGAGCCCGAAGTCGCGGGTGCCGCCGATGTAGACCTCGTAGCTCTTGCTGCCATCCGGCATTTCGTACGTGTCGATGCGAACCTGGTCTGTCGTGCCCTTGTCGGGAATCCTGCTCGCGCGATCGGCCCACCCCGTCGGCGCGGCCTGTGGCGCGATGTCGCTCGACGTGCGAGTGGTGGTGATCGGAGACTCCTCGAGCATGCCGTCCACGCGGCCGAGATCTCTGATCGCGGCGATCGAGGTGGAGAGACCCTGGTCGCCGGCGACCTGGTCCGCCGGGTCAGCCTCGAGTGGAAGCCCCAGCGCACCGGTGCCGAACTCATCCGCGCTCATCACCGCGAGTCGCACTGCGAACGCGCTGACGCGCGACTGGACGCGGAGCTTGAGAGGCGCAAGCCAGGGCGATGAGCCCGAACCCGCAGAGTTCAGGACCGCGGGACCCAACCACCGCCCGAACTGGATCATCCAGGGAGTGAGCGGGGCCAGGTCCACGCCCAGTTGATACGCGATGCCGCCGGCGACATCCTCGGCAGTCGTCTGGGCCGCTCGCTCCACCTCGCCATAGGCCGCCGCCGCCCCGTGGAGCGCGGTACCGAGCGCGACCGTCGAAGCTCGGGCCCGTGTGAGTGTGATGAGCACTGCATCCATCGCGAGTTCGGCCGCCATGGCCGGCGCGAAGCCCCCGATGCCGGTCGACCATGGACTGGCGAGGCGCTCGATGGAGGCCAGCTCACCCAGCTGGGCGGCCAGTTCCGTCTCCGCTCGCCCCATTGCTGCCGCCGCGGCGAACAGTGTGTCGGTCCCCACCTCGATGGAGCCGCCGCCGCTGATCACGATCCCCGAGTCGTCACCCATTGGCCAGCACCGTCTCGGCCGGCACCGTCGCCGCGGCCCGCCGGCTCGCGCTCGCCGCCAGCAGGAGCTGCTGCTGGGCGATCGCGAACTCGGTCGCGAGGTGATCGAGCGCCAGGCCGCAGACGATCGCGGCGGGGCCGCGCCACATCAGGTCCGTGCGGTGCGGCAGCCGGAGCCGGGCCTGCTCCACCCGCCCCGCGAGCGCCTCGAGGCGGCGAGCCTGGGTCTCGAGCAGCGTGCCGTTCGCCGTCTGCATTCCGTTCATTTCGCTCCCTTCGCCAGCCATCGTGCTCGACCGACGTTCGCGGTCCGTTCGCGTCGGCGCTTCCGGTGGCCATTCCCACCACGGCGATATGGGGGAGGAGTGGACGGTCACGATGGCGGGTTCTGCGGGACAATGGAGACATGAGCTTCGACCGCACCCTCGACGAGTCGGCGCTCTTCAGGATCTGCTTCGTCTGCACCGGCAACATCTGCCGCTCGCCGATGGCCGAGGTCGTGTTCGGCGCGCTCGTCAAGCGGGCCGGTTACGAGGGCGCCATCACGGTCATCTCCGCCGGGACCGGCGACTGGCATGTCGGCGAACAGTCGGACCAGCGCACCATCGACACCCTCGCCGCCCGCGGCTACGACGGCGCGCACCATCGTGCGAAGCAGTTCGATCCGGCCTGGTTCGACAGCCTCGACCTCGTGGTGGTGTTCGATCGCAGCCAGGAGCGCATCCTGAGGGCCTGGGCGAACACCGACCAGGATCGCAGCAAGGTGCAGATGCTGCTGAGCTTCGACCAGGAGCAGGCCGCGCAGGTGGATGTGCCCGACCCGTACTATTCGGATGCGGCGATGTTCGACAGCGTGCTCGGCATGATCGAGCGTGCGAGCGCGGCGCTGTTCCGCCAGATCGAACCAGGAATCCGACAGGGAGTCTCGTGAGCCCACTTCCCGAACAGCCGCTCAGCCCGCTCGACGGCCGCTACCGCCCGGTGGTCTCGGCACTCGGCGAGCACCTCTCCGAGGCCGGCCTGAACCGCGCCCGCGTGCAGGTCGAGGTGGAGTGGCTGCTCTATCTCACCGATCACGAGTTCTTCGGCTCGACCCGGCTGGATGCCGAACAGGCCCGCGCGCTGCGCGCGCTCGTCGCCGACTTCGGCCAGTCCGACATCGATGAGCTCGCCACCCTCGAGGCCACCACCCGTCACGACGTGAAAGCGGTCGAATACTACGTACGCGCGCGACTCGTCGCGCTGGGGCTGACGGATGTCGCGGAGCTCACACACTTCGCCTGCACGAGCGAGGACATCAACAACCTGTCATATGCGATCACCATCCGCGCGTCGGTGCAGGGCATCTGGCTTCCGAAGGCACACGCGGTGGTGGACGCCCTGGCCGAACGCGCGGCCGCCCACCGGGCCGAACCGATGCTCGCCCACACCCACGGCCAGCCGGCGACGCCCACGACCGTCGGCAAGGAGTTCGCGGTCTTCGTCGCCCGGCTGCGCCGCATCCTCGCCCAGGTCGAGGCGACCGAGTACCTCGGCAAGTTCAGCGGCGCGACGGGCACCTTCGCCGCCCACGTCGTGGCCGGCCCTGCCATCGACTGGCCGCAGGTCTCCCGCGAATTCGTCACCTCGCTCGGTCTCGACTGGAACCCGCTCACCACCCAGATCGAGCCGCACGACTGGCAGTCCGAGCTCTACCAGCGGATCGGCCATGTCAACCGGGTGCTGCACAACCTCTGCACCGACATCTGGACCTACATCTCGATGGGCTACTTCACCCAGATCCCGCAGGCGGGGGCCACCGGGTCGTCCACCATGCCGCACAAGATCAACCCGATCCGGTTCGAGAACGCCGAGGCGAACCTCGAGCTGTCCTCCGCGCTGCTCGACTCGCTGGCGGCGACTCTCGTCACCTCACGACTGCAGCGCGATCTCACCGACTCGACGACCCAGCGCAACGTGGGCGTCGCCCTCGGCCACTCGCTGCTCGCACTCGACAACATCCAGCGCGGGCTCGGCGAGATCGCCGTGAACGGCACGGCCCTCGCCGCCGACCTCGACGCCAACTGGGAGGTGCTCGGCGAGGCCATCCAGACGGTGGTCCGCGCCGAGGTGACCGCCGGTCGCAGTTCCATCGCCGACCCGTACGCGCTTCTCAAGGAACTCACCCGCGGCAGGCGGGTCGGCGCGGCGGAGCTCCGTGAGTTCATCCAGGGGCTGGACATCGGCGCCGAGGCGAAGGACCGCCTGCTGGCCCTCACGCCGGCCGGGTACATCGGGCTGGCGAGCGACCTGGTCGACTACCTGGACTGAGGCCTAGTGGCCCTCGGGCGCCGGGTCGTCCGTGGTGGTTTCCCGCGTGCTCTTTTCCCGCGTGTCCTGTTCGACGATGTCCGACTGCTCCAGCTCGTCCGGCTTGACCGCGAGCGACAGCATCGCGATCACCACCAGCGAGACGATGAACGCGACACCGAGGAAGACCAGTGCCAGCACGATCTGGCGGGTGCTGCCGAAGACGACCAGCCCGATGAAGATGGCGACGATGGCGGCCATGCCCACGTATTCCCAGGGGCGAAGGCGGTCGCGCCTGCTCGGCTTGCCCGGGGTGTTCGAAGTGCTCACGCTGCGTGCTCCCTGTTCGCGTCGACCGGTGCCGGCTGCGCGGACGCCGCTTGAGTTCCCCACTTGGCGGAGAGGCCGGCGATCACGAGGAAGACCGCCGCGATGCCCGCGTAGAGACCGAGGATGCCGACCACGATGACGGACGAGTCCAGCACCCGGGTGATGCCATCCGGGTCTTTGAAGGACTGGCTGAACCCGGCCGGAACCAGCAGGAACGCGATGGCGAGGATCACGGTCAGGCCACCGATCGTCATCCAGTCGCGCGCCGCGACGAATCGGCCGCGCGCCCGGATACCGGCGACCAGTTCGAGCACGCCCGTGATGATCGCGAACGCGGTGAAGAGCACGTACACGGAGGAGACATTGCCCGAGTGCAGTACCAGGGCCAGCACGCCGAACGCGAGGGTCACGACGGCCTGCGCGATGACGAGGGGACGTGCGCCGCTGGAGCCGAGCCGGAACCAGGCGAGGACCGCGAGCACCAGCCCGGCCACGACACCGAACACCCCGAACGCGAGCAGGCCGAACGAGGGCGCGTGATTCGAGGTGAAGGCGATCACGACGGCGAGGGCGGCGAGCGGCACAGCGCGAACGACGGCGAACAACCAGTAGGCGGCGCGCTGGCCGGCGTCGTCCTCCGCCGAGTCACGAGCGATGTTCTGCGCCACGAGACCTCTTCCTGAGTCGGCAACGCCGCCCAGTTTACGCTGCCACGACTGGGCGGTCGCCCAGCCTGTCAGGCCGGTGCCATGTCCTGGAAGCGCGAGTAGTGGCCCTGGAATGCGACTGTGATCGTGCGGGTCGGGCCGTTGCGATGCTTGGCCACGATGAAGTCGGCCTCACCGGCGCGCGGATTGTCTTTCTCGTAGGCGCTCTCGCGGTGCAGCAGGATCACCATGTCGGCATCCTGTTCCAGCGATCCCGACTCGCGCAGGTCGGAGAGGGCGGGCATCTTGTCGGTGCGCGCCTCCGGTCCGCGGTTGAGCTGCGACAGCGCGATCACCGGCACCTGAAGCTCCTTGGCGAGCAGCTTGAGCGCGCGGGAGAATTCGCTCACCTCCTGCTGGCGGGACTCGACCCGCTTGCCCGAGGTCATGAGCTGCAGGTAGTCGATGATGACCATCTTCAAGCCGACCTTCTGCTTGAGCCGGCGGCACTTGGCACGGATCTCCACCAGGGTCATGTTCGGACTGTCGTCGATGTAGAGCGGGGCGTCGTTGATGCGGCCGCGCGTCGAGGCGATGGTGGTCCAGTCGCGGGTGTCGACAGTTCCCTTGCGCATGTTCTGCAGGGGAACGGATGCCTCGGCCGAGAGCAGACGCATCGCGATCTCGGAGCGGCCCATTTCGAGCGAGAAGATGATCGACGGCATGTCGTGCTTGATGGATGCCGCGCGAGCGAAGTCGAGTGCGAGCGTCGACTTTCCGAGCGCCGGGCGTGCCGCCACGATGATCAGCTGCCCCGGGTGCAGACCGTTCGTCAGCTCGTCGAGTTCCGCGAACCCGGTGGGCACGCCGGTGAGCGAGCCGTCGCGTCCCTTGGCGGCCTCGATCTCGTCGATGGCGGTGGTGACGGCCACGGTGAGCGGAACGAAATCCTCCGCCTCGACGCCGCCGGTGACGCCGTAGATCTCCGCCTGGGCGTTGTTGACCAGGTCGACGACCTCACCCTCGCTGGCGTAGCCCATCTGCACGATGCGGGTGCCCGCCTCGACCAGCCGGCGGAGCACCGCCTTCTCGGAGACGATCGACGCGTAGAAGCCGGCGTTGGCCGCGGTGGGGACGAGGCCGGTGAGGGTGTGCAGGTACTCCGCGCCGCCGGCCCGGCCGATCTCCCCGCTCTTGGTGAGCTCGTCGGTGACGGCGATGACATCCGTCGGTTCCCCGTGCGCGTAGAGGTCATGGATGGCGTTGAAGATGATCTCGTGCTTGGGGATGTAGAAGTCGATGGCGCGCACGGTCTCGATGACGTCCGCCGCGGCATCCTTGCTCAGGAGCATGCCGCCGATGGCGCTCTGCTCGGCCAGGAGGTCGTGCGGCGGGATGCGCTCCGAACCCCGCTGGTCCTGGCGGGTCTGGTCGGAGGTGCGCTGGTCACTCGCTAGTCCCAGATGAGCAATCGACACTTCACAACTCCCTCCTCGTCGGTTCCAGTCCTATCGGGTGCCGCCCACATTCACGGCGCGACCGGCCGTCGACGTCTCACCCCCGATGACGCGGGGACCACACTATGGAAGGCCGGTCGGACCCTCAACCCACCCTGTGGATGAAAATGTGAATAGATGGGGCGAAACGCCGTACGGCGTGTGAGCAACCTGTGGACTGAGCTGTGGAATCTCGACCAATATTCGTTGCGATATTGCCTCTGACCTGCATTTTCCGTGATCTGACCCTGTGTGTAGAAACATGTCTAGATCGCGGGTTGAGGGTTGGACCCGATCATTACCACCTGTGTACAAAGGAAAAGCCGCGGGGCCGCAAATGACACCAAAAAGGGGGTAGGACGGGCTCTCGCCCGCGCTACCCCCGATGTGGTATCGAAACTACTTCGCGGCGACCACCCTGACGGTGATCGTGGCGACGAGATCGTCGCGGAGACGAACCGTCGCCTCGTGCTGGCCGACCGACTTGATCGGGCTGGTGATCTCGATCTTGCGCTTGTCGACGCTGCCGAGGCCGGATGCCGAGACGGCGTCGGCGATGTCGGCGGTCTTGACCGAGCCGAACAGGCGTCCGCCCTCACCGGCCTTGATCGCGAGCGTGACGGTGTTCGCCTCGAGCTTGGCCTTGAGGTCCTGCGCTTCCTCGATGGTGGCGTGCTCGCGGGCGACGCGGGCGGCCTTGATGGACTCGACCTGTTTCTCACCGCCGCGGGTCCACGCGACAGCGAAGCCCTGCGGGATGAGGTAGTTGCGGCCGTAGCCGTTCTTCACCTCCACGACGTCGCCGGGGGCGCCGAGGCCGGTGACCTCGTGCGTGAGAATCAACTTTGACATCAGAATGGCTCCTTAACGGCCTGAGCCGGCGTAGGGAAGGAGCGCCATCTCACGCGCGTTCTTGACCGCGCGGGCGATGAGGCGCTGCTCCTGGACGGAGACACCGGTGATACGGCGAGCGCGGATCTTTCCACGCTCGGAGATGAACTTGCGGAGGGTGGCGACATCCTTGTAGTCGATGACGCCGACGCGAATGGACTTCGCGGGGGCGGCGTTCTTGCCGCCCTTCAGTGTGCGGAGCGGCTTGCGGCGATCGCCGCTGCTCTTTCCAGCCATGGTTTTCTTCTTCCTAAAGAATCGTTAAAAAGGTGTCTCGTCGTTGTAGCTGCCCGGCGTGTTCCACACGTCGCCGCTCGCGGACTCGGCCGGGGGCGCTGCCGCCCACGGCTCATCGGCGACCTGGCCGCGGGCACCGCCGGCGCCACCCTCACGGGATGACGAGGTGCGGGTGACCTGCGCGGTCGCGTAGCGGAGGCTCGGGCCGATCTCGTCGACCTCGATCTCGAAGCTGGTGCGCTTCTCGCCCTCTTTCGTCTCGTACGAGCGCTGCTTGAGCCGGCCGGTCACGATGACGCGCGACCCCTTGGTGAGGGATCCCGCGACGTGCTCGGCGAACTCGCGCCAGACGCTCGCCCGGAGGAACAGCGCTTCGCCGTCCTTCCAGTCGTTCGCCGCGCGGTCGAACGTGCGAGGTGTGGAGGCGATGGTGAAGTTCGCCACCGCGAGACCGTTCTGCGTGTAGCGCAGCTCCGGGTCGCTCGTGAGGTTGCCCACGACGGTGATGACGGTTTCGCCGGCCATGAGTCCTAGGCCTCCGCGGGAGCGGCGGGTGCCGCCTCGACGGGAGCGGCCGCGGGCTCCGCAGCTGCGGCGGGCTTCGTCTCGGCCGCGACGGGCTTCACGGGTGCGGCGGCCTTGCGGGCGGCCTTCTCCGCGGAGAGCTTCGCCGCCTCGGCGACCTGGGCGATCGCCTCCTCCGCACGCAGCACCTTGGTGCGCATGACGGCCTCGGAGAGCTTCAGCTGGCGGTCGAGCTCGACCGTCGCGTCGGGGTTGGCGGTCAGCGCGACGACCGCGTAGATGCCTTCCGACTTCTTGTTGATCTCGTAGGCGAGCCGGCGACGGCCCCAGATGTCGACCTTGTCGATGGTTCCACCGTCATTGCGGATGACGTTGAGGAACTTATCGAGCGATGGGGCGACGGTCCGCTCATCGATCTCCGGATCGAGAATTACCATTAGTTCGTACTGATGCATGACTAACCCACCTCCTCTGGACTAGAACGGCCGCAGACGATCTGCGGCAGGAGGGTATTGGCATCGTTGCTGCACCTCGCGTGACAAGCACAACGGCCGCAGACAACCTGCCTAGTGTAGTCAGTGACACCCCGTTCTATCAAGGAGCACCACCCCCATGCCCGTCAAGGTCGCCATCGCCGGCGTCGGCAACTGTGCCAACTCACTCATCCAGGGCGTCACGTTCTACCGTGACGCCGATGAGACGACAGTGGTACCCGGCCTCATGCACAGCCGCTTCGGGCGGTACGCGGTGGGCGACATCCGGTTCGTCGCGGCCTTCGACGTCGATGCCGCCAAGGTCGGCACCGACCTGGCGGACGCGATGTGGGCGAGCGAGAACAACACGCTCCGGTTCGCCGAGGTAGCCGCCACCGGCGTGACCGTGCAGCGCGGGCCGACGCTCGACGGGCTGGGCGAGTACTACCGCGACCTCATCGAGGAGTCGGACGCCCCCGTCGTCGACATCGTCGAGGCGCTCCGGGAGTCCGGAGCGGATGTGCTGGTCTGCTACCTGCCGGTCGGGTCGGAGGAGGGCGCGAAGTTCTACGCCCAGGCCGCCATCGACGCGGGGGTCGCCTTCGTGAACGCCCTGCCGGTGTTCATCGCCAGCGACCCGGTGTGGGCGAGGAAGTTCACGGATGCCGGCCTGCCGATCGTGGGCGACGACATCAAGAGCCAGCTCGGTGCCACCATCACCCATCGGGTGCTCGCGCGCCTGTTCGAGGAGCGCGGACTGGTGCTCGACCGCACGTACCAGCTCAACGTCGGCGGCAACATGGATTTCAGGAACATGCTGGAGCGACGGCGGCTGGAGTCGAAGAAGATCTCCAAGACCCAGTCGGTCACCAGCAACATCGAGGCGCAGCTCAACTCGCGCGACGTGCACATCGGGCCGAGCGACCACATCCCGTGGCTCGACGACCGCAAGCTCGCGTTCGTACGGCTGGAGGGTCACGGCTTCGGCAACGCGCCCACCTCGCTCGAGTACAAGCTGGAGGTGTGGGATTCGCCGAACTCCGCCGGCGTCGTGATCGATGCGGTTCGCGCGGCGAAGATCGCCCTCGATGCCGGACTCGCGGGACCGGTGGAGGCGGCATCCGCCTACTTCATGAAGTCGCCGGCGAAGCAGTACCCCGACCCGGTGGCCAGAGAACTGCTCGAGCAGTTCATCCGCCACCACTCCGCCTAGGAGCGGGTCGCCCACCAGGCCCTGAGGCGCTCGCTCGCGGCCTCCTCACCGAGCGGACCCTCCTCCAGCCGCAGCTCGAGCAGGAAGCGGTAGGCCTCGCCGACCTCGGGACCCGGCCTGAGCCCGAGGATCGCCATGATCTGCTCGCCGTCGAGGTCGGGCCGGATGGCCGCCAGCTCCTCCTCCTCGCCGAGCTGCGCGATCCTCGTCTCGAGGTCGTCGTAAGCATGAGCGAGCCGCTCGGCCTTGCGGCGGTTGCGTGTGGTGACATCCGCCCGGGTGAGGATGTGCAGTCGCTCGAGCAGCGGGCCGGCATCCCGTACATACCTGCGCACCGCAGAATCGGTCCACGCGCCCTCGGTATAGCCGAAGAAGCGCAGGTGCAGCTCGATCAGCCTGGAGACATCCGCCACCGTCTCGTTGTCGAACCGCAGCTCGCGCAGTCGCCTGCGCGCCAGCTTCGCGCCGACCACGTCGTGATGGTGGAAGGTGACGACACCGCCGGGCTCGGTGCGCTTGGTGGCCGGCTTGCCCACGTCGTGCATGAGGGCCGCGAGACGCAGCACCAGGTCCGGTGCCTCGCCCGGATGCCGTTCCCCCTCGAGCTCGATCGCCTGGTCGAGCACGGTGAGGCTGTGCTCGTACACGTCCTTGTGGTGGAAGTGCTCGTCCACCTGCAGGCGCAGCGCCGGCAGCTCCGGCAGCACGAGCTCCGCCAGCCCCGAGTCGACCAGGACTTCCAGCCCGGCGCGGGGGGCGCCCGTCCCGAGCAGTTTCGAGAGCTCGTCGCTCACCCGTTCCACCGACACGATGGAGATGCGGTCCGCCATCGCGGACATCGCCTCCGCCGCCGGCGCCGAGATGGTGAAACCCAGCTGCGAGGTGAAACGGGCGGCCCGCATCATCCGGAGCGGGTCGTCGCCGAACGAGACCTCGGGCGCGTCCGGCGTCGACAGCCGGTGCGCCATCAGGTCTTCGAGACCGCCGGAGGGGTCGACCAGCACCTGGCCCGGCAGCCGCAGGGCCATGGCGTTCACCGTGAAATCGCGGCGCAGCAGGTCGCCCTCGAGCGAGTCGCCGAACTGCACGGCCGGCTTCCGCGTCTCGCCGTCGTAGGAGTCGCTGCGGTAGGTGGTGATCTCGACCGTGTACCCGTCGATGCGCGCACCGATCGTGCCGAATGCACGCCCGATGTCCCAGTGCGCATCGGCGAGCGGCTTCACCAGCTCGAGGATGCGGTCGGGAGTCGCGTCGGTGGTGAAGTCGAGGTCGTGCAGGTCGCGACCGAGGAAGGCGTCGCGCACCGGACCGCCGACGAGTGCCAGTTCGAAGCCCGCCGCCTCGAAGGCCCGGGAGAGCCGGCTGATGTGCGGTGCTTCCGCGAGCTCGGACAGTCGCCGGATGGCGGAAGCGACGCTCTCCATGGCACCAAGACTAGTCGGGGGCCGCCCGCGCCCCACGGTGACCTCCGAGCGCCTGCCCCTAGAATCGCTGGAGGCCCGGCACCCCTACGCCGGCGCCCAACAGCGCTTATGAAACTCATCCCCCAGCTCGTAGTCGTGGCACTGGCCATCGGGGTGATCGGGGTGCCTGCGGCCGCGAACGCCGTGTCCAGCCCGACCGCGACGGTGGTCTTCGCGGCGACCGGCGACGGGATCATGACGCCGGGCAGCGACCTCACGGTAACGGGCACCATCGCGAACACGTCCGATCACGACCTGGCCGCCGGCATCGCGACCGTCTACCTCACGCGCGGCGCCATTTCGACCCGAGCCGACCTCTCGGGCTGGCTCGACTCGTCCGACCCGGTTGCGGCGGACAAGCTCGGCGACGCCGTCGCCTCCATCGCGACGCCCGCCGTGCCGGCAGGCAGGACGGCTAGCGTATCGATCCAGGTGCCGTCGGCCGCCGTCGGCATCTCCGCGGGTGCCGCATGGGGGGCCCGAAAGCTCGCGGTCGTGGTCACGGACGGCACCAGCCAGATCGGACAGTCGCGCAGCAGCATCGTGTGGAATTCGGCGGGCAGCTACACGGCCGTCCCGCTGGCGCTCGCGCTGCCGCTCACCGTCCCCACGCCGACGACGGGGCTGATCCCCGCGGCCACGCTGGCCACCTACACCGCCCCGAACGGCATCCTCACCCGCGAACTCGACGAGGCGATCGATCGCCGTGTCGCGATCGGCATCGACCCGATGATCATCACCTCGATCAGAATCCTCGGCACATCGGTGCCACCGACCGCCCAGAGCTGGCTCGACCGGCTGGCCGCCGCCACGAACGAGGTCTTCCCGCTCAGTTATGCCGATTCCGACGTGTCGGCCATGAGCCAGGCCGGGCTTGCTGCGGTGCTGGCTCCGACCAGTCTCACGATCGACCCGGGGCTCTTCCCTGGGGACACCGCGCCACCGACGGCATCCCCCACCGCGGCACCGACCCCCAACCCGTCCTCGACCCCGGCACCCCCGCTGCCCACGCTCGCGACCATCGCCG
>FSWJ01000958.1_pt1 | contig 33172 bp, 32 predicted proteins | sample 1637851 | NCBI WGS metagenome assembly FSWJ01 (sample SAMEA3914789, study PRJEB12502) | metagenome | biome: forest; material: soil | place: Canada | collected 2011-07-03 | depth 0.3 m | reverse complement strand
GGTGTTCGTGACCGGCCCGGACGTCGTGCGCCGGGTGACCGGCGAGGACGTCGACATGGACCGGCTCGGCGGCCCCGACACCCACGGCCGGATCAGCGGGGTGGCCCACCTGGTCGCCCTCACCGACGACGAGGCGCTCTACACCGCCCGCCGGCTGGCGGTGCTGTGCGGCCTGCAGGGGCGGGTGGACACCTCCCTCGTCGAGGGCAACGACCCCGGTCCGCTCGTGCCCGGCGACCCGCGCAAGTCCTACGACGTGCGTCCCGTCGTCCAGGCTGTCCTCGACCCGGGCAGCTACCTCGAGCTGCACCGCGACTGGGCGACCAGCGCCGTCACGATGGTCGGCCGCCTCGGCGGCCGCAGCGTGGGCGTCGTGGCCAACGACCCGCAGCGGCTGGCCGGGTGCCTCGACGCGGAGACCGGCGACAAGACCGGGCGGTTCGTGCAGTGGTGCGACGGCATGGGCCTGCCTCTGATCTTCCTCGTGGACGTGCCGGGCTACCTCCCGGGCGTCGGCCAGGAGGACATCGGTGTCCTGCGCCGCGGGGCCAAGCTGCTGCACGCCTTCGCCGGGGCGAGCGTGCCCCGCCTCACCGTCGTGACCCGCAAGGCCTACGGCGGCGCGTTCATCGCGATGGGGTCCAAGGGCCTGGGCGCGGACCGCGTCTTCGCCTGGCCCGGCGCGCAGGTCGACGTGATGGGCGCGAGCGCGGCCGTGGAGGTGCTCAACCGCCGCGAGCTTGCCGCCGAGAAGGACCCGTCCGCCCGCGCGGCACTGGTGCTGCGCCTCGCCGCGGACCACGAGGCCACGACCGGCGGGCTGACCCGCGCCCTCGAGTGCGGCGCCGTCGACGAGGTCATCGAGCCCTCCGAGACCCGTCGCCGCCTGATCGAGACCCTCGCCCAGCTGCCGGACCGCAAGGGCACCCGCCCGAACGGGCCGCTCTGATGGCGTCCCGCTCGGTCCTCGTCACCGGCGGCAACCGCGGCATCGGCCTCGCGACCGCCAGATCCCTTGCCGCACAAGGACACCGCGTCGCCGTGACCAGCCGCGGTGGTGAGGTGGACGGGCTGTTCACCGTCAAGTGCGACGTCACCTCCGGCGACGAGGTCGAGGCCGCCTTCCTTGCTGTCGAGGAGGCGCACGGGCCGGTCGAGGTGCTCGTCTCGAACGCCGGCATCACCGACGACCAGCTGCTCCTGCGGATGTCCGAGGACTCGTTCACCCGGGTGCTCGACACCAACCTCACGGCGTCGTTCCGGCTGGCCAAGAGGGCCTCCCGCTCGATGCTGAGGGGCAGGTGGGGCCGGCTGCTGTTCGTGTCGTCGGTCGTCGGCCTCAGCGGGTCCGCCGGGCAGGCCGGCTACGCGGCGTCCAAGGCCGGCCTCGTCGGGTTCTCCCGCTCCCTCGCCCGCGAGCTCGGAGGGCGCAACATCACGAGCAACGTCGTCGCCCCCGGCTTCGTCGACACCGACATGACCGCCGAGCTCACCGACGCCCGCAGGGACGCGATCCTCGCGAGCATCCCGGCCGGCCGCACCGCGCACGCCGACGAGGTCGCCGCGGTCCTGGCCTTCCTCGCCGGTGACGGGGCGTCGTACGTCAACGGTGCCGTCATCCCCGTCGACGGCGGCCTGGGCATGGGCCACTGATGACGCTCGCCTCGGCGCCGACGTCGGCCGGCACGGTCGGGGGCGTCTCCTTCGTGGTCCTCGGGGAGGGCGGCCCGGTCACGGTCTTCGCCCACGGGCTCGGGGGGTCGGTCGCCGAGACCCGTCCGCTCGCGACCCGCGTCGCCGGCACCCGGGTGCTGCTCGACTTCCGCGGTCACGGCGAGAGCGCACTGCTCGCCAACGGCTGGGACTACGACCTGCTCGCCGACGACCTGCTCGCGGTCGCGGACGCCGTCGGCGCCTCGCAGGCCGTGGGGCTCTCCCTCGGGGCGGGTGCCCTGCTCCGCGCCCTGTCCCGCGAGCCCGAGCGGTTCCGCAAGGTTGCCTTCGTCCTGCCCGCGGCGATCGACGACACCCGCCGCGACGGCGCCACCGCCCGTCTCCACCGCCTCGGTGCCGCCATCGGGCGGCACGACGCGCGGGAGGCCGCGGACATCCTGCTCGAGGAGCTCCCTGACGAGGTACGTCGACGTCGGGGCGTCGACGCGCTCGTCCTCCGCCGGGCCAGGCAGCTCGTTACCAGGCCCGTCCCCGCGCCGCGGCACGAGGACCGTCCGCTGCACGACCGGTCCGTGCTGTCCCGCATCGGGTGTCCCGTCCTGGTGATGGCCCAGGCCGACGACCCGCTCCACCCGTCCGACCTGGCCACCGAGCTCGCCGCCGTACTCCCGTCGTCCGAGCTGGTGGTCCTGCCCGCCGGGGGCGTGTTCTGGACGGCGGCCCGCGAGGCCCAGACGGCCCTCGCCCGACACCTCACGGAGGACTGATGCTGCTCGAGGGGAAGCGCCTGCTCATCACCGGCGTGCTCACGGACAAGTCGATCGCCTTCTCGGTCGCGCGGCTCGCGGCGGAGCAGGGCGCCACCGTGGTCCTCACGGGCGTCGGCCGGTCGCTGTCGCTCACGACCCGGATCGCGAAGCGGCTGCCCGGCAACCCGCCGGTGATCCCGCTCGACGTCACCTCTGAGGAGGACCTGGAGCTGCTGCCGAAACGGCTGCGGGAGCATGTCGACGGCGTCGACGGGGTCCTGCACGCCATCGGCTTCGCGCCGCCCGCTGCCCTGGGCCAGGGCGTGCTCGAGACCTCGTGGGAGGACGTCGGCACCGCGCTGCACGTCTCGACCTGGTCGTTCCCGGCCCTGGCCCGTGCCGCGCTGCCGATGCTCGGCCCTGGCTCGTCGTACGTGGGTCTCGACTTCGACGCGCGGGTCGCCTGGCCGGCGTACGACTGGATGGGTGTCGCCAAGGCCGGGCTGGAGAGCGCGAACCGCTATCTGGCAAGGGATCTCGGTGCCTACGGTGTCCGTTCCAACCTGATCGCAGCCGGACCGCTGAAGACGATGGCGGCCAAGGCGATCCCGGGGTTCCAGCAGTTCGAGGACGCCTGGGCGGACCGGGCCCCCCTGGGGTGGGACGTGACCGACCCCGAGCCGGTGGCCAAGGCCTGTGTGGCCCTGATGAGCGACTGGTTCCCCGCCACGACGGGGCAGATCGTCTACGTCGACGGAGGGTTCAGCGCCGTCGGGGTCTGAGTCGGCCGCTCAGCCGCGGCGGCTGTCGGCCTCCCCCCCCGGCCCGACCGGCAGGGTGGCGGCGGCGCCCGCCGCACGGATGGCGGCCTCCACGGCCTTTGCGTCACCGCTCGGTGCGAGGGCCGTCAGCGAAGGGAGAGCGGCCCGCGACCACGTCACGGCGCGGACCCAGCCCTGGGCGTACACCCGTGCCGAGCGCCTCGCGATGCCGTCCACCATCCGTTCGACCGCGGGCCCGACCGGGTACGTCCGCCCGAAGACGCCGGGGAGCCTGGCCCGCATCGCGCCCAGACCAGGACGGGCGTCGGCACCCCGGACCATCTCGGTGTCGGTCCAGGTCAGGTAGCAGACCCCGACCTTCACGCCGTGGTGCCTGACCTCTCCCCGAAGGCTGAGGGCGAAGGCCTCCACCCCCGACTTGCTCGCGCAGTAGGCGCTCATCATCGGGAGCGGCACCAGTGCGGCGAGCGAGGCGACCTGCAGCACATACCCACGGGTCTCGACCAGCTGCGGGAGGAACGCCCGTACCGTGCGCACGCTCCCGAGCAGGTTGACCTCGAGGACCCGGTCGTACGACGCCGGGTCGGCCAGCAGCAGGGGACCGCCGGCCGCGATGCCGGCGTTCGCGACGACGGCATCTGCCGGCCCCAGCCGGTCGCGGACCTCCCCGGCCGTCCGCGTGAGGGCGGCGCCGTCCGTGACGTCGACCTCCCACCAGGCGCTGCCCCGCAGGCCGGCGCTGACGTTCCGGAGCTCGTCGGGTTCCAGGCCCAGCAGGGCGACCGTGGCGCCGCGGGCGGTCAGCTGGCGCGCGAGCTCCGCGCCCAGCCCGCGGGCCGCGCCCGTGACGACGACGACCTTGCCGAGCAGCTCCATGGGGTCCCTTCGACGTCCGCACGGCCCTCGCACGCACCCTGCGGGCAGTGTGCCCGACGGTGCGACGCGCGCTCCGGCACCGGCCGGGACGGGAAGCGCTCAGGCGGTCGGCTGGGTCAGGTCGTAGACGGTCAGCCCGCCGATCGTCTGCGGGGTGTAGTGCGCGGCGACCCAGGCGGTGATCGGGGACGACGTCGCGCCGCGCCCGCCACCCGGGCCGCCGCCGGAACCGCCGAGGAAGTAGTGGATCTTCCGCTGCGTCACCAGTGCCTCGAACGCCGCCAGCGTCGGTGTCGGGTCGCTCCCGTTGAAGCCGCCGATCGCCATGACGGGAAGTCCGCTGGCCAGCTGCGGCCCGGCGGCGCTGTTCGACCCGACCGCGGCGGCGACCCACGTGTACGACGACGCGTCGGCCTTCAGGGCCGCGACCAGGTCGGCGCTCGGCATCGAGGCGCCGAGCAGGTTGCCGGGGCCGCCGCCACGGGGAGCTCCGCCACCGGGGGGCCCGCCGGCACCGGGAGCTCCGCCGGCACCGGGCGGGGCCCCGCGCAGGAAGCCGCCGGGGCGCCCGCCGGCTCTTCCGCCGCCGCCCGGTCCCCTGGCGCCCTGCACGGACGGGGACGCCGTCGGGATGGCGCCGGAGTGCGGCGTGCCAGCGGTCTCGACCGAGGCCAGTGCGGGCGCTGCCAGCGAGGCGGTCAGCGCCAGGGCAGCGACGCCCGCGGCCAGCTGCCTGTTCAGGAACGGCAGCCACAGCACGCCCGCGGCCGCGAGGAGGGCGCCGAAGAGCAGGACGCCCCGCAGTCCGGGGTGCCAGGAGGGCGTCCGCGTCATGAGCTGGTAGGTCCAGGCCCCGGTCGCCACGAGCGCCCCGGCCAGGAAGAGGCGCGGTACGACGGAGCCTCGCCGGTTCCAGAGCTCGACGGCACCGACACCGGCCACGGCGCCGATCGCCGGGGCAAGGGCCACCGAGTAGTAGGGGTGGATGATCCCCTTGGCGAAGCTGAAGACGAGGCCGGTCACGACGAGCCAGCCTCCCCACAGGAGGAAGGACGCGCGGAGCCGGTCGACGCGGGCACCGCGCCGGGTCGTCCACAGGCCGCCGGCGAGCAGGACGAGCGCCGCCGGCACGAGCCAGGCGACCTGGCCGCCGAACTCGGTGCTGAACAGGCGCAGCAGGCCGGTGGAGCCCCACTGCCCGGTGCCGGTGCCGGCCGGGGCGCCGCCGACGCTGCCGGTCTCGTTGCCGGTGAGGCGCCCGAGCCCGTTGTAGCCGAGGGTCAGCTCGAGGATGGAGTTGGTCTGCGAGCCGCCGATGTAGGGCCGCGAGGAGGCGGGCCAGAGCTCGACGACCGCGATCCACCAGCCGGCTGCCAGGAGCAGAGCGCCGCCGGCGACCAGCAGCTGCCGGATCCGCCGCCCGAGCCCGGTCGGCGCGGCCAGCAGGTAGACGCCCGCGAGGACGGGCACGATCACGACGGCCTGCAGCATCTTGGTGAGGAACCCGAGTCCGACCAGCGCGCCGGCAAGGGCGAGCCAGCGGGTCGACACGGCTTCGAGAGCGCGGGTCGTGGCGTACGCCGCGCCGACCAGCGTGAGCACCAGGAGGGCGTCAGGGTTGTTGAACCGGAACATCAGCGCCGCGACCGGGGTGGCGGCGAACACGAGCCCGGCGAGCAGCGCGGCGGCGGGCGCGGCCACGCGGCGGACGGTGAGGTACAGCAGGCCGACGGAGGCCACTCCTTCGAGCGCCTGCGGGACGAGCATGCTCCAGGCGTTGAAGCCGAAGACCCGGGCGGACAGGTCCATCACCCAGAGCGAGGCCGGCGGCTTGTCGACGGTGATGAAGTTCGAGGCGTCCGAGGAGCCGAAGAACATCGCCTTCCAGCTGTGCGAACCGGCCTGCACGGCCGCGGCGTAGAAGCTGTTGGCCCACCCGGAGGCCGCGAGGTCCCAGAGGTAGAGCGCCGCCGTCGAGGCCAGCAGGGCAAGCAGTGCGGGACGAACCCACGCCGGGTCCTGCTCGCGGCCGCGCCACGGGCGGCGGGTGCGGAGCGGCCCGCCGACGACCTCGTCGTACGAGGGGCTCGTGTCCTGCAGCGCCGCGGTCATGCGGCCATTGCGAGGACGCGGTTCCGGAACACCCAGCCGCGCAGCGCGACGAACCGGAGCACGGTGATCACCAGGTTGGCGGCGAGCAGCACCAGGACCTCGAGGGCCCGGGAAGGCGTCGTCAGGGCGTGGAGGAGGGCGACCGAGCCGGCGGTGAGGGCCAGAGCCAGGCCGAGGACGAGCAGGCCCTGGAGCTGGTGGCGGGCGACGCCCCGGCGGCCGCGGACGGCGAAGGTGTAGCGCCGGTTGGCGGCCGTGTTGCCGACCGCCGTGACCACGAGTGCCAGGGCGTTGGCGCCCTGGCTGCCGAGGCCCGGACGCAGCAGGAGGTAGAGGAGCAGGTAGGCGACGGTGCTCGCGACGCCGACCACGCCGAACCGCAAGGCCTCCTGCACCACCCCCGTGCGCCCCGGCCCCTCCCGGCCGAAGGCCGTGCGGAGCTCCTCCAGCGGGAGGTCGCCGGCGCGCAGCCGGCGGGAGACCCGCAGGACGCCCTTGAGGTCGGCACGGGCCGTCGCGACGAGGTCCACCCGGGAGTCGGTGTCCTCGACCCAGTCGACAGGGACCTCGTGGATGCGCAGGCCGGCGCGTTCGGCGAGGACGAGCAGCTCGGTGTCGAAGAACCATCCGTCGTCCTCGACCAGTGGCAGCAGCAGCTCGGCACGGTCGGCACGGATGGCCTTGAAGCCGCACTGGGCGTCGGAGAAGCCGGTCGTGAGCGTGGCGTGGAGGAGGAGGTTGTAGCAGCGGCTGATGACCTCGCGCCTCGGCCCGCGTAAGACCCGCGCGCCGCGGGCCAGGCGGGTGCCGATGGCGACGTCGCTGTGGCCGGACAGGAGCGGGGCGACCAGGGGCAGCAGCGCATCGAGGTCGGTGGAAAGGTCGACGTCCATGTACACGAGGACGGTGGCGGTGCTCGTGGACCACGCCTGCTTGAGCGCGCGGCCGCGGCCCTTGGCCCGCAGGTGCTCGACGCGCACCCCGGGGAGCTCGTCGGCGAGGCGCCGGGCGATGTCCCAGGTCGCGTCCGTGCTCGCGTTGTCGGCGATGGTGATGCGCGCCGAGAACGGGAACTGCTCCTCGAGGTAGGCGTGCAGGCGCCGGATGCTCGGCTCGAGGTCGACCTGCTCGTTGTGGACCGGGACCACGATGTCCACGGCAGGATCGAGAGAGGTCGCGACCTCCGCTGGGCGGACGGTCTCGACGGTGGCTGCGCTCATGTCGCAAAGGTCGGGGGCCGGGGTGGGACCCGCCTGCACGGCGGCTGGGAAGGGACTGTGATACCTCAGAACAAGACTGGGACACCCGAGGACGAGGCGGACACACGAGAACGAGGCCGGCACGCGCGGGGGTCCGCGTGCCGGCCTCGTTCCTCTCCTCAGGCGGGGTCGTCCCTTCCCCGCCCGGTCCCTACCCGCTCGCGCTGCCCAGGGTGACGTTGAGCGTCATGGTCGTCCCGCCACGGGTCAGGGTGACGGGGACCGTGGTGCCCGGGTCGTGCGAGCGGATCGCGACGATGAGGGTGTCGGCGTCGGTGATGCGGCGCCCGGCGACGCTGGTGACGATGTCGCCCGGCTGCAGGCCGGCCTTCTGCGCCGGACCGCCAGAGGTCACCGCGCGGACCGCCGCACCGAGCCCCGGTGCCCCGCCGGTGGTGCTGGGCGCGTCGCCCACGGAGATGCCGATCTGGGAGTGCACGGCCTTGCCGGTGGCGATGAGCTGGTCCGCGATCTTGGTTGCCGCCGTGGAGGGGATCGCGAAGCCGACGCCGATGTTGCCGCTCTGCGCACCGGGGGCGGTGCTGCCGGTGGTGGCGATCGCGCTGTTGACGCCCACGACGCGACCGGCCAGGTCGACCAGCGCGCCGCCGGAGTTGCCGGGGTTGATGGCGGCGTCGGTCTGGATCGCGTCGATGACGGCCTGCGCCGAGCTGTTGTCACCGGTGCGGACCGGCCGGTGCAGTGTCGAGACGATGCCTTCGGTGACGGTGTTCGAGAGCCCGAGCGGGGCGCCGACCGCGAGCACGGCCTGGCCGACCTTCAGGACCTCGGAGTTGGCGAAGGTCGCCGCCTTCAGGCCGCTGACACCGTTGATCCTGAGCACGGCGAGGTCTGCCGACGGGTCGGTGCCGACGATGGTCGCGGCCACCGTCTGGCCGTCGCTGAGCGTCACGTTCACGGACCCTCCGCCTGCCGCGGCGCTGACGACGTGGTTGTTGGTGAGGATGTAGCCCGACGACCGGATGATGATCCCGGAACCCGTGTCGGACAGCGCCGACGTCCCGCCGAAGCCGTTGGGCGCCTGGCCCGTGACCTCGACCGTGACGACGCTCGGCCCGATCACCGCGGCCGCCGACTCGGGGGTGCCCGTGATGGTGGCGCCCACGACCGGCGTGCCGCTCAGCGGTGTGCCGGACAGCACGGTGCTCGTCGGGGAGCCGTTCAGGGCCGACGCGACGGCGCCGCCGGCCCCACCTCCGACCACGAGCGCGAGGGCGAGCAGCAGTGCCAGGTTGTTCCTCTTCCGCCGGGGTTCGGGGGAGCGGGCCTGCAGCGGCGGCTCGTCGATCGGCGGCTCGGGCGGAGCCTCCCGGGGGAGGACCGCGGTCGCGCCAGGCTGCGACCACCAGGGTGTGTTGGGCATCTGCGGCGTCTCGGTCATGACTTCAGTGTCGTCAGTTTTCTGGGAGTTGCCTGTGAGGCGGTTCGGACCTCCCTGGGAAGGGGCGGAGCGGGGGCCCGGTAGCCTGAAGCCGGGTCTGACGGCCCCTGCGAGGCCCGCGCGCCGAACGGCGTACGGGCCTGTTGCTGTTTCTGGATTGTGGAAGGACGGCATGCGCGCGCTGCTGCTCGAGAACGTGCACGACGACGCGGCCTTCGCGCTGCGCGACGCGGGCTTCGAGGTCGAGCGGCTGGACCGCGCCCTGCGTGAGGACGAGCTCGTGGCCGCCGTCAAGGACGTCCACGTCCTGGGTCTGCGGTCCAACACCCACCTCACGCGGCGCGCCCTCGACGCCGCGGACGAGCTGCTGGCGGTCGGGGCCTTCTGCATCGGGACCAACCAGATCGACCTCGCGGCAGCGGTCGACAAGGGCGTCGCGGTGTTCAACGCGCCCTTCTCCAACACGCGGTCGGTGGTCGAGCTCGCGGTGTCGGAGATCATCGCCCTCACCCGGCGGCTCACCGACAAGAACACCGCGATGCACGCCGGGGTCTGGGACAAGTCCGCTGTCGGCAGCCACGAGGTCCGCGGTCGCAGGCTGGGCATCGTCGGCTACGGCAACATCGGCTCGCAGCTGTCGGTGCTGGCCGAGGCGCTCGGGATGCGGGTGCTCTTCTTCGACACCGCCGACCGGCTCGCGCTCGGCAACGCCCGTCGTTGCGGCACCCTCGACGAGCTGCTCGCGGAGTCCGACGTCGTGTCCCTGCACGTCGACGGGCGGTCGTCCAACAGCGGCATCTTCGGCGAGGAGCAGTTCGCCCGGATGCGGCCGGGGTCGATCTTCCTCAACCTGTCCCGCGGGTTCGTCGTCTCCCACGAGGCGCTGCGCGAGCACGTCGTGAGCGGCCACATCGCCGGCGCTGCCGTCGACGTCTTCCCGGTCGAGCCGAAGGCCAAGGGAGAGGAGTTCGCCTCGGTCCTGCGCGGCCTGCCCAACGTCATCCTCACGCCGCACGTCGGCGGGTCGACGGAGGAGGCGCAGCAGGACATCGGCCACTTCGTCGCCGGCAAGCTGCGCGACTACGTCGGCGACGGCAACACCTCGCTGTCGGTCAACCTGCCGCCGGTGACGCTGCCGCGCGAGCCGGGTCAGACCCGCCTGCTCCTGCTGCACCTCAACACCCCCGGCGTGCTGGCGACCGTCAACGGCCTGCTGGCCGACCACGGGGTCAACATCGACGGCCAGCTCCTGTCGACGCGCGGCACCCTCGGCTACGTCGTCACCGACATCGGCGCCGAGCCGACGCCTGACGTCGTCGCGGCGCTGCGGGACCTGCCGGAGACGGTCAGGCTGCGGGTCCTGCGGTGATCTCCTCGTTGCAGGCTGCCGTCGGGCACGGGCATGTCCTCCTCGACGAGGACGTCAAGGCCTCCTACGAGACCGACTGGACAGGGCGCTTCACCGGCCGCGCCGTCTGCGTCGTCAGGCCCGGTACGACGGAAGAGGTCGCGGCGGTCCTGCGGGTGTGCACCGCTGCAGGCGCACAGGTGGTCGTGCAGGGCGGCAACACCGGCCTCGTCGGGGGTGGTGTGCCGGCCGGCGGAGAGGTGCTCCTGTCGATGACGCGGCTGTCGGAGCTCGGCGACGTCGACCTCGCCTCGGCCCAGGTGACGGCCGGCGCAGGCGTCACGCTCGCCGACCTGCAAGCGCATGCGCGAACCGTCGGCCTCGACGTCGGGGTCGACCTCGCGGCCCGCGACAGCGCCACCGTCGGAGGGCTGGTCGCGACCAACGCGGGCGGCATCCGGGTGCTGCGGTACGGCTCGATGCGCGCCCAGGTCGTCGGACTCGAGGCGGTCCTCGCCGACGGGTCGGTCCTGTCCCGGATGGCGGGACTGGCGAAGGACGGCACCGGCTACGACCTGGCCGGGCTGCTCGCCGGCTCGGAGGGGACGCTGGCCGTCATCACCGCCGTACGGCTGCGGTTGTGGCCGCGGCTGCGGGCTCGGGCGGTCGCCCTGCTCGCGATGGACTCGACCGAGGAGGCGGTGGCCCTGCTGCCGGGCCTGCGCGCGTCGTTGCCGGCGCTGTCGGCCGCCGAGCTGTTCTACGGCGAGGGACTTGCCCTGGTACGCAAGCACAGTGGGCTGCCGGCACCGTTCGCGGCGGACCACCCGGCCTACCTGCTGCTGGAGTGCGCCGACCTCACCGACCCGGTGGACCAGCTCGCCGCGGCGGTCTCGTCCGCGTCCGGCCTGGTGGACGCCACGGTCGCGACCGACGCCGCCGGGCAGCGGGCGCTGTGGGCCTACCGCGAGAAGCACACCGAGTCGATCAGCGCCGAGGGTGTGCCGGTCAAGCTCGACGTGTCGGTGCCCGCCGGCCGGCTGGCCTCGCTCGTCGCGGCCCTGTCGCCCACGGTCGCCGCGGTGTGCCCGGCGGCCAGGACGATCGTGTTCGGGCACGTGAACGAGGGCAACCTGCACGTCAACGTGCTCGACGCCGGCGACCTGCACGAGGAGGTGACCGACGCCGTGCTGCGGCTGGTCGCCGCTCTCGACGGGTCGATCAGCTCCGAGCACGGCGTCGGCCGGGCGAAGGTCGGGTGGCTCCCGCTGTCCCGCTCGGCGACCGAGATCGCGGCGATGCGGGCCGTGAAGCACGCCTTCGACCCCGCCGGCATCCTCAACGCCGGCGTGCTCTTCCCCTCCTCCTGACCCCCGCCCGTTGATCCGCGGAAGAGGCACGGGTGATGGTGGGCCCGGATCCGCCCCTTCCGGTTCCGTGGATCAAGGGGAGGGGGAGGTCACCAGACGCCAGCCGACGCCGCGGACCGTGACGAGCAGATCCGCTGCCGGGCCGAGCTTCTGACGCAGCCGGCAGACGTGCACGTCGAGTGCTCGCGTGGTCGCCGGGTAGGCGTGCACGGCCTGAGCCATCGTCGCCCGGGTCAGCACCCGGCCGCGTGCGGTGTGCAGCGCTGCGAGGACCCTGAACTCCTGGCGGGTGAGGGCGACCGGCTCACCGGCGACGCGTACCTCCCAGGTCTCGGGGTCGACGTGCAGCAGTGCCGGAGCACCGCTGCGCTCGCCGGCAGGCGTCCCGCCCGCCACGGTGGCGAGCCCGGCCTCCCGCCAGGCCGCGAAGCCGCCCTCGAGGTCGGTCGCGCGCGAGATCCCGAGCACCTGGAGCGTCGCGGCGGCCAGGGAGGACGTGTAGCCCTCGGAGCACAGCACGACGACCTGGAGGTCGTATGACGACTCCGGGATGCGGGCCGAGGACTGCGGGTCGAGGCGCCACTCCAGGACGTTGCGCTCCAGGACGAGGGCACCCGGCACCTCGCCCTCCCGCAGCCGCTGCGCATGGGGCCGGATGTCCACGAGCAGGGCGCCGAGGTGCTGCGCCGCGAGCGCCTGTTCCGGACCGAGCCGGTCGAGGCGGGTGCGAGCCTCCCAGAGCAGCTCGTCCACGGTCCGCGGCTGTGGCAGGGCGCGCAGGACGGTGACGGTCATCGGGCCACCTCGGGCTGGTCGGTGAGGACGGTGGACAGCCGGCGGAGCCCCCTGGGCGCGGGTTCCCAGAACGTCATCGCCGTGAGCCGGGGTGTGTAGGCGTGGATGCTGACGGCCGGGACGGAACCGTGGTTGGCGACGTCGTGGACCGCGCCGGCAGGGACGCCGCGGACGGTTCCCGGCCCCACGTCGGAGCGGACGAGCGCCCCGCCAGGACGGACCCGCACCTCCTCGAGGTGACCTTCCACGACGATGAAGGCCGCGGTCGCCTCCCCGTGGTCGTGGAGGTCGGTGCTCTGTTCGGGGAGCCAGGTGAGCAGCCACAGGTCGGCATCGGGGAGGCTGGCGAGCCGGTGCCAGTAGCGGGCGCCGGCATCGAAGCGGACGTGGCGCTGCCACCGGCTGGTGTCGGCGGCGACAGTACGGACGAGGTCGTCCAGGGACGACAGGACAAGCGTGCTCATGGGGGATCCTTCAGGGACGAGACGGAGTGAGGCCGACCGGGAGAGGGGTCAGCAACAGGTCTCGTCGAAGGCGTCCGCACGGCGGCCGGCCCAGAAGGGCTCCAGCACCTCGCGCGCGGTCATGCCGCCAGTAAAGCACACTGATCCACTAGGAAAAGTGGGAGTGACGAAGAACACCGTGAGGGATGACGGGGCGGCGTCCGTTGCATCCTGCTGGCACCCTGTAGCCGTGCCACCGCTGCCGCCCCGTGGACTGCCGGTGCGCCGACAGGTCGTCGGCGCGGCGGTCGCCGGCACCGGCGTGCCCGGTGCCGTCGCGCTGCTCGTGCAGTTCCGCGACGACCTCAGCTACGCCACGCCCGTCCTGCTCGTCCTCATGCTCGTGGTCGGCATCGCCCTGGTCGGCGGCCTGCGCCCGGCCCTCCCGGCGGCGCTGGTCGGCGGGCTCGCGCTGAACTACTGGTTCACCCCGCCGCTGCACCAGTTCTCGATCGACCGCGCCGACCACGTGATCGTGCTGGCCGTCTACCTCGCGGTCGCCGGTGCGGTGTCCGTCGTCGTCGACCTGGCCGCCCGCCGGACCGCGGAGGCCGCCCGCGCCAAGGCCGAGGCGGAGGCGCTGTCGTCGATCGCCGGGTCGACCCTCGGGGAGCAGGAGACCCTGCCCGCACTGCTGGACCGGGTGCGCACCGTCTTCGGTGCCAACGAGGTCGCCCTGGTCGACGAGCTGGGGGTGCCGCTCGCCCTGGTGGGCGCGCCCGGGGACGGCGACGTCGAGCAGTCGGTGCCGGCCGGCGAGGTCCGGCTCGTCGTGCGCGGCCCCGAGCTCTTCGCCGAGGACCGCCGGGTCCTGCGCGCCTTCGCCGAGGCCGCCTCGACCGCCCTCGCCGGACGCCGCCTCGTCGAGCAGGCATCGGCGGCCGAGGCGGTCGACCGGCTGCGCACCGCGCTGCTCGCGGCCGTCGGCCACGACCTCCGCACCCCGCTGGCCGGCGTCAAGGCGGCCGTCTCCTCCCTCCGCCAGGACGACGTCGCCTGGACACCGGAGGAGACCTCCGAGCTGCTCGCCACCATCGAGGACTCCGCGGACCGGCTCCAGGGCCTGGTGAGCAACCTGCTCGACGCGTCGCGGCTGCAGGCCGGTGCCCTGTCGGTGGCCGCGGCGCCCGTCGGTCTCGACGAGGTCGTCGCGCGGGCCGTCGCCGGCGCAGCGGGCCGGGACCGGGTCGACGTCGACGTCTCCGAGTCCCTCCCTCCGGTGGTCGCGGACGCGGGACTGCTCGAACGCGTGGTGGCCAACCTGGTCGACAACGCGCTCCGGCACGGCGGCGGCCGGGTCGCCGTGCGCGCGTCCCCCGCCGCGCTCGAGGTCGTCGACCACGGGCCAGGACTCGCCGCCCTTCCCGACCCGTTCACGTCCGACCGCGGTGTCGGTCTCGGGTTGTTCGTCGTCCGTGGCTTCGTCGAGGCGATGGGCGGCACGGTGACCCCGAGCGGGACCCCCGGAGGAGGCCTCACCATGACGGTCGTGCTGCCGTCGTGACCGCCACCCGGGTCCTCGTCGTCGACGACGACCGCCCGCTCGCGCGGGCCCTCGCGATCAACCTCAAGGCCCGCTCGTACGACGTCGAGGTCGCGCTGACGGGCCGGGACGCGCTGGCGATGGCGTCCCGAAGGCCGCCGGACGTCGTCGTGCTCGACCTGGGGCTGCCCGACATGGACGGGCTGGAGGTCCTGCAGGGGCTGCGCGGCTGGACCTCCGTCCCCGTCCTCGTCCTGTCGGCGCGCGAGGAGCAGGCCGAGAAGGTCGCGGCCCTCGACGCCGGCGCCGACGACTACGTCACGAAGCCGTTCGGGATGGACGAGCTGCTGGCACGCCTGCGCGCGGCGGTCCGCCGTACCGGCCCTGGGACGGAGGAGCTGCCGGTCGTGACGACCGCGCACTTCACGGTCGACCTGGCCGCCCGGCGCGTCACGACCGGGGACGGCGAGGTGCGGCTGACGCCGACCGAGTGGCACCTGCTCGAGGTGCTCGTCCGCTCACCCGGCCGGATGGTCGCGCAGAAGGCCCTGCTGAGGGAGGTGTGGGGACCGGCGTACGAGAGCGAGTCGCACTACCTGCGGGTCTACGTCGCGCAGCTGCGGCGCAAGCTCGAGCCCGACCCGTCGCACCCGGTGCACCTGCTGACCGAGGCGGGGATGGGCTACCGCTTCGAGCGGTAGGACGCGCAGGGCATCCTGGAGGGGTGACCACTCCTGACGGCCCGCCGACGGAGCCGCCGTACCCGGCTCCCTACGGCGAGCCGGTCCCGGCCGGGCCGACGCTGGTCGACAGGCTCAGGCGGTTCTTCGCCCCGGTGGCCGCCGCCGGTCTCGCGGTGGTGAAGTACGGCGCCTTCGTGCTCAAGTTCAAGGCCTTCACCCTCGTGTTCTCGATGGTGGCGTCGGTGTGGGCCTACGCCCTGCTCTACGGCTGGACGTTCGCGGTCGGCATCGTGATGATGATCTTCGTCCACGAGATGGGGCACGTGGTCGTGCTGCGGGCACGCGGGATCGAGGCCGGGCTGCCGGTGTTCCTGCCCTTCCTGGGTGCGTTCGTGTCGATGAAGTCGCAGCCGAAGAGCGTCTACGACGAGTCGCTGTCGGGCATCGCGGGACCGGTCTTCGGGGTGGCCGCCGCGTTCGGGGCGCTCGGCCTCGCCGGTCTCTACGACAGCAACCTGCTGCGGGCGGTCGCCTACGTCGGGTTCCTCATCAACCTGTTCAACCTGCTGCCCGTCCTCCCGCTCGACGGGGGGCGCACGGTGGCCGCGCTGAGCCCCAAGCTCTGGCTCGCGGGGCTGCTCATGCTGCTCGGGTACGAGGTGTGGCGGCCGAGCCCGGTGATCCCGTTCATCCTGCTGCTCGGCGGGTTCGAGCTCTACCGCCGCTGGAAGGGCCGCAACACCGAGGCCAGCAGGGCCTACTTCGCCCTCACCCCCCGGCAGCGGGTCAACATCGGCTCCGCCTACGCCGGGCTGATCGTGGTGATCCTCTGGGCGATGCACAGCTACCCCCTCCCGCCGAGGTGAGGGGAACGCCGGTGGCAGGAAGGGTGTTGCAGCAGGCATGTGGACCTTTGGGAACAAGCTCGACCTGCCCGCTCCCGACGAGGCCTTGAAGGGCCGCGACGAGGCGATGCGCGTGCCCGCCACCCACGAGGTGCTCGGTACGCCGCTCTCCGGACCGTGGCCGGAGGGCCTCGAGGTCGCGTCCTTCGGGCTCGGCTGCTTCTGGGGTGCCGAGCGGGTCTTCTGGACCGCGCCGGGCGTCTACAGCACCGCCGTCGGCTACCAGGGCGGGCACACGCCCAACCCGACGTACGAGGAGACCTGCTCCGGGCGCACGGGGCACACCGAGGTGGTGCAGGTCGTCTACGACCCGGCGGTGACCTCCTACGAGGCGCTGCTCACGCTGTTCTGGGAGAACCACGACCCGACCCAGGGGATGCGCCAGGGCAACGACGTCGGCACGCAGTACCGCTCGGCGGTGTACGCCACGACGGACGCGCAGCTGGCGGCGGCCCGCGCCTCGCGGGAGAGCTACCAGAAGGCCCTGACCCTGGCGGGCAAGGGCACGATCAGCACCGAGATCCTGCCTGCCGGGCCGTTCTACCACGCCGAGGGCTACCACCAGCAGTACCTGCACAAGAACCCGGGCGGCTACTGCGGTCTCGGTGGCACAGGGGTGTCGTGCCCCGTCGGTGTCGTCAGCGTTCCTGCGCCGGGCGTGGCCGGGTAGCAGCGCCGACGGTCCGCGCGTCATGTCGGCCGCGGGCTCAGTCCGGTCCGGTGCCGGGGAGCAATCCTGTGTCGACGAGCTCCTGGGCGACGTCGCGGAGCCTGACGTTGAGGTGCTGCGAGGAGCGGCGGAGCAGCGCGAACGCCTGCTCGGCGGTGATCCGCTCGCGTTCCATCAAGATTCCCTGGGCCTGCCCGATGGTCTCGCGCGAGTCCATGGCCTTCTGCAGGTGGTCGGTCCTGTTCCGGTCGGCCGCCTGCCCGTGGGCCACCCCGAGCGCGATGCCGGCGTGGGCGGCGAACAGCAGCCCCTGCGCCCTCTCGGTGGCGTTGAACGCCCCGGGCAGCCGGGCGTAGAGCTGCAGCGCGCCGAGGGTCCGGCCGTCGGCTGCCAGCCGGTAGGCCAGCGCGCTGCGCATCCCGGCCTCGGCGGCCAGGGGGCTGAAGCGGGGCCATCGCGCATCGTCGTGCAGGTCGGCGACGTAGACGCTGTCCAGACCGCTGAACGCGTCGACGCATGGGCCCTCGCTGAGCGAGTCCTGGAGCAGGTCCAGGTCGGCGACCAGGCCGGAGGCGACAGGCAGCACCGCTCTGCCGGCCGTGCGCTCGCACAGTCCGGCCTCGTCGCAGCCGTCGATCGCGGCCACCGACAAGGTCACGATGCGGGACAGGATCTGGGCGACCGTGCCGGGCGACAGCAGCACCCGCGCGATGTCGGTGAGGTGCTGCGCCAGCTGCGCGGACGGGTCGTCGTGCGGATCCGTCGCCTTGGACCCCTCCACGGAACTCCTCCAAGGCGTAGGGTGGGGACGTCTTCGACACGTGAGGATACGGCCCCGCTGACGAGTTAGGCCAAGCGGCATGTCCGTTCCTCCGCACCAGGTCGAACAGCTGACGGGCTCTGTCCGCGCGAGCGACGGCGTGGTCGTGGTCGCGCTTGCCGGCGAGATCGACCTCGCCACCGTCCCCTTCTTCCGAACCCTGATGGACCAGGCGTTCGCCGTGGGGGTGTCGCGCGTGGTCGTCGACCTGGCCGAGGTCGACTTCTGCGACGCCCAGGGGCTCACGGTCCTCGTCACGGCCCAGGACCGGCTTCGGGCCGCCGGAGGACGGCTCTCGGTGCACAGCGTCTCGCCCCGGCTGTACCGGGTCTTCCAGGCGTCCGGGCTGGCGGAGGTCCTGCACGTCGAGCGTCCGCCGGCCAGCTCGGCGCTCATCGGCGGGCTCCTGCGCACGGCCGGCGTCCCGCTGGCCCGCGAGGTGCTGGACGCGGCCCTGAAGCTGGTGGTCACGATGGCGCAGGCGGTCGTCGTCGGCGCGGACGGCGTGAGCATCACCCTGCCGCGGCACGGCCGGTTCGGCACGGTCGCCGCAAGCAACGACGTCGTCCTGGAGATGGACCACGACCAGTACGACACCAGCGAGGGCCCGTGTCTGGACGCCGCCACCCAGGGCAGGCGCTTCCACATCAGGTCGCTGTCGGCCGAGGACCGGTGGCCGGCGTTCGTGCCCCGGGCGCGCGCACGGGGCATCGAGAGCATCCTGTCCACGCCGCTGATGACCGCCGACCACCCGATCGGCGCCCTGAACATCTACTCGCGGACCGTCGGGGCTTTCGCCGAGCACGAGCGGGAGTGGACCGACCAGTTCGCCGCGGAGGCGTCTGTCGTCGTGTCCAGCGCCCGTGGCGCCGGCTCGAGCCGGCTTCTGGAGGACCAGATCGGTCAGGCCCTGCTGTCGCGCGAGGTCATCGCCATGGCCCAGGGCCTGGTCGTGCACCGGGACAAGGTGTCGCCCGAGGTGGCCTATGCGGCGCTCCGGGACATCAGCCGGCGTACGGGGCAGCCCTTGGCTGACGTCTGTGAAGCTCTCGTGCGACCGGACGTCGAGCCGGGCAGAGAACGTCCCGACGGGAGCGTCCATGGGCAACGCACCACGTGAAGCCCTCGACCAGGCGCGGAAGGATGCCGGGCTCTCCCCGGAGCAGCTCTGGCTGCGTTACTTCGCGCTCGGCGGGATGAGCCAGGCCCTGGAGCTGGACGCGATCATGCACGGCGCCCTCACCACCACCACGCACGACCGGGACGTCGTCGTGCACGCACTGAACGAGCGCTTCAGTGAGCTCGGGCGCAACCATCCCGTCGCCTACTCCGAGGACCCGGACACCGAGCCCGACTCCCGCCCCGTCGGGTGACCTCACCCGCCTCCGCAGTCGGCGAGCAGGCCGGTGGTGAGCAGGATCCGCCCGAGCGCGACCCACGCGTCGCCGTAGTAGGTCGGGTACTGCGCCGCGGTGGTGGCACCGGCGTCGAGGAGCGACCGGCTCGTGAGCGGATGACCGACCGCCTGGGCGGCGGCGGCGGCCGCTACGGCGGCGAGCGGCGCGCGACTGCTGGTGCGCACCGTCCCGTCGAGGTTGAGCGCCAGCGGCGCCTGGCTCGCGGTGGAGGACAGCAGCGTCCACCAACGGCCGACGAGGTCCCTTCCGGCCGGGGTGCAGCTGTTCCAGACGGCTGCGCGCATCGCGTCGGGACCGTACTGCGCGGGGGTGCCGCCGTCCGGGCTCCCGGACGCGCGCGGCGGGCCTTGTCCGAGCAGAGCCCAGTCGGGTGGCAGCAACTTTCCGCCCCGCGTCAGCTGCCCGAGGTGGGAGGTGTCGGAGGTGGTCATGTCCTGCCAGCGCCGGTCGCTGGTCAACGCGGCCAGGGCGGCGTTGGCCGGCGGGGTCCAGTAGCCGGGCTCGACGGTGAGCGGGCGCCCGGCGACGACGGCCCACGGGCCGGCGGCGAGTGTGACCCGTCCCTGGTCGTCGTACCCCGCTTCGACGCTCACGATGGTCGTCGCGAGCCGGCGCGCCTCGGCGATGTAGTCGGGCCGGTGGAACCGCCGACCGCCGAGCGTCAGGGCCCACGCGATCTGGGTGTCGGCGTCCGCCGCCGGCGTCCGGTCGAGCACCTGCCCGCCGGACCAGTGGTAGGCGAACAGCCCGTTGGGCTGCTGCAGGTGCTCGCGCGTCCAGGTCCAGACGCCCGCGAAGGTGCCAGGGTCGTCTGTCGCCACCGCGAGCAGCAAGGCGTAGCCCTGGCCTTCGCTCACGGTGTCGTTGCCCTGGTCGCGCCGTACGACCCGGCCGTCGGGGTCGACCCATCGGCGAAGGAACTGATGGGCCGCGCTGACCGCCTTCTCCCGGTCCGACAGGCCGGCGGGAGGGCTGGGCGAAGTGGTGGTCGCGGCACTGTTGAGCGAGCAGCCGGCGAGCAGCAGGCTCACCCATGCCAGCCGGAGCCGGCGCCCGGGCTGCCCCATGGTGGTGGTCAGTGCTGCGCTGCGGCTTGCCGGTCTGCGAGGTCGATCACGACGGTCTTGTCCTCATCGGCCCCCGCGCTGTCGGCGTCGTCGGCAGCAGCCGCGCGGGCCGCGCTCGCGAGGTCGGAAGCGGGGCCACCGGCCGCGGCCGTGCTCGCGAGGCCCAGGGTTGTGAGCACGTCCTTGACGCGGTTCAGCTCGTTGACGACACCGTCGCGCCGACGCGACAGGTCGGCGAGGTCGCGCTCGGCGGAGTGCTGGATCTGCTCGCGCTCACGGCGGGTCTCCTCGAGCATCGTGTCGGCCTCGTCGCGGGCCGCGGCGCGGATGCTGTCGGCCTCCTCCGCGGCCAGCCGCAGGATCGTCGCGATGCGCTCCCCGAGCCCGTCGTACGCGGCAGCCGGGCTCTTGGCGAGCTCGGCCGCGCGGGACAGCTCCCGCTCGAGGTCGTCCATCCGCCGCTGGGCCTGGCTGACCCGCCGGTCCGCGTTCGTGGCGCGCAGCTCGGCGTCGTACAGGAACTCCTGGAGGCGGGTGACGTAGTCCTCGACCTGTCCGCGGTCGTAGCCGCGCATCACGGTCGCGAACTCCGGCAGGACGCTGGAGACCACGGGCAGCGGCAGCTCGCCGCTGTCGGCGAGGCGCTCCGCGGGCGAGGTCGCGGCCGCTCCTGTCTCGGTGGCCTGGGTGGGCAGCTGCGTGGGCTGCACGGGTCGCGGGCTGGTCATCGGGCTCCTTCGGTGAGGTCGGGCGTCAGGGAGTGGTCGTTGCCGTGCTGGGGGTGGCCGGGGTGGCCGGGGTGGCCGGGGTGATGGTGCGGATCTCGATCCGCTGCGGGCCCTGGCCGAACGTCGCGACCACGGTCGAGTGCGCGAGGGCGTCCCGCACCAGGGTCAGCGAGTGGGGGGTGTTGTCGTGCAGCGCGGCCCTGATGACGGGCGTCGAGAGCATGATGTGCAGGTCGCCGTACCCGTGGATGCGCTGCCGCACCGAGGGGTCGAGGTTGTTCACGAAGTCGAGCTTGTAGAACCACACGACCTGCGACGGCGCGTAGCCGTGGCTGACCAGGTCGGACCAGACTGTGTCGTCGACGAGCAGCCGGCCGGTCTGGTGGTGCGTGTCGAGCCAGCGCACCGCCGCGGCCGTGGGAGCCGACTGGTCGACCTGCGCGAGTGCCCGGTTGCCGTGCACCCACGACGGCACGACCAGCAGGAGTACGGCGGTGGCGAGGGTGCCGACGGCGGCGTACCTCAGCTGGGGGTGCTGCCAGGACGCCCGGGCGCGCACGTTGCCGAGGGAGACCCAGAGCGACTCGACGGCGGCCGCCACGGCGAGGGCCGCGAACGGAAGCACGGTGATGGCGAACGGCTGCGGCAGGTAGCCCGGCCGGACGGCGGCCACCAGCAGCAGCGCCAGGGCGACGCCGATGGCACGGGACCGCTCGAACAGCAGGGCCGGTACGGCGGCGAGGAGCCCGCCGAGGAGCAGCAGCCCGTCCATCGACAGCCAGCCGTCGAGGACCCGTCGCGACCCGCTGCCCGCCGACAGCAGGGTGCCGGTCGACGGCCGGGACAGGAACTGGAAGCGGAGGGCCTCCACCAGCGAGACGTGCCCGGGGCCGGGCAGCAGCTCGCCCTTGAGGGTGGCCAGCAGGGGGTAGGCGGCAGCCAGCAGCAGGAACCCGGTGGCGAAGCCGGTGAGGCAGAAGGTGCGGGTCTGACGGACGCTGCGCTGCCAGAGCAGGAGCACCAGCGCCGGGAGCACGATGAGGCTGGTCTCCTTGGTCAGCACGGCAGCGGCGAAGCACAGGCCCGAGGCCGTGTGCGCCCAGAGGTCGCGCCGGGGGCTGGCGGCGAGCACGAACGCGGCGAGCAGCCACGGAAGCGCGAGGTTGTCGAGGTAGACCATGCGGGACATGCCGACGGCGAGCGGCGACAGGGCCCAGAGCGCGACAGCGGTGGCCGCGGCGAGGCGTCGCAGGCCGAGACGCCGGGCGAGGACGAAGAGCAGGCCGGCATCGAGGACGCTGAACCAGACCATCAGGCGCCGGCCGGAGACGATGGCCAGCCCGTTGCCCCCGAAGGCGTCCGTCAGCCAGGTCCAGACCGACAGCTGCAGCCACCCGAACGGGGGGTGGTCGTACCAGTAGGTGTACGGCGCGAGGCCGTGCTGGTGCTGGACCGCCCAGGCCTGCGCCATGTAGGTGCCCTCGTCGTCGCCGAAGGCCGGACCGTGCGCGAGTCCCCAGAACCGGACGATGGCGGTGACGGCCAGGAGCAGGACCAGGACCGGCAGGCTGCGCCGGTGCCGCCACCCCCAGGCCAGGGTCCGCGAGCGAACCGTCCTCCACAGCCCCACCGGGTCGGCCGGCGCACCGTGGTGGAGGCCGAGGCGCGCGCGGTCGTCGTCCGACAGGAGCGGAGCGCTGTCGGTCATCCGCTGCTGCCCAGCGTCCCGAGCCGAGTCGGGTCGGTACGGCGAGCCGACCGGGTGAACGCGTTGAGCGGTGCCCGGGCGTCGAGCGGGGTGGACGCGGGCCGCTCGGGCTTCTGCCCGCTCTCGAGGTGGGCGCCGGTGTGGGACGTCTTCTCCCAGCCGCGCTGGCCCCGCAGCTCCCGGACGACGGCCCGGAGGGCCGCGACCCCGAGAAGCACCTGGTAGAACGGCGTCCCGACGAGCAGGATCACGTAGTCGGTCCAGCGGGCCCGGATGTAGTAGACGCGGCAGAACTCGCGCAGCCCCACGACCTCGAAGGCCGCCATCGCCATGGTCGGGATGGCGGGCAGGAACGTGAACAGTGCGAGCGCCACCGGTACGCGGACGAACAGCGCGCACACGATCGACAGCGGGATGGCGATGCCGGCGAAGGCCTGCAGGAACGGCTGGGACAGCGTGAAGCGGGCCAGCAGCCGCTGACGCCGGGTCGGCAGGTCCCGCCACAGCCCCTTGTTGAAGACCTGCAGGAAGCCCTGGTTCCACCGGGTGCGCTGCTTGACGAGGTCCTTCACCTGGTGCGGTGTCTCCTCGCGGGTGACCAGGTGGGGGTCGTAGGCGACCGCGACCTTGGCGCCGAGGGCGGACAGCCGCACGCCGAGCTCGCAGTCCTCGGCGAGGCACTCCGCGTCCCAGCCGCCCACCGCGCGCAGCAGGTCGGTGCGGACGAACACCGTGTTGCCGCCGAGCGGGATGAACCCGTGCCGGGCGTGCAGGTGGAGGCGGCTGCGGAACCAGAAGAAGTACTCCAGGCAGTTGCGCATGGAGTACCAGGAGGACCGGAAGTCGATGAGTTGCACCGCGCCCTGGACGACGTGCGCCTCCTGGCGGCGGAACGCGGTGTCCACGACCCGCAGGAGCCGGGGGTCGACGTCGTCCTCGGCGTCGAAGACCCCGACGACGTCGCCGCGGCAGTGCTGGAGCGCGAGGTTGAGGGCCTTGGGCTTGTTCTTCGGAACGCTCTCGTCGACGAAGACCCGGACCCGCTTGGGCGCGGCGGCCTCGACCTCGCGGGCCACCTGCTCGGTCTCGGGGTCGTCATGGCCGACGACGACGAGGATCTCGAAGTTCGGGTGGGACATGGCGCCGAGCTTGGTCAGGGTCGCGGCGAGCACCGCCTGCTCGTGGCGCGCAGGCACGATCAGGGAGAACGACAGGGCGGGATCGTCCGGCGCCCGGTCGAACTCGGTGTCCTTGAGGTCGGCCGGCGTGCGCCAGGCGTGGAGCATCCACCACAGCGTCACCCCGGCCAGGACCGTCAGCAACAGCGACAGCAGGACGAGCCCGACTGCCAAGACGACGTCGAACAACTTCTACCCCCGGGGGTTGAGGATTGTGGCCACCCCCTGAACGGCGTGGACAGGGTCGTGGCACCGGCGACTCGTCGGGTCCTCGACGTTGGAGACCCGGCTCGTTAGCTCGCTGCGCTACATCGCGGCGCTACCCACTGCCAAGATCCGTATGCATGTCCGTGACGCTCGTCACCGGCCCCGAGCGGGGCTGTCAGCGCGGTGTCAGCCGGCTGCAACGCGAGGTTCACGCGCGCGTTGCCTCCGCGAAGATCAGGCCGCCTCGGCGACCCGGCGGTCGGCCTACCTCGGTAGGTGCAGGGTGGGGAACTGCGACCGGGTGATGACCCGCGCGACGCTGGGTGCGGTCCACCGGGTCCCGCGTGGCGTCCGCAGCCCCTCGATGTTCATCGCGGCCGCGATGGTGTGCAGGCTCGCGCCGGCCGCGTGCAGAGCCAGGATCCGGCGCGTCTCCGTGGAGGGCTCGGAGGCGACCGGCGACGAGGACCGACGCCCGCGGGTCGGCAGGTGCTCGGGGAGCCACTTGAGGAAGGCATCGAGGGTGACGGGGCGGCTGAACAGGTAGCCCTGCGCGTAGTCGCAGCCCATCTGGCGGAGCAGGGCAAGCTGGTCGACGGTCTCGACGCCCTCGGCGATGCAGCGGACGCCGACGTTGTGGGCGAGAGAGATCGTGGAGGCGACGATCGCGGTGTCGTCGGCGTCGGCGCCGAGCCCGCGCACGAAGGACTGGTCGATCTTGATGCGGTCGACCGGGAAGTGCTTGAGGTAGAGCAGCGAGGAGTGGCCGGTCCCGAAGTCGTCCAGGGCGAGGCTGATGCCCAGAGCCTTGATGGCGCCGAGCGCGGCGGTGGCAGCGCTCAGGTCCTGCATGAGGGCGGTCTCGGTGACCTCGATCTCGATACTCGACGCCGGACAGCCGCTGGCCTCGAGCGCCTGCCGCAGGATCTCGACGGCACCGGGGTCGCTGAGCTGCCGGGCCGACAGGTTGATGCTCACCCGGTGCGGTCCGGTGGCGAGCTGGGCCAGCTCGGCCGCGACCCGGCAGGCCTCGTGGGTCACCCAGGCGCCGAGAGGCATGATCTGCCCGCTGCGCTCGGCCAGGTCGATGAACTCCGCCGGTCCCTGCAGGCCGATGCCGGGGCGCTCCCAGCGGACGAGGGCCTCGACGCCGACGACATGGTTGTCGGTCAGCTCGACGATGGGCTGGTAGTGCAGCCGCAGCTCGCCCCGCTCGATGCCACGTCGGAGGTCGAAGGCCGGATCGGGTGCCGCCCAGCCGGCCAAGCTGCCGACCGAGCTGGCGGCCGAGCTGCCGGCGACGGGTTCGGGACGGTCGCGCAGCATGATCACGACCCCCGCGAAGCCACCCAGCTCGTCGCCCGCTGTGCCGGCGTGGAGCGTGACGGGCCGCAGGGTCCCGTCACGGTGCAGCGTCGTCGTTCCGTACGGCGGCACCGGCTCACCCGCCACGAGGCGCGCCCAGGCGTCGTCGAAGTCGGGCAGTGCCTGCGCGGGGACGTGCTGGCGGAACGCGGTGCCGACAGCCTCCCGGCGCGACCAGCCGAGCAGCGCCTCGGCGGCGGGGCTCCACTCCGACACCCGCCCGTCGACGTCCGCCGTGACGATGGGGTCGGGCGAGTGGAGGAGCAGGGTGGAAAGCTGCCGGAGCCGGCGCGCGACCTCCGGGTCCAGGCCGCTGGGCTCCGACTCCGGGCCGCGCGTCACGGACTCACCTGCTGTACCCCTGCTGGTCATACCGACCATTGTGCGCTGGCGCGCCTGCCGGCCTCGTCAACGGGGGTTCCGACGCCGAGGCGGCGTACCGGGCCGGCAGTCCACGGTCGGGCTGCGGCTCCCTCGTGAGCCATTTGGCGCAGCGGGTCCACGGACGACTGTCGGGGCAGATTGCGCTCTTTGCCCCTGTATGGAGGCCCTTCCAGGGTTGATCATGGTCCTACACCGAGCCGAGCAGCAGGAGAGAATCGTGAGCCAAGCCGTCGAGATCGACACCGTGTCCGGCGTTGTCCGGTCCACGAGCAGCACTCTCGCCCAAGCCGTCGCCGACCTCATTGCCGTGGAGTACCGGGCCACCGAGCGCGACCTGTTCGCCGCCCTCGCGATGAGCCTCGAGGACGACGACCTGGGTACGCCCGCCAGCGAGGCGCCGGGCGCCTCCCGCTCCGCCGCCTAAGCCGCCGCCCGGCCCCTCCGCGGGGCCTGCCGGCCGACCGAAGCACGCCACGCACCGCCGCGCCGCCGTCTCCCCAGGAGCGGCGGCGCGTTCTGTTCGCCGTCCGCAGGTCTGGCGGCGCGGAAACGGGGCAGGGCCAGGGACGACGCCGCCGGCGTCCGTGCGCTGTGGCGCGCGTGCTCCCGCGCCTGGAGGTCCGATGCCGGTGCCCGACCCTCCGAACGGCCCGGCAACCGCCGTACCGTCCCTGTCGCTGGGCTTCCGGAGCGTCGTCGGAGTGCTCGCGGCCGTGGCGCTCGCCGCGGGCACGGCGGGAGCCCGCCCGGCCGAGGCGGCGTCCCGGCGCCTGAGCGTGGTGGCGTTCGGCGACTCCGTGCCGTCGGGCACGGCCTGCGGCTGCACGTCCTTCGTCGACCTCTACGCAGCGATGGTGGCGCATCGCACCGGGAGCAGGGTGGGGGTGCAGAACTTCGCCCACCAGGGAAACGGCAACACCAGCGGTGACATCCGACGCCAGGTGCAGGCACCCGCCGCGCAGGCAGCGATCCGGGGGGCCACCACCGTGATCATCATGGTGGGTGCCAACGACTTCATCGGGCCGTTCGACCGCGATCGCCGGGGCAGCTGCTCGGGGGCCGGCTGCTACGCCTCCACGGCCGGTGCGGTGCGCGACAACGTCACCGCGACCCTCCAGCGGATCCGGAGCGCGCGCCGGACGCCGGTCTCCGTCGTCGTGCTCGACTACTGGAACGTCGTCAAGGACGGGCGCGTGGGCCGGGCGGAGTACGGGGCGGGTGGGATGGCCAAGGCCCTGAACGCGACGGCGTACGCGAACCGGGCGCTGCACGCCGCCGCCCAGGCACAGCACGCCGCCTACGTGTCGACGCGGACAGCCTTCCGTGGCCGCGACGACCGCCAGGACCCGACGCCGTTGCTCGCCGCGGACGGCGACCACCCCGACGCGCGCGGCCATCGCAGGATCGCCGAGACCGTCTTCGGCGCCCGGCCGAACGGCTGACGTCCTGCCCCGGAGACGTTCCGCCGGGTTCCTGGGAGGGGTTCAGGCGGCGGAGGCGGCCAGCAGTGCCGTGGCATCCCAAGGGTCGCTGTCGGCGAACGACAGGGAGACGGCTGCCAGGAGGTCGCGCTCGGTCGGACGGCACCCGGCGGCGAGGAGATCGGCAGCGGCCCGGGCGAGCACCTCGCTCGTCGACCGGATCATGCCCTGCGGCGTCTCGAGCTCGATGGGGGACTTCACAGCTTCGCTCCTTCTCAGGCGTCCGGGCCGGGCGGCCGTTGCCCAGAGAACGCATGGGCCCGGGAAGGGAAACGGTCGGGTCCGCAATGTCGGTGAATGTCTGCTCAGCAACCGGACCAAGATCGCCGAAACCGGACGGGCATCGGGAAGGACGCTGATGTGTCGCTCCCGTCACCGTCTTCCTGAGGACATGGCTGGTGTCGCAGGAGGACATGACCTAGTCACAACTGTCCCTTCTGGGGTGAATGCGCCGAGTCCGGCTTCACCGCCCGGCCTCCGGCGACGAAGCACGGGTTGCCTCACGAAAAGGGCAAACCCGGTGTGAGCCGGGGACGCAAAGCCACGGGGCCCAGAAGGGTCAGCCGGGCTACCGACCAAAGGACATCTCATGCGCGCAACCACCAAGATCGTCGGCCTCGTCGCCGCTGCCGGCATCGTCGCTGTCGGCGGCCCGGCCTTCACCGCCAGCAACAGCCTCCCCGCGGGCGGAGTCTCCGGCTACGGGCAGGTCCAGTCGACCGGCGCCAGCATCACGGCCGTCACCGACACCCTCCTGACCACGGACGCCTCGAAGCTCGCCAGCGTCGCGTTCACCAGCTCCACCGACGTCACGGGCAAGACCGTCCTCATGACGCTGAAGAACGGCACGACCGTGGTCGGCAGCCCCTACAGCTGCAGCCTCGGCACGTACGCAGCGAGCGCGATGACCATCACCTGCGCGACCTCGGACAACCCGTTGCTCAGCGGCTTCGACGTGACCGGCCTCACCGTCATCTGATAGTCCACGCGTCACCCCGGGTGTGGTCGGGCCTCCGCGGCCCGGCCACACCCGGCGAGGAGTCCGCATGACCAGGTCCGGCTCCGGCCGTCTTCGCGCCGTCGTCGCCGTGCTTTCCGGCGTCCTGCTCGTGGCCGGGCTGTCGGTGCTGTGGCCCGTCCAGCTGGGCGGCCGGACCACCTACGTCACCACCCACGGCATCAGCATGATGCCGACGTTCCACACCGGCGACCTGGCCGTCGTCCGGCCCTCCGGCAGCTACCGGGTCGGCGACGTCGTCGCGTACCGGAGCCGGATCTTCAAGACGACCGTGCTGCACCGCATCGTCGGCGTCGACTCCGCCGGCCGGTACACGTTCAAGGGCGACAACAACTCCTGGCTCGACACCGAGCAGCCGGGTGCCTCGGACCTCGTCGGCAGGCTCGCGGTCCGGGTGCCGCAGGGCGGCGTCTGGGTCAAGCGGGCAACCGGCCCGGCCGCTCTGGCGGTCCTGGCCGTCACGCTGCTCGCGGGCGGCGGCCGTGCCGTCCACACCCGACGACGAAAGCGAAGGACCATGTCCCGCCACGCAGCCCGACGCTCGCGCTCGTCCCGCTGGACGGCGCCCCGGCAGCGGACCGCCGCCGCCGCCACCGCCTGCCTCGCGGTCGCCGGTGCCGGACTGGGTCTGGTGACCTGGACCGTGCCGGTCGACACCCAGGCCACGAAGGTGCAGCACGCCAACCGGTCGATGACCTTCTCCTACGTCGCCACGGTGCCCAGGACGCCCGCGTACGACGGGACCACCGTCACCCCTCCGGACCCGGTGTTCCGCCGGCTGGCGAGCACCGTCGACGTGCGCTTCAGCTACCAAGGCGGCCCCGGCAGCATCGCGGTCAACGCTGTGCTGACTACGGCCAGCGGGTGGCATGCGACGTTCCCGCTCGCCGCCCCGAAGGCCTTCACCGACAGCCGGTACGACGGTACGGCGCGCCTGGACCTGGCGGCCCTCGAGCGCCGGGCGCAGGCCGCCGCAGCTGTCACCGGCCTGCCGGCGGACCAGCTCGTCGTGGCCGTGACGCCGCAGGTGACGGGCGCTGACGGAACCAGCTTCGCCCCCACCCTGCGGCTGGCGCTCGACCGCTTCGCGCTCAAGCTCGCCGACGACGTCAAGGCCCTCACGGCCACCGACTCCACGGAGGTACGGCGGACGGCGCTGGTCCCACGCACGCTGTCCGTCCTCGGCCGGACGTTCAGGGTGGCCGACGGCCGCGTGCTCTCGGAGGTCCTCCTGCTCGCCGCGCTGCTGGCCGGCATGACGGCCCTGGTCCTCCGCCGCTTCGCACCGGCGAGCGAGAGCGCCGCCATCCACAGTCGGTACGCGCAGCTCCTCGTGCCCGTCCACCCGATGCCGGCTCCCGCGGGTCGTCCGGTCGTCGACGTGACCGCCTTCGCGACCCTGGTCAGGCTGGCCGAGCGGTACGGCCTCCTCGTGCTGCACTGGACGAGGAGTGACGTCGAGACGTTCCTCGTGCAGGACGACGGAACGACCTACCGGTACCGCACCGGCGCGGCCGTCGCGGAGCCGTCGAGGGACAGCGCTGACGCCTCGGTGACCATCTAGCGATCGGGCCCCTTCGGTCCCGCCGGGCCTGCCGTCGCACCGTCCGGGCGGCCGACCCGGCCTTACGCTCGGGCGGTGCACCCCCCTCCGCGGTCACGCGCCGTCCCGACGTGGTGGCGCCGTCGCGCGGGGGTGCGGGTCCGCACCGCGCTCATCGCGGCGGTCGCGGTAGGGACCACCCTGGCCGCGGGCAGCGTGCTCTTCGTCGTACTGCTGCAGCGCAACCTCGCGACCGCCCTCGACGGGGCGCTGCTCCAGCAGGCGCAGACGATCGCGGACACCGTCCACCAGGACGGTGTCGCGGGGCTCGCACTGGGCCGCCGGGTGGGGGACAGCAACGTCATCCAGCTGCTCGACCAGCACGGAACCGTCGTCGCCACCAGCCCCGGGCTCGAGGGTGAAGCCGCGCTGACCGCCGTCAGGCCGCCGCCCACCACCCATGTCGCCGCCACCCGCCGCGACCTGCCCATCGGTGCGGGCGGGCCCTACCGCGTCCTCGTCCTCGGCCTGACCGACAGGACCGGTCAGCGGATGGACGTCGTCGTCGCGCAGTCGGTGCAGGGCGTCACGGCCACCACCAGGACCGTCACCGGGCAGCTGCTCGTCGGTGCACCCGTCCTGCTCCTGCTCGTGGCCGTCCTGACCTACTGGCTGTCGGGACGGGCCCTGCGGCCCGTCGAGGCGATGCGGCGGCAGGTGGCGGACATCGACGCACGCACCCTCGCGGTGCGCCTGCCCCTCCCGGAGGCGGAGGACGAGGTGTGGCGCCTCGGTCGCACGATGAACCGCATGCTCGACCGCCTCGAGTCGGCGGCGAGCGCCCAGCGCCGCTTCGTCTCGGACGCGAGCCACGAGCTCAAGAGCCCTCTCGCGGCGCTCCGGGCCAGCGTCGAGGTCGCGCAGGCCTACCCCGGGACGGCCGACTGGACGAGGACGGGCGACGTCGTGCTGGAGGAGTCCCTCCGGATCGAGCGGCTCGTGGCGGACCTGCTGCTGCTCGCGCGCGCCGACGAACGGGGACTCCAGCTGCGGAGGGAGGACGTCGACCTCGACGACCTCGTCGATGCGGAGGCGGACCGGCTCCGGTCGACGACCTCGCTCAGGGTCACGACCCGCATCGAGCCGGTGCGGGTCGTCGGGGACCGGGACCGGCTGCAAAGGGCCCTGCGCAACCTCGTCGACAACGCCAGCCGTCACGCCGAGACGAGCGTGACCCTGACCGTCTCGACCGACGGCGACCTGGCTCAGGTCGACGTCGTCGACGACGGTCCGGGCGTGCCCGCGGCCGACCGGCTCCGGGTCTTCGACCGCTTCGTGCGGCTGGACGACAGCCGGGCGCGCACGGCTGGAGGAACCGGACTCGGGCTGGCGATCGTCCGCCAGATCGCCCAGGCCCACGAGGGCGACGTGGCCTTCGTCGACGTGCCGGCCGGCAGCTTCGTCCGGATGCGGCTGCCGGTGAGCCGCCGGGGGTCGGGCTAGCGGTTTTCCGTGAAGGCCCGGACATCCGCCCGGTCGCGACCGCGGACCGGTCGCAGCGCGTGCTCGACCAGGAGGGCCGCACCGACGCTTGCCAGGATGAGGGGCACCTGCGTGCTGATCGCGGTCGACAGTCCGTAGGCCTGCCCGACCACGGTCACCACGAGCGCGAGCAGCAGGCCCAGCTGGACGGCAATGACCCGACGTCGCAGGGGGGTGTCGTCGTCCAGCGAGACGTGCATCGGAGCTCCCGTGGTCCGGGCCGGGCGGATCGGAGACCGCCGGTTCATGACCACGACTGTGAGGCCGGTACCGAAGAGGCGGCTGAGAGCGGCTGAGCGCGTTCTCAGCAGGCGCAGGACTCTCCCAGCGGCCCCGGCTTCTCCCGGCGGGACGGGGCGGCCATGATGGCAGCGGAGGTGGGTGTGAGGGTTCTGCTGGTGGAGGACGAGGTCCGCCTTGCTGAGGCGGTGCAGCGCGGCCTGGCCGCCGAGGGGTTCCAGGTGACGCTGGCCCATGACGGCCAGGAAGGCCTGTTCCTGGCGACGACCGGCTCGTACGACGTCGTCGTGCTGGACATCATGCTTCCCGGGCTCAACGGCTACCGGCTCGTCCAGGAGATGCGACGTGCCAAGGTCTGGACGCCCGTGCTGATGCTGACGGCGAAGGACGGCGAGTACGACGAGGCCGACGCGTTCGACACGGGCGCCGACGACTACCTCACGAAGCCGTTCTCGTACGTCGTCCTGGTCGCCCGGCTCCGGTCCCTGGTACGGCGTGGGGCGCCCGAGCGCCCGGCCGTCCTGCAGGCCGGCGACCTCGTCCTCGACCCGTCCGCGCACCGGGTCACACGAGGAGGGACCGAGCTGGCCCTGACCCCGCGGGAGTTCGCGCTCCTCCACTACCTGCTCCGCAACCACGACCAGGTGCTCAGCAAGATGCAGATCCTGGAGAACGTCTGGGACGCCCACTACGACGGCGATGACAACATCGTCGAGGTGTACATCGGCTACCTGCGGAAGAAGATCGACGCACCGTTCGGCAGGCGCAGCATCGACACGGTCCGCGGCGTGGGCTACCGCCTGCTCGGCACCGGAGGCTGAGTTGCCCCTGACGTCACGTGGCACCGGGCCGGGGTTGCGCCCGGTGATCGGCATCTCGACCTACCGCGAGCAGGCCAGCTGGGGGACCTGGGACGTGCCGGCGGTGCTGCTCCCGGCGAGCTACGTCGATGCCGTCGCGACCGCCGGCGGCGAGCCGGTCCTGCTGCCCACCGGCGCGACCGGCCCGGACGTCCTGCGAACCCTGGACGGCCTCGTCCTGGCGGGCGGTGCCGATGTCGCTCCGGCGCGCTACGGGCAGGCACCCGCGCCGCGGACAACCGTCGTGCGGCCCGACCGCGACGCGTCCGAGACCCGGTTGCTGGAGGCCGCGCTCGAGGGGGGCGTGCCGGTGCTGGCCATCTGCCGGGGCATGCAGCTGCTGAACGTCGTCCTGGGCGGCGACCTCGTGCAGCACCTCCCGGACGAGCCCGGAGCGGACGAGCACGACCCGGGTCCGGGCCGCTTCGCGCGGCGTGCGGTCCGCATCTCCCCGGGTAGCCGGCTGGCGGACGTCCTCGGTCCGGAGGCCCTCGGCGACTGCCATCACCACCAGGCCCTGCGGCACCTGGGCAGGGGTCTGACGGCCGTCGGCTGGGCCGACGACGGGACGGTCGAGGCCGTCGAGCGGGAAGGCCCGGCGTTCTGCCTCGGTGTGCAGTGGCACCCCGAGGCCGGCGAGGACGGCAGGGTCTTCGCCGCGCTGGTCGAGGCGGCCCGCGGCCGCGCGGCGGAGCCGGTCCGGGCCTGAGGGCCTCAGATGCTTGTCACGGACAAGGCGTAGCCCTATGGTCCACGTCTGATCCATTGTGATCCAGAGCCTCCGGAAGGCAGACCTGCATGAGCAGCACCTCCGAGCCCGTCCTCCCTACTCCCACGAGCAGCGTGACGTCCGACAGCGACACCGAACGCCTGCACCAGCTCGGCTACGCGCAGGAGCTTGCCCGGCACATGTCGGGCTTCTCCAACTTCGCGGTGTCGTTCACCATCATCTCCATCCTGTCCGGATGCCTGACCCTTTACGGCTTCGGGATGAACACCGGC
>FSWJ01000807.1_pt1 | contig 33853 bp, 28 predicted proteins | sample 1637851 | NCBI WGS metagenome assembly FSWJ01 (sample SAMEA3914789, study PRJEB12502) | metagenome | biome: forest; material: soil | place: Canada | collected 2011-07-03 | depth 0.3 m | reverse complement strand
TACATCTTCGGCGCATTCCTTCTCTATACGGCCGTGCGGCAGGTGATCGACGACAGCGCCGGCATGAAAGAGACCGAGAGCGGCGTCATCCGGTGGCTCCGCCGACGGATCCGCATCACCAGGCACTTCGACGGGGCGAAGATCCGTACCACGGTGGACGGCAAGCGTGCGTTCACGCCCATCCTCATCGTGTTCATCGCGATCGGCTCCACCGACCTCGTGTTCGCACTCGATTCGATCCCGGCCATCTTCGGCATCACCACGAGCGCGTTCATCGTGTTCGCGGCGAACGTGTTCGCGCTGATGGGACTTCGGCAGCTGTACTTCCTGCTCGGCGACCTCATCGACCGGCTCATCTATCTCAAGTACGGGATCGCCTTCATCCTCGCCTTCATCGGGGTGAAGCTGGTGCTGCACGCCCTCCGCGAGAACCAGTTGCCGTTCCTCAACGGCGGCAAGGGCGTCGACTGGGCGCCCGAGATCCCCACCCTGGCGTCACTCGCGGTGATCGTGGTGGCGATGGTGGTCGCGGTGGGGGCGAGCCTGGTGAAGCTGCGCACGGTTCGCCGTTCGGAGGACAATGGCCCTGCGGGGGAAGAGGGGTCCTGAGTCATGGTCGACGTCCGGCATGAATTCGCGCTGTCCAATGGGTCGGCGCGTTTCGCCGTGGCCGGCAACTCGGATCGCGGTGCGGTGCGCAAGCTCAACGAGGACAGCTTCCTCGCGCGCCTGCCGGTGTCCGTCGTCGCCGACGGGATGGGCGGCCACGCCTTCGGCGACCGCGCGAGCCAGGCGGCCGTCGCCGTGTTCGCGAGCCGATTCGGCGACATGGAGCTCGCCCGGCCGCAGGACGTGCTCGACACGGTGCGCCGCGCCAACGACGCGGTGCTGCAGGTCAGCCGGGAGTCGGACACCCCCGGTGCCCTGTCGGGCACGACGCTCGCCGGCGTCGCACTGGTCGAACTCGAGCCGAGCGGTTTCGGCTGGATGGTGTTCAACGTCGGCGACTCCCGCGTCTACACCTGGGACGACAGTTCGCTCAGCCAGGTGAGCAAGGACCACTCCGCTGTGCAGGAAATGGTGGATGCCGGCGAGATCACCAGGGAGGAGTCCGAGCGGCATCCCGATCGCAACGTCGTCACCCGTGCGCTCGGTGCCACACAGGACGTGCGGACCGATTCCTGGATCCTGCCGGCGACCGGCCACCAGACCTTCCTGGTCTGCTCGGACGGGCTCACCAAGGAACTCGACGACGATGAGATCGCGGGACTCATCGCACAGGGCGCCGGCGAGCCGGTCTCGGCGATCGCCGAGCGGCTGGTGACGGCCGCGGTCGCCGCCGGTGGGGCCGACAACGTCACGGTCGTCATGGTCGAAGCCGACTTCGAGACCGATCCGGATGAGGACACCGTCGAGCGGCCGGACGCGCGGGATCAGGGTGCGTCCCTCGAGATGCTCGACGACACCCTGCCCCGAAGGTAGCGCGCAACGGTGTTAGCCTGAAGTGGTGTTTCTCGGTCTGCTCCTCCTTCGCTGCCGCGACGAGTCCTAGTTTCCAGGCCTCCCTCGTCGCGGAGTTCGCACACGGCTGACCACTTTCTTTCCAGGAGACCACCCATGAGCACTCAGCACCCCCCGCGTACCCTCGCCCAGAAGGTCTGGCACGACCACCTCGTCGTCAAAGGCGAGGACGGCAACCCCGATCTCGTCTACATCGATCTTCACCTCGTGCACGAGGTCACCAGCCCGCAGGCCTTCGACGGGCTCCGCCAGGCCGGCCGGCCCGTGCGCCGCCCCGACCTGACCATCGCCACCGAGGACCACAACACCCCGACGCTCGCCATCGACCGGCCGATCGCCGACCTCACCAGCCGCACCCAGATCGAGACCCTCCGCCGCAACTGCGAAGAGTTCGGCGTGCGCCTGCACCCGCTCGGCGACATCGAGCAGGGAATCGTGCATGTGGTCGGCCCGCAGCTCGGCCTCACCATGCCCGGCATCACCGTCGTCTGCGGCGACAGTCACACCTCGACGCACGGCGCTTTCGGGGCGATGGCCTTCGGCATCGGCACCAGCGAGGTGGAGCACGTGCTCGCCACCCAGACGCTGCCGCTCACCGCCTTCAAGACGATGGCGGTCACCGTGGAGGGCGAGCTGCGCCCCGGTGTGACCGCGAAGGACATCATCCTCGCCGTCATCGCGCAGATCGGCACCGGCGGCGGACAGGGCTATGTCATCGAATACCGCGGCAGTGCCATCCGGTCCCTCTCCATGGAGGGGCGGATGACGATCTGCAACATGTCCATCGAGGCCGGTGCCCGGGCGGGCATGGTCGCCCCCGACCAGGTCACCTACGACTACCTGAAGGGGCGCGCACACGCGCCGCGGGGCGCCGACTGGGATGCCGCCGTCGAGTACTGGAACACCCTCGCGACCGACGACGAGGCGGTCTTCGACGCCGAGGTGTTCCTCGACGCGAACACGCTCGAGCCTTTCGTCACCTGGGGCACCAACCCGGGGCAGGGCGCGTCCCTGAGCGACAGCGTTCCGGACCCCGCGAGCTACGACGACCCGAACGCCCGGGCCACCGCCGAGCGGGCACTGGAATACATGGACCTGAAGGCGGGTACCCCGCTGAAAGACATCCACGTGGACGCTGTCTTCATGGGGTCGTGCACCAACAGTCGCATCGAAGACCTGCGGGCCTTCGCCTCCATCATCAAGGGGCAGAAGAAGGCGGACGGTGTGCGAGTCATGGTCGTGCCAGGCTCCGCCCGGGTTCGCATCGAGGCCGAGGCCGAGGGAATCGACAAGATCGTCGAGGAGTTCGGCGCGGAGTGGCGGTTCGCCGGCTGCTCCATGTGCCTCGGCATGAATCCCGACCAGCTCGAGCCGGGGGAGCGTTGCGCGTCCACCTCGAATCGCAACTTCGAAGGCAGGCAGGGCAAGGGCGGGCGCACCCATCTGGTGTCGCCGCTGGTCGCCGCGGCTACCGCCATCCGTGGGACGCTGTCAAGCCCGTGGGATCTGGAGCGTGCGGGCGTACAGTCCGAGCAGGAGCCGGCACTGAAGGGAGGCGTTGCGTGATGGACAGGATCTCCGTGGTCACCGGCGTCGCCGTGCCTCTCGAGCGGGCCAACGTCGACACCGACCAGATCATCCCCGCAGTCTTCCTCAAGCGGGTCACCAAGACCGGCTATGAGGACGCGCTGTTCCACGCCTGGCGCAACGACCCGGAGTTCGTGCTGAACAACCCGGCGTTCACGGGTGCGCGCATCCTCTTCGCGGGGCCCGACTTCGGCACCGGATCGAGCCGCGAGCACGCGGTCTGGGCGCTGAAGGACTACGGCTTCGACGTGGTGCTGAGCCCCCGGTTCGGCGACATCTTCCGCGGTAATTCGGGCAAGCAGGGCCTGCTCACGGGCACCATCAGCGAGCAGACGCTCGAGGCCGCGTGGGCCGCGATCGACGCACAGCCGGGAATGGCCGCCACGGTCGACCTCGTTGCCAGGACGGTGACGATCGGAGCCCACAGCGCCCCCTTCGAGATCGACGATTACACTAGGTGGCGCCTCCTCGAAGGACTCGACGACATCGGCCTCACCCTGCGCGACGAAGCGCAGATCACCCGGTTCGAGGCCGCACGCGAGAGCTGGCGGCCGAAGACCCTTCCCGAATTACACGCGGCAGGTGAATAGATGAACTCGCTCGTCAAGGATGCCCAGCAGATCGATGCAGAGAAAGCCGGTGAGAGGGTGGGACTGAAGTCCGACAAGATCACCATCACCGGCGGCAACCCGCTGAAGGGTCGCATCATCGTGCGCGGCGCGAAGAACCTCGCCACCAAGGCGATGGTGGCGGCCCTGCTCGGCGAGACCCCCAGCGTGCTGCGCGACGTGCCCGACATCAGTGACGTCGAGGTGGTGAGGGGACTGCTCGAGGTCTACGGGGTGGTCGTCACGTCGCCGAAGGCCGGTGAGATGCACTTCGACACCAGCAACGTGGAGAAGGCGCACTTCGCCGAGATCGACGCGCACGCCGGCTCCAGCCGCATCCCGATCCTGTTCTGCGGGCCACTGCTGCACCGCCTCGGTGAGGCGCGCATCCCCGACCTCGGCGGCTGCCGCATCGGTGACCGGCCGATCGACTTCCACCTCGACGCGCTCCGTGCCATGGGTGCCGTCGTCGACAAGAGCTTCGAGGGCATCTACATCACCGCCCCCGACGGCCTGCACGGCGCGAACATCACCCTGCCGTACCCGAGCGTCGGCGCGACCGAGCAGGTGCTGCTCTCGGCCGTGCGGGCGAAGGGCACCACCGAGCTGACCAATGCGGCCATCGAGCCCGAGATCATGGACCTCATCGCGATCCTGCAGAAGATGGGCGCGATCATCTCCGTCGAGCCGAACCGCGTCATCCTCATCGAGGGCGTCGACCGGCTCGAGGGCTACAAGCATCGCGCGCTGTTCGACCGCAACGAGGTCGCCAGCTGGGCTTGCGCCGCGCTCGTCACCCGGGGCGACATCTTCGTGGAGGGCGCACGCCAGGCCGAGATGATGACGTTCCTCAATGTCTTCCGCAAGGTCGGCGGCGCCTTCGACGTCGAGGAGGACGGCATCCGCTTCTACCACCCTGGCGGCGAGCTCCACCCGGTGACGGTGGAGACGGATGTCCACCCCGGCTTCATGACGGACTGGCAGCAGCCGCTCATCGTGGCCCTCACGCAGGCGCCCGGCGTCTCCACGGTGCACGAAACAGTCTACGAGGACCGTTTCGGCTTCACCGAGGCCCTCAATGAGATGGGCGCCGACATCGTCGTGCACAAGGAGGGCCTGCCTGACCATCCGCGCCGGGTCGCCCGCCGTGACTTCGAGCAGGCGGCCGTGATCACCGGGCCGACGAAGCTGCACGGTGCCGACGTGCGCGTGCCCGACCTGCGGGGCGGCTTCAGCTACCTGATCGCGGCGCTGAGTGCCGAGGGCGTGTCCACGATCAGCAACGTCGGCATCATCAGCCGCGGATACGAGCATTTCGTCGAGAAGCTCGAAGTGCTCGGCGCCGACTTCGTCTTCGAGGGTTAACTGCCGGTGAGCGATAAGCCCCGATCAGAGAAGATCGCCGTTTTCCGGTTCCTCGCCGGCGTGCTCATCCCCATCTTCGAACTGTTCATCAAGTTCGTCATCGTCGACGGTGAGAAGGTGCCGAAGTCGGGCGCTTTCGTGCTCTCGCCGAACCACCTCACCAACCTCGACCCGGTCATCGTGGGCCGGGTGATCTGGAAACTCGGCCGCGCGCCGCGCTTCCTCGCCAAGTCCTCGCTGTTCACCGTGCCGTTCCTCGGCTGGCTGCTGCGCGAATCCGGCCAGGTGCCGGTGGAGCGCACTGGCATGGTCCGGGGCTCCGACCCGCTCGCCGCGGGTGAGCTGATCGCCAAGAACGGGCTGGCCGTCGTCGTCTATCCGGAAGGATCGCTGACCCGCGACCCCGAGTACTGGCCGATGCGCGGCAAGTACGGCGCCGTCCGCATGGCGCTCGAGGTGGGCGTGCCGCTCATTCCCGTCGCGCACTGGGGCGACCAGAAGATCCTCCCGCCCTACAGTGGCGGCTTCCATCCGTTCCCCCGCACGCCGGTCACAGTGAAGTTCGGCGACCCGGTCGACCTGTCGAAGTTCGCCGGCAAACCGGTGGATTCGGCGATGCTGCAGGAGGCCACCGGCCTGCTGATGCAGGCGATCACCGACCTGCTCGGCGAGCTCCGCGGCGAGACGCCGCGAGCCGAACGCTGGGACCCGGTCGCCCACGGCCAGAGCGAGATCGGCAAATTTTGAACAACAGCATGACGATGCCGATCCGCATCCCCATCCCCGGTGCGCGCCGGGTGGCCGTGCTCGGCGCGGGCAGCTGGGGCACCACCTTCGCCAAGGTGCTCGCCGACGGCGGGGCGGATGTCGCCGTCTGGGCCCGGCGCGCGGAGCTCGCCCGCGAGATCACCCAGTCCAAGCGCAACAGCGACTATCTCCCGGGGATCAACCTGCCCCGCAACCTGTGGTCGTCATCCCTCATCCCCGACGTGCTCGACGGTGCGGAGCTCGTCTTCCTGTCCGTGCCCAGCCAGTCGCTCCGCGAGAACCTGCGGATCATGCGGGACATCATCCCGCCCGGCGCGATCGTGGTCAGCCTGATGAAGGGTGTCGAGAAGGGCACCCGGTTCCGGATGAGCGAGGTGATCGAGCAGGAACTCGATATCGACCCCGACCGGGTCGCCGTCGCATCCGGCCCCAACCTCGCGCTCGAGATCGCCAAGGAGCAGCCGACCGCCGCCGTGGTGGCGTCCACCAGCCTCGACACGGCGACGGCGGTCGCCACGGTGGCGACCAACCCCTACTTCCGCTCCTTCGTGAACACCGACGTGATCGGCACCGAGTTCGGCGGAGTGCTCAAGAACCTCATCGCGGTCGCGATCGGCATCGTCGACGGCGTCGGGTACGGCGAGAACACGAAGGCCTCCATCATCACCCGCGGCCTGGTCGAGATGACCGATTTCGCGGTCGCCTACGGCGGGTTGCCGCAGACGCTCTCGGCGCTGGCGGGTCTCGGCGACCTCATCGCCACCTGTGAATCATCGCTGTCGCGCAACAACACCGCGGGCCGGCTGCTCGGACAGGGCTACAGTTTCACGGATGTCGTCAAGCAGATGAACCAGACCGCCGAAGGCCTGTCCTCGGTCGCGCCGGTGCTCGAGCTCGCACTGGCGAAAGGCGTGGTCATGCCGATCGTCTCGCAGGTCGCGGAGGTACTCGCCGGCACCATGGACCCGCGCGACATCGCCCCGCACCTCACCACCGACGACGAGCCGACCGCGATCCTCGTCGAATAAAAGCAGGTCGAGCCTGTCGAGACCTCCCCGACGAGCAACTCGCTGGGGAGGTCTCGACAAGCTCGACCCGCTCAAGGCGTGGGCGCCGGTGTCGCCGTCGGGAGGTCCTGGCTGCCGAGCACGTCGGTGCACTTGTGCTTCGCGCTCTGCGGGATGGTGATCACCGCGCTGCTGAGCTCATCGAGCAGGATGGTGCCCTCGCCGTTCGTCGCCCTCGAGTCGATCGTCAGCTGGACCGCCGGCGTGCGGCCGAAGGTGGTGAAGACATAGGTGGGAGCTTTCGTCTTGTCCTCCACCCAGTCGATGCCGCTCACGGTGTAGCAGAGGTCCGTGGTCGGGCCGGGGGGAGTGACACCGCACTTCAGCACGGCGACCACCGGGTTTCCCCACGCGCCGGTGGCCTGCGCGTCCGTTTGACGAATCGCCCACGAACCCAGCGACGGGGGAAGCCGTACCGTGACGTTGGCGCAGGCCGCATCGTTGGCACCCTTCGCGGACGTCAGCGCGACCGTCGGAGCGCAGGCGACCAGCGTCGTCAGCACGAGCGGGATCAGCGCGGCCAGGACGGCGAGGCGCAGCGGTGATTTCATCGCTGTCAGGGTATCCGACCCGGCTGGGTCACACCTCGATGGCACCACCGACCGCGGCGAGGTGCTCGCGGAAGGTGAGCGCCGGATTGGTCGCGCGGGCGGCGAGGTAGTCCGCGAAGTGCACCTGATCGCGCAGTGACGTGCCGCCGGCGATGAGGGCCGCCTGCCTGCGCTCCGTGTCGTGGATCTGCTCCGACGCGGCCAGGACATCCGCGAGCCTGTCGGCCGGTACGAAGACGACGCCGTCCTCATCGCCGAAGACGAAATCGGAGGCGTCGACCGTCCAGTCGCCGACGGTGGCCGACTCGAGGGCGTTGGGCCCGCGGGTGCCGAGCTGCAGCGGCCCGGTCGGGATGGTGCCCAGGCTGAACACGGGCAGCCCGATCGCGCGGACGTCGACCGTGTCGCGGTTGAGTCCCCAGATCACGATGCCGCCGACGCCGGCGGTCTTCGCCTCCAGCGCGACGAGGTCGCCGACGCAGCTCTCGTCGAGGCGTCCGGCGTTGTCGACGACAAGGATGTCGCCGGACCTCGCGGTCTCGAACGCCTCGAGGAACACATCGACGCTGCCGACATGCCGGGCCGGGAGCACCCGGCCGGCGAGGTGGTCGCCGGCGGTGACCGAGACCAGTCGCGCGGTTCGCACCGGCACGTTGGCGCGGATGCATCCGTCAGCGACGTGCGCGGTGGTCAGGGCGGCGAACCGGGCGCGTGCTTCTTCGTTGTCCACGGTTTCAGGCTACCTTTTCAGGGTGAGCGACACCCTTGCATCCGTCGGCGAAGCCGCCGCGCTCGCGCGCATCTTTCCGCGACTGCCCGCCGCTTCTGCCCAGCTGCTCGGCCCGGGCGACGACGCCGCAGTGATCGCGGCCCCCGACGGGCGCTATGTCGTCACGACCGACATGATGATCCACGGTCCGGACTTCCGCCTGGCGTGGTCAACCCCGCACGACCTCGGCTGGAAGGCCGCGGCCAGCAACCTGTCGGATGTCGCGGCGATGGGGGCCGTGCCCACCGCGCTGGTGGTGGCGCTCGCCGCGCCCGCTGACTCACCCGTTTCGCTGCTGGACGGCATTGCCGACGGGCTGCGCGACGCCTGCGAGGCCCTCGCGCCGGGCTGTGGGGTGGTCGGCGGCGACCTGTCGGTCTCGCCGACGCTCACTATCGCGGTCACCGCGTTCGGGGACCTGGAGGGACGTGCCCCTGTGCTTCGGAGCGGTGCCCGACCCGGCAATATCGTTGCGGTCGCCGGGGAGCTGGGCGCGGCGGCATCCGCGCTCCGGCTGCTGTTCGAACGGGCGCAGACCGACGGGGTGCCGGATGCTGCGCTCGCCGACGAGTTGCGTCCAGGGACCGCTGCCCAGCTGGCACCCCGCCCGCCCATCACCGCCGGACGCGAGGCATCACTGGCAGGCGCGACCGCGATGCTTGACCTGAGCGACGGCCTCGCGATCGACGCGGGCCGTCTCGCGACGGCCAGCGGCATCCGGATCGACTTCGACAGCACGCTGCTGGGTGACGACCCGGCGCTCGCGCTCGGCGGGGGAGAGGATCACTCGCTGCTGGCGACGTTCCCGCCGGGGGATCTCCCCGCGGCGTTCCGGCGCATCGGTGTGTGCGAGCCCGGCGAGGGCATCTCGGTCGACGGCGAGCCGCACGATCGCGCCGGCTGGGACCCCTACCGCGAGTGGAGCGGCGAGGCCGGCTAGTTACTAGTTAGAGGTCCCCGGGGGTGAGAGCCGACGTTCGCGCAAGAGCGCGACTTTCGAGGCGCGTACTGGAAAGCACGCTCTGGATTAGCTCCAGCGAGCCTCCGATGATCACAGATGTTGAATAAATGTCTCCTCCGACCGCCCACGACTCATCGGCGGGCCACCATCGGAGCGATTGCCGTTCGAATGGCTCGTGTTCAAAGTTATGGGCGGCTTCGGCGCATGTGCCCTCGTAGACAGTCATCTCCCGTGCTGCTGGAAATACAACGGTCGTCGCATCCGAAGTTCTCGTCGATCCGCCATACCCGGTCCACATTGCGTAGTAAACCCGCTCTGTTGGCGATATGAACGTCGCCAGGATCTCTGCGAGTCCCAACGATGTGTCGGGTCCCAAACCGCCCATTAGCGGTTGCAGATGATCCTCTTCTTGTCGCGCGAGCGAGGTCCACGAGAACTCGGGCGTGAATGAAATCCCTCGGTCATGCAAAACGCCCTCCCAGGTAAGGGTCAGTCCGTCACCGACAACCGGTGCGAAGACGCGAGCGTACGAGTCGAAGGTGGAGGGCACCACCTGCCCGATGGCAGGTTCGGCATCGCTCAGGCGTTGAGCTAGGCGGCGCGCTGATGAGACATCCGAGGCTGGTTTCACGTTCGAATTCTCTCTCCCGCACTCAACTGGTTACTCTGGCTACCCACGCAATTGTGTCGAGTTCGAGTTGTGCCGATGCTCCGGTTCTCGATAATGACGTCTCGCGGGGGATAAGGTAGGCCGCTCTGACGCTGACAACGTCGCCCACTTTGACGTCCAATAGTTCGAGGGTTACCGTTCCTCCGCGTGAGACAACTGAACAGTCGTGTGAAGTCAGGCAATTCCACGTGCGCTTCGGATCGGTCGCCGGAAGACCGCTTCCAGAGGCGATGTCGTAGGAACTAACAATTAACTGGGATGGTTGCACGGGGGTCCCGAATACCAATGAAAGCCGGCCGTCATCCAATGCTACGGGCGTAATCGTCACGTTTCGAGCGTCAGTGACGGCAAGCGATGTCCAACCAGCTTCCTCACGCCAGTGATATTGGGCGGGCACAATCCACGTCACACCCGAACTCAGAGTGGGGACGGACACTGGCGGGCTGGGCAGAGCTCGCAGCGGGGCCGTGTGAGACGTGGGCGTTGAGATCGGTGTATGAGCTGCGGCACACCCTGACAACAGACCAAGTGATATCGCAATCAGGCTGACCGTGAGTGCTTTCAGCGACACGTCAGCACGCAAACGCGTTTATCGCTCCGCTCGACCACGCTGTGTAAGTGGCGCCACTTTCAATCGAGTAAGAGTAGGAAGAGCCGTAGAAAGAATGCTTAGAGGTTGAAACGCATCGCGAGTGCGGGGTCGCGTCGTTCGAGTAATTACTATTTGTGCTCGACGCGCTTCCTGAGTTGAGATAGACCCAGCCGAACCATGCCAGGTTCCACAAGTAGGTCGTGACGCCTAGTCGAGGGACCGGCCACTTGCACCGCGTTCGACCATGAACGGATGCTTCTCCGGAGGACCAGTGCGCCGTGTCGGTCTGGCTGTAACAGCCGTCGGGACTCGAAGCCACTGCGATTTTTTGCGGATCGGCCACAGTCTTCGATGAGTTCGATGTGTTCCCTTGCGCGCTTAGCGTCTGGATTGTCGTCCCGGGTGGCAGTACTGGTGCGGTTGAAACCGGGACCGGAACAGGCAAGTCGACCGCGGATGCGGGTGTGGCGCCCAACAAGATGATTGTGCCCGCTGTGGCTACAGCAAGAACGACAACTGATTTCCGCATGTTGCTCCTTGTTCCTTGCGCGCACGGGCACACTGATAAATGTGGTCGTGTTGCAGGCTAGAAGCCTTCGTGTGTTTCGGCCGGTCTAGTGCCGTCCTCTACTTCGAAGTTAACCCCCAGATTAACCTCCGGAACTATTCAGCAAGGCGGGTGGGGTGTTGTCGCGATTCGTGCACTCAGGCCGGCTGACCCCACCACAGGGTGGTGTCGCCGTAGTCCTTGCGGCGGTCGAGCGACATCCCTGAAGGCCACACCGGCTCGGGGGACCGACTGCTGCGCTCGATCATGACCACCGCATCCGGCGACAGGCGAGGTACGAGCAGGGCCAGCGCGTGCATCAGCTCCAGCTCTCCCAGGTCGTAGGGCGGGTCGAGCATCACGATGTCCCAGGTCTCGAGGTCGGAGGTGAGGAACGCCTGCACCGGCTGGCTGCTCACCTCGATCGTCAGTCCGTCCGGCGCCTGCCGCAGGACGGCGGCCGCGTTGCGTGAGCACACCGCCGCCGCCGGTTTCGAACGCTCGACGAGCATCACGTGCGAGGCGCCGCGGCTCGCCGCCTCGAGTCCCAGGGCGCCCGATCCGGCGTAGAGGTCGAGCACCCGCGCCCCGGTGATCGAATCGCGGGCATCCAGTGCGGAGAAGATCGCCTCACGCACACGATCACTCGTCGGCCGGGTTCCCGGTCCCGGAACGGCGAGCGGGATGGAGCCGGCGAAACCGGCGATTATGCGTGTCATGGGCACTGGAAGCCTATCCGCGCGGGCGAGCGGTACCGTGGGTGCATGGCTGAATTCCGTATGCCGTTCCGCGCGTTCCGGCCGAAACCGCACACGCCGAACATCGAACCCGAGACGCCCGCAGATCCGCGATCGAGCCTCGTCAACAGCGTGATCTACCGCGAGGGCAAAGCCATCGCCAGCCCGAAGACGCTCACCGAGACCTACGCGGCACTGGCCGCGAGTCCGGATGCCATGGCCTGGATCGGCCTGTACCGTCCGACCGCCGAGGAGATCACGTCGCTCGCCGCCGAGGAGATCACGTCGCTCGCCGCCGAGTTCGGACTCCACGAGCTCTCCGTCGAGGACACGATCCTCGCCCACCAGCGCCCGAAGATCGAGCGCTATGGCGACACCCTGTTCGTGGTGCTGCGGGCCGCGCGCTACCTCGACGCGAAGGAGGAGGTGGAGTTCGGCGAGCTCCACGTCTTCATCGGCCGTAACTTCGTGATCACGGTCCGGCACAGCGAATCGCCGGACCTCTCCGTGGTGCGTCACCGCCTGGAGGACACGCCCGACCTGCTCGCCACCGGCACCGAGGCGGTGCTCTACGCGATCCTGGATGCCGTGGTGGACGGCTACGAGCCGGTGGTCGCCGGGCTGTCCAACGACATCGACGAGATCGAGGTGCAGGTGTTCGACGGGGACCCGAAGGTCTCCCGCCGCATCTACGAGCTGTCCCGCGAGGTCATCGACTTCGAGCGGGCGGCGCGCCCCCTCGTCGGTATCATCGACCTGCTGTCGAGCGGCTTCGAGAAGTACCGGGTCGTCGTCGACCTGCAGCAGTACCTGCGCGACGTGGCCGACCATGTCGCCAACGTGGTCGACCGCGTTGAGGAGTACCGCATCCTGCTGCGTGACATCCTCGCCGTCAATGGCACACTGGTCGCCCAGCGCCAGAACGAGGACATGCAGAAGGTGGGCGAGGCGAGCAACCGGCAGGCCGAGGAGGCCCGCAAGATCTCGGCCTGGGCGGCCATCCTGTTCGCGCCGTCGATCATCACCGGCATCTACGGGATGAACTTCCACAACATGCCGGAGCTCGGCTGGCAGTTCGGCTACCCGGTCGCCGTCGGCCTGATGCTGGTGGTGGCCGTCACGCTTTACGTCATCTTCCGCGCGCGGAAGTGGCTCTAGGGCCGCTTAAACTCAGCAGGTGGAATCGCCGCTCGACGTGAAGCTTGCGACCGCTGTCGGCGGTCGCACGGCCGCGGCGATCGAAAAGGGCCTCGGCCTGAAAACCGTCGGCGACCTCATCAGTCACTACCCGCGCCGCTACGCTCGCCGCGGTGAGCTGACCGCCCTCACTGAGCTGCCGGTCGACGAGAACGTCACCATCGTCGCCGAGGTGCTCGAGGTGCGGGAACGCCCGATGCGGGCTCGTGGCGGGTCCCTGCTGGAGGTGCGCATCAGCGACGGGAAAGGCATCCTGTCGCTCACCTTCTTCAACCAGGCCTGGCGCGCGAAGGAGCTGCGGCCCGGGGTGCGCGGCATCTTCGCCGGCAAGGTCACCGACTACCGCGGCACGCTCCAGCTGGCGCACCCCGACTACGAGCTGTTCGAGGCCGACGCGGCCACCGACCCGGAGTCGGTGCGGGCGTGGGCGGAGCTGCCGATCCCGATCTACCCGGCCACGGCATCCGTCGCCTCCTGGCAGCTGCAGAAGACGATCGCCGTCGTGCTGGATACGCTGCCGCCGCTGCCGGACCCGGTTCCGGATGCGGTGCGAGCCGACCGCAGGCTGATGCCGTACTCGAGGGCGGTCGAGCTCATTCACCGGCCCCTCGTCGACGCGGACTACCGCGCCGCCCGCACGACTCTGCGCTTCCAGGAAGCCTTCGTGCTGCAGGCGGCGCTCCTGGAGCAGCGGGCGGTGCTCCGGCGGCAGGCGGCCGTGCCGCGGGTGCCGAAGCCGGGCGGCTACCTCGAGCGTTTCGATGCGCAGTTGCCGTTCGCCCGCACCGGCGACCAGGTGGCCGTGGGCGAGGAGATCGCCGTCGACATCGCCCGGTCGCACCCGATGAATCGGTTGGTGCAGGGCGAGGTGGGCTCAGGCAAGACGCTCGTCGCGCTCCGGGCGATGCTCGCGGTCGCCGACTCGGGCGGCCAGTCCGCCCTGCTCGCGCCGACCGAGGTGCTGGCCGGCCAGCACCTGCGCTCGATCGTGAAGACGCTCGGCCCCGATCTCGCGGCGGCGCTCCGGCCGACCCTCATCACCGGGCAGCTGCCGGTCGCGGACCGCCGCAAGGCGACCCTCGCCGCGGTGTCGGGGCAGGCGCAGATCGTCATCGGAACGCACGCCCTGATCAGCGACTCGGTCGAGTTCTACGATCTCGGCCTGGTCGTCGTGGACGAGCAGCACCGCTTCGGCGTCGAGCAGCGGGAAGCCCTCCGCCGCAAGGGGACCACCCCGCCGCACGTGCTGGTGCTGACCGCCACCCCGATCCCGCGCACCGTCGCGATGACCGTGTTCGGGGACCTCGACATCTCGACCATCGCCGAGTTGCCGTCCGGGCGCACGCCGATCGAAAGCTTCGTCGTGCCGCTCGCTGAGAAACCGGGCTGGGTGAACCGGGTGTGGGAGCGGTCCGCCGAAGAGCTGGCGAAGGGTCACCAGGTGTTCGTGCTGTGTCCGGCGATCGATCAGTCGCGGGTCGAGCTTGTCGAGACCTCACCGGCGCTAAACGCTTGTGAGGTCTCGACAAGCTCGACCCGCCCTGCGGCGGTCACCGAGACCCTCGGGGAACTACGTGCCCACCCGCTCCTCGCCGGCCGCCGGATCGAGCCCCTCACCGGGCGGATGCCGAGCGACGAGAAGGACGCGACCATGCGCGCCTTCGCCGACGGCGACATCGACGTGCTGGTCGCCACCACCGTGATCGAGGTCGGTGTGGACGTAGCGAACGCGTCGACGATGGTGATACTGGATGCCGACCGCTTCGGGGTCTCCCAGCTGCACCAGCTGCGTGGCCGGGTCGGCCGCGGCGGCGTGCAGGGACTCTGCCTGATGGTGACCCGTGCCGAGGAGGGGACGCTGGCGCGCGATCGTGTGGAGGCCGTCGCATCCACCCTCGACGGGTTCGAGCTGGCTCAGAAAGACCTCGAGCTGCGCCAGGAGGGCGACGTGCTCGGCAGCGCCCAGTCCGGCGGGCGGTCCTCGCTTCGGCTGCTGCGGGTGGCGAAGGACGGCGCGCTCATCACCGAGGCGAGGGGGCTGGCGCAGGGCGTGCTCGACACCGACCCGACGCTCGCCGGGCATCCGGATCTCAGGGCCGCCCTCGACCGGCGGGTGGATGAGACGACCCGTGACTTCATGGCCAAGAACTAGAAGAACTAGCGGATAGTCTGGAGGCATGAGCAGGATCGCCGTCGTACCTGGTTCCTTCGATCCGGTGACCCGAGGTCACATCGATGTGATCGAGCGGGCCTCGCACCTGTTCGACGAGATCCACGTGCTGGTAGTGCACAACCCCGACAAGACCGCCCTGCTGCCGGTCGCGCAGCGGGTCGCCCTCATCGAGAAGTCGCTCGGCGAATCGGAGGCGGCCAGCAACATCACCGTCACCTCGTGGAGCGTCGGACTGCTGGTGGACTACTGCACGGATGTCGGCGCGAGCGTCATCGTGAAGGGCATCCGGTCCCAGGTGGACGTGGCCTACGAGACGCCGATGGCGATCGTGAACCGGGACCTCGCGGGCGTCGAGACCATCTTCCTGCTGCCGGACCCGGCCCATGCACACGTGTCGTCATCCCTCGTCCGGCAGGTCGCCGGTCTGGGCGGCGACGTCTCGCCGTACGTGCCGCGTGCCGTCGCCGAGTTCCTGCAGCAGGGCCGCTAGAGGAGCGCCGTGCCACTGAAACTCGGTTACAAGGCTTCGGCCGAACAGTTCGATCCACGTGAGCTGGTGGAGATCGCCGTCGCGGCAGAAGACCACGGCATGGAGTCGGTCGCGGTCAGCGACCACTTCCAGCCGTGGCGTCACGAGGGCGGTCACGCACCCTTCTCGCTGACCTGGATGGCGGCGGTCGGCGAGCGCACGAAGACCGTGCAGATCGGAACGTCGGTGATGACGCCGACGTTCCGGTACAACCCGGCGGTGATCGCCCAGGCCTTCGCGACGATGGGCTGCCTGTACCCGGGACGCATCATGCTCGGCGTCGGCTCGGGTGAGGCGCTGAACGAGATCGCGACCGGATTCCGCGGTGCGGGCGAGCAGGACTGGCCCGAGTTCAAGGAGCGCTTCGCCCGGCTGCGCGAGGCCGTGGACCTGATGCGGCAGCTGTGGACGGGCGACCGGGTCGACTTCCAGGGCGAGTACTACTCGACCCACGGGGCATCCATCTACGACCGTCCGGAGACCCCGATCCCGGTGTACATCGCCGCGGGCGGGCCGGTCGTGGCGCGCTATGCGGGCCGCGCGGGTGACGGCTTCATCTGCACCTCCGGCAAGGGCATGGGGCTGTACACGGATGAGCTGATCCCGGCCGTGCAGGAGGGCGCCGAGAAGGCGGGCCGTTCGTACGACGCGATCGACCGGATGATCGAGATAAAGCTCAGCTACGACACGAACTACGACACCGCGCTCGAGAACACGCGGTTCTGGTCGCCGCTCGCGCTCTCGAAGGAGCAGAAGCACGACATCACCGACCCGATCGAGATGGAGAAGGCGGCGGATGCCCTCCCGATCGAGAAGATCGCCTCACGGTGGATCGTGGGGGCCGACCCCGACGAGGTCGTCGCCGGCATCAAGCAGTACGTCGACGCCGGACTCAACCACCTCGTGTTCCACGCCCCCGGCCAGGACCAGCGCCGCTTCCTCGAGCTCTTCGAGCGCGACCTCGCCCCGCGCCTCCGCGCCCTCGCGTAACGCGAACTGCCCGAGATGGTTGGTTTTCGAGGCCGAAAACCAACCATCTCGGGCAGTTCGGCTATGCGACGGGGACGCCGGCGGCAGCGGCCGCCGAGGCGAGCGCCTTGTCGAAGGTGGCGAGGCTCGACCGGGTGACGATCGCGGCGTGGAGGGCCACGGCATCCGGCATCTTCAGGCCGTACTGCGAGCGGATGCGGGCGAGTTCCAGCACGTCCTCCTCGTCGAGAGGGAGGATCTCGAGCTGTAGCTCATCGAGCGCGCGAGTCGTTCGGTCCTGGGTGCCGAGTTTCGTGGCGTAGACAGTCGCCTCGGCCACGGTGAGCACGCTTGACGTGAATCCGCCCGCTGCTCCTGTTCGCATGATCCCGACCGCGGCGCGATGATGGCTATCGGTTGGACTGAGATAGGCGATGATCACGTTCGCATCGAGGACGATCACTCAGGCCACTCGTCTTTGAGAAGCTGCGCGGCGTTCGGCGGGAATACTCCCGTGAAGGCACCCGCCCACTTCTCGATCGCGTCTCGTCGGGCCGTTACGCGTTCGTCTTCGATGCTCGCGACACGCTCCGCCCCAGTATCGATCAGTTGCCGCAACAGGGCGGCGCGGTCGTCCGCGAACCGGGGCCAGACGAGCGCCGCCGCGTCGATGGCGCGGGCGATCTCATCGGTCTCGGTGATCATGTGGCGGGGCCGGACGGTGGGCATGAAGAAAGTGTAACACTGAGTGGTGAGTGCAACACCGGATTGGTTGACCCAGGTCAACTAACATGAGGGCGCAGGTCGCCAACATCGGGCTGCTGGACAACACGAACGACCTCCTCGGCACGGACGGCATCAACGGCATCAAGACGGGCACGCTGGACGCCGGGTCCGACCTGCTGTTCTCGTCATCCCTCACCATCGACGGCGGCACGACCCTGAGCGTGGTCGGCGTCATCCTCGAGGGGTCGACCCGGGAGACCGTCGACGCGGACGCCAAACAGATGCTCGCCAGCGTGTCGGTCGCCTACCGTTCGGTGCGGGTGGCTACCTCGGGCCAGTCCTTCGGGAAGATCACGACGGCGTGGGGCCAGAGTGCGACGGTCGTGGCGCAGCAGTCGGCGTCGCTCACCGCGTGGTCGAACGCCGCGGTGAAGTCGTCGGTCGCTCTTCGCCGGTTCGACAGCGCGGTCGACGGGGATGTCGTCGGCACCGCGACATACACGGTCGGGACGAAGAAAGTCACGGTTCCGTTGGTGCTGAAGGGCGAGATCACTGGGCCCGACTGGTTCTGGAAGCTGACGCATCCCGCGAGCCTGTTCTAGCGCGAGAGAATAGACCCGTGCCCCCCACCGCTCCCGCAATCGGCTACGCAGCAATGCTGGAGCAGTTCCATCCCACCGAGATTCTCGAGATCTCGGCGCTGGCCGAACAGAACGGGTTCTCGGGCGTCATGGCCGCCGATCGCTTCCAGCCCTGGATTCCGCGGCAGGGCCAGGCGAGCTTCGTCTGGAACGTGCTGGGCGCCCTCGGGCAGACCACGACGGGAGACCTCGGAACCGGCGTGACCGTGCCGACCTTCCGCTGGCATCCGGCGATGGTCGCCCAGGCGAGCGCCACGCTCGCGGCCATGTATCCGGGCCGGCACTGGCTCGGCATCGGGTCGGGGGAGGCGATCGACGAGCACGTCACCGGCGCGTACTGGCCGGAGACGGCCGAGCGCATCAACCGGATGTTCGAAGCCATCGAGGTGATCAACAAGCTGTTCACCGCGTCGCTGGCCGGCCGCGACGCGAAGCATGCCGGCACCTACTTCCGGCTCGAGTCGAGCCGGCTGTGGACGATGCCGGAGGTCGCCCCGGAGATCCTGGTGGCGACCGCAGGCCCCGTCGCGGCGAAGCGCGCCGGCCGCACCGTCGACGGGCTCATCATCGACGGCGCCCCCTACGACAAGATCGCCGGCCTGTTCGAGCGCTTCGACGAGGGCGCCAAGGAGATAGGCAAGACCGGCGGCACGAAGGTGCTGCGGCTGCACGTGTCCTGGGCGGCGACCGAGGAGCAGGCGATGACGAACGCGCTCACCGAGTGGCCGAACGGCGGCATGCGGTTCCCGCGCAGCGACATCCGCTCGCCCTCCGAGTTCGAGCAGCTGGCCCGGCTGGTGCGCCCCGAGGACTTCGAGGGGCGGATGCTGGTGTCTGCCGACCCGGACGCGCACCGGGCGCACCTCCAGCGCTACCTCGACCTCGGCTTCGACCGCGTCTACCTGCACAATGTCGGCCGCAACCAGGCCGAGTGGATCGAAACCGCCGGTCGTGACATCCTGCCGAAACTGGTGAAGTGATGCTCACCGTATTCGCGCTCGAGGGCATCGGCGAGATCGCGCCCGGCGACGACCTGGCCTACATCATCGGCGAGGCCGCCGCCGGCCTGCTGCAGCACGGCGACATCCTCGCCGTCACCTCCAAGATCGTCTCCAAGGCGGAAGGCCGCATCGTCCAGGCCGCCGATCGCGAGCAGGCGATCACCGATGAGACCGTGCGCGTCGTCGCCACACGTGCCTTCCCCGGCGGTGTCACGCGCATCGTCGAGAACCGCCTCGGCATCGTCGCCGCGGCCGCCGGCGTCGACGCCTCCAACACGCCCGAGGGAACCATCCTGCTCCTGCCCGTCGATCCGGACGCCTCCGCCGCCCGTCTGCGAGGCCGGCTCGAGGAGCGCTTCGGCCTGCAACTCGGCGTGATCATCACCGACACTCTCGGCCGCGCCTGGCGCGAGGGACAGACGGATGCCGCCATCGGCGCCAGCGGAGTGCAGCCCCTCGACGACCTGCGCGGCACCCTCGACACCCAGGGCCGCCGACTCGACGTCACCGCGCCTGCCGTCGGCGACGAGATCGCGGCCGCCGCCGACCTGGTGAAACGCAAGAGCGCGGGACTTCCCGTCGCCGTGGTGCGCGGCCTCGAACACCTCGTGGACGCGAACGCGCCCGGCGCCCGCGTGCTGGTGCGCAACGGCGAGAACGACATGTTCCGGCTGGGCACCGACGAAGCGTACGCCGAAGGATTCGAAGCGGGGAAGGCGCAGCGTGGTTAAGGCGTCGTTCGGCGGCGAGTACCGCGACCCGGCGAGCCGCCCGCCCACGACCACGGGCATCCGCAAGGCCGGCAAGCCCGTCGCCGAGTCGCACCTGCCGGCGCCGACGACCGACTGGATCGTCGTCATCCCGGTGAAGGGTACGGCGGGGGCGAAGAGCCGGTTCGGTTCCGGGGACAACTCGGCGCTGGCGCTGGCGATCGCCCTCGACACCGTGGACGCCGCGCTGGCGACGGCCGGCGTGACCGGGGTTCTCGTGGTGACGAGCGAGGCGGCATCCGCGATTTTCGACGAGACCGAGGCGCTCGTGCTCATCGAGGACGACCCGGCCGGCCTCAGCTCCGCGATCGAACTCGGCGTGGAGACCGCGTCGGAGATGGGCGCGCCAGGCCGCGGCATCGCCGTGCTGCTCGGCGACCTGCCTGCGCTGACCCCCGCCGAGCTGGGGGTCGCGCTGGAGCAGGCGCGCCGCCACGAGCTGGCCATGGTCCCGGATGCCGAGGGCACCGGAACGACGCTCATCACCGCGGCAGACGGCGCGGCCCACAATCCCGCCTTCGGACCCGGCTCCGCCGCGCTGCACCGCGCCGCCGGCTACTTTCCCATCGAGCTGCCGGCCGACTCCGGACTGCGGATGGATGCCGACACCCGCGACGCGCTCGACGCGCTGTCGGGGCGGCTGGGCCCGCACACGGCGGCCCTCAACTGAGGAGCACGAGCTGCTGCGTCGCCCGCGTCATCGCGACGTAACGGTCGACCGGGTTCTCGATCGGATCGACGAGCACGACCAGGTCGAACTCGAGCCCCTTCGACTGCTCGGGCGACAGCGACCGCACCCTCGCTGAGGACGGGTACGACGAATCGCCGATGACGCAGGCGAGACCGTCATGATCGTGCAGCCAGGTCTCCACGATCGGGCCGAGCTCCTCGCGGGATGCGCGGACCACCGGGATGCCGCTGTCCCGGATCGACAGCGGAACGTTGGCGTCGGGCAGCACCGCGCGGATCACCGGTTCGGCGACAGCCATCACCTCGGCCGGCGTGCGGTAGTTGATGCTCAGCCGGGCGACGCTCGCGTTCGCGAGCCCGATGCGCGCGAGCCGCTCCTCCCAGCTCTTGGCAAAACCGTGCCGGGCCTGCGCACGGTCGCCGACGATCGTGAAACTCCGGCTCGGGCAGCGCCGCAGCAGCATCTGCCATTCCGAGTCGGTCAGTTCCTGCGCCTCGTCGACGATGATGTGGGCGAAGGGGCCGGCCAGCAGGTCGGGATCGACGGTGGTCAGGGCGGACTCGTGGTCGAGACTATTGCGGGCGTCCGGCCTGCGCAGCACCGACATCACCAGCATCTCGCTGTCGTCGGACGCGATGAGATCGTCGATCACATCGTTCATCCGCTCGCGGGCGGCGGCCAGTTCCGCCGCGCGGGCGCGCTCGCGGCGAGCGGCGTCGGGGTCGCCGATGCGCTGCCGCGCGGCGTCGAGCAGCGGGAGGTCGCTGGCCGTCCATGCTCTCGGGGACTCGCGCTGCAGCATCCGCACCTGCTCCTCGCTCAGCCAGGGGGCGCACCGGTGCAGGTAGGCGGGCACCGACCAGAGGTCGGCGATGACGCCGGCCGGGTCGAGCAGCGGCCAGGCCCTCGCGAAGGTGCCGGCCAGCTCCTCGTTCTGCTGCAGGGCACGGCGCAACAGCTGCGGCGCGACCTCCTCCTCGTCGAACCGGTCGGCGATGATCTCCAGCAGCGCCTCCCACACCTGGTCGCGCGCCTCGTTGTGGGTCGCGCCGGCATCCGCCGCGCCGAACGCGTCCGCCCATTCGTCGGCCGTGAGACGGATGTCCGCCCAGGGCGTCTCGACGGCGAGCGCTTTCGAGGGGGGCCGTTCGTAGTACGCGACGGCCGCTTCTACGGCGTTCAGCAGCTCCGTCGACTTGAGTTCGGCCACCGCCGGGTCCGTTTCGATTCCTGCGGTCGCACCCTCGACGACCAGTTCGCGCAGCGTGCAGATCTGCACGCTGTCCTCGCCGAGGCTGGGCAGCACGTCGTCGACGTAGGCGAGGTAGCCCTGGCTCGGACCGACGAACAGCACGCCACCGCCCTGGATGATGCGCGAATCCGAGTAGAGCAGGTAGGCGGCGCGGTGCAGGGCGACGACCGTCTTGCCGGTTCCCGGACCTCCGTCGACGACCAGCGCACCGCGCGACCCGGCGCGGATGATCGCGTCCTGGTCGGCCTGGATCGTGGCCAGCACATCCCGCATGCGCGGGGAACGGCTGCTGCCGAGGCTGGCGATGAACGCGGACTGGTCGTCCAGCGCCGCGTTGTCCTCCCGCCCGTCGAGGGTGAAGACCTCGTCCCAGTAGTCGCTGATGCGGCCCCGGGTCCAGCGGTAGCGCCGCCGGCTCGCCAGGCCCATCGGGTTCGCGTGGGTCGCGCCGAAGAACGGTTCGGCCGCCGGGGTGCGCCAGTCCACCAGCAGGCGGCGACCTTTGTCATCCGTCAGCCCGAGACGGCCGATGTAGACCGGGTCGGCGTCGGTTGCACCATCAGTCGCCGCCACCATCCGGCCCAGGCAGAGGTCCAGCCCGAAGCGGCGCAGCAGGCGCAGCTGCGCGGTGATGCGATGGATGTCCTGGTCGCGATCGAGCGCGGCCCTCCTCTGTCCCAGCTCGGCGAGCCGGCCCTCGTTCTCGGCGATCTGCTGTCTTAGGGTTGCGGCGATCGCCTCGAACTGCTCCTCATCGCGGGCGATCAATGCGGGGTCGGACTTGGCGGTCGGGGCGTCGAACGCGGAGATGGTTGCCTGCTTCCGGTGGGGGACCGTCGATTCTCCCTCGCACAGGGGGTCTTGCGGCAAGCCCCCGGTCGCGTTATACGTTGAGAGTGGGGGATGTTTCGTGGCTCTCGCGGGTCTCGCCGCCCTCGCGGGTCGAGCTTGTCGAGACCTCACCGGCGGCGTTCTCGCGTGCCCTCGGTGGTCGAGCTTGTCGAGACCTCACCGGCGGCGTTCTCGCGTGAGGGTTATTTCGAGGGTTAACATGCTCCTTCTCTCTTAGAACACATGTTCGAATGTGGGAGAATGAAGCATGTCTTCATCGAGCTTCCTCAGCACCGCGACCGCGGTCGCGGAACTCGGTGCGTTCCCGGCCCTGACGGATGACTCGCTCGTCACCGCGCAACGAATCCTCACCGCGCACCAGCGCGAACTGGATGTTCTCAAAGCACACTGTGCGGCAGAGATCGCCCGCCGCTCCGACGCCGAACTCGGATTCAACGGGTTGGCCCGCCGGAACGGGTTCGTCAACGCCGAATCATTCCTACAGTCCGTGACCGGCTCGACGAAAGCCGAAGCAACCAAACTCGTGCGGGTCGGGGAACTGCTCGGCGCGGGTTCAGTCGACGCCGGCCCGCTCGGAATCGCGGTGGACACCGGGGCGATCGGGGTGGACGCGGCGAACGCGATCCGGCTCGGGTTGGGAGACGCGATCGACACGGTTGGCGCAGTCGAGAAACTCGTGCACGACGCGAACGGACTCGACGCGGATGAGATCCAGCGTCGCGCACGCGCGGAACGCGAAATCATCGATGCCGGCGCGATCGCCCGCGCGGAGAAGCAACGCCGCGAGTTGCGCTACTTGTCCGTGAAACGCCGTCCCGACGGGATGGTCACCGGTAGCTTCGCGCTCTCCGATGAGGACGGCGCCCTCATGGTCGCGATCTACGACCAGGCCACCGGCCCCAAGACCCTCGGCCCCAGGTTCGTCGACACCGCAACGGGAGTGGTGGATGAGCCTGCTCTGGACGATCCGCGATCCCGCGGGCAGAAAGCCGCCGACACATTCGCCGGACTGCTGCGCATCGCCGTCGATGTCCCCGACAGCTCGGTTCTCGGACTCAACCGGCCCTCAGTGCGGGTCCAGGTCAACGCCGACACCATCGCCCGGCGCGAAGGCCACGGCATCATCGAAGGCGCCAACGATCACCCGATCTCCTTCGAAACGATCGAGCGCCACCTGTGCGACTCTGGGGTCATCGGCATCGTGTTCGACGACGACGGCCACTCCCTCAACGTCGGACGCGACCAACGCCTCTACACCCGCAAACAGCGCGTCATCATGACCACCCGAGACGGCGCATGCCGATTCCCCGACTGCCAACGACCACCCTCCTGGACCGAAGCCCACCACATCAACTACTGGCAGCGTGATCACGGCTCAACCGACATCGACGACGGAATCTCCCTCTGCCGACACCACCATCTGCTGGTGCACAACAACCACTGGCAGATACGACGCGATGGCGGTCAGTACTGGCTTATTCCGCCACCCGACGTCGACCCACACCAAACACCCCGAGCCATGCCCAGCAAGAACCCACTCCTGCGCGAACTGCTCGCGAGCTGAGCGCGAGTATGCCTGCAAAACCAGCCATGCCCGGGTCCACCGCCGCCGGCGGGGTGGGTTCCCGCGACAGCGAGCGCGGACGAACCTACGCCGTAGCCTTCCCCGAGTCCGCCACGGCCTTCGCCGTGTCACTGACCGCCGACGCGACCTTGGTCACGGTCTCGGTGGTCTTCGGGAACTTGTCCTCCGCGAAGTCACGAGCGTCCGACGCGGCCTTCTGCACCCGAGGGTTGTTCCAGAGGTCGGACGCCTGCTGCTTCATGCGGTCATAGCCCTGGCGTCCGACGCGCATCCCGATGACGAAACCGATCGCCCCACCGACGAGGAAAAGAACTTTGCCCATGATGTCTCCCAGAAAAGTGTCGTTTGGTCGGAGAGTACCCCGATCAGTGCGAACTAACCACTCAGTGCCTACTAACCACTCAGCGCGCACTAACTACGTCGAGCGGAAGAAGCCTCAGCGACTTCCCGGTGGAGGCATACCCGGTCGACGCGTGGGCGCGAGCGATCGCGCGACGATCGTCCGACGGCTCGCCGTAGACGGTGGTGCGCTGGTAGGCGGTGCGCCCGATCGCGGATGCCAGGGCCTCCAGCTCGTCGACCGTCTTCTCCGAACCGTTGTCGGCGCCGGCCATGCGGCTGATCGTCTCCTCCATCAGGGTGCCGCCCACATCATCCGCACCGCCCTGCAGCATCAGCTGCGTGCCCTCGGTGCCGAGCTTCACCCACGAGGTCTGGATGTGGTCGATGCGCCCGTGCAGCATCAGCCGGGCGACCGCGTGAACCGCACGGTTCTCCTGAGGCGTCGGCCCCGGCCGTGCAACACCCGCCAGGTACACAGGCGAGTTCGCGTGCACGAACGGCAGCAGCACGAACTCGGTGAAACCACCCGTCCGGTCCTGGATGCCGGCCAGGGTGCGCAGGTGCCCGACCCAGTGCGACGGGTTGTCGACATGGCCGTACATCATGGTCGACGACGACCGGATGCCCAGCTCGTGCGCGGTCGACACGATGTCGATCCAGGCCGCGGCAGGCAGCTTGCCCTTCGTCAGCACCCAGCGCACCTCGTCGTCCAGGATCTCGGCGGCAGTACCGGGGATGGTGTCGAGGCCGGCCTCCTTGGCCTGCGACAGGAAGTCGCGGTAGCTGAGGCCGGTACGGGTGGCACCGTTGACGATCTCCATCGGGCTGAACGCGTGCAGGTGAATACCGGGCTGCCGCGACTTCACCTCCCGCGCGAGATCGAAGTACGCGGTACCGGGCAGGTCGGGATGAATGCCGCCCTGCATGCAGATCTCGGTCGCACCGATGTTCCAGGCCTCGTCGACCCGATCACCGACCTGCTTCATCGACAGGGTGAAGGCGTCCGCATCCGTGCGCCGCTGGGCGAACGCGCAGAACCGGCAGCCGGTGTAGCAGACGTTCGTGAAGTTGATGTTGCGGTTGACGACATAGCCGACCCGGTCGCCGACGACGTCGTGACGGATGCGGTCGGCGAGCCCGGCGAGTGCATCCAGATCGCGCCCTTCCGCGCCCAGTAGCGCCAGGTATTCGCCATCGGACAGCCCGGCCGGATCGGTCTCCGCCTTCCTCAGCGCGGCGAGTACGGCGGGATCACCGGCGTGCCCGACGGTGCGAGTGGTGTCGCCGACCTTCTCCCGGAGTTCCGACCAGTCGCCGTAGACGTCCTCGAAGTCGCTGCGGCGATCGGTGGTGCGGCCGATGGTGTCGATCTCGGTGTGCAGGTTCACCCGGCCGGAACCCAGCCACTCCGGATCGGGCTCCTGCCAGGGCAGGCCGACGGGAACGGCGTCTTCGATGGCGAGACCGTCCGGCTGCGCGACCGCACGCACGTGGGGGAGCAGCCGCGGGTCCAGCCACGGCTCCTCGGCGCGAACGTAGTGCGGGTGCACGGTGAGCCGCTCGTGCAGGGTGTAGCCGGCGAGCGCCGTCAGCCGCGCCAGTTCGTCGATCTCCGGCCACGGGCGCTCCGGGTTCACGTGGTCGGGCGTCAGCGGTGAAACCCCGCCCCAGTCGTCGATGCCCGCGCGCACCAGCATCGCCAGCTCGGCCTCATCGGTGAGATTCGGCGGCACCTGCAGCCGGGCACCCGGGCCGAGCACGATGCGCGAGACGGCCACCGCGGCGACGTACTCTTCGAGCGGCAGGTCGTCGCGACGCATCATCGCGGTCGACATCTTGGAGCGGAAGTTCTGGATGATGACTTCCTGGATGTGGCCGTGCCGACGCGACGCGGCACGGATCGCGAACAGGCCGTCCACCCGCTCGGCGTAGGTCTCGCCGATGCCGAGCAGCAGGCCGGTGGTGAACGGCACGTTGCTACGGCCGGCATCCTCGATCACCCGCAGACGGACGGCCGGGTCCTTGTCGGGGGAGCCGTAGTGCGCCTCGCCCTTCTCGGTGAACAGGCGAGTGGATGTCGTCTCGAGCATCATGCCCATGCTGGGACTCACCGGCTTGAGTCGCTGGATCTCCTCCCAGGTCATCACACCCGGGTTCATGTGCACGAGGAGGCCGGTCTCCTCCATGATGCGAACGGCCATCGCGCGAAGGTAGGCGATCGTCGAGTCGTAGCCGTTGGCATCCAGCCACTCGGCCGCCTCCGGCCAGCGCTCCTCCGGACGATCACCGAGCGTGAAGAGCACCTCCTTGCAGCCGAGCGCCGCGCCCTGGCGAGCCACCTCGAGGATCTCGTCCGGCGACATGTACATCTCTTTGCCCTGGCGCTTGAGCTGCGCAGGAGTCTTGACGAACGCGCAGTAGTGGCAGCGGTCCTGGCAGAGATGGGTGACCGGGATGAAGACCTTGCGACTGTAGGTGATGACGCCGGGGCGTCCCGCGCGCTCGAGACCGGCATCCCGAACCCGGCCGGCGGCGACGAGCAGGCGTTCGAGGTCGGCGCCGCGAGCGTGCAGCAGCGTCTCCGCCTCGGTCTGGTCGACGGTCACCCCGGTCTCGGCACGCTTGAGTGCACGGGAGATGGCGGAGGGGGAGGGAATGAACGGGGTGGACGAATCCGTGGGCATGGCGGCGCTCTCGATCGAAACGAAAGTCACCCAAAGCCGGGCGCAGAACCAGATTCGGGGAAAGTCTAACTCGCTCGCGGTGAACCGTCCGCACCCCGAATACGTGTACCGGGCAGACGTAGAGTGGCAGGGCAACGAAGACGCAGCACAGCCGGACTGCGTGCGGAGGTCAGTGGTGGACGGTTCGAACGTGGAGACGATGTCTGGCGTGGAGTTCTCCCGTTCCAGTTCGCGCATCCTCGACAGCATCGAGACGGTGATCGACGGCAAGCGCGATGCGGTGGAGATGGCGCTCACCGTGCTGCTCGCCGAGGGACACCTGCTCATCGAGGATGTGCCCGGAGTCGGCAAGACCATGCTGGCCCGCGCACTGGCCAAGACGGTGGACTGCACCGTCAACCGCATCCAGTTCACCCCCGACCTGCTGCCGTCCGACATCACCGGGGTCTCCATCTACAACCAGGCCACCCGCGAATTCGAGTTCAAGCCCGGACCGGTGTTCGCGAACATCGTCATCGGCGACGAGATCAACCGGGCCAGCCCGAAAACCCAGTCCGCCCTGCTCGAGAGCATGGAGGAGGGCCAGGTGACGGTCGACGGCAACACCAGCGCACTCGCCACCCCGTTCACCGTCATCGCGACCCAGAATCCGGTGGAGATGGAGGGCACATACCCGCTGCCGGAGGCGCAGCGCGACCGCTTCATGGCACGGATCTCGATGGGGTACCCCGATGAGTCCGCCGAACTCGCCATGCTGCACACGCGGGAGATCACCAGTCCGCTCGACGCGGTCGAACCGGTCGTCACGACGGTGGAGCTGATCGCCATGATCCGCGCAGTGCGCGAGGTGTTCGTCTCCTCCCCGGTGGAGCAGTATGCGGTGAGCATCTCCCAGGCCACCCGCCGCGACCGTGACCTGCGGGTCGGGGCGAGCCCGCGGGCGACACTGCACCTGGTGCGCGCCGCGAAAGCTCGTGCCGCTCTCGACGGGCGCGAGTTCGTGCTGCCCGACGACATCGACGCTCTCGCCGTGCCGGTGCTCGCCCACCGCCTCATCCCCGCCAACCGGCTGTCGTCGAGCGGCAGCAGCGCGAGCGCCGCACTCATGAGTGACACCGTGCAGCGCATCGTGGCCGCCACCCCCGTACCGCTCGGCGCGATCGACCCGGTCTGACCGCGATGGCGAGCGCCAAACGCACCCGCGTCACCCGGCTCACCCGGCGCGGACTGCTCGTGCTCGTGTTCGGCCTGGTCTTTCTCGGGGCCGCCTACGCGTTCGGCCGCAGCGAGCTGGTGGCACTCGGGTCCTTCCTCATCGCGCTCACCGTGGTCGCCTGGGTGTACGTGCGGTTCCGCCCGCTGCGGTTCAGCGCGAACCGCGACTTCCGGCCATCGGTACTCGAGGCGGGAACCCAGAGCGAGGCGACCCTGGTGCTGCGCAACCGCTCCGGATACCGCAGTCCGGTGGCGAACTGGCGCGACACCTGGCCCTGGCATCCGTTCGTCACCGTGCCGCATCCGTTCGACCGGCTGGAGCCCGGGCGCCACGGCAGCTCGACGACCGTCGGCTACCCGGTGACCCCGGGACGCCGCGGCAGGTTCGAGGTGGGACCCGCCATCATCGACTTCTCCGACCCCTTCGGCCTGGCCGACGGGGCGGTGATCGCGGAGGGCGGCAGCCGGCTGATTGTCACCCCGTACATCGTCGAACTGCCGGAGGGCGCGGTCGCGATCGCCGCCGACGAGGGACCGACCCGGCTGCGCCAGCGCCGGTCGTTCGGCGGCGAGGACGACCTGATGACGCGCGAGTACCGCCAGGGGGACGCGATGCGGCGCGTGCACTGGCGCGCCTCCGCCCACCACGGCGAACTGATGGTGCGGCAGGAGGAGCAGCGCAGCCACGCCGAGTCGCTCATCGTGCTCGATACCCGCAGGGGCAGCTACCGTGACGCCCGGGGGGCGGGCACGATCGACGAGCCGGAGAGCGAGTCCTTCGAGTGGGCGGTGAGCATGTGCGCCTCGCTCAGCCTCTACCTGGCTGACCGGGGGTTCGTCGTGCAGGTGGTCGAGACGTGTGAGCGGCAGCTGGCCGCGGTGGACGAGTTCGACGAGTTTCTCGAATCGCTCGCCGCTGTCGAGCTGCTCGGAACGAACCCGCGCTGGCTGACGCTGGTGGGCGGGTCGGCCCGACCGGACCGCTCGCAGGGGTCGGTGTTCGCCATCATCTCCAACAGCGACCAGTCCACCGTCGAGCGGCTGGTGGCCCAGCGCGGTTCATTCGACCTGGCCGTAGCCTTCCTCGTCGATCCGTGGACCTCGCCGCACGTGCAACGGCTGCGCGACGCCGGCTGGTTGTGCGTGACCGTGCACCCGGACGACGCGATCGAGAATGCCTGGCTGGCCCTGGCCGCGCAGCAGGAGATCCCGGGCGGACCGGTGCCTCGGTGACCGGTCAGGATTCCCCCCTCCGGGTGTCGATCGCGCAGCCCCGCACCTGGCGACCCCGCACGGCGAGTGACGACTGGCGCACCAGCCTGCTGCTGTTCGTCGCACTGCTGGCGATCCTGCCCGGCCTTCACGTCATCCTGGCCGGCACCGACTGGGTGATCCAGCTCGGGTTCGTCGGCCTGCTCGTGCTGGGCGCGGCCGCCGCCGCCCGGCTGCTCACCGCACGACGCTGGGTTCCGCCGCTGGTCAGCGCCGCCGCGACCTTCGCCGCCTTCACCGCGGTGTTCGCCCCGACGACCGCGTTCCTCGCGATCATTCCCACCGGTGACACCTTCACCCTGTTCTCGAAGATCCTCGCCGCGGCCGGCGTCTCGATCAACGAGCAGTCCCTGCCCGCCCAGGCCGACCTCGGGATCACCCTGGTCATGTGCATCGGCACCGCTTCCGTCGCGCTCGCCGCGGACCTCATCGGGATCACGTTCGGCTCCCCGGCGCTCGCCGGGGTTCCGCTACTGGTGCTGCTCGCCGCTCCCGCGTGGATCGACCCGGGGTCGAGCGACCCGGTCACCTTCATCCTCGCGACCCTCGCCTACTTCCTCCTGCTGCGCGTCGGGTCGCGCGCCGGGCAGGCGCAGCTGTCACTGGGCCTCGGCGCCACGATCGTCGCGCTCACGATCGCGCTGACCCTGGTGCTGCCCTCGCCGAGTGACAGCTCGACGGCCGGCAACGCGGGCGGGTTCGGTTCCGGCGTGAATCCGGTGCTCTCGCTCGGCAACGACCTGAGGCAGGGGTCGAACCGCACGGTGATCAGCTACGAGACCTCGAACGCGGTGGGCGAGTACCTGCGGCTGGTGAGTGTCAGCGACTTCGACGGAACGGACTGGCAGCCGGATGCGTCGTCCACGAACCGCGCGAACACCGTCGCCAGCATCGGCGCGGCACCCGGTCTCACCAAGGCCATCGACCGCGTCACCGACACGACCACGGTGAAGGTCGGGACGCTCAGCAGCCGCTGGCTGCCGCTCCCGTATCCGACGACGAAGGTGACCGGGCTGTCGGGTGCCTGGTACTGGAGCCCGCAGGGGCTCGCGGTGACCAGTCCCGACCACACGACCGACGGACAGCGGTACACGATCACCGATCTCGCCGTGGAGCCGACGCCCGACCAGCTGCTCGCCGCGGGAACCACGGTGCCGTCCGGTCTCGGCCGCTACCTGCAGGTGCCGAAGGGGCTTCCGGCCATCGTCGCGGCGACCGCGAAGAAGGTCGTCGGCACCGCCCCCACGAACTACGAGAAGGCGCTGCTGCTGCAGTCGTTCTTCCACGACGGCTACTTCACCTACTCGGAGACGGCACCGGTCGACGCCGGCTACGACGGCACCGGCGGCCAGGTGATCGCGAAGTTCCTCGAGGCGAAGGCCGGGTACTGCATCCACTTCGCCGCGGCCATGGCGGTAATGGCGCGCACGCTGGGTATTCCCGCCCGCATCTCGGTCGGGTTCCTGCCCGGCCAGATGGTCACGGCCACGAACGCGGGCGCCACCTTCGACGTCACCACCCACGACCTGCACGCCTGGCCGGAGCTGTATTTCACCGGCGTGGGCTGGGTGCGCTTCGAGCCCACCGTGAGTCGCGGCGTCGTTCCGGACTACGCGAACACCAACGACCCCGCCGTGCCCGTGGCCTCGGCTACAGACAATGCGCTGCCGAAAGGGAGCGCCGGGCCGACCGCGCCCGCCGACGTACCCTCGGTCGCCCCGTCGAGCGGCGCCCTCGCCTCCGGCGGCTCGGGCTCGGGCTCGGGGTCGGGTGGCGCCGGTTCCTGGATCTGGGTGCTGCTGGTCGTCCTGGTGGTCGCACTGCTAAGCCTCACGCCCGGGATCGTCCGGTCCGCGCAGCGGGCGCGCCGCATCCGCCGCCTCGGCGACGCCCATCACCGCGCGCGATCGCCCGCCCTCGTCGGCTGGCGCGAGGTGCTGCAGACCTCGGCGGATGTGGGGCGCCCGATCGCGGACACCCTCACGCCGCGTGAGGCGGCCGTCGCGCTCGGGCTGGGCGTGCATCCGTCCCTGGAGCGGATGCTCGGAGCACTCGAGCGGGAGCGCTTCGCCAAAGACCCGCGCGCCTACCTCGGCGCCGCCCACGACACCCGCGCCCTGGTTGCGAGCGTGTTCGCGACGGTGAAACCGCGCGCACGGACCATGGCCGTGCTGTTCCCCCCATCGCTGTGGGAGAAGGTACTGCGGGGGAGGATCACACGAAGGCCTGCAGCCCGGTGATGGTGCGGCCGACGATGAGCGAGGTCATCTGCTTGGTGCCCTCGAAGGTGTAGATCGCCTCCGCATCGGCGAAGGCCTTCGCGACGCCGTAGTCGAGTGTGATGCCGTTGCCGCCGCAGATCTCGCGGCACATCGCCACGGTCTCGCGTGCCTTCGTGGTGACGAAGGCCTTCGCCAGCGCCGACTGGGAGTCGCTCTGCCGCCCCTCGTCCAGCAGGCGCGACAGTTGCATGCACATCGCGATCGACGCGGTGATGTTGCCGAGGCAATCGGCGAGCATGGACTGGATGAGCTGGAAGCCGCCGATCGGCTTGCCGAACTGCTCGCGCTCCTTCGCGTACTTCAGAGCGGCCTCGTACGCGCCGACCGAGTTGCCCACGGCCTGCCAGGCCACCCCGGCGCGGGTGAGCCGCAGCACCACGGCGAGGTCGCGGAACGAGTTGACCTCCTGCAGCCGGTTCTCCTCGGGAACCTTCACGCCGGCCAGGGTGATGTCGGCGTTCTGCACGATCCGCAGGCTCTGCTTGTCCTCGATCTTCGTGGCGGTGAAGCCGGCGGAGTCGGTCGGCACGATGAACCCCTTCACCTGGTCGTCGGCGAGATCGCGCGCCCAGATGATGGTGATGTGGGCGAAGGTGGCGTTGCCGATCCAGCGCTTCGCGCCGTTGAGGGTCCAGGTGTCGCCGCTGCGCTCCGCCGTCGTGTGGAGGCCGCGCGCGGTGTCCGACCCGGAGAGCGGCTCGGTGAGGCCGAACGAGCCGAGGATCTCGCCGCGGCCCATGCCGGGCATCCACTTGGCACGCTGCTCCGGCGACCCGCCGACGCCGAGCGCGCCCAGCGCGAGACCGCTCTGCACACCGATCGCGGTGGTCATCGAACCATCCACCCGCGCGATCTCCAGGGCGGTCCAGCCGCGGAACAGCGCGCTCGACTCGAACTGCCGGGTCTCCGGCCACTCCGAGCCGAACAGGCCGAGCTCGGCGATCGCGGGGATGAGGTGGTGCGGGAACTCCGCACGCCGCCAGTACTCGTTGGCGATGGGCCGCACCTCGCGCTCCAGGAAGTCGCGGATCGTGAGTATCTGCTCGTTCTCGCGATCGCTCAGCTGGTCCTGGAAGTGGTAGAAGTCGGCGTCGAGATGGTAGTCAGCGGGCATGAGGATCAGATTACGCTCGGGAGGCCGAAGCCAGGTTCTCGGCCACCGAGTCGAAGTCGTCGCGCACCAGGCCGACGGTGACACGCACGAAGGACGCGCCCGCCGTGGCCTGGAAGGCGTTGCCGGCGGCCGCCCGGATGCCGGCCGCGGCGAGCTGCACGATCGCGGCGCGTTCGTCGGCCACCGGGAGCCAGGTGTTGATGCCATCGCCCGGGGGCAGCACGACGCCGTGGGTGAGGAGCGCCTCGGAGAGCTGCAGCTGGCGCGCGTGGTAGGCGGAACGAGCGTGCTCGACCTCCGCCACCGACACGCGGTCGGTGAGCAGGTCGTGCAGCATGGTCTGCAGCATCCGCGAGGTCCAGCCGGGTCCGAGGATGCGGCGGGCGACCAGCCGGTCCACCAGCTCGGTCGGCCCGCCGACGCCGGCGATCCTGAGGTCGGGTCCGTGCGACTTGGAGAAGCTGCGCACGTGGAACACCTGGCCGGGCAGCCAGGTGCCGAGGCTCACATCCTGCGCGGTGGCGATCTCGCCCGAATGGTCGTCCTCGAGAACGATCGCCTCGCTGGCGTGCCGGGATCGGCGGATGACGGACGCCAGCTGCTCGGCACGCTCGGCCGTAAGCGAACGGCCGGTCGGATTCTGTGCGCGCGGCTGCAGCACGATGGCGGTGGGCCGCAGGGTGAGGGCCTCGGCGAGCAGGTCGGGGCGCATCCCCTCGGCGTCGACGCCGACCGGCACCCGCACGGCGCCGAAGTGTTCGAGCAGGTCGAAGATGGGCGGGAAGCCGGGGTCCTCGACGACGACCCGGTCGCCG
>FSWJ01000677.1_pt1 | contig 34142 bp, 32 predicted proteins | sample 1637851 | NCBI WGS metagenome assembly FSWJ01 (sample SAMEA3914789, study PRJEB12502) | metagenome | biome: forest; material: soil | place: Canada | collected 2011-07-03 | depth 0.3 m | reverse complement strand
GGCGAGATGATGCCCTTCAGGTTCGGGTACGTGGAGAGCAGACCCTGTGCGACCTGGAACGACGTGGTGTCGTCGTCGTTGCCGTAGACCGTGGTCACGAGGTTGATCTTCGAGTATGCGGGGTTCGACTTGAGGTCGGCCTTCATGTCGGCGATCCAGGCATTCTGGTTGGTCGCGTTCGCGGTGGCCGAGAGGATGGCGATGTCACCCTCGTTGTTGATCTGCTCAGCCATCTGCTTGAGCTCGACCGACGCGACGTCAGCGGTCTTCACCTGGTTGATGAATAGGCTGCGGCATGACTTGGCGGTGTCGGAGTCGAAGGTGATGATCTTCGCGCCGCCCGTCTTCGCCTGGTTGAGGGCCGAGCAGACCGCGTTCGGGTCGTTCGCCGCGATCGCGATGACGTTGGTCTTCTTCTGGGTCAGCGTGTTGATGTAGCTGACCTGTGACGAAGCACTCGCCGTGTTCGGTCCGACGACCGAGTATGTGACACCGCTGAGCGCAGCCGCTGCCTTCTTGCCGCCGCCGAGCTCGACATCCGTGTACGGGTTGTTGAGCTGCTTCGGAACGAACGCGATGCTGAACTTCGACGAGCTTCCGCTCGACGAGCCGCCCCCGGTCGTTGCACAGCCGGCGAGAGCCATGATGGCGACGGTGGCTACCGCTGCGCCCACGATGACGCGGCGGCGGGCTGTCGACCCGCCCTCCTGAAATAACTTCATTGTTTTCCCTTTCTTGGTGTTCGTCGCCGGGTGCTCGGCGCCGACTTCTTCACGCCGCGGTCGCGTCGTGAATAAGATTTCGCGACCGTCGGAGGTCGCTCCTGCGCTTGATACGGGTAGACACGCTGGGCGCGATGACGGAGAGGACGAGGAGGCTGCCGGTCACGATGGTGAGTACGGTGTCGGGCAGTCCCGCCAGCTGAAGCGAGTAATTGACCGTTCGGATGATGAGCACGCCGGCGACGACGCCGACGATGCCTCCCGAGCCGCCGAAGATCGAGACGCCACCGAGGAGTACCGCGGCGACGACGCTCAATTCGAGGCCCTGAACGCTGTCGCTCTGGGCGCTCGAATAGCGCAGCACCCAGAAGATGCCGGCGAATGCTGAGATTCCGCCGCTAGCGACGTACAGCCAGAACTTGGAACGGTCCACCCGGATGCCGACGAAGCTCGCGGCCTCTTTACTGAAGCCGAGCGCGTAGAGGGCCCGGCCGAACGGAGTGAAGTGCAGGATGACGCCGAACACGATCACCACGACGGCCACGATGATCATGAACGTGGGGATGCCCGTGCCTCCGATCGTCGACGTCGCCCAGGTGGTGAGGTCGATCGGGAAGTCGGCCACCGCGTTGTCACCGATCACGACAAGCGCGAGTCCGCGGAACAGGGCGAGCGTGCCGATGGTGACCGCGAGCGACGGCAGGCCGATGGTTGAGATCAGGATGCCGTTGAAGGCGCCGCAGAGCAGTCCGACGACGATGCACGCCACGAACACCCACCAGATGTTCCAGTGCGCGTCATGGAAGAGCACAGCCATGACCGCCGCGGAGAGACCCGCGGTGCTGGCCACCGACAGGTCGATTTCGCCGGTGATGATGATGAGCGCCATGGGCATCGCGATGAGCAGGATCGGGATGGCGTCGATCAGCAGGAAGCTGACAGTGGCCGTTCCCGCGAAATAGGGCACGAAGATGCTCGCCAGGATGACGACGAGTACGAGCGCGTAGACGGTGTTGGCGTTGCGGCCGAAGAACAGCCGAGCGACGCCGCTGCGGGATTTGACGGGAGGGGTGGTCTCAGACATTGCGGGCCTCGCTCACTCTCAGCTTTCGAGCGGTTCGGATGGACAGGATCCGGTCGAGGAGGATCGCCGCGATGATGAGCACGCCGACGATGGCCTGCTGCCAGAACTTGCTCACATTGAGCGCGGCGAGCGCGCCGGTCATCGTGGTGAGCAGCACGGCGCCGATCGCGGCGCCGGTGACCGTGCCGCTGCCGCCGAAGATGGCGACGCCACCCACGACCACGGCTGCCACGATCTGGAGCTCGAACCCAGTGCCGGTATCCGCGCCGACGGAGTTGAACCGTGAGGCATAGAGCACACCGGCGAGACCGGTGAGGGCGCCGCAGGCGACGAAGGCGCCGACGACGCGGGCGTTGACCTTGATGCCGAAGAGGCGGGCCGCATCCGTGTCCGACCCGATGGCGTAGAGGTCGCGGCCGGAGCGCGCGGAGAACATATAGATGGCGAAGATGATCACGATCACCAGCGCGCCGAGTGCGAACCACGGGATGCCGAACAGCGTCTGTACCGACATGTTGCCGAACTCGGCGGGCTCGTTGCCGATGAAGTACTGGTTGCTGCCGGCCCAGGCGTTGTTGATGCCACGGAAGATATAGAGGGTACCGAGGGTGATCACCAGCGCCGGCACCCCGGCCAGCGTGACGATGAAGCCGTTGATCGCCCCGAGGACGCCGCCGAAGACGATGCCGATCAGAAAGACGAGCGGCAGCGGGATGTGCGGGAAGGCCGCGAAGGCCGCGCCCGTGCCGTAGGCCGTGAGTCCCAGGATCGAGCCGACTGAGAGATCGACGTTCTTGGTGATGATCACCATCGCCTGGCCGACCGCCATGATCACGAAGATCGTCGAGTTGAGCAGCAGGTCTTTGATTCCCTGGGCGGAGAGGAACCGCGGGTTCACGATCTCCGTCACGATGATGAGCACGGCGAGGGCCGCGAACACCGAGAACTCGCGTGAGACGAAGATGCGTCCGATCGCGCGGCCGGCCCGAGCCTCTCGAACGACGGGTGTTGCTGTTGCCTGGGTCATTTGACGTTCTCCGCTGATGTGCTCGCTGCGTGAAGGACCTTCTCGGCAGTCGCCTCGGCGCGACTGAAGCGTGCCGAGATGCGGCCCTCGTGCATGACGAGAACCGTGTCGGCCATTCCGAGCACCTCCGGCAGTTCGGAGGAGATCATGAGCACTGCGATCCCCTGCCCCGCGAGCTCGGAGATGAGGCGATGCACCTCGGACTTCGTGCCTACGTCGATGCCGCGCGTTGGTTCGTCGACGATCAGCAGCTTCGGGCTGGTCGCCAGCCACTTGGCGATGACGACCTTCTGCTGGTTGCCGCCCGAGAGTGTGGAGACCGACAGGTCCTGGGATCCGGTCTTCACCTGCAGGCGGCTGGTCCACTCCTCGGCGGCCCGCCGCTCGCGGCGACTGTCGATAAGTCCGAAGCGTGCCAGCTGCTTGCGGAGCGTGAGGGTCGCGTTGCGGGCGACGGAGAGATCCATCACCAGGCCCTGCTTGCGGCGATCCTCGGGCACGAAGCCCATTCCGGCGTTGATCGCGGCCTGGGGTGAGTGTCCGTGCAGCTTCTTGCCCGACATGGTCACCATGCCGCTGTCGTACTCGTCGATACCGAAGACCGCGCGCGCCACCTCGGTGCGACCCGCGCCGACCAGGCCGGCGAGGCCGACGATCTCACCGGCGTGCACGTCGAAGCTGATGTTGCTGAATACGCCGGCGCGGCTGAGGTCGGTGACAGAGAGCACGACGTCGCCGATCGGCGCATCCGTCTTCGGGAACAGGGTCGCGATGTCGCGACCGACCATCTCCCGCACGAGCCCGTCGACGGTGATGTCTTTGGTGTCGTGCGTCGCGATGAATGCTCCGTCACGCATCACCGTCACCCGGTCACAGAGCTCGAACACCTCGTCGAAGCGATGGGAGATGAACAGGATGCCGGCGCCGCGAGCCTTGAGGCTGCGCGCGACCGCGAACAGCCGCTCCACCTCAACGCCGCTCAGCGCGGCGGTCGGTTCGTCCATCACGAGCACCTTCGCGTCGAGGGAGATCGCCTTCGCGATCTCGATGATCTGCTGGTCGGCGATGGAGAGGCCGTCGGCGATGCGGTCGGGGTCGATCGGAACGCCGAGGGTGGCGAACAGCTCCCGGGCCTGGCGGCGCATCTGCGGTCGGTCGATGAGACCGAGACGCCCGCGCGGCTGGCGGCCGATGAAGATGTTCTCGGCGACGGTGAGGTCGGGGAAGAGGGTTGGCTCCTGGTAGATCACCGAGATGCCGGTCGCCTTGCTGTCGGCCGGGCTGCGGAACGAAACCGCGTGTCCGTCGACCTCGAAGCTGCCGGAGTCGGGCTGGTGCACGCCGGCGAGGATCTTGACGAGCGTGGACTTACCGGCGCCGTTTTCTCCGACCAGCGCGTGGATCTCGCCGGGAAGAATGTCGATGGTTCCGTCGCTGAGCGCGTTCACGGCACCGAAGGATTTGGTCGCTCCGTGGAGTGAGAGAAGGGGCGCTGGCTGCGCGGTGGGCGACGTCATGGACGGCGGGGCCTCCTCGTCGAGGGAATTGAATCGTTTTAAGAATCGGAGCGTTTTGCACTCTATGGCGAGTGCCGCCGTCGAGTCAAGTTCGGAATGAAACGTTCCAGTAACGGCATGCACCAGCTCCGAAAACTGGCATGATGCAGAGGAGCGCGTGCAGAGAAGCAACGGAAAGCGGCGGGACAACGCATGTCGGTGAGCGTGAAGGACGTCGCGGCGCGAGCTGGCGTGTCCATCGGCACCGTGTCCAACGTCATGAACCGCCCGGACAAGGTCTCGGCGTCGACCGTGGAACGCGTGCAGCGCGCCATCGACGAGCTCGGGTTCGTGCGCAATGACGCAGCTCGGCAGCTGCGCGCCGGACGCAGCCGAGCTATCGGTCTGGTCATCCTCGACGTCGGCAACCCCTTCTTCACCGATCTCGCGCGTGGTGCCGAAGACAAGGCCGCCGAGTCGGGAATGTCCATCATTCTCGGCAACTCCGACGAGCGGGCGTCACGCGAGACCGCCTACCTCGAACTGTTCGAGCAGCAGCGGGTGCATGGCGTGCTCATCTCCCCGTTCGGCGACATCACCGAGCGGCTGCACCGACTGCGCGACCGGGGAATCCCCGCCGTTCTCGTGGACCGCACCAGCGCCGACGTGTCGTTCAGCTCGGTCTCGGTCGATGACGTGGCCGGCGGATCGCTCGCCGTCGAGCACCTCATTTCGCAGGGGCGCAGACGCATCGCGTTCGTCGGCGGACCGCACGCGATCCGTCAGGTCGCGGACCGGCTCGAGGGCGCCCGCGGCGCCGTCTCGCGGCATCCCGGCGTGACGCTCGAGGTGATCGAGATCGCGGCGCTCAGCGTCATCGAGGGCCGTGCGGCCGGCGTCGCCATTCGGGAACGCACCGCGGCGGACCGCCCGGATGCCGTGTTCGCGGCCAACGACCTGATCGCGATGGGTGTGCTGCAGGCCCTCAATATGCAGGGGGTGCTGCACGTGCCGCACGACATCGCGCTGATCGGCTACGACGATATCGACTTCGCGAGCGCGGCGGTGGTGCCGATGTCGTCGATTCGCCAGCCGAGCGCAATGATCGGCAGCACCGCCGTGGAGATCCTGCTCGAGGAGGCGGCCGACCCGACGCTCGCACCCCGACAGATCGTATTCCAGCCCGAGCTGGTGATTCGCGAGAGCAGCTCGCTCACGGGGTGATGTCTGTCACCGGCCGCCGCGCGGTGCGCACCGCGCCGGCGCTCGCGGCCACCACGATCGCGATGGCGACGCCGTCCAGCACGGTGATGGCCTGGTGCAGGATGACGAAGCCGGCCAGGGTGGCGATCGCCGGCGAGACGCTCATCAGAATCGAGAAGGTGGCGGCGGCGAGCCGACGCAGCGCGAACAGCTCGAACCCGTACGGGATCGCCGACGACAGCACCGCGACCACGAGGCCGATGCCGAGGATGTCCGGCCGGAACAGTGCCGCGCCCGCACTGAGGATGCCGAGCGGCAGGCTCAGCACCGCCCCGATCGCCATCGCGATCGCCAGCCCGTCGAGCCCCTCGAACCGCCCGCCCGTGCGCTGGGACATGAGGATGTAGCCGGCCCAGAGTGCGGCCGCGCCGAATGCGTAGGCGACTCCGGCGGGATCCAGCGAACCGAACCCGCCACGGCCGAGCAGCGCGACCCCGCCGAACGCGAGCACCGCCCAGATCCATGCGCTCGCCTTCCGGCTGGTCACGACCGACAGCACGAGCGGCCCGAGCACCTCGATGGTGACCGTGGCGCCGAGATGCAGGCGCGACAGCGCCTCATAGAACAGCGCGTTCATGCCGCCGAGGGCGACCCCGAAGGCGGCGAGGGTGAGCCAGTCCGCGCGGCCGTGGCCGCGGAACGACGGCCGGCTCACCAGCAGCAGTACGACGGCCGAGAAGAACAGGCGAAGTGTGACGACCCCGAGCGCGCCCACGGTCGGAAAAAGCAGCACTGCGCAGGAGGCGCCGATCTCCTGGCAGGCCAGTCCCGCGACGACGATGCCGACCGCCCCGACGGGCGCGCGTCGCGGCTGCGCGGGGATGGTCACCATCCGACCCTACGGCGAAACAACGCGGCAACACGCGCGGTCTAGGCTCTAGCCATGGAAGGCCTGTTCGACGGATACGGCGCCCAGGCTACCAAGGGCCGCAAATCGGCCACCATGCCGTGGGACGAGATGTTCGCCGTGTCATCGACCGTTCGCACGGCCTACAAAGAGATCCATTCCGCGCTCGCCCAGATGACGCAGGAGGAGCTGCGCGGGCGCACCGACGCCCTCGCCAGCTCCTACCTCGCGCAGGGCGTCACCTTCGACTTCGCGGGCGAGGAACGTCCTTTTCCCCTCGACGCGGTGCCGCGCGTGATCGAGCAGGCCGAATGGGTGGATGTCGAGGCCGGCATCAAACAGCGCGTGCTGGCGCTCGAGGCCTTCCTCGCCGACATCTACGGCAAACAGGATGCGGTCAAGGACGGCGTGATCCCCGCCGGCCTGATCTCCTCATCCAGCCACTTCCACCGCGAGGCGGCCGGCATCGTGCCGGCCAACGGCGTGCGCATCCAGGTCTCGGGCATCGACCTGATCCGGGACGAGCAGGGCGGCTGGCGGGTGCTCGAAGACAACGTGCGCGTGCCGAGCGGCGTGAGCTATGTCATCTCGAACCGGCGCGTGATGGCGCAGACCCTCCCCGAGCTCTTCGTCTCCATGAGAGTGCGCCCGGTCGGCGACTACCCGCACAAACTGCTGCAGGCCCTGCGCGCGAGCGCACCCGACGGCGTCGAAGACCCGACCATCGTGGTGCTCACCCCCGGCGTCTACAACTCCGCCTACTTCGAGCACACCCTGCTCGCTCGCCTCATGGGCGTCGAGCTGGTCGAGGGGCGCGACCTGTTCTGTTCGGGTGGCCGCGTCTGGATGCGCACCACGGCCGGACCCACCCGGGTGGACGTCATCTATCGCCGCGTGGACGACGAGTTCCTCGACCCGCTGCAGTTCCGTGCCGACTCGATGCTCGGCAGTCCCGGCCTGCTGCTCGCCGCCCGCCTCGGCAACGTCACCATCGCCAATGCGGTCGGCAACGGGGTCGCGGACGACAAGCTGGTCTACACCTACATGCCCGACCTCATCCGGTACTACCTGGGCGAGAAGGCGATCATCAGGAACGTCGACACCTGGCGGCTCGAAGACCCCGCCTCCCTCGAAGAGGTGCTCGACCGGCTCGACGAGCTGGTCGTGAAGCCGGTGGACGGCTCCGGCGGCAAGGGGCTCGTCGTCGGCCCCGCCGCGAGCAAAGACGAACTCGAAGCGCTCCGCAAGCGACTGCTCGCCGACCCGCGCGGCTGGATCGCGCAGCCGGTCGTGCAGCTGTCGACCATCCCCACGCTCGTCGAGGAGGGCATGCGGCCGCGGCACGCCGACCTCCGGCCGTTCGCCGTCAACGACGGCAAGGATGTCTGGGTGCTGCCCGGCGGGCTGACCCGCGTCGCCCTCCCCGCGGGCGAGCTCGTCGTCAACTCCAGCCAGGGCGGCGGCTCGAAGGACACCTGGGTGGTGGGCGAAGACCGGCTGCAGGTGTCGCGACACTCCATCCAGGGCCTTGTCGCCGACCAGGCGACCTCCACCGAGGCCATCCCGATCGTCGAGCACGGTGTGCATTCCGTCGACCCGGGCCCGCGGGACCGCACCATGGGCCAGGGCCAGCAGGAGCAGCAGCAGCAACAGGCAGAGCGGGTCGAGCTTGTCGAGACCTCACCCGCGAGCGACGCGTCGGTGAGGTCTCGACAAGCTCGACCCGCGGAGTCCGAATGCTGAGCCGCATCGCGGAATCGCTGTTCTGGATCGGGCGGTACATCGAACGCTCCGATGGAACCGCGCGCATCCTCGACGTGCACCTGCAGCTGCTGCTCGAAGACCCGTGGATCGAGGAGGACGTCGCCTGCCGATCGCTTCTCAGCGTGATGGGCAGCGACGTTCCCGAGGATGTGGTGCTCACCCGGCAGAGTGTGCTCGACATCCTCGCCATCGACCGCTCCGAGCCGGCCTCCATCGCCTACTCGCTCGGCGCCGCCCGCGAGAACGCGCGCCGGGCACGCGAGATCGTCTCCACCGAGCTCTGGGAATGCCTCAACACCACCCGCGCCCGGATGCCCCGCAAAGTCTCCAGCGACAAGGTGCACGAATTCTTCGGCTGGGTGCGTGAGCGCGCGGCGCTCGCCGTCGGCATTATCGAGTCGGCGACCAGCCGGGACGAGGCCTGGCAGTTCTTCACCCTCGGCAGGTCCATCGAGCGGGCCGACATGACCGCCCGCCTGCTCGCGACCAGGAGCCTCACCGAGGCGAGCGGGCCATCCTGGACCACCATCCTCCGCAGCTGCGGCGCCTACGAGGCCTACCTGCGCACCTACCGCGGGGTGCCGAGCGCCCGCAACGCCGCCGAGTTCCTGCTGCTCGACCGGCTGTTCCCGCGCAGCATCCTGTTCTCGGTGCGGCGCGCGGAGATGTGCATGCGCGACATCGAGCCGCGCACCGACCGTGTCGGGGTGAGCGACCAGGCGCAGCGGCTCCTGGGGCAGATCCGCAGCGAGCTGGAATACCGGCCGATCGCGGACATCCTCGAAGACCTCCCGCGGCACATGGACAACGTGCAGGCGGCGACGAGCGCGGCCTCGGAGGCGATCCGCCAGCGCTACTTCCCGACCAACGCGGCCCCGAGCTGGGTGGGGGAGAACACGTGAACCGGCTACGCATCCGGCACCTGACCGGCTTCCACTACGGGGGCGAGGTCACCGCCAGCTATAACGAGGCGCGCATGCTGCCCACCAGTGGCGACGGCCAGCTGGTGCTGTCGTCGAAACTCGAGATCCTGCCGATCTCCGCGCACCACACCTACGTCGACTACTGGGGCAGCCGGGTGTCGTCGTTCGAGATCCTCACCCCGCACAAAGAACTGGCGCTCACCGCGACGAGCCTGGTCGAGGTGCGGGCGCGCGAGCACCCCGAGCATGTCGTCGGCTGGGACGAACTCGGCACCGCCGCCGAGAAAGCCACCGAATACGTGGAGCAGCGCAAACAGACCAAGCTCACCGCGCCGCCGCCCGAAGTAGTCGCCTTCGCGAAAAAGATCGCGGATGCCGCAACCGACCCCTGCGAGGCCGCCATGGCGATCAGCCGCAAAGTGGGCGAAAGCGTCGAATACATGCAGGGCGTGACCGGCGTGCACACGACGGCCGCGGAAGCCTGGGAGCACCGCAAAGGCGTCTGCCAGGACATCGCACACCTCGCGATCGGCGCCCTGCGGGCCGTCGGCATCCCGGCCAGATACGTCTCCGGCTACCTGCACCCGAAACCGAACGCCGAAATCGGGGAGACCGTCGCGGGCGAATCGCACGCCTGGCTCGAATGGTTCTGCGGCGGCGAATGGCGCGGCTTCGACCCCACCAACCAGATCGACATCGGCGACCGGCACGTCACCGTCGGCCGCGGACGCGACTACAACGACGTACCGCCGCTGCGCGGGGTGTACGCAGGACCGTTCAAGTCGCAGCTGTTCGTGACCGTGGAGATCACCCGCGAGAACTGATCGCTCGACTACTTCTGCGCGGCCACCTCGGCGGCCACGATCTCTTCGGCGGCGAGTTCGCGCCAGGCGGTGCCGAAGGTCAGTGACAGCCGGCGATCGATGAACCCGACCTTCACGCCACGGAAGCGCAGCATCCAGACCAGCATCACGACCGCGCACACGACGCCGGCCATCGCCCCGACCCCGAGCGCCCAGCGGGGCCCGAACTCGTTGGCGACCCATCCGACGATCGGCGCGCCGATCGGGGTGCTGCCCGCGAAGACCGCGAAGTAGATGGCGATCACCCGGCCGCGCACAGCGGACGGGGTAGAGAGCTGGATGTAGGAGTTCGCGGTCGTGTTGATCGTCTGCGAAGCGACCCCCATGATGATCAGGGCGCCGGCGAACGGCCAGTACGACGGAGCGAACGCGGCGAGCGCGCAGCCGGCCGCGAAGATGGCGGTCGAGGTGAACAGGTAGCGCAGTCGCGGATGCTGCCGGCTCGCCGAGGCCAGCGCGCCGACGACCGACCCCGCCGCCATGATCGAGGAGAGGATGCCGAAACCGGTCGCCCCGGAGTGAAACACGACCGTCGCCATGGTTGAGATGTAAATCGGGAAGTTCACCCCGAACGTGCCGAACACGAACATCACCACGAGCACCATGACGATGTCGGGACGCGTGCGCACATATCGCAGACCGCCGAGCAGGTTTCCCTTCTTCGCCTGGGCGCGCGGTGCGTGCACCAGCTCGCTTCGCCTGAGCAGGAACAGGGAAGCCAGCACGGCGGTGAACGAGACCACGTTGATCATGAAGACCCAGCCGGACCCGATGATCGCAATGAGTACACCGGCCAGGGCGGGCCCGATGGTGCGGGCCAGGTTGAACGAGGCCGAGTTGAGGCTGACCGCGTTGGACAGGTTTGGACCGCCGACGAGCTGCGAGACGAAGATCTGGCGCGCCGGAGTGTCGAAGGCCTGCACGCTGCCGAGCAGGAAGGCGAGAAGGTAGACCTCCCAGAGCTGCACCGCGCCGGTCACGGTGAGCACCGCCAGCACCAGGCTGAGCGCGCCCATGCTGGCCTGCGTGAACTTCAGGATGGTCTGCTGGTTGAAGCGGTCCGCGACGAGCCCGCTGACCGGAAGGAACACCAGCATCGGGCCGAACTGCAGCGCCATGGTGATGCCGACCGCGGCGGCGTCGTGATTGGTCAGCTGGGTCAGGACGATCCAGTCCTGGGCCGTGCGCTGCATCCAGGTGCCGACGTTGGAGACGAGTGACCCGCTCGCCCAGACCCGATAGTTGTAGCCGCTGAGGGAGCGGAACATCGCGGTCAATTGTCAGCCAGTGCCTTCAGGATCGCGCCGGCCTCGTCGAGGACCGCCCGCTCATGCGGGGTCAGCTCCTCGAGCCTCTGGGTGAACCAGGCATCCCGCCGCCGCCGGGTCTCGTCGATGAAGTCGCGGCCGTTGTCGGAGAGGTCGAGCCGCACCTTGCGGGCGTCGTCGGCCGCCGTCACGCGGGTGACCAGCCCGGCGTCCACGAGGGCGTTGATGGTGCGGTTCATGCTCGGCGGGGTGACCCGCTCGTGCTCGCTCAGCGATCCCAGCGTCTGCGGGCCGTTGTTGGCGAGGGTGAACATCACCGAGCGCTGGCCCTCGGTCACGTCCTCGTCGCCCTGCATCGAGCGGATGCGACGCGCCAGTCTCTGGATGCTGAGGCGCAGCTCCTGGTCGTCGTGGGTCATCCGGTCAGCCTAGCTCATTAGCTTTGCTAACGAAAATGACCCGCCGCGCCGGCCGGTGCGCGCGAATACACTGGGGGCACCCCGAGCAAGGAGGCCCCATGCAGTTCACCGCCGCACGACAGGACCGGACCTTCGTCGACGCGGACGGGGTCACCATCCACTTCTACGTCTGGAAGTCGCCCACCGCGATCGGTGTCGTGCAGCTCGCCCACGGCCTGGGCGAATACGCGACCCGCTACGAGAACTTCGCGCAGGACCTCGTCGCCGCCGGCTTCACCGTGTACGCCGACGACCATCGCGGCCACGGCGCGACCGGAATCGAGCAGTCCGGGGGCGACGCGACCAAGCTCGGTGCGCTCGGGCCGGGCGGCATCCGTTCGACCGTGCGATCCGTCGAAGAGTTCACCGCAATCATCACGACCGAGAACCCGAACCTTCCGCTGGCGCTGCTCGGCCACAGCTGGGGATCCCTCATCGCCCAGAAGATCGTCAACGAGCACGCCGAGAACTACGACGCCCTCGTACTCACCGGCACCGCCTACCGCACGCTACGACACATGAACAGCGGCGACCTCGCCAAACGCCACAACAGGCCCGGCGGCACCGGCTACGAGTGGCTGAGCCGCGACGACGCCGTCGGCAAGGCATTTCTCGCCGACCCGCTCACGTTCAAGGCCAACGCGGCCAAGCTGTTCGGCATCATGGACGGCCTGCGCCTGCTCGGGCGCCCGGCGAAGAACCTCGCCCACGACATCCCGGTGCTCATCCAGATCGGCAGCGAAGACCCCCTCGGCGGGCCGAAGAGCGTCGAACTGCTCGCGAACGCCTACCTGAAGCGCTCGCACCTCAGCGACGTTGAGCTGATCGTGTACACGGATGCCCGCCACGAGATCTTCAACGAGACGAACCGCAACGAGGTGGTGGCCGACACCATCGCGTGGCTGACGTCGCGACTCTCCGCGTAAGCGGGTCGAGCTTGTCGATACCTCACCCTGCGTGATTCGCTGGTGAGGTCTCGACCAGCTCGACCCGCCTTACTGTTAACACATGCACGGTGAATTCAAGGTTCCTGGCGGCAAGCTCGTCGTGGTCGACCTCGAGGTCGTCGAGGATCGCATCCGGGACTTTCACCTCGCGGGTGACTTCTTCCTCGAGCCGGAGGAGGCGCTCGCCGCGATCGACGCCGCGGTGAATGGGCTTCCGGCGGGGAGCGACGCGAAGGTGATCGCCACGGCGGTGCAGGGTGCTCTTCCGCCCGACGCGATCCTGCTCGGCTTCTCCGCCGACTCGGTCGCCGTCGCGATCCGGCGCGCCCTCTCCAAGGCGGCCGGCTGGAAGGACTACGACTGGCAGCTCATCCACGGCACCGCGTATCCGCCCGTCGTGCAGATGGCCCTCGACCAGGTGCTGTCGGAGGAGGTAGGAGCCGGCCGTCGCAAACCCACCCTGCGCATCTGGGAGTGGAACGAGCCGGGTGTCGTGCTCGGCAGCTTCCAGTCGGTCAAGAACGAGGTCGACCTCGAGAACGCGAAGAAGTACGGCTTCCAGGTGACCCGCCGGGTGAGCGGTGGCGGCGCGATGTTCATGGAGGCGGGGTCGGTCATCACCTACTCGATCTACGCGCCGCTCGACCTGGTGCAGGGGATGTCGTTCGCCGACTCCTACGCCTTCCTCGACGAGTGGGCCATCATCGCCCTGCGATCGCTCGGTATCGACGCCTCCTATGTTCCCCTCAACGACATCACCAGCCCGAAGGGCAAGATCGGTGGCGCCGCCCAGAAGCGCCTCGGCAGCGGGGCGGTGCTGCACCACGTGACCATGAGCTACGACATGGACGCCGACCGCATGGTCGAGGTGCTGCGCATCGGCCGCGAGAAGATGAGCGACAAGGGCACCAAGAGTGCGAACAAGCGGGTCGACCCGCTGAAGAGCCAGACCGGGCTCAGCCGCGCCGAGATCATCACCGCCATGGAGAAGACCTTCACCGCCCTCTACGGCTCGACGCCGAGCGAGGTGACGCCGGCGGAGCTCGAGCGGGCGCAGCAGCTGGTCACCGAGAAGTTCGGGACCGATGAATGGCTCTACCGCGTACCCTAGAGGGGTGAACTGGTGGGTTTTCGGCGCTGTCGTGGTCGGTGTCGCCGCGCTCGGATACCTCGGCCAGCGCTTCGGCCTGTTCGACCTGGTCGGCAGGAACCGCTCCAAGAGTTCCGGTAACGGCTCCGGCATCATCGGCATCGGCGACGAGGTGTTCGCCCCCGCGCGGCACGAGGCGCAGGCCGAACTCGATCGGCAGACGATCCTGCCGGCGCCCGCGCCGCTCGCCGGTGACGGCGACAAGGGCGTCGGTGACGGCCCATCGACGGGCCCGGGTGCCGGCCCCTATGACGGCCAGGTCCGGATCGACCTCACCAAACTGCCCAAGGGGCGCGAGTAGCGCCCTGGACGCCTGACTCGCCCGACCGGGTGATCCTGGGCGACAATCTCGCCGCGGTGGCCGGGCTTCCCGACGGCGCATTCACCCTCATCTACCTCGATCCGCCGTTCAACACCGGTCGTAGCCAGGCCCGGCAGTCGACGACCTCGGTGCGAAGCGCCGCCGGAACGATCAAAGGCTTCAAGGGGCAGCAGTACGAGCGCATCCGCGGCGACCTGATGAGCTACGACGACAGCTTCGAGGACTACTGGCTCTTTCTGGAGCCCCGTCTCGCCGAGGCCTGGCGGCTGCTCGCCGACGATGGCACGCTGTACCTGCACCTCGACTACCGTGAGGCGCACTACGCGAAGGTGCTGCTCGACGCCCTGTTCGGTCGCGAGAGCTTCCTGAACGAGATCATCTGGGCGTACGACTACGGCGCCAAGTCGAAGAACCGGTGGCCCACCAAGCACGACACGATCCTCGTCTACGTGAAGACGCCGGGCGGGTACCACTTCGACTCGACCGCGGTCGACCGCGAGCCGTACATGGCGCCCGGGCTGGTCACCGCCGAGCAGATCGAGCGCGGCAAACTTCCCACGGATGTCTGGTGGCACACGATCGTGTCGCCGACCGGTCGCGAGAAGACCGGCTACCCCACCCAGAAGCCGGAGGGCATCCTGCGCCGCATCGTGCAGGCCTCCAGCCGCGAGGGCGACTGGGTGCTCGACTTCTTCGCCGGGTCCGGCACGACCGGTGCCGTCGCCGCGGCGCTCGGACGCCGTTTCGTTCTCGTCGACCGGAGCGCGGAGTCGATCGCGGTCATCCGCAGCCGGTTCGAGAAGAGCGGCGTGATGGCCGAGTTCGTAGTCGGTCCCTGAGCGTGGCGAAGGGCCCTTCGACACGCTCAGGGACCGCATACTGGAATCATGACAGTCGCCCTCTGGATCACCGCCGTGCTGCTCACCGTGCTCTACCTCGGGTCGGGCGGGCTGAAAGTGGTGCGCAGCCAGGCTCAGCTGAAGGACCAGATGGTCTGGACCACCCACGCCAGGGCCTGGCAGGTGAAGGTGGTCGGCGCCCTGGAGGTGCTGGGTGCGCTCGGCGTGATCCTGCCGCTCGCCACCGGCATCGCACCGGTGCTGACGGCGGTCGCCGCCCTCTGCCTGGTCGCCGTGCAGGTGGTCGCGCTCATCGTGCACGTGCGCATCAAGGACGTGACTCCGGGTCTCGCGCTGAACGTCTTCCTGCTGCTGCTCGCGGTCGCCGTCGCCGTGCTGCGATTCGTGACACTCTAGCTAAAGTGCCATCCCGGGGATCCGGGAGCGAATGGCATCGAGTTCTGCCTCATCGGAAATTCCCTGCCAGTCGTAGCGCGGGGTGTACGGAGCCTGAAGGGCATCGAGTTCGTCGGCAGTCAGCTGAATATCCAGCGACGCGATCGCATCATCAATCTGCTGCACCGATCCCGCACCGACAAGAGGGGCCGTGACGACGGGCTGGTGGCGCAGCCACGCGAGGGCGATGGCTGCTCGGCTGACGCCGTGCGCGTCTGCGATGATGCTCACCGCATCGATGATTGCGCGGTTCGCATCCTCATTCGCGACCGAGTAGAGGGCGTCGGCGTAATCACCATCGCTCTCCGATCGGGGCGTCACCTTCGCGTCGTCCCAGGCCCGCGCGAGGCGCCCGCGGGCCAGCGGGCTCCAGACGATGGTGCCGACGCCTTCGTCGAGGCAGAGCGGGATCATCTCGCGCTCCTCCTCGCGGGCGATCAGGTTGTAGTGATCCTGCATGGTCACGAACCGCGCCCAGCCGCGCTCGCGCTGCAGGTGAAGGGCCTTGGCGAACTCCCACGCGTGCATGGATGACGCGCCGAGGTAGCGCACCTTGCCGGCCTTCACGAGATCGTGAAGGGCCTCGAGGGTCTCTTCGAGTGGGGTCGCGTGGTCGTTCCGATGCACCTGGTACAGGTCGATGTAGTCGGTGCCGAGCCGTTCGAGAGAGTGCTCGACCTCGGTCATGATCGCCTTGCGGGACAGGCCGCGACCATTCGGCCCCGGGCGCATCGGGTGTCGTAGTTTCGTCGCGATCACGACGTCGTCGCGGTTCGTGAAGTCCTTGAGCGCCCGCCCGAGGATCTCCTCACTCGATCCGTTCGAGTACATGTTCGACGTGTCGAAGAAATTGACCCCAGCGTCGACCGCGTGCTTGATCAGCGGGCGCGCATCATCCTCGCCCTTCGACCACACGGGGTGGCCGCGATTCGGCTCGCCGTACGTCATCGCGCCGATCGCGATGGGGGAGACATCGAGGCCGGTGGTGCCGAGCTTGCGGTAGCGCATCAAAGCTCCTTGAATAGTCACTGACGGAGAATTCTCCGTTTATAGGGCGATCGTAACGGAGAGATCTCCGTTTAGCAAGGAGCGGGACAGTGGAGATTCAGCGGGCCGACGCGCAACGCAACCGCGCACACATCCTGGAGGTCGCCTACGAGGCGTTCACCAGCGATCCGGATGTCTCGCTCAACGCGATCGCCAAGCGCGCGGGTGTGGGGGCGGGCACGCTCTACCGGCATTTCCCGACACGGGAAGACTTGCTGCTCGCCGTCTACAAGGAGGAGATCGACGCACTGGCCGAGGCTGTGGCACCATCCCTTGACGGGAGAGCGCCCCTCGACGCGTTCCGCGACTGGGCGCGAAAACTCGCGGCCCTCGTGCGCGTCAAACACGGGTTGGGCGACGCCCTCTCCAGCCCGACGGCGCAGGCCCTGATCGACACCAGCTATGGCCCGGTGACGTCCGCGATCGGCCAGCTGCTCGACGCGGCGGCCGCGCGCGGCGAAGTTCGCCCTGGCGCCGACCCGTCCGATGTGCTTCTCCTGCTCGGTGCGCTGTGGCGCGTTCCTGCCGACGTCACCGGACTCGCCCAGGCGGACCGTATTCTCGAGCTCATCATCGACTCGCTCGCCGGCGATCCGGGCTAGACGCTCTCGCGCTCGATCATCGTCGTCGGCAGCACGGTCAGCTTCTCGACCGTATCCCCGGCGATGAGGCGCACCAGTACCTCGGCCATCTTGGCGCCCATTCCGACGGATGACTGCTCGACGGTGGTGAGCGGCGGCAGCGATGAGGTGGAGTAGTAGTCGTTGTCGAAGCCGACGACGGCGATGTCGTCGGGCACCCGCAGGCCCCGGTCACGCAGCACGCCGAGCGCCCCGTAGGCCATCTGGTCGCTCGCCACGAACACGGCGTCGAAATTCTCGCCGGAGGCGAGCAGTCGTTCCATGGCCGCCGCCCCGCCGGGAGGTGTGAAGTCTCCGACTTCGACAGTCCCCGGTTTCAGGTCCGCCTTTTCCAGAGCGGTGCGCCAGCCCTCGAGCCGGTCGAGTCCCGCCGCCATGTCCTGCGGGCCGGCGATGGTCGCGATGCGGGTGCGACCGTGATCGACCAGGTATTTCGTTGCCGTGGCGGCGGCACCGATGTTGTCGACATCCACGACGTAGCTGTCCTCGCCCTCGACGCTCATCGGCCGTCCGCCGAAGACCACCGGCAGCGAGCGGGCGAGGGCGCGGTACGAGTTATCGGCGCTGTGGTGGGAGAGGATGAGCGCGCCGTCGACGTTGCCGCCCTGCAGGTAGCGACGGGTCTTCTCCGGGTTCGTCTCCGAGGCGATCAGCATGCTGAGCGTGTACTCGGTGGTCGCGAGATGCATCGCGATGCCCTGCACGACGGTGGCGAAGAACGGGTCGGAGAAGAATTTGGCCGTGTTCTCGGGGATGACCAGGGCGATCGCCTGCGTGCGCCGGCTGGCCAGCGTGCGGGCCGCCCGGTTCGGAACGTACCCGAGCTGCTCGATCGCGCGATTGACGGCGTCGATCGCCTCGGCAGTCACTCGCGGCGACTCGTTGACGACGCGGGACACCGTCGACCGGGACACGCCGGCGAGGGCCGCAACCGCTTCGAGTGTGGGCGCGGCCGGTCGCGCCTCGAGCTCGCTGGTCATCCGGGCCTCCTGTGGTGCCAGTTTAGGGGGCGCATTTCAGGGCGCGGCTGAGAGCGCTCCCGCGATGATCGCGGCATACGCGAGACCGCTGTCTTTGATCGTGCGGACCTGGGTCTCGTAGTCGACGTGCACGATGCCGAACCGCTTGTCGAAGCCCCACGCCCACTCGAAGTTGTCGAGCAGCGACCAGAGGAAGTAGCCGCGCACGTCCGCCCCCTCGGCGATGGCCTCGGCCACCGCCCGGATGTGCTCGCCGATGTACGTCTCGCGATCCGGGTCGTGTACACGCCCGTCCGCGGAGACGACGTCCTCGTACGAGGCGCCGTTCTCCGTGACGTACAGCGGCGGCAGGTCCGGGTACTGCAGGGTGAGCCGCACGAGCAGCGCGCGCAGCCCGTCGGGGTTCACCTCCCAGCCCATCGCCGTGTGCGGCAGGTCGCGCGCCGGGAACGAGACATACTCCGAGCCGACGAACGGCGACGCGTAGTGGCGTTCCGTCGGCGAGACGCCGTGGCGCTCCACCGGATGCCCGCTCACGCAGTCGTCGTGGTAGTAGTTCACGCCGAGGAAGTCGGTCGGCTGGTGGATGATCTCCATATCGCCGGGCCGGATGACCTCGGCCAGTCCCAGCCCGGCCACGTCCTCGAGGAGGTCGGCCGGGTATTCGCCGACCACGATCGGGTCGAGGAACATGCGGTTCCACAGCCCGTCGATGCGGCGCGCGGCCTCGAGGTCGACGGGGTCGTTCGGATCGTTCGGGATGGCGGTCGTCAGGTTCAGCGTGATGCCGATCTGCTGTGCCCCCAGGTCGCGGAGCGCCGCGGTCGCCAGGCCGTGACCGAGATGCTGGTGGTGCACGGCCGCCAGTGCCTTCGCCGGGTCCTGCAGGCCCGGCGCGTGCTCGCCGGCCGCGTAGGAGATCAGCGACGAGCAGAACGGCTCGTTGAATGTCGTCCAGTGGGTGACCCGGTCGCCGAGCACGTCGTGCACCGCCGTGGCGTAGTCGCGGAAGCGGTAGGCGGTGTCGCGATCGGCCCAGCCACCGGTCTGCTGCACGGCCTGCGGGAGATCCCAGTGGTAGAGCGTCAGCCACGGGAGGATGTCGTTCTCCAGCAGCTCGTCGACGAGTCGCGAGTAGAAGGCGAGACCCGCGCGGTTGACGGCGCCGTCGGCGGGCTTCACACGCGCCCAGCTGGTGGAGAAGCGGTAGGAGCCCAGGCCGAGCTGCTTCATGAGCGCGACGTCCTCGGGCATCCGGTGGTAGTGGTCCACGGCGACCTCGGGGGTGTCGCCGTTCGCGACGGCACCCGGCACGCGGGAGAACACGTCCCAGATGGAGTCGAGTTTGCCGTCCTCGTGGGCGGCGCCCTCGATCTGGGCAGCGGCGGTCGCCGAGCCCCAGAGGAAGTTCGGGGGGAAGGTTCCGTTCGGTAGGGGGTCTGACATCAGCCTTTGACAGCTCCTTGCATGATTCCGGCGACGAGCTGACGGCCCGCCGCGATGAAGAGGATGAACAGGGGGACGGTCGCCAGCAGCACGCCGGCGAGCACGATGGAGTAGTCGACGAAGTGGCTCGCCTGCAACAGCGAGAGCGCGACCGGCAGTGTGGGGTTGCCCTGGTCGAGCACGATGAACGGCCAGAAGAAGTTGGTCCAGGTCATGATGAACGTGAACAGGCCGAGCATCGCGGTGGCGGGTCGTGCGGCGGGCAGCGCGATGCTCCAGAAGGTGCGGATCATGCTCGCCCCGTCGACCCGGGCCGCCTCGATCAGCTCATCGGGCAGCGCTGTGGACATGTACTGCGTCATCCAGAACACGCCGAACGCCGTCACCAGCCCGGGCACGATCACCGCGCCGATCGTGCCGGTCCAGCCGAGATCCGACATCGCGATGAAGAGGGGCACCACGGCGAGCTGGGTGGGAACGGCGGTGGTCGCGATCACGAAGACCAGCAGCACGCGGCTGCCCCGGAAGCGCAGCTTCGCGAAGGCGTAGCCGGCCAGGGTGGAGAAGAACACGACCGAGACGGAGACGGCGGTCGACACGATGACGCTGTTGCCGAGCGCCTTCCAGAAGTTGACATTCGGGTCGTTGATCACGGTGAGCGCGTTCGCGATGAAGTTGCCGCCGGGGATCCAGGACAGGTTCTGGTCGTTGATCGTGCTCGAGTCGCCGCTGCCGATGAGGAACGACCAGTACAGCGGCAGCAGGGAGGCGAGCAGGATGACCGCGAGGAACGCGTAGACCAGCGAACCGGGACGCTGCGCCACGACGTTGCGCGTGCGCCGGCTCATCGCTCACCACCCCCGCTGTTCGAGATTCGTCGCGTGACCAGGAAGTTGATGACCCCGATGATGATGATCACGACGAACAGCAGCCAGGCCACCGCGGACGCCCGGCCGAAGTCGAGCTGGCCCCAGCCGAGGTTGTACAGATAGAGGGTGAGGGTCAGCCACTGGTGGTCGGCACCACCGGTGCCGGTCGCGTCGAACAGCCGTGGTTCGTCGAAGATCTGCAACCCGCCGATGGTGGCCGTGATGATGACGAAGATGAGGGTGGGGCGCAACTGCGGGATCGTGATGGAGAAGAACCGGCGCACCCGCCCGGCCCCGTCGATGGCCGCTGACTCGTAGAGGTCGCGCGGGATGGCCTGCATGCCGGCCAGCAGGATGAGGGCGTTGTAGCCGGTCCAGCGGAAGTTGACCATGGTGGCGATCGCGATCTGCGACGCCCAGGTGTTGCTGTGCCAGCCGATCGCCGGGATGCCGATGTGGCCGAGCAGATTATTGATGAGCCCGTAGCGGTCGGCGAACAGCTGCCCGAAGATGAGGGCGACGGCGACAGGCATCACGATGTAGGGCACCAGCACGCTCATGCGCCAGAAGGTGCGACCGCGGAGGTTGTTGTCGAGCACGGCGGCAATCAGCAGGGCGAAGCAGATCTGCGGTACCGACGAGAGCAGGAAGATGCCGATCGTGTTGCGCAGCGCGATCCAGAACTGCTGCTGGCCGAGCACGAAGGCGAAGTTGTCGAAGCCGACGAACGCGCCCTGGCCGCCGATGAGGTCCCATTTGTGCAGGGACACCCATGCCGTGTACAGCAGCGGGAAGAGACCGACCACCGCGAACACGATGAAGAACGGGGAGATGTAGAGGTACGGCGAGATCTTGATGTCCCAGCGGCTGAGCGTGTGGCCGAAGGCGATCCGGCGGGGGGACCGGTTCTGGTCCCTGATGGCCGATGTTGTCATGATGCTGGGTCCTTGGACGAGGTGGGACGAACCCGGGCCGCGACGTGCGGCCCGGGTTCGCGAGGGAACTGCTAGCCGAGCGCCTTGATGGCGGCGACCGTCTGCGTCCAGGACGCGTCGACGGTCTGGCTACCGGATTCCACTCGGGTCAGCCCATCCTGCACGGCCTGCATGATCGCACCGTAGTGGATGCCCTTGTAGGGGAGGGAGGTGAAGGCCTTCGCCCGCTGCACGAAGATCTTGCCGGTCGGTGCGTTGTTGAAGAAGGCGTTCTTCGAGTCGAGCAGGGTGGACGACGTGTAGGTCGCCGTCTGGCTCGGGAAGTTGCCGGCCTGCTTGAACGCGGCGAGCTGCTGCGCGGGGGCGGTCAGCCAGTCGACGAACTCCTTCGCGGCCGCGGTGTTCTTGCCCTGGGTGGGAACGAGGAGGTACGAACCGCCCCAGTTTCCGCCACCGTTCGGGAACACGTCGGCGACCTGCCAGTCGGTGACCTTTGGGCTGTCCTGCTGGATCGAGCCGAGCATCCACGGCGGGCACAGCATGGTGGCGAACGCGCCGTTCGCCATGCCGGTCGCCCAGTCGGTGCTCCACTCCTGCAGGTGCGCCGAGTCGACGGCGCTGGCCTTCAGCACCGACTCGAACGCGGCCTTCACGTCCGGGTTGGTGGTCGCGATGACCGTGCCGTCGCTCTTCTCGAAGAAGTTCTTGTACTGGTTGGCGAGACCCTGGAAGGTCGCGCCGGCCGAGTCGAACCACGCGGCGCCGGTGTTGGCCGCCTCGAACTGCTTGCCCACGTTGTAGTAGGTGTCCCAGTCCCCGGTGAGGAGCTTGGCGACGGCGGCCGGGTCGGTCGGGAGTCCGGCCTTGGCGAACAGGTCGGCGCGGTAGCAGATGGCCTCCGGGCCGATGTCCGTTCCGAGCCCGATCTCCTTGCCACTGACCGTGCCGCCGGCCGTCTTGAAGGCCGAGTAGCGGCCCTTGTTGTCGGCCGATGCCAGGTTCTCGAACTTGGTCGGGTACTGCTTGACCTTCGGCATCCAGTCGCCGTCGACGGCCTCGATGTCGCCGAGGCCGGAACCGGCGGCGAGCTTCGTGAACAGGTTCGTCTCAGCGGCGTCGGACGTCGCGGCGATCTTCTGCACCACCGTGACGTTCGGGTGCAGCGTGTGGTACTTCGCGAGAAGGTCATTCGTGTAGCCGAAGTTGTTGAACGTCGACAGGGTGAGGGTGATCGGCTTGCTGCTGTCGCCGGATGTCGAGGCAGAGCAGCCGGTCATGATGAGGGCGAGTACCGAGGCGGCTGCGATGCCCGCCCCGATGGTGGTGCGTCGTGAAAACTTCACGGTCACTCCTTTGTGTGCGTGGATAGGGATTCTATGCCCGATTGACGTTGTGTGGGAGCGCTCCCACCTCGGGCTGTGGGAGCGCTCTCACGCAATCGCGTCACTGTACGATGGGAGCGCTCCCACTGTCAAGCGGCAAAATTAAACTGCGCATAAAACGCTGGTGAAAAGGCTCTTTAGTTCGGCGGCATTCGCGGCGGTTATCATTCTGATCATGCCGTCGCACTGGAAACGTTCCCTCGTGACGGCCGCGACCGTGGTCGTCGCACTGGCGGTTCTGGCGGGATGCGCTCCGGAGCGCGTGCCCGCGACCACGCCACCGACGGTGACGGCGACGGTCCCCGCGACCCCGGTTGCGAAGCCCAAGAACTTCTTCAACAGGTCGCAGTACTCGCTCGATGACCCGACCAGCATCTGGGTGGTCGTCAACAAGCTGCGCCCGCTGCAGCCCACGAACTTCACCCCGACGCTGGTGACCGTGCCGGTGCCGCACGTGTCGGCGCCGCTGATGACGCAGGAGGCGGGGGATGCCCTGGTGACGATGTTCGCCGCGTCCGCCGCCGAGGGTGGGGGCACCCTTCAGATCCAGAACTCGTACCGCTCGTACCAGGTGCAGGTGAACACGCACAGCTCCCTGGTCGGAAGTCTCGGCCAGGCCGCGGCGGACGCCCAGAGCGCCCGCCCCGGCTACAGCGAGCACCAGACCGGCCTCGCCGTCGATGTCGCCGCGCTGCCCAGCAAGTGCGACATCGCGGCCTGCTTCGGCCAGACCCCGCAGGGCATCTGGCTGGCCGCGAACTCGTGGCGGTTCGGCTACATCCTGCGCTACCCGGCCGACAAGACCGCGGTCACCGGTTACATCTACGAGCCGTGGCACTTCCGTTACGTCGGAATCCCGCTGGCGACCGAGATGCACAACGACGGCATCGAGACGATGGAGGAATTCTTCGGGCTCCCCCCCGCACCCGACTACGCGTCGGCCACCGGTTAGCCGCCGATCGCGCGGTCGACGATCTCCCTCGCCTCGGCCTGCACCCGTGTGAGGTGGTCCGCGCCGAGGAACGACTCGGCGTAGATCTTGTAGACGTCCTCGGTGCCGCTCGGGCGGGCGGCGAACCACGCGTTCGCGGTGGCGACCTTCACCCCGCCGAGAGCAGCACCATTGCCGGGTGCCACGCTGAGCTTCACCGCGATCGGCTCCCCGGCCAGCTCCGTCGCGGTGATCGCGGCACCGTCGAGTTGTGCCAGTGCGGCCTTCTGGGCCTTCGTCGCGACGGCGTCGATGCGCTGGTAGGCGGGCGCACCGTACTTCTCGGTGAGTTCCGTGTACAGCTGGGAGGGCGACCTGCCGGTCACCGCGATGATCTCGCTGGCCAGGAGGGCGAGCAGGATGCCGTCCTTGTCGGTCGTCCAGGCCGTCCCGTCCGTGCGAAGGAAGCTCGCACCCGCGGACTCCTCACCGCCGAACGCGACCGAACCGTCGACGAGTCCCGGAACGAACCATTTGAAGCCGACCGGCACCTCCCAGAGGCGCCGCCCGAGGGACTCGGTGACCAGGTCGATCATGCTGCTGGAGACGAGTGTCTTGCCCACCGCGGCATCCTCGCGCCACTGCGGCCGGTGGCTGTAGAGGTACTGGATGGCGACGGCGAGGTAGTGGTTCGGGTTCATCAGCCCGCCGTCGGGGGTGACGATGCCGTGCCGGTCGGCGTCCGCGTCGTTGCCGGTGACGACGTCGAAGTCGTCCCGGTGCTTCAGCACCGACGCCATGACGGATGCCGACGACGGGTCCATGCGGATCTTCTCGTCCCAGTCGAGGGTCATGAACCCCCACTGCGGGTCCACCGCCGGGTTCACGACCGTGAGGTCGAGGCCGTACTTCTCGCCGATGAGCTGCCAGTAGTGCACGCTGGCGCCGCCGAGCGGGTCCGCGCCGATGCGGACCCCGGCCCTCCTGATCGCGTCGATGTCGATGATGTTGACCAGGTCATCCACGTACTCGCCGCGGAAGTCGTATGTGCCGACCCCGCTCGGCTCCGCCCGCTTCACGTCGTGACTGCCGGCCGCGATGATCTCGTTCGCCCGGGTCGCGATCCAGCCGGTCGCGTCGCTGTCGGCGGGGCCGCCATGCGTCGGGTTGTACTTGAATCCGCCGTCGCGCGGCGGATTGTGGCTGGGGGTGATGATGATGCCGTCCGCGCGCTGGAGCTGGGGGGATCGCGCGAGCGATCCTGCGACGCCAGCGCCGAGCGAGCTCTGCTCGCTCGGTTCCGGATGCTCTTTGTTCCACCTGATGATCGCGTGGCTCAGGGCCGGCGTGGGCACGTAGTCGCCGAACTCGTCCACCAGCACGTCGACCCCGTTGCCCACCAGCACCTCGAGGGCGGTCGTCTGGGCGGGCGCGCTGAGCGCGTGGGTGTCGCTGCCGATGAACAGCGGACCGGTCACGCCCTGTGACGCGCGATACTCGACGATCGCCTGGGTGATCGCGGCGATGTGGGTCTCGTTGAACGCGGTGTCCAGCGAGGAGCCGCGGTGGCCGGAGGTGCCGAACGCCACCGCCTGTTCCGGGATCGACACGTCGGGCACGAGGTCGTAGTAGGCCTTCAGCAGGGCGTCGATGTCGACCAGGTCCGACTTCCGGGCGGGCTGCCCTGCGCGCGAGTTCATGACTCCAGTTGTACACGGTCGCGCCAATGCGGGGCCGATAGGATTCGACGCATGGCCGACGAATACTCCTACCTCGGGCCGGCCGGTACGTTCACCGAGGCGGCCCTCGCGCAGGTGCCTGAGGCGGCCGGCAAGACCTGGCACGCGGTGAACAATGTCGGCCAGGCGCTCGCGGATGTGGTGGACGGCCGCAGTGTCGCCGCCATGATCGCGATCGAGAACACGGTCGACGGCGGCGTGAGCGCCAGCCAGGACGCGCTGGCCACCATCCCGGGCTTGCGGATCATCGGCGAGTACCTGGTTCCGGTGAACTTCGTGCTGGTGGCCCGGCGCGGCACGTCGCTGGCCGATGTCAGGGTCATCAACGCGCATCCGGTCGCGTACGGCCAGAGTCGACAGTGGCTGGAGAGGACCCTGCCGTCGCACGAGCATCTTCCGTCGACCTCGAATGTGGCCGCGGCCGCGTCGCTGCTCGAGAACCCTTCGACGCGCTCGGGGACCGTTGCTGACGCGGCGATCGCCCCGCCCGGCATCACCGACCATTACGACCTCGACGTGCTGGCCCAGAACATCGGCGACAACCCGAACGCCGAAACCCGTTTCGTGCTGGTCAGCCGCACGACCTCCCTGCCCGCGCCGACCGGGTCGGACAAGACGAGCATCATCGCCGAGCTGCCCGATGACTCGGCCGGCCGCCTGCTCGAGATGCTGGAGCAGTTCGCCACCCGCGGGGTCAACATGAGCCTGCTCGCTTCTCGCCCGATCGGCGACAGTCTCGGCCGCTACCGTTTCGTCATCGACCTGGACGGGCACGTTCGTGACGAGCGGGTGGCGGATGCCCTGCTCGGCCTGAAGAGGTTCAGCCCGAACCTGATCTTCCTGGGCTCGTATCCGCGGGCCGACAAGCGAACCATCACGGTCACGCAGCGCTACGACAACACCGCCTTCGTCGATGCTCGTGCGTGGCTCGATGGTCTGATCGGAGAATGACGATGCACATCGAGACCGCTGCCGTCTCATCGGGCCGGCCCCCGGCGCAACCCGACCAGCCGCTGAACGTGCCACCCACGTTCGCCTCCACCTACACGGCCGGTGGCGCCCTCGAGTACGGACGCTTCGGCAACCCGACCTGGTCGGCCTTCGAGGAGGCGCTCGGCGCCCTCGAGGGCGGTGACTGCCGGGTCTTCGCGTCGGGTCTGGCTGCGATCGCCGCCGTGCTCGACCAGGTGCCGGTCGGCGGCACGGTCGTTGCCCTGGCGCACTGCTACCTCGGCACGCAGACGCAGCTCGCGCACGCCGAGGAGCGTGGTGCGTTCCATCACGTGCTGGTCGACGCGCTCGATGTGCCGGCCCTGCACAGCGCGGTGCGCACCGCCGACATGGTGATCATCGAGTCGCCCACGAACCCGGCCCTGGAGGTGGTCGACATCGCCGCGGTGGTCGAGGTCGCGCGTTCCGTCGGGGTGGTCGTGGTCGTGGACAACACCTTTGCGACGCCGATCCTGCAGCGGCCACTGGAACTCGGCGCCGACATCGTGGTGCACTCGGCGACCAAGTTCATCTCCGGTCACAGCGATGTGGTGATGGGTGCCGCGCTCACTAGGGACGCCGATCGTCTCGCCGCGCTGACGACGTTCCGCTCCATCCAGGGCGCGACCCCCGGGCCGATGGAGGTTTTTCTCGCGTTGCGCGGGCTGCGCACCCTCGCCCTGCGGGTCGAGCGGGCCCAGGCGAACGCGGGCGAGCTGGTGCGCCTGCTCACGGGGCATCCGGGGCTCATCGAGGTGAGGTACCCCGGTTTCGGTGCGATCATCTCGGTCGTGCTGCCCGATGCGGATGCCGCGGACGCATTCGTCGCCGGCGTGCGACTGTGCCGCCATGCCACGAGTCTCGGCGGGGTCGAGACCACGCTGGAACGCCGTCGTCGCTGGTCCGGCGAGGTGAAGACGATTCCGGAGGGCCTGGTGCGCATGTCGATCGGCATCGAGCACGTGGACGACATCGCCGCGGACATTCTGCAGGCCCTCGGCTAGCTCGTCATGCGTGTTCACAGTGCGCGCTCCAGTTCGCGCACGAGTGGTTGTTTGCTGGGCATGGGGATGGGGGTTTGGGTTGGGTTGATGTTGGGTGGTGTGGTTCGAGTTAACCCTCGAGGATTACGTCGGTGAGGTCTCGACAGGCTCGACCCGCTCACCGTCCTACGCGGGCACCCGCACGTCCAGCGCCCCGGCATCCACCCAGGCGTGCACCGACTTCAGCTCGCCGAATTCGTCGCCGTCGAGCTGGAACTCTTCCGGCTCGTCGAGGGTAAGCCTCAGGTCGCGACCGGTGAGATAGGTGACGTCTTTCACGTCGCGGGAGAGGTCGATGATCTGGCGGCCGAGCGCGCTCTTGCGCAGCACACCGTTCTCCCAGGCCACCTTGTTCCACACCTTGAGCCAGCCGAACGGGCCGGCGGGGCGCAGCACGACCATGTCGAGCAGGCCGTCATCCGGTTTCGCATCCGGCATGAGGAGGATGCCGCCGGGCAGGAGTCCGCAGTTGCCGATCAGAACCGTGTGGGCGCTGGTCGAGCGTTCGGGGGAACCGTCCCGGCTGAAGTGCAGCCTGATCGGCTTGAGCTCGGGGAGCGAGCGTCCGATCGCGTCGACGTAGGCCAGCCAGCCGACCGCTTTCTTCAGCCGCGGATTGGTGTGCGCGATCATCTTGGCGTCGAGGCCGACTCCGGCCATCACCAGGAAGACGTGCTCCTCACTGTCGCCGTCCGCGCGGGTGATCTCCGCCATCCCCAGGTCGATGCTGCGGTCGACACCATTGAAGGCCGTGGCAACGGCTTCATCGATGTTCGTCAGGGTGAGCCCCAGGTTGCGGGCCAGCAGGTTTCCCGTGCCGACCGGAACCAGCGCCAGGGGCACGCCGGAGCTGCGCAGGGCCTCCGCGACGGCCCGCACGGTGCCGTCGCCGCCGGCGGCGAGAACCACGGTCGCGCCCTTCTTCAGGGCTTCGCGGGTGACCGCCTGGCCGGCATCCTGTTCGCTGGTCTCCAGCCAGATGGTCTTCTTCCAGCCGGCCGCTTCTTCGGCGTCCCGCACCGCGCTCTTCAGCTTCCTGAGGTGGCCTTTCACCGGGTTGTAGACGACAGCGGCCCGCTCGATGCTGGCGGGGGCCGGGTCAGTCACGTGGTCAACGGTACGGCATTGCTCAATAGACTGTTCCGGTGATCGACCCCCAGCTCCTTCGTGAAAACCCTGAGCTCTTCCGGGATTCGCAGAAAGCTCGGGGCGACTCGGTGGAGCTCGTGGATGCCGCGCTCGCGGCGGACGCCGAGAGGCGCGCGGCCATCACCGAATCGGAGAACCTGCGGGCTACCCAGAAGACCCTCGGCAAGGAGGTCGCGCAGGCGACCGGCGACGCCAAGGCCGCTCTCCTGGCGCGGGCGCAGGAGCTGGCGGCCCGGGTGAAAGACCTGGCCCAGGCGGCGGCGGATGCCGAGGCCGAGTTCACGCGCACGGCCGGCAGTATCGCCAACCCGGTCATCCCGGGAGTCCCGTCGGGGGGTGAGGAGAACTTCGTCACCCTCCGTGAGGTGGGCGAGAAGCCGGTGTTCGACTTCGAGCCGCGCGACCACCTGGAGCTGGGCGAGAAGCTGCGCGCCATCGACATGGCCCGCGGCGCGAAGGTGTCGGGCAGCCGCTTCTACTTCCTGCGCGGCATCGGGGCGCGGCTCGAGATCGCACTCATGAACCTGGCCCTCGACACGGCGCTCGCCGAGGGATTCGAACCGCTCATCACGCCCACGCTGGTGCGCCCCGAGATCATGGCGGGCACGGGGTTCCTCGGTGCGCACGCCGACGAGATCTACTACCTGCCGGCAGACGAGCTCTACCTCACCGGCACCAGCGAGGTCGCGCTCGCCGGGTTCCACTCGGACGAGATCCTCGACCTCTCGGACGGTCCGATCCGATACGCCGGCTGGTCGACCTGTTACCGCCGCGAGGCCGGGTCGGGCGGCAAGGACACCCGCGGCATCCTGCGCGTGCACCAGTTCAACAAGCTGGAGATGTTCAGCTATGTGCTGCCGGAGAACGCGGAAGCCGAGCACCAGAACCTGGTCGGCTTCCAGGAGTCGATGCTGCAGGCCTGCGAACTGAGCTATCGCGTGATCGACGTCGCCGCGGGCGACCTCGGCTCCAGCGCCGCGCGCAAGTTCGACATCGAGGCGTGGGTCCCCACCCAGGGCACCTACCGGGAGCTCACCAGCACCAGCAACTGCACCACCTATCAGGCTCGGCGGCTCGACATCCGGTACCGCACCGAGAGCGGTAAGACGACGCCGGTCGCAACCCTCAATGGAACCCTCGCGACCACCCGCTGGATGGTGGCCATTTTGGAGACCCACCAGCAGGCGGATGGATCGGTGCGAGTGCCGAAGGCGCTGCAGCCCTACCTGGGCGGTCTTGAGTTGCTCGAGCCAGTTCAGTGACGCTGCTCATCGCCCTCGATGTCGATGGCACGGTGATGCGGGAGGACGGCGTGATCACCGACGAGGTCATCGAGGCCGTGCATCGCGCGCGCGACCTCGGCCACGAGGTGATGCTCGCCACCGGCAGGTCGGTGTCGATGACCCTCCCCGTGCTCGATCGCCTCAGGATCACGCCCGCGTTCGTCGTGTGCGCGAACGGGGCGATCACTCTTCAGCGGGATGCCGCGGCGCCCACCGGATACACCCGCGCGTTCGTCGACACCTTCCAGCCGCGCGATGTGCTCACCACCATCAGCACGCACCTCTCCGGCGCGCGCTACGCGGTGGAGGACGCGGATGGCCGGTTCCGGTTCGCGGGCGGCGACTTCCCGGAGGCGGGCATCGAGCAGAACGGCGAGCGTGTCACCTTCGAGGAGCTGCTGGAGGTGCAGGCGACCCGCGTCGTCGTCATCTCCCCCGAGCATGCCGTGGAGGACTTCCTGCGGATCGTCGAGCGGATGGGCCTGCACAAGGTGAGCTACAACGTCGGCTGGACGTCGTGGCTCGACATCGCACCCGACGGTGTCAACAAGGCGACCGCGCTCGAGCGGGTGCGGGAGTTGCTCGGGACCCCGCTGTCGGATGTCGTGGCGATCGGCGACGGACGCAACGACGTCGACATGCTGCAGTGGGCATCCGCGGAGGGTCGCGGCATCGCGATGGGCCAGGCGCCCGACGAGGTGATCGACGCGGCGAACGAGACGACGGCGAGTGACATCGCGAACGGCGTCGCCGCCGTACTGGACGCTCTCAAGTAGACTCGTCCCGTTCTGGAGGGCTGTCCGAGCGGCCGATGGAGCCAGTCTTGAAAACTGGTGGGCAGAAATGTCTCTAGGGTTCGAATCCCTAGCCCTCCGCATGGATCTACAACTACACGGTCGTGTCGTGCTCGTCGTCGGCGGGACGGGTCTCATCGGTTCCGAGATCGCAGCGCGGGTGCGGGACGAGGGGGCGACGGTCGTCACCGCCTCGCGGAGCGGGTCCGGAGACCTCGCCCTGGACGCGGCCGATGACGACTCCGTCGCCGCAGGGATCGCGACCGTGATCCAGCAGCACGGCCGACTCGACGCGGTCGTCGTCGCGGCGGCACCGAGCGCGCGAATGCTTGACCCCGCGCGCAATGGCGATCCAGACCAGGTCGAGTCGGCGTTCGAGGGCAAGGCCATGTCGTTCCTGCGGGTGGCGAACGCCGTCGTTCCCGGGATGCGGGCGGCCGGTTTCGGCCGCATCGTCGGCGTGAGCGGGCAGAACGCCTTCATTACCGGCAACATCGCGGGGTCGATCCGCAACGCTGCGCTCATCATCGCGGCCAAGAACCTGGCTGATGAGCTGGCCGGTACCGGGGTCACCGTCACGACCGTGAGTCCGGGCACCGTCACTGCAAGCCCGTCGGCGACCGTCGAACCCGGCAAGCCCGGCGAATCGTCACCCGCCCAGATCGCCGACCTGGTCGCGTTCCTGGTGTCGCCCCGCGCGGCCCTGTCGGGCGAGTCGATTGCCGTGGGCCACCGGGTGCGCGGGGCCGTCAGCTTCTAGGCCGGCACCATGTTCGCCGTGACACTGTCACCCACCGCCGAGCTTCGTCCGCTCGAGGTGTGGCATGCCGATGAGTTCGCCGCGAACATGGATCGCGCTCGCGAGCACATCAGGCCGTGGGTCGGACAGACCTTCGTGACGGAGGGGATCCCGGCCGCGCGGGCGACGCTCGCCCGCTACGCCGACGAGACCGCGCGCGATGGTGCCCGGATCTTCGGCATCTGGAGTGACGGCCTTCTCGTCGGCGGTGCGATGTTCGTGGCGTTCAGCGCCGCCGCCGGCACCTGCGAACTGGGCTGCTGGCTGGAGCCGGCCGCCGAGGGCCACGGGCTGGTCACCTCCGCCTGCAGGGCGCTGCTCGACTGGGCCTTCGACGACCGTGGCATCCACCGCGCCGAGTGGCGCTGCCGCGCCGACAATGTGCGCAGTGCGGCGGTGGCCGAACGGCTCGGGATGACGCTGGAGGGCGTGCTGCGCGACGCGTGCAAGGTGGGCGACGCCTTCCATGACGAGCAGCTGTGGTCGATCCTGGCGACGGAGCGCGGCTGACGCCACGCACTCAGGGAGCCCGATTGAGCGACTGGTACCCTTGACGACGCCATGAGCGATCTTCGACCCCGTACGACCAACTCCGCCGTCACAGCCCTCGCCCGCCACGGACGGCTACGGCAGTCGAACCCGGCGCTCGCCGTGCTGAAGATCGTCGGCATCGCGTTCGCCGTCGTGGTGGTCGCCGGCGTCACGGTCGGCGCGATCACCCTCAACCAGCTGCAGAGCAACATCAAGACGGTGCATCTCGTCGGCGAGACTCCGGGGCCGCCACCGAGTCTCGGGTCGTTCGAAGGTGGTTTCAACATCCTCATCGTGGGCAGCGATACCCGTGCCGGCCAGGGCGGTGTGGGCGGCCCGGACCAGGGCGGAACCCTGAACGACGTGACCATGCTGGTGCACGTCTCACAGGACCAGACCAACGCCGTGGCGGTGAGCATCCCGCGCGACATGGTGGTGCCGATCCCTCCGTGTCCTCGCGAGGATGGCAAGGGCAACTACTCAGGAATGTCGGCCATGCCGATCAACAACACCCTCGCCTACGGCGGGCTGGCGTGCACTGTCGTGACGGTCAAGGCGCTCACCGGTCTCGACATCCCGTTCGCCGCGTTGATCACATTCCAGGGCGTAATTCAGATGTCGGATGCCGTTGGGGGCGTGCCCGTGTGCGTCAACGGGCCCCTCAACGACCCGTACACCGGCATCACCATCGCCAAAGCGGGCACTTACACGCTGTCGGGCAATGACGCTCTTGCCTTCCTCAGAAGCAGGCACGGCGTCGGTGATGGAAGCGACCTCGGCCGGATCAGCTCGCAGCAGGTCTACCTTTCATCGTTGGTGCGCACGGTGAAGAGCAACGACACGCTCACCAACTTCACCAAGTTGTACGGTCTCGCCCAGGCTGCGACCACCAATATGACCCTCTCCACCAGTCTGAAGAACCTCAACACGATGGTCTCTCTCGCCCTGGTGCTGAAGAAGATCCCGGAGAGCCAGATCACCTTCGTGCAGTACCCCAGCACGACCGGCCTTGGAGGCGTATACGCCGGGAAGGTGGCGCCGCTGCCGATCCCGGCGACCGCCCTGTTCCAGAAGATCAAGGACGACCAGCCGTTCAGCCTCGACTCGGGTACCGGCCGTGGGTCCGTCGCGGACCCGAACGCGCCGGCCGCGACGGCGAGCCCATCCGCCTCGGCCACCGGCGGCCCGACGTCTACCGCCCCGCCGGTGATCGCCGGCGTTCTCGGACAGACCGCGGCACAGTACACCTGCTCGAAGGTCAACAACTGACGACTGGTCTGAAGTAACCGGAGGCCGTCCCGCGCATACCCAGTGCCGGGACGGCCTCCTTTTCCCAGGCAGCGACCCGAAATATTCGCTGTCGAGAGGGGGCACTGGCCGACCCCGTGGGTATCAAGGGACCGGCCAGGCGTCTAGCGGCGCGTCGGCCGGCTTCGCTCCCGTCGGCGGAGTGCGAGGTACGCGACGGCGAGCGCGAGCACGACGAAACCGAAAACGATCGCGACGATGCTGAGGGACTCGTAGAACGGCGAAAAGGTCACCAAGGAGGAGCTGGGCATACGGGTATCTGCCTTGCGGGTATGAGCACACGGGGGGTCAACCGGGGCGTCGGGTGCTGTCCGGTTCTAGTGCTCGGGAACACTCTATTTGTCCCCCATACCGCCGACAAGAGATTCGTCGCCCCAATTTGCCTGAATCTTGGCCGCAACGCTCTGCCGCTATGCTGGATCTGCAACGGGAGACGTCGCATAGTTCGGCCTAGTGCACCACCCTGCTAAGGTGGAGAACCCTCACGGGTTCCGTGGGTTCAAATCCCACCGTCTCCGCACAAGCACAAGAAATACCGGGGCCAGAAGCGACCTCTGTTCGTCGCCTGTCAGGTCCTTGGGTGTTGTTCGAGTTCTCAGGAATCCCCCAAGGGTCCCGCGAGGTCCCGATGCCAGTTTATTGAGGCGGCGTGGCGCGTCGATCGTGTACCGCCGCCCCGCCGGACTCGTGAACAGGTAGTCCGCGGGCCGTCTGCCCGCCGCCGCGTCGCGCGGAACCTGTCGCTGCCGGCGGCTGTCCGGGCAGGTGGGTCGGCGTTCGGTGTTGTGGATCATGTCGAACGCGGTCTGTCTACCGATCCTTCGCTCCAAGCTGCCGCTGCGTCGC
>FSWJ01001050.1_pt1 | contig 36089 bp, 33 predicted proteins | sample 1637851 | NCBI WGS metagenome assembly FSWJ01 (sample SAMEA3914789, study PRJEB12502) | metagenome | biome: forest; material: soil | place: Canada | collected 2011-07-03 | depth 0.3 m | reverse complement strand
CGCCAAGCGCCAGGCCGTCACCAACGTCGATCGCACCATCTCGTCGGTCAAGCGCCACATGGGCACCGACTGGAAGGTCGAGATCGACGGCAAGAAGTACACCGCGCAGGAGATCTCGGCGCGCATCCTCGCCAAGCTGAAGCGCGACGCCGAGCAGTACCTGGGCGAAGACGTGACGGATGCCGTGGTCACCGTGCCGGCGTACTTCAACGACGCCGAGCGCCAGGCCACCAAGGAGGCCGGTGAGATCGCGGGCCTCAACGTGCTGCGCATCATCAACGAGCCGACCGCGGCCGCGCTCGCCTACGGCCTCGACAAGGGCAAGGAGGACGAGCTCATCCTCGTCTTCGACCTCGGTGGTGGAACGTTCGACGTGTCCCTGCTCGAGGTGGGCAAGGACGACGACTTCTCCACCATCCAGGTGCGCTCCACCGCCGGTGACAACCGGCTCGGTGGCGACGACTGGGACCAGCGGGTCGTCGACTACCTGGTCACGCAGTTCAAGAACTCGACCGGCGTGGATGTCTCGAACGACAAGATCGCGAAGCAGCGCCTCAAGGAGGCCGCGGAGCAGGCGAAGAAGGAGCTGTCCAGCTCCATGAGTACCAGCATCCAGCTGCCGTACCTGTCGCTCACCGAGAACGGCCCCGCGAACCTCGACGAGACGCTCACCCGCGCCAAGTTCGAGGAGCTCACCAAAGACCTGCTCGAGCGCACCAAGAAGCCGTTCGAGGACGTCATCAAGGAGGCCGGCATCAAGGTCGCCGATGTCGCGCACGTCGTGCTCGTCGGTGGTTCGACCCGCATGCCCGCCGTCGTGGAGCTCGTGAAGAGCCTCACCGGTGGCAAGGACCCGAACAAGGGCGTGAACCCGGATGAGGTGGTCGCCGTCGGCGCCGCCCTCCAGGCCGGTGTGCTGAAGGGCGAGCGCAAAGACGTCCTGCTCATCGACGTCACCCCCCTGAGCCTCGGGATCGAGACCAAGGGCGGCATCATGACCAAGCTCATCGAGCGCAACACGGCCATCCCGACCAAGCGCAGCGAGACCTTCACCACGGCGGATGACAACCAGCCGTCCGTGGCGATCCAGGTGTTCCAGGGCGAGCGCGAGTTCACCCGCGACAACAAGAACCTGGGAACGTTCGAGCTGACCGGCATCGCGCCGGCGCCGCGCGGCATCCCGCAGGTCGAGGTCACCTTCGACATCGACGCGAACGGTATCGTGCACGTGTCCGCCAAGGACAAGGGCACCGGCAAGGAGCAGTCGATGACGATCACCGGCGGTTCCTCGCTCTCCAAGGACGACATCGAGCGGATGGTGCGCGAGGCTGAGGAGCACGCGGCGGAGGACAAGGCACGTCGTGAGACCGCCGAGACCCGCAACGTGGCAGAGCAGCTCGCCTACTCGACCGAGAAGCTGATCAAGGACAACGACGACAAGCTGCCCGAGGACGTCAAGTCCGAGGTGCAGGCGGATGTCGACGCCCTGAAGAGCGCGCTCGCCGGCGACGACGACGCGGCCGTCAAGACCGCGTTCGACACGCTGAGCGAGAGTCAGCAGAAGCTCGGACAGGCCATCTACTCGCAGGAGCAGGCAGCCGCATCCGAGGCTCCGGCGGAGGGTGAGCAGGCGAGCACGGCCGACGACGAGGACATCGTCGACGCCGAGGTCGTGGACGACGAAGAAGAGCCGAAGAAGTAGCCCGTGGGAGACGACAAGAAGGAACCCGAGGAGGAACCGGAGGAAGCCGCGGAAGCGGCAGCTGACGAGTTCATCGAAGCGGAGGGCCCCGACGTGGAGACCTCGTTCACCGACGAGGATCTCGCGTTCCTCTCCGGCGAGGTGATCGAGAAGGATCCCGCGGAAGAACTCCTGGTCGACCTCAAACGGGTGCAGGCCGAGTTCGCCAACTACCGCAAGCGGGTCGACCGCGAGCGTGAGGCGGCGCGGGAGGCGAACACCGCGGAGGTCGTCAAGGCTCTCCTGCCGGTGCTCGACGACTTCGCGCTCGCCGAGGCTCACGGCGACCTCGCCGAGGGACCGATGCTGGTGATCGCCCAGAAGTTCCGGGCGGGACTCGAGAAGTTCGGGCTCACGGCGATCGGCGAGAAGGGCGACCTGTTCGACCCCAACCTGCACGAGGCACTCGTGCAGGTGCCGACGCCGGACGTGACTGTGAACACCGTCGCCGACGTGATCGCCCAGGGATACAAGATCGGCGACCGGCTGATCAGGCCCGCCAAGGTCGCGGTCTCCGTTCCCGCGGAATAATAGACAAGAAAGTGGGTCGGGCTGCGAACCGACGAAGCGCAGCTTCGCCGGCGCTGGCGTCGCGCGATTGCTCTGCAATCGCCAAAGCTCCAGCGCGCAGCTCGATCCGCGGTTAAAGAAAGCAGGACGCCCGTGGCCAGCCAGGACTGGTTCGACAAGGACTTCTACGCCGTGCTCGGCGTCTCGAAGGACGTGTCAGAGGCCGACCTCAAGAAGACCTACCGCAAGCTCGCGAGAAAGTACCACCCGGACTCCAACCCGGGCGATGCCGCGGCCGAGGCGAAGTTCAAGGAGATCAGTGAGGCCCACTCCGTGCTCTCCGACCCGGAGCAGCGCAAGGAGTACGACCAGATGCGCGCGATGGGCCCGGGGCGTGCCCGGTTCACGTCGGGTGCTGGCGGCCAGGGCGGTGGCGGCTTCGAGGATGTCTTCGGCGGCATGTTCGGCCAGGGCAACCAGCGCACCACCTACTCCCCCGGCGGTGGCGGGTTCGAGGACATCTTCAGCAGCATGTTCGGTGGTGGCGGTCGCGGCGGCTTCGGCAACGGCGCGCAGGGTCCGACCCGCGGGCGCGATCTCACCGCCAGCACGACGCTCGACTTCCTCACCGCCATCCGCGGCGAGACGATCAGGCTGCAGCCGCAGGGCGGCAAGCCGATCAACGTGAAGATCCCGGCCGGGGTCAGCGACGGGCAGAAGATCCGGCTGAAGGGCAAGGGCGAACCGAGCCCCGACGGCGGGTCCCCCGGCGACCTGACCCTCACGGTCACCGTGCGCAAGCACCCCGTGTTCGAGCGTGACGGGCTCAACCTGCGGGTCGACATCCCGGTCACCTTCACCGAGGCGGTCCTCGGGGCGACCATCGAGGTGCCGACGCTCGGCGGAGACCCGGTGAAGCTCAAGGTCGCTCCCGGCACGCCGAGCGGACGCGTGCTCCGGGTGAAGGGCCGCGGGGTGACGACCGCCAAGGGGTCCGGCGACCTGCTGGCGACCGTCGAGGTGGCCGTACCGTCGCACCTGAGCCAGGAGGCGCAGGAAGCCCTCGAGGAGTTCCAGCGGCTGCAGCCGGCCGAGAACCCGCGAATCGAGCTGCTCGCCCGGGCGAAGTCGGAGTAGACGATGGACGCTTCGGATCCCGTCTTCGCCATCGCGGTCGCGGCCGAGCTGGCCGGCATGCACCCGCAGACGCTCCGCCAGTACGACCGGCTCGAGCTGGTGGTGCCGCAGCGCACCGCCGGCCACTCCCGCCGGTACTCGATGCGGGATGTCGTGCAGCTGCGGGAGATCGCGCGCCTGGGCGCCGAGGGGGTCAGCCTCGAGGGCATCCGGCGCATCCTCCAGTTGGAGAACCAGGTCACCGCGCTCGCCGATCGCGTGCGCGAGCTGGAGTCGGCGCTCGCCGACGAGCTGCTCAACCGCCCCGGCCGCCGCGTGTTCGCCGGTGCCGAGTCGGGCGAGGTGGTGTCGCTGCGGGCGGGAACCCGTACCCAACGGAACACGCAACTGGTAGTTTGGCGCCCACTCACTCACGACTAGGCGGGATGCCATGACCGACGCCACCATCGCTGTCCAGCAGGTTCGCCCACCGCTCACTCCGGCCGCCCGTCGCGGCGCCGCAATCGCCGGCTCGGTGGGGTTCGGGATGCTCACGCTCGGCTGGACCCTCTTCTTCACGCCGCTCCTCATCAGCCTTGCGGCGACCCTGGCCGCCTATTTTTTGAGCGCCTTCTCCGACAACCCGGATGCGACCGAGCTGTCGGGCACGCGGGACGTCCTCGGCTCGCTCGTCGGTGCGGAGTTCGCGATACCGCTCGTCGTGAGTGTCATCCTGGGGATACTGCTGATGGTGTTCGGGGTGATCGTCAGCGGACGGGTACTGAAGTCGCACGATGCCACTCATCCCTGGGGCATCACCTGGTCGGGGATCGGAATCTCGATCGTCGTTTCCTGGATCGTCGACGGGGTGCTCGGCTTCTTCGGCGGCGTCCTGGCATCGGCGGCGGCGGACCCGAGGACCGGCTTCAGCACGGGTTACTGGACGGCGCTTGGCGCGGTCGCCGTGGTCATTTTCACGGTCGACGTCGTGATCGGTCGATTCGTCTGGTGGTGGATGGCCAGCGCGTTCCGGCCAAGGGCGAGTGCCTGATTTCGACTTCTCCGGTCTGCGTCGCTACCCGGACATCGAAGCGACCAACCTCTACGCCGTTGACGCCACGGATCGCCTGCTCCTCGAGTACGAGACCGGCGGGCGCACGGTCGTCATCGGCGACCACCATGGAGCACTGACCTTCGGCGCGATCGCTGCCGGCGCCACCGAGGTGCGGGTGTTCCAGGACTCGCTCATCGCCGAGCGCGCCCTGGCGAAAAATGTCGCCTCCGGCTACCGCAGCCTGCCACTGTCGCAGGAGCTGCTCGAGGGCGCGACAGTCGTGCTGATGCAACTGCCCAAGAGCCTGGGCGAGCTCGATGAGCTGGCGGGCGCGGTCGCACGCTGGGCGGCACCCGGGGTCGTGCTGTATGCCGGGGGCCGCATCAAGCACATGAGCCCCGAGATGAACGCCGTACTCGGCCGGCACTTCGAGACGGTCAGCCCGTCGCTCGCCCGGCAGAAGTCGAGGGTGCTGGTGGCGCGCGGCCCGAAGCCGGCGGAGGCGGCCTACCCGCGACGCGAGTTCCACGAGGACCTGGGGTTGTGGGTCGGCGCGCACGGCGGGGTGTTCGCCGGGTCGAAGGTGGACATCGGCACGCGGTTCCTGCTGTCGGCGCTGCCGGATGCCGTGCCGGACGCGCGGACGGCCATCGACCTCGGGTGCGGGTCCGGCATCCTCGCCGCCTCCCTCGCGATGCGGAGACCAGGCCTGCGGGTGCTCGCGTCCGACCAGTCCTGGGCGGCCGTGGCCTCCGCACGCGCGACGGCGGAGGCGAACAGGCTGGCCGACCGGATGACGGTGGTGCGCGACCTCGGCCTGGAATCGCAGCCGGACGCGAGCGCGGACCTCGTCGCGCTGAACCCTCCGTTTCACAGTGGCACAGAGGTGCAGACCGGGCTGGCGGGCGGACTGTTCGCCGATGCCCGGCGAGTGCTCGCCCCTGGCGGTGAGCTCTGGACGGTCTTCAACTCCTCCCTGGCCTATCGTCCGGCACTGTCGAGGGTCGTCGGCCCGACCCGCGAGGTCGCGCGAAACGCGAAGTTCACCGTGACTGCCTCGCGCGTGTTCGCCGACGGCGAGATGATTGGTGCGGCGGGGGCACGCACGACAGACTAAACTTGAGTCAATCAGACTCAAGTCGCCGAAAGGACTGCGAATGGCGAACATGCAGGGTGCTCCCGGCTCCGATGAGGAGCAGGAGTCTGCACTCGAGAAGTACGGCGTCGACCTGACGGCCATCGCACGCACCGGAAAGCTCGACCCGGTGATCGGGCGCGATGCGGAGATCCGCCGGGTCAGCCAGGTGCTGACTCGCCGCACCAAGAACAACCCGGTGCTCATCGGCGAGCCCGGCGTCGGCAAGACGGCAGTCGTGGAGGGACTCGCCCAGCGCATCGTGGCCGGCGACGTCGCCGACTCCCTCAAGGGCAAGCGGCTCGTCTCGCTCGATCTCGCCGCCCTCGTCGCCGGCGCGAAGTACCGCGGTGAATTCGAGGAGCGGCTGAAGGCCGTGCTCAAGGAGATCACCGACTCCGACGGCGAGGTGATCACCTTCATCGACGAGCTGCACACCCTGATGGGCGCCGGCGGCGGAGAGGGTTCCGTTGCCGCAGCCAACATGCTCAAGCCGATGCTCGCGCGCGGTGAGCTCCGCCTCATCGGCGCGACCACGCTCGACGAGTACCGCGAGTACATCGAGAAGGATGCCGCCCTCGAGCGCCGCTTCCAGCAGGTCTTCGTGGGTGAGCCGTCCGTCGAAGACACCGTCGCCATCCTGCGCGGACTCAAGGAGCGCTACGAGGCGCACCACAAGGTCGCGATCGCCGACACCGCTCTCGTGGCCGCCGCCGCCCTCAGCAATCGCTACATCACCGGACGCCAGCTGCCGGACAAGGCGATCGACCTCGTGGACGAGGCCGCCAGCCGGCTCAAGATGGAGATCGACTCGTCGCCCGTGGAGATCGACCAGCTCAAGCGCTCGATCGACCGCATGAAGCTCGAGGAGCTCGCCCTCAAGAAAGAGAAGGACGCCGCCTCGAAGGCGCGCCTTCAGAAACTGCGCGACGAGATGGGCGAGATGCAGAAGGAGCTCGACTCGCTGAACGCGCGCTGGACGGCCGAGAAGGCCTCGCTGCAGGGTGTTGGTGACCTGCGCATGCGACTCAACGACGCGAGGATCGAACTCGACCGAGCCATGCGCGAGGGTCGCTACGAAGACGCGTCGCGCCTCGACTACGAGGTGATCAAGAAGATCGAGGCCGAGATCGCCGCGACGGAGCAGGTGGAGAGCACCGGTCCCCGCATGGTCAACGAGCAGGTGACAGAGGAGGACATCGCCGCGGTCGTCGCCGCCTGGACCGGCATCCCGGTCGGCCGCCTGATGCAGGGCGAGACCGAGAAGCTGCTCAACCTCGAGGCGGAGCTCGGCAAGCGGCTGGTCGGCCAGAAGCCGGCGGTGCGGGCCGTGGCCGAGGCCGTACGCCGGTCGCGAGCGGGCATCGCGGATGCCGACCGCCCGACCGGGTCGTTCCTGTTCCTCGGCCCCACCGGCGTCGGTAAGACCGAGCTCGCCAAGGCGCTCGCCGAGTTCCTGTTCGACGACGAGAAGGCGATGATCCGCATCGACATGAGCGAGTATGGCGAGCGGCACTCCGTCGCCCGGCTGCTCGGTGCCCCTCCCGGGTACGTCGGCTATGAGCAGGGCGGCCAGCTCACCGAGGCCGTGCGTCGCCGGCCGTACTCGGTCGTGCTCCTCGACGAGGTGGAGAAGGCGCACTCCGACGTGTTCGACGTGCTGCTCCAGGTGCTCGACGACGGCAGGCTCACGGACGGCCAGGGCAGGACGGTGGACTTCAGGAACACGATCCTGATCCTCACCTCAAACCTCGGCAGCCAGTACCTCGTCGACCCCTCGCTGAGCGAGGAGGCGAAGGAGGAGGCCGTGAGCGCCATGGTGCGGCAGGCCTTCAAGCCGGAGTTCGTGAACCGGCTCGACGACATCGTCATCTTCAAGGCACTCACCATGGACGACCTCGCCCAGATCGTGGAGCTCTACATCGACCGGCTGTCGCGGCGCCTGCAGGACCGCCGACTCGAACTCGCGGTGACTCCGGATGCCCGGGCCTGGCTGGCCGAGCGCGGCTACGACCCGATCTACGGGGCGCGACCGCTCCGCCGGCTCATGCAGCACGAGATCGACGACACGCTCGCGACCGCGCTGCTCGCCGGTGAGATCGTCGACGGCGACACCGTTCTCGTCGACCTCGACGCGGACGCCGACGGCCTCACTGTGCGGAAGGCCTAGCCTCCCGCGGGTCGAGCCTGTCGAGACCTCGCCGACGAGCGACTCAAGCGGGTCGAGCTCGTCGAGACCTCGCCGACGAGCAACTCAAGCGGGTCGAGCCTGTCGAGACCTCGCCGACGGGCCGACCTTCGCGGGTCGAGCTTGTCGAGACCTCGCCGACGGGCCGACCTTCGCTGCGCGATCGACTGAGCCCTGGCAGATCACCCATCCGCCCGTCAATGAGGGCCTTCCGTTTGGCCCGGCTCCAGCCCTGCAATTGCTTCTCCCGCTCGAACGCATCGTCAACGCGATCGAACCATTCGCTGAACGCCAGTTTCACGGGCTGTCGCTTGGCGGTGTACGCGCAGCCGATACCGGCTTGATGCTGTGCCACTCTCAGCTCAAGACTGCGCGCGCTGCCGACGTAGTAGGAACCGTCGCCGCATTCGAGGATGTACATGTGGGGCATGGTTCAACGCTGTCTCACGTGCGAGAGCAATGACCAACTGCTGACGGCTCTTGTGAAAACTCGGTGACAGTATCTCGTTGGTGAGGCCTCGACAAGCTCGACCCGCTTAAGTCGCCCGTCGGTGAGGTCTCGACAGGCTCGACCCGCTCAACCAGGCTCGACCCGCCTAACCAGGCTCGACCCGCCTCCCGGTGTTAGCCTCGATCCCGATGACCGAGACCGAGCCGGCGCAGCCCAAGGCGACCCACTTCCAGCCGCACATCCAGGGCTTGCGGGCCATCGCCGTCGTGCTCGTGGTGCTGTACCACTTCTGGCCGGGGCGCCTCAGTGGCGGTTACATCGGCGTGGACATCTTCTTCGTCATCTCCGGCTTCCTGATCACCGGGCAGCTCGCCCGCGAACTGGACCGAACCGGCCGCATCTCGCTGCCGTCCTTCTGGGCGAAGCGGGCTCGCCGCCTGCTGCCCGCGTCGCTGCTGGTGCTGCTGTTCGGCGTGATCGTGACTCTGTTCATCCTCCCGCTGTCGAGTCTCCTGTCGTCACTGAAGGAGATCGTCGCGAGTGCGTTTTATGTGGAGAACTGGTCGCTCGCCGCCGGGTCGGTCGACTACCTCGCGTCGCACGACGCCACGGTCGCCCAGCACTACTGGTCGCTCTCGGTGGAGGAGCAGTTCTACATCATCTGGCCGCTGCTGCTTCTCGGCGCCACCTGGCTGGCCGTGAAGCTGTTCTCCCGGCGCCGCTGGATTCCGATGATCGGCATCGTGGTGCTGGTGACAGTGGTGTCGCTGGTGGTCTCGATCGCGTACACGCACTCGAACCCGTCCGAGGCGTTCTTCGTCACGTTCACCCGCGGCTGGGAGTTCGGCGTCGGCGGCATCCTCGCCCTACTCCCACGGTTGCGCCCCAGGCAGGTCTGGTTGTCGAACCTGCTCGGCTTCGCCGGCATCCTGGTCATTCTCGTGACCGCCTACCGGTACAACCAGGACACGCAGTTTCCCGGCACGGCCGCCATCCTGCCGGTGCTCGGCGCGGCCCTCGTGATCGTGTCCGAGCGGCGCGCCCGCTGGGTGGATGCCGCAGGTCTGCTGTCGCTTCGGCCGGTGCGCTTCATCGGCGATATCTCCTATTCGGTCTACCTCTGGCACTGGCCGCTGATCATCATCGCCCCGTACATCCCAGGCTGGGGCCTGGACGGCATCAACCGTGTGGCGCTGGTGGTGGCTTCGTTCGTGCTCGGCTGGCTGACCAAACGGTTCGTCGAAGACCCGGTGCGGAAGTGGCGCTTCTTCACCGCGCGCAAGCCGCGGGTGACCTACGCCTTCGTCGTCGCCGGGATGGCGGTGATCGCGCTCGCCGCCGGCAGCGTGTTCGCGGTGCAGAATCCGAAGTACGCGGCGGCCGCATCCGAGCTGAAGTCGATCTCGGCGAACCCGCCCGCCTGCTTCGGCGCGCTGGCCAGTGACAACTGCGTAAACCCGTCGCTTGCGAACAAGGTGATTCCGGATGCGGGCTTCGGCAACGCGGACAAGCCCGGTCACGACAACTGCTTCGTGCAGCTCAACGACTCGGACGTCGTCGCCTGCCATTTCGGGTCGAAGGCGAAGGACGCGCCGCGGGTCGCCCTCATCGGCGACAGCCACGCGTACCAGTACATCGAGGTGATGATCTCGCTCGCCGACAAGAACGGCTGGGCGCTGACGACCTACCTCAAGGGCGCCTGCCCGTGGAACACGACCCCGATCGGCGGACCGTCGATCGCGTTCACGGACTCCTGCAGCAGCTGGCTCGCGAACCTGAAGACGACACTGGCGAAGGCTCCGAAATACGACGCGATCGTCGTCGGGGCGTTGCACGATACGCCGTACCTGACCTCGTCGAAGGATGCCGACGGTGAGATCGCCAGCGGCTTCGAGAAGGCCTGGACGCAGGCGAAGGGCGCGCCGATCGTGGCCATGGTCGACAACCCTGACTTCCTCACCGACCCGAACAAGTGCCTGCGGCTCAGCCCCGCGAACGACTGCAGCGAGGCGCGCAGCGACGTGCTGCCGAAGGTCGACCCGATCCGCACGGCCGCGGATGCGACAGGCGCTGCGCAGGTGGATCTCACCGACAAATACTGCGACGCGTCGAAGTGCTTCAGCGTGATCGGCGGCGCGAACGTCTACCGCGACCAGGACCACCTCACCGTCACCTGGACGATGACGCTGGCCACCGTGATCGGCGACGCGGTGCAGCAGACCCTCGACAAATATAAAAAAGCACCCCTTGAGTAAGTAAGCGGGTCGAGCTTGTCGAGACCTCACCCGCGAATCACGTCGGTGGGGTCTCGACAGGCTCGACCCGCTTAGAGTTAATGCATGCGTGCAACGATGATCTACGGCGAACGCGACATCCGGCTCGACGAGGTTCCCGACCCGAAACTCTCCACCGGGGGTGACGCGATCGTGCGTGTGGTCGCTGCCTGCGTCTGCGGCTCCGACCTCTGGCCCTACCGGGGCGTCGTCGCGACCGAGCATCCGCGCCGCATCGGTCACGAGTTCGTCGGCATCGTCGACAGCGTGGGCGCCGAGGTCACGAAGATCACGGTCGGCGACTTCGTCATCGCCCCCTTCTACGACTGTGACATGACCTGCGTCAACTGCCGCAACGGCGTGAGCACCTCCTGCCTGCACGGCGGCTGGTGGGGAGCGGATGACCGCATCGGCGGGTTCGCGGATGGCGGCCAGGGCGAGTGGGTGCGCGTGCCGCACGCCGACGGCAGCCTCGTCGTGGTGCCCGGCCAGCCGACCGACGAGCAGGTCCCGGGCCTGCTGACCCTGGCCGACGTCATGGGAACCGGTCACCACGCGGCCCTTTCCGCCGGGGTGACGGCCGGCAGCACCGTGGTCGTGGTCGGCGACGGGGCCGTGGGTCTCTGCGCGATCATCGCGGCGAAGCGGCTCGGGGCATCCCGCATCGTGGCGATGTCCCGCCACGCGGACCGGCAGGCGCTCGCCCGCGGGTTCGGGGCGACCGACGTCGTCGAGGAGCGCGGCGACGCCGGCGTCGAAGCGATCCAGGCGATGTTCGGCGGTATCGGCGCCGACTGCGTGCTGGAATGCGTCGGTACGAAGGAGTCGATGGACCAGGCGATCAGGTCCACCCGTCCCGGCGGCACGGTCGGCTATGTCGGCGTGCCGAACGGCGGTTCCGAGCTGCCGATCCGCTCGCTGTTCAACCGCAACGTCGGCGTCAACGGCGGTGTCGCCCCGGTGCGCAACTACGTCGAGGAGCTGCTGCCGGAGGTGCTTTCGGGCGCCATCCGGCCTGGGCTGGTCTTCGACCTGCAGCTTCCGCTCGCCGAGGTCGCCGAGGCGTACGCCGCGATGGACGAGCGTCGCGCGGTGAAGGTGCTGCTGCGGCCGTAGCTCGTCGAGTGGGCCCGCTCTAGCGAGCGAGCTCCTCCAGGATGACGGCCACGAACGCGTCGACGTCCGCTTCCGTCGTGTCGAAGGCGGTCATCCAGCGCACCTCACCCTTCGCGCGGTCCCAGTCGTAGAAACGCACGCGCTCACGGATGCGGTCGGAGACGGCATTATCGAGCACCGCGAACAGTGCGTTGGCCTGCGTCGGCTGGCTGAAGCCGAGCCCTGCGGGTCCGGCATCCTCGAGGGAGCGGCGCAGGTGAGCGGCCATCGCGTTGGAGTGGCCGGCGGAGGTGAGCCACAGGTCTTCCTCGAGCAGGGCGAGCAGCTGGACGGAGATGAACCGCATCTTGCTCGCGAGTTGCATGGTCAGCTTGCGGAGGTAGACGAGACCGTCGGACGCATCCGGGTCGATCGCGACCACAGCCTCGCCGTAGAGCATGCCGTTCTTGGTTCCGCCGAAGCTGAGGATGTCGACCCCGGCATCCGTCGTGAAGGCGCGCACCGGAACCTCCAGCGCGGCCGCGGCGTTCGCGATGCGCGAGCCGTCCATGTGCAGCTTCATTCCCCGTGAGTGGACGTGCTCGCCGATCGCCCTCACCTCCTCCACCGTGTAGAGGGTGCCGAGTTCGGTCGTCTGCGCGATACTCACGGCGAGCGGCTGCGCCCGATGCTCGTCGCCCCAGCCCCATGCTTCGCGATCGATTAGTTCCGGTGTGAGCTTGCCGTCGGGCGTGGGGACCGGATACAGCTTCAGCCCGGTGACGCGCTCCGGCGCGCCGCCCTCGTCGGTGTGGATGTGCGCGGTCGAGGCGGCCACGACCGCTCCCCAGCGCGGCAGCAGCGAGGTGAGCGCGGTGACATTCGCCCCGGTGCCGTTGAACACGGGAAACGCCTGGGCCCGGTCGCCGAACAGCCGCTTCATCTCGAGCTGGAGCCGCGCGGTGTAGTCGTCCTCGCCATACGCGATCTGATGGCCACCGTTCGCCTCGGCCAGGGCCGCCAGCACCGTCGGGTGTGCGCCGGCGTAATTGTCGGATGCGAACCCCCGCCACAGGGGGTCGTGGAGTTGGGTCATGCATCCATTCTCTCCCGCCCGGATTGGTGAGTAGGAACTACTCACCCTGCCAAACGGGCGCTGCCGTACTGTGAATACAGTGGATTGGTCCGTCGCGGTAGAGCCATTCGAGTGGCCGATCACCGTCGATGAGGCCATGCTCGACATCCTCGTCACGCGGCTTCTGCTCGGGAATCCGCGGGCCCAGCTGCTGCTCGGCGCTGCCGGCCTCGGAAAGTCGACCATGGCGTTCGCGGCCGCGTCCGCACTGGAGGCACGGGGGCTCGTCGTGCTGCCGGTGATCGCGCTCGCCGAGCTGGCCACCGTACCGCTGGCGGCCATGGCGCCCGTGCTGGCGCGGCTGCGCACCGACTCTTCCGACATTCTGGGCCAGCGACTGCAGCAGCTCTTCACGGCGCTCGCCTCGAACGCCGACGGATACGTGCTGGTGGTGGATGACGCCCCCGACCTCGACAGCGTGTCGGCGTCGATGATCTATCAACTGGTTCGCGCGACCGGGGTTCGCTGCATCCTCACCGCACGGTCCGACCGAGAGCTGACCGGACCGGTCGCACGACTGCTCGCCGAGGGTGGAATCGACCAGACGATGATGCCGGGTCTCGCCCCGGCGACGGCCGGGCGGCTGGTCTACGCCGCGCTGGGCCAGAGCGTCGATCCGCAGAGTCTGCGCCGGCGGGTCACGGTCGCGGATGGGAACCCGCTGTTTCTGCGGGAGCTGGTGGTCGGGGCGATCGAACGGCGGGCGATCACGCCGGGGCCGCGCGGCCTGGTCATCGACCAGGGCGGCCTGCCCGCGCGGCTGGGCGAGGTCATCCGTTCGCACTTCGATACCCTTCGCGGGGACCTGCGCGAACTCGTCGACCTGATCGCCGTGGCCGAGCCCTGGCCGGAGTCGATGCTGGGGCAGTCCTCGTTAGTCGCGGAACTGGCCGACCGCGGCCTGGTGAGGCGCTCGTTCGACGGCGATATCTATCTCGCCCACCCGCTGTTCACGGAAACGGTACTGGCGGGAATGTCCGCCGAACGCCTGGATGCCCGACGGCGCGCCGCCGCGGCCCGGTTCGTCGTGGCCGGCGACGATTCGCGGCGCTTCAAGGTCGCCGTGCTCCTGGCAGAGACCACCACCCCGCCCACGGCGGCCGAATTGGCCTGGGCCGCCCGGTACGCGTACTCGGTCACCGACCAGGCGCTCGCCGTGCGTCTCGCGGACAGCTCCCTCGCGGCGGCGCGGTCGTTCGAGGCACTGCTGGTGCGCGCTGCCGCCCTCTCGGCGATGAAGGATGCGACCGCCGACGAGGCCTTCACGAACGCCGACCGCGCCGCGCAATCGGACGCCGAACGCGCGCTGGTCGCTCGCGAGTGGAGCGAGCATCACGCGATCCGGCTCCAGAATCCCCGTGCCGCGATCGAGCGCGAACTCGTGCTTCTCGAAAGCCTGACCGATGTCGCTGCCCGCACCCTGCTGGAGGCTGACATCGGCCGCTGGCGCCTGATGATCGGCGAGGCGCCGCTGCCCGAGCCCTTCAGCCCGGCTGCCGCAGGTGACGACCCGATGACCGCTCTCAATTCGGCCACCTATGAGGTGATGTATGCCGCCCAGGCCGGCCGGTTCGCCCAAGCGCGTACCGCAATCGAGCGTGCCCGCCCGCTGGCCGACCTGGTGCGCCTGACGGTGCCCTCGGCGGACGCCGTGCTCGACCTGTTCGAGTACAGAGTGCTGCTCTACGAGCATGGCATCGCTGCCGGCGAGGCATACGCGCGCGAGCGGCAACGTGACGACTTCAACGATGCTGTCGGCATCTGGTCATATGCGATGGCGTCGCTCGCCATGCACGCCGGGCGGGTGGTCGAAGCGGCCGGGCTGGCCGAGTACGCCGTCGAACAATTGCTGTGGCGCGACTTCAGCGGACTCCTCGGCACGGCGGTGGCCCTCCGTGCCTCGATCGCAGCCCAACTGGGCAGCCCCGCGCCGGCCCACGAACTGCTGGCCACGCCGTCCACCGGTGACGTCAAGGAGATGCTGCAACGCGTCGAGGCGGAGGCGTGGCTGCTGGTCGCCGCCGGCGACCGGGCTGCGGCCGCGGCAGCCCTGCGGGCGGCGGGCGCGCGCGCCATCGACATGCATGCGAACGCTCTCGCGGCGCCGACCCTCTACCTGGCTGTTCGGCTCGGAGGGGCCGACACCGTCATCGAGCCGCTCAGAACCATTGCCGAGACGGCCGAGGGCATATTCATCGACTCCATGGTGCGCCACGCCGAGGCGGCCGTCGCACGAGATGCCGAGGCGCTGCTCGCGGCAGCGGGCCAACTCGTGGAGGCCGGACTGCTCGCCGGAGCGGTGGATGCCGCCGGCCAGGCGGCGGCACTGTTCCGCTCGGCCGGGCGCACCGAACGTGAACGCAGGGCGAGCATCCTGATCGCGAAATGGGATGCCGGGCTGTCGGGTTTCCGCGCTGCTCGAGACGAGCGCAGGTCCCTCGATCTCACCGAGCGCGAGTGGGTCGTCGCCCGCGCCGCCGCGGCCCGGAAGCGCAGCCGGGAGATCGCCGAGCAGCTCGGCGTCTCCGTGCGCACGATCGACAACCACCTTACGAACATCTACCGCAAGCTGGGTGTCGCGGGCCGCGACGAACTACGGGCCGAGATCGACCGTCTCGACTAGTCGGCGCGGTTGAAACGACGAGCGCGGCCGACGACGGCCCACACCGCGAGGATCGCCCCGAGTCCGATCGCGATCACTCCGCCGACTGCCAGCCATGAGGTCCACGGACCTGCGCCGGTGGACGCGAGAGAGGGCTTCGCAGCAGCGGGTGCCGCCGGTGGCGGGTTGAGGTTCAGCACACCCACGTTGTCATTGACCGTGAACCAGATGTTGCCGTCCGGCCCGGTGACGAGCGACGACGGAGGAAAAGCGCCCGCACCGACCCCGTATTGGGCGATGTCCGCACCGGCGGTGGTGATGGTGTCGATCGTCGCGGTCGCGGCGTTCGCGACGCGGAGGTTTCCGTCGGGGCCGTTCGTGACTGTTACGGCCACGTCCATGCCGGGGAGAATCGATACGGTCCCGGTCGGCGTGATGTTCCCGTTGGCGGAGAAACTGCTCGTGGTAAACCACACGTTGCCGTCGCTGCCGAGCGCCAGGAAGCGGCTTCCCGACACGGCGATTCCAATGGGGTAGTCCGTTGCGGCACCGGTCGTGATATCGGTAGTGCCGATTGAGGCTGCGCCGAAGTTCGTGTACCAGAGGTTGCCGTCCGAACCGACAACGATCTCGTCAGGTTCGTCGCCGACTGTCGCGACGGCATACTCGTGCACCACGGTGCCGGTGGTGTCGATCACAGCGATCTTGTCCCCACCTTCTTCGGCCAACCAGAGGTTGCCGTCGGGTGCCGAGACGATTCCTTCGGGTCCGGAGCCGGCCGTTAGGGGGAACTCGGTGATGACGCCCGCTGGCGTGATCCGGCCGATCTGGTCCGCATTGCCTTCGCTGAACCACAGGTTGCCGTCCGGCCCGCTGGTGATTCCGTCCGGGTGGGACGCAGCCGTCGGGACCGGGAAGTCCGTGATCACACCTGCGGTCGTGACTCTGCCGATGCTGTTCGTGCCGTCCTCGGTGAACCAGAGGTTGCCGTCCGGTCCGGACGTGATATGCGCGGGGTTCGCACCGGCCGCGGTAGGCCACACTGTGGCGACCGGGGTCGGGGCGGCGGAGGCGGGGAGGGCGATGGCGAGCGCGCCGACGAGTGCGAGCGCGCCGCCGGCCGCTGCGAGGGCAGGTGTCGTGAGCATGACACCCATGCTGCGAGAGCCGCGCTCCCGCTGCCATGGGTAGGCATTACCTAGCTGTGGGCGGTGATCCCTGCGGTCGATTCCACCACGCCGGCCATCTTCTTGGAGAGCGCTTCGTAGAACATCGATAGCGGGAATTCGTCGTCGAGCACGGCATCCGTCATGGCCTTCAGCGGCCCGTCCAGCGGCAGGTCGTGATACGCCCACACGGATGCCGGGTGCGGCGTCAGCGTCGCCGACACCAGTTCGTACGCCGCCAGCCAGTGCGCGATCTTCGGCCGGTCGATGGACCGCCAGTACAGCTCGTCGATGGCCTCGCCGAGCTGGATCACGACGCCGGGCATCTCATCCCAGTCGATGGTCAGTTGCGTGTCCGTCCAGTGCAGAACGTGGTGCTGGTGCAGCCAGGCGAACAGCAACTGACCGCCGAGCCCGTCGTAGTTGCGCACCCGCGTGCCGGTAATGGCGAACCGGAATATGCGGTCGAAGATCACCGCGTACTGCACGAGGCGGGCGTGGTCACGGGTTACCTCGTCCGTGTCGTCAGCACCAGCCAGCCGCACGGCCTCGCGGTATGCGGTGAGGTCGCAGCGCAGCTCCTCGAGCGAGTACAGGAAATACGGCATGCGCTGCTTGATCATGAACGGGTCGAAGGGCAGGTCGCCGCGCATGTGGGTGCGATCGTGGATGAGGTCCCACATCACGAAGGTCTCCTCGGCCAGGTGCTGATCGTCCAACAGCCGCTGTGCGCCATCCGGCAGAACGAGCTTGGTCGTGGTAGCGGCGGCCCGCACCACCCGGCGGAAGCGTGCCGCCTCGCGGTCGGCGAAGATCGCGCCCCAGCTGAAGGCCGGCAGCTCGCGCATGGCAACCGTCTCCGGGAAGAGCACGGCCGAATTGGTGTCGTAGCCGGGGGTGAAGTCGAGGAATCGGATCGGAACGAACAGTGTGTTGGAGTAGTCGCCGGCTTCGAGGCCGGCGACGAACTCCGGCCAGATCACTTCGACCAGTACCGCCTCGACCAGGCGCGAGGTGCTGCCGTTCTGGGTCATCATCGGAAAGACGACCAGGTGCCGCATCCCGTTGGCGCGGTGCAGCTGCGGCTGGAAGGCGACGAGTGAGTCGTAAAAGTCGGGAATTCCGAAGCCGCCGTCAACCCAGTGCTCGAAGTCCCGGGCCGATGCGTCGAGGTAGTCCGCGTCCCACGGCAGGAGTTCGCGGAAGCCCAGCACCGACTCGACGATCGTCGAGACGAGCTGCCGAGCACGGCGATGGTTCGCGGCGAGCGGGATGCTGCCGTCGGCGACCTGCAGGGGCTGCAGCCGTTCCACCGCGGACTTGAGGGCGGTCCAGCCGCCGGTGCGCTCCAGAACCTCGGGCTCTCCGATGATGGCGTTGCTCATGGGATCGACCTCCGCTCTCAAGAAAGATGCATCACTTCAAGAGTATGCGGAGCATGCGAGGCGTTTCTTTGACAGCTGCGCAGCAAAACGGCTGTTCAGCGGCGGTTTCACGCACGATCCCTGCGTCGACCCGGTCGGCGGCCGAAAACACGCCTTAACTGCCTCAGCGGGCCGGTCTCTTCGGGTGAGACAGGCCCGCTGTGTCGTCCGGGTAAAAGACGAGCGGCACGTGTTCGTTGTGCGGCATCCGCGTACGGGAATCGCGGAGGGGTAGTTCTGCTGCTGGTTCACTGCGCCGGGCATTTTCATGCCGTTGCATACAAGATACCAGTATATCGGTCCTCCTTGTGGGGGACACGAGACCCCAGTTCGGGGGTCATTCCGGTTCGGTGAGGGGCACCTCGATGAGGGCTATCATCGCCAGTGCCCCGAGAGCCGCTGCGCGATCATTCGCGGCGACCGCGCTGACCAGCGCTGCCTGCGACTCGGCCAGCGCGCGCACGTCGATGAACGCCGGCAGGTGCTGGGCACCGAGCTGGATCTGGTGCACCACCGAGGTGATGCCCTTCCGCAGGGCCGGGTTGCGGGACAGCGCCACCAGATGGGCGAAGAAGTCGGCGTTCGCCTCCGCCATCTTCGGCACGTCGAGCGTGCCCAGGGCCTCCAGGAATCGTTGGTGGTCGACGGCCATCGCATCGGCGACCGGGGAATCCGGGCTCGGCACGACCTCGGTGATGACCGCACCGTAGAGAGCGAGCCACACGGTCATGGCGTCGGCGGTCTGCTGGGGACTGATCACCGCGATCCTGGTGAAGCGACTGGCCGAGGCCTCGACGATGCCGATATCCCGCAACCGCTGCAGGGCTTCACGAACCGGTGTTCGGGAGACTCCGAGCTGCTCGGCCAGGGTCGAGTCGCTGATGCGCTCGCCGGGCTGGAGCCTGCCCTCATGCACCGCGCTGAGAATGGTCTCGTAGACCGAGTTCACCACGGGACTCGTGGCGAAATTCCCGTCGTCGGCATCGGCCCGGGGTGCGAGGTCTGACATCCCCTCGACCCTATCGCGCCCCGACGGGCGTGGCGCCGATCAGAAGATCATCGGCCGATCATCGTCATCGGCGGTTCCCAGCTCGAGGTCGACCACCACCGGAACGTGATCGCTCGGGGCGTCGCCCTTGCGTTCGTTACGCTCGATGCTCGCCGCGGTGACCAGGTCCGCGAACTCTGCCGACCCGAGGATGAAGTCGATGCGCATGCCCTCGTTCCGCGGGAAGCGGAGCTGCTGGTAGTCCCAGAAGGTGAAGCCCTCCGGCACCAGCGGGCGGACGACATCCGTCAGCCCGATCTTCTCGAAGCCCGCGAAGGCCTCGCGCTCCGGGGCCGAGGTGTGCGTGTTGTTGTCGAAGTCCCAGGTGGGCCAGACATCCGTGTCGAGCGGTGCCACGTTCCAGTCGCCCATCAGCGCGACCGGTTCGCCGGGATGTTGGTCCATCCAGGCCCGCGTATCTGCCGCCAGCCTGTGCAGCCAGTCCAGCTTGTAGTCGTAGTGCGGGTCGCCGAGCGCACGTCCGTTCGGCACGTAAAGGCTCCACAGCCGCACCCCATCGACCGTGACGCCCATCGACCGCGCCTCGAGCGGCAGGGCGCCGTCCTGCTCCGGCTTGCCGAAGCCGGGTGCCGAGGGGAAGCCGATGGTCACCTCCTCCATCGGCAGGCGGCTCGCGAAGGCGACGCCGTTCCACTGGTTCAGGCCGTGCAGCTCCACCTCGTAGCCGGCCTCACGGAACGGCTCGAACGGGAACTGGCTCTCTTTGCACTTGATCTCCTGCATGGCCAGCACGTCGACATCCGCCCGCACCAGCCAGTCGACCACCCGCCCGACCCTGCTGCGGATGGAGTTCACATTCCAGGTGGCAACGCGCATGAGGCAACGCTACAAGCTGTCGCCTCGTCATTAGTGATCGGCCTCCCATAGAATCGGGCGGGTGACCCCCGCACGCCAGCAGCTCATCGACTACATCGCGGCCGATGCGGTATTCCACGGCGACTTCACCCTCACCAGCGGCAAGAAGGCCACCTACTACGTCGACCTGCGCAAGGTCAGCCTCGACCATCGGGTGGCGCCGCTGATCGGCCAGGTGATGCTCGACCTCATCTCCGGCGTCGCCGACGTGAGCGCTGTCGGCGGGATGACCATGGGCGCTGACCCGGTCGCCGCCGCGATCCTGCACCAGGGTGCGGCACGGGGACTCGCCTACGACGCCTTCGTCGTACGCAAGGAGCCGAAGGACCACGGCCGCGGCAAACAGGTCGAGGGACCGGACCTCGAGGGCAGGCGTGTCATCGTGCTCGAGGACACCTCGACCACCGGTGGCTCGCCGCTGGCGGCGATCGCTGCCCTGGAGAGGGTCGGGGCCGAGATCGCGGCCGTCGCCGTCGTCGTGGACCGGGACACCGGCGCGAAGCAGGCGATCGAAGCGGCCGGCTACCCGTACTTCTCCGCGATCGGGCTGGACGACCTGGGGCTGCGCTCGTGAGCGACGGCGAGGACGAACTCGGCCCCTCGGACTGGCTGGCACGCCAGTTCGGCGCCCCCGAGGAGAAGAAGCCAGAGGAGAAGAAGCCCGAGGGGGAAAGGCCCGAGCAGCCACCGGCGCAGCAGCAGGGATCGCCGTGGGAGCAGCCGGCGGCACCCACTACGCCACCTCCCGCGCAGGGCAACGGCTTCGACTGGGGATTCGCTGCGCCCGCGGCATCGGACCCGCCGATGGTGCCCCGGCCGCCGTCCGCACCCCCGCCTCCCGTTGCTCCCGAACCGGCACCCGAACCGCCCGCATTCGATCCGTCGATGTGGGGTGCGCCCCAGCAGGCCGCCGAGCCGCCCACCGTCGCCCTGCCGTGGGAGTCGGCACCGGAGCCGATCGCCGCCGAACCGCCCACGGAACTGCTCGGCGCCGGCGTCACGCCGGATCCGTCGAACCCGCTGGATGCCCTGTTCGGTGCGAGCGCGTTCAAGGAGTACGAAGACAAGGGTGCGCTCGCCACCAGCCCGTTCGCTGCGGCCACCACCACCGCGGAGGGCTCGGACGCCCCGCCGCGCAGGAAGGGCGACCCGGTTCCGCGCACCCAGAAGATCCTGCTCTGGGTCGCGGGCAGTCTCCTCGCCGTTCTCATCCTCGTCGTCCTGTTCTTCGTGGGAACCCGCCTGCCCGCGCTGCTCGGCAGCGCCCCGGCCGCGATCGCCACCAAGACAGCCATCGCCACTCCGACACCCACCGCGACGGTCGCGGCGGGTCCGGTCGGCGTCGGCGTGCACAAGTGGAGCGACCTCCGCGGCGGTGAGTGCATCGGGCCGTTCACCAGCGTGTGGGCGGAGACCTTCACCGTCGTCGACTGCGCCACCCCGCATCCGGCCCAGATGGTGTTCCGGGGAACGTTCCCGCCGATCGTCGTCGCGCCCAGCGCCGCGGCGAGCACGGCGACCCCCGCACCGACGACGACGCCGGTCGCGCCGGGCGGCTACCCGGGCATCGCGGCACTGCAGGCCCAGATCAACCTCCTGTGCACCGCGCCGGGGGTCATCGACCTGTCGGCCGCGGGCGCGTACACGGACATCCAGTTCCAGGCGTCATTCGCGGCGAGCGCGCAGGAGTGGAACAACGGCCAGCACGACTACTTCTGTTTCGTCACGCGCAAGTCGGGCCAGCCGCTGACGGCCACGGTGGCCACGGCCCACTAGTCGAGATCGGACTCGACCGGGCCCTTCTCGACGAGGTCGATCACGCCGCCGAGGATCTCGTCCGGGCGGAACGGGTAGCGCTCGATCTCCGCCTGGTCGCTGATGCCGGTGAGCACGAGGATGGTGTGGAGCCCCGCCTCGATGCCGGCGACGATGTCGGTGTCCATCCGGTCGCCGATCATGCCGGTGTTCTCCGAGTGCGCGCCGATCTTGTTCATCGCCGAGCGGAACATCATCGGGTTCGGTTTGCCGACCACGTAGGGCACCTTGCCGCTGGCCGCGGTGATCAGGGCGGCGACGGAGCCGGTCGCCGGCATCGGGCCTTCCGCGCTCGGGCCGGTGACATCAGGATTCGTCACGATGAAGCGCGCGCCGTCGCCGATCAGCCTGATGGCCTTGGTGATCGCCTCGAACGAGTAGTTGCGCGTCTCGCCGAGCACCACGTAGTCGGGTGCGGTGTCGGTCATGATGAAGCCGGCCTCGTGCAGGGCCGTCGTGATGCCGGCCTCGCCGATCACGAAGGCGGAGCCGCCGGGCATCTGCGACGCGAGGAAGTCGGCGGTGGCGAGGGCGGATGTCCAGATCCGGTCCTCGGGAACGTGCAGCCCGCTCGCACGCAGCCGGGCGCTGAGATCGCGCGGGGTGAAGATCGAGTTGTTGGTGAGCACCAGGTACGGTTTGCCCTGGTCGCGCCACTGCTGCAGCAGGTCCGCCGCCCCCGGCAGCGGCTCGTTCTCGTGCACGAGAACGCCGTCCATGTCGGTCAGCCAGCACTCGATCTCGCCGCGGTTGCTCATGCGGCCATGGTAGCGGGGGCGTCCAGCGGCAGCTTCGCGAAGTGGGTGCGGCGGAGCACCGCCAGCACGAAGGCCCGTGGGCCGGCGAACGCAGCTCTCCCCTCCGCGGTACTGATCGGCACCGGCCCGAGCACCCGCCAGCTCTTGTCCCCCCGGATGATCTCCCCGCCGTTCGCCGCGACGAGGTTCTGGTACCAGTTCACCTCCGGACCGTAGGTGAGCTCGATCACGAAGCCGTCGGTCACCTGCTCGACGATGATCGTCGTCTCGAAGGTCTTGCCGCTCCTGCGCCCGACCGTGCGCACGACGGCGAAGTCCAGCCTGCCCTTGCGGGCCTGGTGCATGGTGAAGCGGTTGAGCGTGTGCTTGATCGTGAACAGCCACGCGCCCTTGATGCGCTTTCCGAGAGTCATGAGCTCACCGTGGCACACTGGGGCCGTGTCCGAAATACCCGAGCCGAGTGTCGAGTTCACGACGCACGGGGTCGGTCCCTGGCCGGGCGAGCCGCCCCACGAGGACTTCTACGACCCCGAGCTGCTGGCAGCGGGTGACACGCGCAACGTGATCGACCGTTACCGCTACTGGCGGCTCGAGGCGATCGTCGCGGATCTCGACAAGCATCGGCACCTGTTCCATGTGGCCATCGAGAACTGGCAGCACGACATGAATATCGGATCGATCGTCCGCAGCGCCAACGCGTTCGCGGCCGACACGGTGCACATCATCGGCCGCAAGCGCTGGAACAAGCGCGGCGCCATGGTCACCGACCGCTACCAGCACGTGCGCTACCACCCCGATGTCGAGTCCTTCGCCGAATGGGCACGGGATGCCGCCCTCCCCGTCATCGCGATCGACAACGTCCCCGGGTCGGTCGCCATCGAATCCTACGAGTTCGCAGAACGGTGCGTGCTGCTGTTCGGCCAGGAGGGTCCGGGCCTCAGCCCGGCAGCGCTCGCCGCCGCGGATGCCGTGGTAGAGATCACCCAGTACGGCAGCACGCGCAGCATCAACGCATCTGCCGCCGCTGCCGTGGCGATGTTCGCCTGGGCGCGGCAGCACGCCCGTCAGTCCGCGCGATGAACCGGCCCGAGGTCGACCGTCTGCGCCAGGCCAAGACGCGTGACGATGAGCGGTATCACGACGAGGAGGGTCAGGGTCACGGCGAGAATGGCGAGCGCGAGCATCCGTGATCTCGACTGGCGAAGTGGCGTCAGGAAGGCGAGTCCGAACACTGCCAACGGCAACGCAGGTACGAATGCGGTGCTCGCCAGTTCGAATACGACCGCCGCGAGAAGCAAGCGGTCGAGGACCGGAAACGCGCGGCCCGAGTCACGGGCCGCCCATTCCGTCGGTGAGTGCAGGCTCGGCACCTCAGCCACCGACCTGCCACGTCGACACGGAACCATTGGCCGCCGTCGAGTAGTGGAGTCCGACACCGAGTGTGATAGGGCTGCCCTTGAAGGCGACGCTTTCGTCGAAGCGATAATAGGCATCCGCCGAACTCCCGGCACTCGGCCGCGAGCAGCTGATCGGCGTGACGGTCCAGCCGGCGGCCCATGAGCCTTGGGCGTGACAGGTATGGCTGCCGCTGTAGCCGAGGTAGCTGGCGATCCACGCCCTGGAACCGTTCCAATAGGTTCGGCCCGTGTGGACTTCGTGGACTGCCCCGCTGAAGTAGGCGTGGGTCCAGCTGCGGTAGTAGATGGCAGACGCCGCAGCAGAGGTGAGCAAGGCCTGGGTTTGCCCCGGGGTCAGATGCTCCTTCACTGCGTACGCTGTGACATCAGCAATGCTTGCAACCCGTGCTGGTGCCTCGGTCACCGAGATAGTGCCGGAGCAGACCAGCAGTTCGTGCGACGGATCGACGTTCCGCTGCGCGGCGATCGCTTTCACCTGGGCAACGCAACTCTGCGAAGTGAACGTGGTCGTCGTCGTGGTCGACCCCGAATCTGCGCTCGCCGGTGCTGCGGTGAGCAGTGACCCGCCGACCGGTCCGATCGCGAGCGCTGCGAGTGCCGGTTGTGTGATTTTCACTCGTCGTGTCCTGTCGTCTGTGCTGCTGAACCGGGGTAGACGAATTGGACTACAGCGAACGTCTGCTGGGCGCTCGCGACTGGATGATAAGTGATTTATCACCCAATTATTAACCCACTGTGGTTAACCACCGTGTCTCCAGACCCCGGATGAGCAGAACGACTGCCCCCGCGACCAGCCGGATAGAATGGGGTGCAGTCCCCACCACTTTCGAAGGGATCCCTCATGCCCGCAATCGTGCTCATCGGCGCCCAGTGGGGCGACGAAGGCAAGGGCAAGGCCACCGACCTGCTCGGCAGCCGGGTCGACTATGTCGTCAAGTTCAACGGCGGCAACAACGCCGGCCACACCGTCGTGGTCGGCGACCAGAAGTACGCACTGCACCTGCTGCCCTCCGGCATCCTCACCGAGGGCGTCGTCCCGGTCATCGCCAACGGTGTCGTCGTCGACATCGAGGTGCTGTTCCACGAGCTCGAAGCCCTCACCTCGCGCGGTGTCGACGTGTCGCGCCTCCTGGTCAGCGCGAACGCGCACGTCATCACGCAGTACCACCGCACGCTCGACAAGGTGACCGAGCGGTTCCTCGGCAAGCGGCAGATCGGCACGACCGGGCGGGGCATCGGGCCCGCCTACGCCGACAAGATCAACCGGGTCGGCATCCGCATCCAGGACATCTTCGACGAGAACATCCTCCGCCAGAAGGTGGAGGGCGCCCTCGACGTCAAGAACCACATCCTGGTCAAGATCTACAATCGCCGGGCCATCGCGGTCGCCGAGATCGTCGACGACCTGCTGTCGTACGCGGACCGGCTGCGCCCGATGGTCACCGACACCGGACTCGAGCTCAACCGTGCGCTGGACGCGGGCAAGACCGTGCTGTTCGAGGGCGGCCAGGCCACCATGCTGGATGTCGACCACGGCACGTACCCCTTCGTCACGTCGTCGAACGCCACCTCCGGCGGCGCCGCGACCGGGTCCGGCGTCGCACCGAACCGTTTCGAGCGGGTCATCGCCGTCGTGAAGGCGTACACGACCCGGGTCGGTTCCGGACCGTTCCCCACGGAGCTGTTCGACGAGTCCGGCGAGTTCCTGCGCGCCAACGGGTTCGAGTTCGGCACCACCACGGGCCGTCCGCGCCGTTGCGGCTGGTACGACGCCCCGGTGGCCCGCTACGCGGCGCGCATCAACGGCGTGACCGACTTCGTGCTGACCAAGCTCGACGTGCTCACCGGGCTCCCGACGATCCCGGTCTGCGTCGCGTACGACGTCGACGGTGTGCGGGTGGACGAGGTGCCGGCGTCGCAGTCGGACTTCCACCACGCCGTGCCGATCTACGAGGAGTTCCCCGGCTGGACCGAGGACATCACCGGCGCGCGCAGCTTCGAGGACCTGCCGACGAACGCGCAAGCGTACGTGCTGGCGCTGGAGGCGATGAGCGGATCGCGCATCTCCGCAATCGGGGTAGGGCCCGACCGCGAGGCGATCGTCGTGCGGCACGACCTGTTGGGCTGATGTGACCGCCCGCGCGCGCATCCCGGGTATCGTCGCAGCCGCTCTTACGATCACGGGCCTGGTGCTCGCACTGTGCGGGCTGCCACTCCTGTTTCTCTGGGCGGCGGCTCTCGCCGCGGCGGCGCTGCTGCTCAGCCGATGGCTGTCGGTCGGACTTGTCGTCGCCGCGTGCGCGATCGGTTTCCTTCTGATCGCAGACCTGCTGCTGGTTGCTGGCTCGTACATTGGCTTTGGCATGTTGACCGCCCAGTGTGCAGCATGGGCGGTGATCGGGGTGGGGGCCGGCCTCGCCTCCGCCGTCATCCCGGCTCGCGAACGCGGCTGGAGCAATGCAGATCGCCGGCTCGTGCTGGCCGCTGCCTCCGGAGCCATAGTCACCCTGCTGCTCACAGTCATCGGTGCGATCCTGCCGGGAGCCGTGCACATCGCCTGGGCGATGAACGACGACAGCGTGCGCGACCTGCTCGTTGCTCGCCAGATCATGACGACTTCGACTTCGATAGGCCCGACACCGCTGCCGTTCGGAATCTCGGCGGCCAATATGCTGCCGGGCCGCGCGTCCGTGCCGGCCTCCGACCTGCTGCGCTTCGATGTGACCCGCATGGCCGAGGTGTGGATCGCGGTGGCTGCCGCCACCTGCCTGCTGCTCGGCGTGATCGCGGCGCGGGTGGTGCGCGGGGTGCGGGCGTGGATCTCGATCCCGCTGACGATCGTGGTATCCCTGGCCGGGCTGGGCTGGTGGGTGATCGGCATCCAGTTGGCGGACGGGTACCTGAATGCCGGATTCGCAATCGCCCTGCTTCTTGCCGCCTGGCTGGTCTACCTCGAGAGCGAGCGGCGGCCAGTGCTCTCACTGCTCATGCTGTGTGCTGCCGCGCTCGCGGTGCTGCCCATCTGGAGCCCGATGGTGATCTGCATGGCTGCGCTCGCATCGGTGGTGCTCGTGCGCCTGCTCGCTCGTCGCAGCGTGCGCCTCGCGGTGCTCATGCCGGCCGCGCTCGTCGTACTTGCCCTGGCCGCGACCCTCCCGTTCGGTATCGTCACCGCTGCGGTGCAGTCCAACGACCTCGACAAGGATGGGGGATTCCCGGAACTCAGCACCCCGATCCTGTTCGCGTTCATCGCGGTGATCCTCATCGTGATGATCGCGGACGCTGTGCGTACAGGCCTGCGTCACCTTGCGTCCGGTGCGATCGCACTCGTTGTCGCCGGCGGGATCGGGATGGCCTACCTGCTGTACCAGCGCCGCAACTCGGCCGACCTGCTCGGCTACTACCCGGAGAAGTTCAGCTGGCTCATGGCCGTGCTGCTCGGGATGGTCGGTATCACCGTGCTCGGTTCGCTCCTGGTGCGGCGGCCGCTGGTGGGGCGCGCAGCACGCGCTGTTCTCGCGTCGCTCGTCGTCGCGGGCCTCGGGGTGGCCATCGTGGCCAGCTGGGTGTCCGCGCCGGAGCGCGTGTCACCGATCTTCGGCATCCTCGAGGGCGAGGTGTTCGGTGTGGGCAACGCCGACGCGGACATCGTCTTTCGGCTGATCGACGAGGGCAGGAAGCCGAACCCGGCTGCGGCAGCGTCCAACCGTAGCAACGAGTGGGTCGATTACTACGTGAGCCGCTTCACGGCTGCGACGGCACCGACGCCTTAGACGCCTCCGTCGATCTTCAGGGCGAGCCAGAAACCAACACCGCTCGAAACGAGCCAGATCACGATGCTGGCGAGCCAGCTGACCGCGGTGGGCCGCACCGGGTTGTCGCTGTCGGCGAAGCTCACGCTGAGCGGGATCTGCCGCGCATTCTCACCCTCGTAGAACCGCACGCCCGCGGAATTGACGGCTCCGAGGAACACCCGCTGCGCGCTGGCGCGGAGGGCGAGGATGAGCGGGATGAGAGCGAAGGCGAGGAACATCGCACCGAGCAGGTAGCCGGTGATCTCGAGCGACGAGACGAAGATGGCGCCGAGCACACCGAACAGGATCGGCCAGGCCAGAACGACAAGCGAGGTGCCGTAACCCTGGGCGAGAAAGAACGAGAGGGCGACGGCGATGAGTCCGCCGAAAACCGCGGGCGCAGCCCACAGGCTGGTGTCAGGGCACTGGTGCGCGATGACGTATGGCGTGGTGCCGGAGGCGCAGGCGCCGCCGACGCTCATCACACCGAACACCGCCTGCACGAGCAGTGTGAAGGACAGCGCGAACAGGAGCCACGAGACGATGGAACCGAGTACGCGAACGACGGCTGAGTTTCGGGTCACGGTGGAACCCTAGTGGTCGCTGGGCACTCTCCGATAGTGGGCCGTCAGACGACGCTGAACCCGTCCGGCAGGCTGCCGCGACCGGTCAGCGCGAGCAGCACCGCCTCGCCCTCGCCGCGCTGGGCCGCCGTCGCGCTCGCCAGCGAAAGGGCATCCACGACAGTGGCCTCCGGGAGACTGTGCGCGATGCCGGTCGCGCGGGACAGGTCGATCGTGTGCACGACGAGTTCGAGCACCCGGGTGCGCAGGTATTCGGAGAGCAGGATGCCCATACCGCCGATCCCGACGATGCGGTTGCCGGGCTGGGCCTCGATGAGTGCCTTCGTGCGAGCGAGGGCCGCGGAGACCTGGCCGACCGGATCGTCGCCCAGCCATTCGCCGGCCTCGACTCCGCGCGCCGCCACCGAGGCCGGGTCCATCACCTGGGCGTAGATCGTGATGTAGTAGCCCTCGGCCGACGGGATGGTGGCCTCGCCGGGCTCCTCCTGGCCGAGGTAGTTCTCCACGGTGAGGATGGCGCGCGCGGTGTGACCGGCGAGCCCCCGAACGTCCCAGGTACCCAGACCGGGGAGCGACCACTGGTCGTCGCGGATCTGCCCGAGCAACTCGAGGTACGAACTCGCCGAGCGGCTGAAGAGTGCTGCACTGCTCACGGGTACCATCGTCCCACCGCGCGCTGCCAGACTGGACCATGTGAGCGCGACACGCCCGAACCATGCACCCCTCGACGGACGCTTCATCCGGCTGGAGCCGCTGGCGCGCGAGCACCTGCCGCGCCTGTATTCGGCGATCGGGCATCCGATCGTCTTCGCCGGCGGCTACGGCGGCGGACCGAAGGGCTACCGCGACACCGAGGCGGGTTTCATCGAGTGGGCGGAGACCTACTTCCAGTGGGAGGCCGGCAATCCGATGGCCGTGTTCCTGGTGGGCGGCCCGCACGACGGCGACCTGGTCGGCACGACCACGCTCACCGACTTCGACCTCCCGCGGGAGTCCGCCCACATCGGCTGGACCGCGTACGACCCGCGGGTCTGGGGAACGGCCGTGAACGCCGAGGCGAAACGGCTGATGCTGGGGCTGGCGTTCGACCACGGGTTCGGCCGGGTGCTCATCCAGGCGGACGCCCTCAACGAGCGCTCGAGGGCGGCCATCGGCGGCATCGGGGCGACCTTCGAGGGCATCCAGCGGCGGGACCTGAAGCGTGCAGACGGCAGCTGGCGGGACAGCGCGCGCTTCGCCGTGACCATCGACGACTGGCCGCGGGTGCGGGAGCTGCTGGAAACCAGGCTGGCCGGTTACGGTGACCGGCCGGTGCTCTTTCGCAGCCCTAGAGAATAGCCACCACCAGGGCGTGCCGGCTGTAGGAGATGAATGAGCCCCGTTCCTCGATCTCCGCGTGCAGCTCGATCAGCTTGTCCCGGTAGCGTTCGACGGCGAAGTCGGGCACCGTCCACAGCACCTTGCGCAGGAAGTGGACGACCGCGGCCAGGTCGAAGAACTCGAGCTTCGACTCCTCGTAGCGCAGGTCGACGAGCTGCAGCCCGGCGTCGTCGACGCTCGCGCGGATGAACGCCAGACCGTCCTCCGGCTCGTAGCCCTGCGGCCCGAGAAAGAACTCGTACAGCTCCCGGTTGGTGGCGAGCGGTACGACCTGCTGGCTGATGGTGATGCCGCCGGGTTCGAGCACCCGGGCCACTTCAGCCCAGGGCATGAGGGTCGGATGCCGGCTCGAGACCACACCGAAAGCCCCGTCGTCGAAGGGCAACGGCGCGTCATTCGCAACGTGCGCCACCTCGGCGCCGAACGGCGCGAGCGCCCGGCGCGCCAGCCGCAGGTTGGGTTCCCACGACTCCGTTGCCGCGACCACCGACGGCCGCACCTCCGTGCGGGCCAGGGCGTCGGCGAACACCTCCCCACCGCCGGTCTGCAGGTCGAGCACGGCCTGGGCTTCCGCGTAGAGCGGGGGCAGCCGCCGCGAATAGCCCCACGATGTGCGCTCCTCGATCGCGCGACCCTCGAACCAGGAGAAGTCCCAGCCCTCGACGGGAACGCTCTCGCCCTCGGCGATCAGGTCATCGAAATCGGCCATCCTCCATTGTCGCTGTCTCGCGCTAGGGTCGGCAGGTGATCCAAACAGCCGCACGGCCGCGGCAGCCCCTCGTCGTCGTCCAGTTCATCGCCATGGGACTCGTCTGGGGCTCCAGTTTCCTGTTCATGAAAGGGGCGCTCGGCGGGCTGAGTTTCGGGCAGCTGGCCTGGAGCCGTGAGATCCTCGGCGGGCTCACGCTCGGCGCGGTGATGCTCATCACTCGGCAGCGGCTGCCGAAAGAACGAGTGGTCTGGCTGCACTTCGTGGTGATCTCACTCGCGAACGCCGTCATCCCCCACCTGCTGTTCTCCTGGGCTGAGCAGTATGTGTCGTCCAGCCTCGGCTCCATCTACAACTCGCTCACACCGATCGCGACGGCGCTGATGGCCACGCTCGTGTTCCACGTCGAACGGCTGACCCGCAGCCAGGTCGCCGGCGTCGCGGTGGGCGTGATCGGGGTACTGGTGATCATCGGTCCGTGGCAGTACTCGGCGCTCACGGGCAGCCTCGAGGGCCAGATCGCCTGCATCGTCGCCGCCACCTCCTACGGGTTCGCGATCGGCTACATGCGCACGTTCATCAGCCACCGGCCGATCCCGGGCACGACCGTCGCATTCATGAACGTGGGGATGTCCGGCTCGATCATGCTGCTGCTCACGCCCGTACTCGCACTCGGCCCGTTTCACCTCAACATCTGGGTTGTCGGCAGCATCCTGCTGCTCGGCTGTCTCGGTACCGGCGTCGCCTACTACTGGAGTGTGAACGTGCTGCGGGCGTGGGGACCCACCGGGCAGTCCACCGTCACCTACGCCATCCCCGTGGTCGGCGTGCTGCTCGGGGTGCTCGTGCTCGGCGACCATCTCACCTGGAATGAACCGGTGGGTGCCGTGCTGGTGCTGCTCGGCATCCTGCTCACCCAGGGGCGGCTGCTGCGGCGAAGGCCGACGGACGTGAGTGCTGCCGAGTGATCTCTTCGTCGGATCAATCGAGTGGTTCGTGCCCTAACTGTTCGTTGTTCGCGCATAGCCGATATCCCCACAAATGACGGATGCGGGTCATACACTGTCTTCAAATGGATCGGGAATGCTCGATCGGCGTCTGACCTCTGGGAGTGCCCGGGGGTCTTTCGCTTTTACGGATAGATCTTCATTCCGTAGCCGGCGATCTTGCCGCCTTTCGATCGTGCGAGCTTTGGCTCAAGGATCGACCATGCTCGGTTCTCCTGGCCGGGTCGCATCGCTTTCAGACCGATTGGTCGCGCCACCATGTCGGCCACCTGGAGTCCTGAGCTGTTTGCTTGCTTCGTCGCGCACCGGAACACAAGGGTTTGCGGCAGCCCATTTACGCGGGTCGTATCCATGATCCGTCGGAACTCAAGTTCGAGTGCCGCGTCTTCTGCCTTGCCTCTGCTCTCGAAGATCACCGACGTTTTCTTACCCGTCTGATTCTGATCCTGAATTTGGTAGAACACGCGCTCGAGGCCGTACTCAAGCGCCACACGATACGGGTTTCTGCTGGAACCGACTCGTGAGCGGAACTCCTCCTTTCGAATAACACAAGCGATGATCCGAAAGGATGAGGTCCTGACAATTTCATTGATCCTGTCAAGGAAGCGCCCGCGAACGAGCGGGTTCAAGAGAATGTCAAACGGGGGACCGGACTTGCGGATGTCTCGTTCGTGAAGCACGACCATATCGTGACCGAAAAACTCGAACTTGAGACGCTCTACCGCAGGCACCACGTGCTCGATGTATTCGCGAACAGGGAAGATGCAAAACGCGAGAACGAACACCGGGAACTCGGAGTTGATATTGATCAGACTGTGATCGCCGCTCTCATCGACGTATACGACATAGTCGCCGAACATCGCGCACCTCCTTGGCGTGAAAGCCTATGGGTGACCACCGGCAGTAACCGGACTGCGCCGGGGGATAGCCTGAAGCCATGACTTTGGACATCACCTACACCGCTATCGCGCACGCCACCGGAGGTGGACGGAACGGTCACGTCCGCTCCGAGGACGACCGCATCGACCTCGACACCCGGCCGCCGAAAGAGATGGGCGGGTCCGGCGAGGGCACGAACCCGGAGCAGCTGTTCGCGGCCGGCTACGCTGCCTGCTTCCTGAGCGCGCTGCACGGCTCGGCCAAGCGGATGGGGCTCGACTCGACGGATGCCTCCGTGTCGGCGAGCGTCGGGATCGGCAAGTTCAGCGATAGCCCGGGCTTCGGTCTCGCCGTCGAGCTCGACATCTTCACCCCGAACGTCGCGCCGGAAAGCCGCCAGGCTCTCGCCGACGCCGCACACTCGGTCTGCCCGTACTCGAATGCCACGCGCGGCAATGTCGAGGTGACCCTGGTGCTGGTGGACTGATGGCCGACGACACCACCGCCCGTCTGCTCGGCCTCCGGCAGAGCATCGACAACGTCGACGCGGCGCTCGTGCACATGCTGGCGGAGCGATTCAAGATCACCCAGGAGGTGGGGCGACTCAAGGCGGAGCACGGCCTTCCCCCGGCCGACCCCGAACGCGAGAAGAAGCAGATCGCCAAGCTCAAGGAACTCGCCGTGGAGTCCCACCTCGACCCCGTCTTCGGGGAGAAGTTCCTCAACTTCATCATCGCCGAGGTCATCCACCAGCACGAGCAGATCGCCACCGGGGTCATCGACCTGGGGACCGCCGAGCCGGGGTCGACACAGTGACCTGGACCCCGCCGTCACAGGCGGGCAAGACCTTCGTGGTGACCGGCGGCAACGCGGGTATCGGGTACTTCATCAGCGAGCAGCTGGCGCGCGCCGGCGCGACGGTCGTGATCGCGGCGCGCAACCCCGACAAGGTTGCGGCCGCCATCGCGTCCATCCGGCGGGAGGTACCGGGAGCCGACGTCAGTTCGGTCATACTCGACCTCGCCAGCTTCGCCTCCGTGCGCGCCGCGGTGAAGGAGCTCTCGAAACTTCCGCGCATCGACGCGCTGATCGAGAACGCCGGCAACGTCATGCCGTCCAGGGAACGCACGGAGACCGCCGACGGCAACGAGATCATGTTCGGCACCAATCACCTCGGCCACTTCCTGCTCACCGCGCTGCTCTACCCGACCGTGAAGAAGACCCCTGGCAGCCGGATCGTCACGATGGGGAGTGCCGCCACCCGCCTGCGCGCGCTCACGCCCGACAACCTGCAGGCGACATCCGGAAAGTACTCCGCTTTCACCGCGTATGCGCAGTCGAAGCACGCCACGCAGGGGTTCGGATTCGAGCTCGATCGTCGCCTGCGGGCGGCGGGCAGCCCGGTGACCGCCCTCGTCGTCCACCCCGGCGGGGGCATCGATGGCAACAGTCCCACCCGCGCGGGCGTGATCGAACCGACGGCGGGCGAACGCGCGCTCGCCAAGGTGAGCGTGGTGGCCGGCGGCAGCAAGGAGACGGGCGCCCGCGTCACCGTCAGGGCGGCGACCGATCCGGATGCGGCGGGCGGCCAGTACTGGGGTCCGCGTTTCCAGGTCTTCGGGCCGCCAGCCCTCGGGACGCCGGTGAAATCGAGCCATTCTCCCGAATTCGGTGCCAAGCTATGGTCACTTTCAGAAACACTCACCGGAGAACAGTTCACCCCCTAGCTATCCCCGTCAGAGCGGAGTCGTCATGCCGAAGAAGCGCGAACACATCAGCGTCAATCCGCTCTACGCCAGGCCCGACGAAGACACTGCCGCATCGCGGTACGTCATGCGGGAGGACCCGATGACGCCGGAGACCGCCTACCAGCTGGTACACGACGAGACCATGCTCGACGGCAACGCCCGGCTGAACCTCGCGACCTTCGTCGGCACCTGGATGGATGACCAGGCCGAGCGGCTGTACGCCGAGTCCTACGACAAGAACATGATCGACAAGGACGAGTACCCGCAGACGGCGGCCATCGAGGACAACTGCTGGCACATCCTCGCGAACCTGTGGAACTCGCCCGACGCGATGCAGTCCATCGGCACGTCCACCGTCGGATCGTCGGAGGCCTGCATGCTGGGCGGCCTGGCGCTGAAGCGGCGCTGGCAGCTCGCGCGGCGGGCCGAGGGCAAGTCGACCGAGAAGCCGAACCTCATCATGAGTTCCGCCGTGCAGGTGTGCTGGGAGAAGTTCTGCAACTACTGGGATGTCGAGCCGCGCTACGTGCCCATCACGGAGGAGCACCAGACACTCGATGGGCACGACCTCGACAAATACGTGGACGAGAACACGATCGGCGTGGTCGGGGTGCTCGGGGTGACCTACACCGGCATGTACGAGCCGATCGAGAAGATCTCGAAGGCGCTCGACAAGATCGAGAAGGCCACCGGCTTCAACGTTCCGATCCACGTCGACGGGGCATCCGGGGCCATGATCGCGCCCTTCCTTCAGCCCGACCTGGTCTGGGATTTCCGGCTGCCGCGGGTGCACTCGATCAGCACTTCGGCGCACAAGTACGGTCTCGTCTACCCCGGTCTCGGCTGGGTGATCTGGCGCTCGGCCGACCTGCTGCCGAAGGAACTCATCTTCGACGTGACCTATCTCGGTGGCAGCATGCCGACCTTCGCACTGAACTTCTCGCGGCCGGCGGCGCAGGTGCTGCTGCAGTTCTACCTGTTCCTGCGCCTCGGCCGGGAAGGGTTCCGGCAGGTGCAGCAGACGTCGCAGGACGTCGCGGTGCACTTGTCGAGCGGCATCGCCGCCATGGGACCGTTCGAACTGTGGAACGATGGCACCGACATCCCGGTGTTCGCCTGGCGGCTGAAGAAGCAGCACAAGGCGAAGTGGGACCTCTACGACCTCTCCGACCGGCTCAAGATGCAGGGCTGGCTGGTACCCGCGTATCCGATGCCTGACAACCTCGCCGACATCACGGTGCAGCGGATCGTGGTGCGCAACGGCCTCAGCATGGACCTCGCCGACCGCTTCCTCGCCGACATGGCGGCGGACGTCGAGTACCTCGATCGTCTCGCGGCGCCCATGCCGAGTCAGCACAAGACCAAGGCCTTCGCCCACTAGCTCAGGGCTATCAGCACTATTCCCACCAGCACGATCGCGGCGCCCGTGAGGCGTTGGCGGGCGTGGCCCTCGTGCAGCAGGAACAGGCCCGCCAGACTGGCCAGTACCACGCTCAACTCGCGTCCCGGCGCGACCAGCGCCACCGGTGCGATCTGCAACGCGAACAACACGAGCCCATAGGCGAGTGGTGACAGCACGCCGACGACCAGCACCTCGCGCCAATAGAGGCGCCACGTCCCGCGGATGTCCGCGGGACGACGCAACGCCAGAGGCGCCATCAGAGCCGTCTGCGTCGTGGTCGCCCCCCAGGTCATGGCGAGCGGCGCGACGGCGAGCACTGTGACCGCATGGGAATCCCAGAGCGTGTATGCAGCGATCGTGAATCCGGTCAGGATGCCGAACGCGACGCCGGCGCGCGCCCTGGCCGGATCGAGGCTCCCGCGCGCGGTGAACCCGATGACCAGGATGCCGCCGACGATCACCACACCTCCGACGATCCCGATCACCGCTGGGCGCTCGCCGAGGATCGCGATCGCCAGGATGACGCTCACGATCGGGCCGGTGCCGCGAGCGAGCGGGTAGACGACGGACAGCTCGCCGTGCCGGTAGCCGCGCTGCAGCAGCACGAAATACAGTGCCTGAAACACCCCGCTGACCCCGGCCGCCAGTGCCCACAGGCCGAGATCCGCGTGGGTGAGAATGAGCGTGACGAGCCCGATCGGCAGCAGGAGTGCCGCGGACACCGCCGACTGCAGCCAGACGAATCCCACCCCCGCTGCGCCCGCCCGTTTCGCCGCGAGGT
>FSWJ01000191.1_pt1 | contig 36414 bp, 35 predicted proteins | sample 1637851 | NCBI WGS metagenome assembly FSWJ01 (sample SAMEA3914789, study PRJEB12502) | metagenome | biome: forest; material: soil | place: Canada | collected 2011-07-03 | depth 0.3 m | reverse complement strand
TCGCGGCTGCGGCCGGCTTCGCTGCGGCGGGCGCCTTAGTGGCGACGGGCGCCTTTGCGGCGGCCGGGGCTTTCGCGGCGGGCGCTTCGACGGGCTCAGCGGCCGGGGTCACCTTCTCGGCGGCCGCTTCGACCGGCGCGGCGACCGGGGCAGGCGCGGCGACCGGAGCGACAGCGACCCGAGCGACGGGGGCGGGGGCCTCGGTGCGCTCGCGCGGTGCCGGCTTCTTCGCGTCGTGCTCCGCCTTGACCTCGGCCTTGGTCTTCAGCGGGCCGATGACCATGACCATGTTGCGGCCGTCGACGGTCGGCGTCGACTCGATCGAGCCGAACTCGGACACGTCCTCCGCGAAGCGCTGCAGCAGACGGTAGCCCTGCTCGGGGCGCGACTGCTCGCGACCGCGGAACAGGATCATCGCCTTCACCTTGTCACCGGACTGCAGGAAGCCTTCGGCGCGCTTGCGCTTCGTCTCGTAGTCGTGGGTGTCGATCTTCAGGCGGAAGCGAACCTCTTTGAGGATGGTGTTGGACTGGTTGCGCTTGGCTTCTTTCGCCTTCTGCGCGGTTTCGTACTTGAACTTGCCGAAATCCATGATCTTGGCAACGGGAGGCTTGGAATTGGGAGCAACCTCAACCAAATCCAGGTCTGCCTCCTGGGCAAGACGAATGGCGTCTTCAATGCGCACGACGCCGACCTGCTCGCCATTCGGGCCAACAAGCCTGACCTCCGGTACGCGGATTCGGTCATTGGTACGGGGATCGCTGATGTGTGACTCCTTAGTCGGTTGGTGTGGAGGCCCGACAGAGAAGATTCACGCGCGAAAACGCCCCGAAGAAAATCGGTTCATCATCGGCGGCCCCAGATCTACCGGTCGAAACCAGCGGGGGCATACCCGGTAACCTGAAGAATCGGTATGCGCGGGTGGGAGAATCTCCACTTTCGTTTCGAGACCAGCGAGGCCTCGAAGCCAGCAGCAAGCATAACAGAGGAAATACCCGTGAGCGATAGCGCCCAGAGTCGTGAGTTCGATGAGACGGATGCGGCGCGAGACATCGCGGATGTCCCCGCGATCGAGGTGATCAATACGGTCGCCGTGCACCTGCTCAGCGCCGCCGCCGTGAAGTGCGGGCTGGCGGATGACCCGGCCACGCAGCTGGACCTGGACGAGGCCCGCAAACTGATCAACGCGCTCGCCGGCCTGATCACGGCATCCGCCCCCGACCTGGGCGACCAGCACGCCCGCGCCCTGCGCGACGGCCTGCGCTCGGTGCAGCTCGCGTTCCGCGAGGCGTCACCGATCCCGGACGCCCCCGGTTTCGGCCCCGGCGAGAAATACACGGGACCCGTGGCTTAGAGCGGGTCTGCCTACTCGAACAGGTTCGGCGGCGGGGGCTGGTGGCGCGACGCCCGAACGGCCACGACGATGTTCACGACTCCCCAGATGAGCGCCACCACGATGAACCACGGCTGGTTCATCGCCCCGAACAGCAGGCCGAGCACGACCACCGCGAATCCGACGTTCAGCCAGAAGTAGATGGACCGGTTGCGCAGCGAGAACGGCCGGCGCGGCGGGCGTTGCTGCGGCTGCGGCGGCCGGTCGTCATCGCTGAACAGGGACATCCCGCAAGTTTAGAACCAGCGCTCGAGCACCCCGGCGACGGCGGAGCTGTCGTGATCGCCCACCGTCTCGTCCGCGATCGCCTTGACGGCGTCATCCGCGTTCCCCATCGCGACGGAATGCCCGGCCCAGCGCAGCATCTCGATGTCGTTCGGCATGTCGCCGAAAGCGATGGCAGCGGATGCCGGGATGCCCCACGCCAGGGCGAGGCCCTCGAGAACCGCGCCCTTGGTGATGCCGGACCGCGAGATCTCGATCAGCCCGTCTTTCGTCGAGCGGGTGAGCGTGAACTGCCGACCGTAGTTCGCAGTGAGGTGATCGACGATCGGCTGTCCGGTTCCCGGCTCTGGGCGGATGAGCACTTTGACGAAGTACTGCCGGCACTGCTCATCGAACGGCATGACCCGGGGTTCGTACGAACCGCGGAACGGCATGCCCGGCTCGACCGCGACACCGAACTCGGGCAGTCCCTCAACGACCACTCCGAAGACCGCTCCCGCGGCGCGGAGTTCCGTGACGGCCGAGTAGAGCGCAGAACCGTCGACCGGGTATGAGGCGAGCACCTCGTCGGTCTCGAGGTCGAGCACGATTCCGCCGTTGCAGCAGAGCGCGAGGGATGACGCGACCGAGGGTCGGATATGCTCCAGCCAGCGCGGCGGACGCCCGGTCGCGATGACGATCCGGGCACCGGCCGCGGCAGCGCGCCGCAGGGCGCTCGCGTTCCGTTCGCTCACCATCCCGTCGGTACCGAGCAGCGTGCCGTCGAGGTCGGTGACCACAAGGCGTGGCGCCTCCGTCACGAGAGCTTCACGCCGAGCGAGTCCACCCGGTCGGCAATGATCGTGTTCGCGGACCACGCCTGCTGCAGGCCCGCCAGCACATCGTCGAGCGCCGCGCGATCGAGCCCGGGCACCAGTTCGAGCAGCACCATCAGCTCAGCACCACCCGCGTCACCGGCCGACAGTCCGACGGACAGTACGCGCGGATCGCGAATGCCCTCGAACGCGGCCCGAACCTCCGGATCGAGATAGCTCGGTATCCAGTCGCGGGACTGCCCGATCGCCCACACCGCCGGCCGGCGGATCACGAACTCGGTGTCCGACCCCGGATCGAGCACGACGAGGTCGGTGTTCTCGCTGGCGGCCGCGAGGGCGACTCGCACGGCATCGGCGGGCACCGGCCGCGCGGCCGGATTCCAGCGACGCATCGCATCGACAGAGCTGAAGGCCGGCAGCACGGCACGGCCGTCGGCTGCGGTGACCGTGACGATCGCGAGTTCGGCACTCTTGTCAATAGTGTGACCGTGGTCGTTCCTGCCGGCTTCATCGAGACGCGCCACCAACGGCACCAGCAGGCGGCTGGAGCGGATCGCGGCAACGACATCCGCCTCACCCGCCATTCCCGCGCGGAACGCGTCGAGGGTCGCCAGCAAAGCGGCCGGAGCGGAACCGTCGTCGCTCGACGAGGCGTTGTGCTCGAAGTGACGGCCCGCCCAGGGGGTTCCCGCGGAGTCGGTCAGCGCGCCGTCGTCATCGGCTGAGCTCATCCGGCCACGGCGAGCGCTTCGACCAGGGTGAAGGCCTTCGCGTACAGGGCCTTGCCCACGATCGCCGAGTCGACGCCGATCGGCACCAGCTCGCGCAGGGCGGCAAGGTCGTCGAGGCTGGAGATGCCGCCCGACGCGACCACCGGCCTGTCGGTGCGCTCAGCGACCTGGCGCAGCAGGTCGAGGTTCGGCCCCTTAAGCGTTCCGTCCTTGGTGACATCGGTGACGACGTAGCGGCTGCAGCCCGCCCGTTCGAGCCGGTCGAGCACCTCGAACAGGTCGCCGCCCTCCTTCGTCCAGCCGCGGGCGGCGAGCGTCGTGCCGCGCACGTCGAGCCCGACCGCGATCTGATCGCCGAACTCAGCGATGACGGATGCCGCCCAGTCCGGATTCTCGAGGGCGGCGGTGCCGAGGTTGACCCGGCGGCACCCCGTCGCCAGCGCCGCCCCGAGGCTGGCGTCATCCCGGATGCCGCCCGACAGCTCGATCTGCACGTCACCGCCGACCTCGCGGATGACGTCGGCGATCACCGCGCGGTTCTCGCCGCGCCCGAAGGCGGCGTCCAGGTCGACCAGGTGGATCCACTCCGCGCCCTGCGAGGTCCACTCGAGGGCGGCGTCGACCGGGCTGCCGTAGCTGGTCTCACTGCCGGCCTCGCCCTGGGTGAGACGCACGGCCTTGCCGTCGGCGACGTCGACGGCGGGCAGGAGGATGAGGCGATCGGACATGGCTGCTTTCTGCGAGTTCTCGGTGGTCATCGGCTAGCGCAGGGTGGTGAGCCAGTTGCGCAGCAGCCGGATGCCCGGTTCCCCCGACTTCTCCGGGTGGAACTGGGTGGCGCTGAGCGGGCCGTTCTCCACCGCGGCGAGAAACCTCGAGCCGTGCTCGGCCCAGGTGAGCTTCGGCTGCGGGAACGGAGGCTGCACCTCGAGCTCCCAGTCGCCCGCGGCGTAGGAGTGCACGAAATAGAAACGCTCGTTCTCGATGCCGTCGAAGAGCACCGAGCCGGGCGCGGCATCCACCGTGTTCCAGCCCATGTGCGGCAGCACCGGCGCCTCGAGCTCGGTGACGGTGCCCGGCCATTCGCCGAGCCCCTCCGTGTCGACTCCGCGCTCGACGCCGTTGCCGAACAGCACCTGCATGCCGACGCAGATGCCCAGCACCGGTCGCCCACCCGCGAGCCTGCGGTCGACGATCTCGGCGCCGCCGGCGGCATCCAGCGCGCCCATCACCGCGGCGAAGGCACCCACGCCGGGCACGACCAGGCCGTCGGCGTCGAACGCCCTCCTCTTGTCAGCGGTCAACTCGACCTCGGCGCCGGCCAGCTCCAGCGCCTTGACGGCGGAATGGACGTTGCCGCTGCCGTAGTCGAGGACCACGACGGATGGTGCGCTCACGTCTACAGCGCACCCTTGGTCGACGGGATGCCGGTCACCCGCGCGTCGAACGCGACCGCCTGGCGAAGCGCCCGCGCGAAGGCCTTGAACTCGGCCTCCGCGATGTGGTGCGGGTCGCGACCGCCGAGCACGGTGATGTGCACCGTGAGCCCGGCGTTGAACGCGATGGCCTCGAAGGCGTGACGCACCATCGAGCCGGTGAAGTGACCGCCGATGAGGTGATACTCGAAGCCCTCCGGCTCGCCGGCGTGCACGAGAAACGGCCGGCCCGAGATGTCGACGACGGCCTGCACGAGCGCCTCGTCGAGTGGCACCAGCGCATCGCCGAACCGGGAGATACCCGCCTTGTCGCCGAGCGCCTGCCTGATCGCGGTGCCCAGCGCGATGCCGATGTCCTCGACCGTGTGGTGCACGTCGATCTCGATATCGCCCCTTGCCTTCACGATCAGGTCGATCAGCGAGTGCTTCGAGAACGCGGTGAGCAGGTGATCGTAGAACGGCACCGAGGTCTGGATGTCGGACACGCCGGAGCCGTCGAGGTCGAGCGTGAGGTCGATGCTCGACTCGCTCGTCTCGCGCACGATGTGCGCGACGCGCTCGGAAGTCATGAGGCCAGCCTACCGAGTGCCTCCAGGAACAGAGTCGTCTCCGCCTCGGTCCCGGCGGTGACCCGGAGGCTGTTCGGGATGCCGAGGTCGCGGATGATGATCCCCTCGGCCAGCAGCGCCTCGAACACGGCGTTCGGGTCGTCCACCCCGCTGAACATGACGAAGTTCGATTCGCTCGGCCACGCCGTATACCCGAGCTTCGGCAGCTCGACCAGCAGGCGGTCCCGCTGCACCTTGATCTCGTCCACCATCGCGAGCATCTCGCTGCTGTGCGCCAGCGCCGCGACCGCCGCCGCCTGGGTGAACGACGACAGGTGGTAGGGCAGGCGAACGAGCCGCAGGGCGTCGGTGACCGCCGGGTCAGCGGCCAGGTAGCCGACCCGGGCGCCGGCGAAGGCGAAGGCCTTGCTCATGGTGCGGGTCACCACTAGCAGCGGCCTGCCCTCGAGCAAGGTCAGTGCGCTCGAGGTGCCGTCGGGCGCGAACTCGGCGTAGGCCTCGTCGACGATCACGATTCCGCGGGCCGCGTCGTACGCCGCCTCGATCGTCTCGAGGGGCAGCGCGGTGCCGGTCGGGTTGTTGGGCGAGCAGAGGATGACGATGTCCGGGTCGGTGCGGGTGATCCAGTCGGTCACCGTCGCCGGCGAGATCTCGTAGCCGGCATCCCGTTCGCCCGCGATCCAGCGGGTGCCGGTGCCGGCCGCGATGATCGAGTGCATCGAGTAGGTGGGCGGAAAACCGAGGATGCTGCGGCCCGGACCCCCGAAGGCCTGCATCAGCTGCTGCAGGATCTCATTCGACCCGTTCGCGGCCCACACCTGTTCGGGCGTGATCCCGTGGCCGAGATAGCCGGCGAGACTCTCACGCAGCCCGGTGAACTCGCGGTCCGGGTAGCGGTTGACACCGAGCACGGCGGTGGCCAGCGCGGTCACGATGTCGGTGGCCACGTCCTCGGGGATCGGATGAGTGTTCTCGTTGACGTTCAGCTCGACGGGCACGTGCAACTGCGGTGCGCCGTAGGCGGTGAGACCCCTGAGGTCGTCACGGATCGGAAGGTCGGAGAGAGATACCACCCGACAATCGTAGGGTGCCCTGCTTCGTCTACTGCGCGTGGCTGTACTGAACCGGGATGGCGAGCCGCTCGCCGGCCTGGATGTCGGAGTCCGCCAGGTTGTTCAGGTGCACGATGTCTGAGATGACCTCACGCGGGTCCGCCGAGGGCGCCACCTCGCCCGCGAGCTGCCATAGCGTCTCGCCCGACCGGACCGTCACGTAGTGGAGCGAGGATCCGGTTTCGTTTGACGCGGCCGCTCCCCCGCTGTTGACGAGGGCGAACAGCGCGGCGACGACCAGCGGCACCGCGACGAGGAGGGTCAGAACGACGCGACCACGCCTGGTCAGGCGCAGGTGAGAATGCGCGTATCCCGCAACGGCTGTGCTCATCGTGCTTTCCCTTCCGTTCGAACCTCTGTACCGAACATACCTTCGATTTACGTCCATTTCAACTTAATCTTCGAACCGGCCACCGACATTCGGCCCGACACACTAGAACAGGTGTTTGTTTTCGGGCCGTTTGCCGGATACAGTTTCGAGTGTCTGGTTCATACGAAACCAGCTACCACTGACATTCGAACGGAACGGGTCGATGGCGGAAAGCATCAACGACGAGCTGGGCGTCAACGACGGCGGAACGCGCCGTCGCAAGAGCCTGAGCGATAAGCAGCTCGCCATCCTCGAGATGATCCAGCGGGCCGTCGCCACGCGGGGTTACCCGCCGAGCATGCGCGAGATCGGCGACGCGGTCGGGCTCTCGTCCCTGTCATCCGTCACCCACCAGCTCAACCAGCTGGAGCTGAGCGGCTACCTGCGGCGCGACCCGAACCGGCCGCGCGCGCTCGAGGTGCTCATCGAGCTGGAGCCGACGGACGGCGCGAGTCTGTCCGACAACCCGACGCCGATCGGCGACGCCGCCATGGTGCCGCTCGTCGGGCGTATCGCGGCCGGCATCCCGATCACCGCGGAGCAGCAGGTGGACGAGGTCTTCCCGCTCCCCCGGCAGCTGGTCGGCAAGGGCGACCTGTTCATGCTGAAGGTCGTCGGCGAGTCGATGATCGACGCCGCCATCTGCGACGGCGACTGGATCGTGGTGCGCCAGCAGAAAGACGCCGAGAACGGCGACATCGTCGCGGCACTGCTCGACGACGAGGCGACGGTGAAGGTGTTCCAGCGGCGCGACGGCCACACCTGGCTACTGCCGCGCAACAGCGCCTTCGCGCCGATCCTCGGCGACTATGCCGAACTGCTCGGCAAGGTCGTGGCGGTGCTGCGGTCGGTCTAGTGTTCTCCCGCGAGGTGCGTCGCGCCCACGCGATCGCCCAGATCGCGAGCACGACGAGGCCATCGGCAGGTCCGCAGTGAGACCGCCGATGAGCGAGTGGGTGTACCCGTGCGGGATGCCGATCGGCACGAAATGGGGCAGGTCGGGCTGCGGCTCGGCGTGAACGGCACTCGCCCACCCTCCAGAGACCGCTGGCGGCGGGCTGAAGACCTCGCGGCGGGAGACGTGCCTCCCGCCGCAAAGTCACACTAGCGCCGGGAGATGGCGCATCCCCCGCCACGAGGGTGAACGGTCAGTGGGCGTGCTGCAGCCGCACCGCACGCGTGGCCGCGAGCACGTTGCTGAGCGACTCCACGGTCTCGTCGTAGCCACGGGTCTTCAGGCCGCAGTCGGGGTTGACCCAGACCTGGCGCTCCGGGATGGAGCCGAGCGCGATGCCGATCAGGTCGGTCACCTCCTCGACGGAGGGAACGCGCGGTGAATGGATGTCGTATACGCCCGGCCCGATGCCGCGGCCGAAACCGCTGCGCTGGATGTCGGGCACGACCTCCATCTTCGACCGGGCCGCCTCGATGGAGGTGACGTCGGCATCCAGCTGGTCGATCGCGTCGATGACCACCCCGAACTCGGAGTAGCAGAGGTGCGTGTGGATCTGGGTCGCATCCCTCACTCCGGAGGTCGCCAGCCGGAACGAGGCGACCGACCAGTCGAGGTAGGCCGGCTGGTCGGTCTTCTTGAGCGGCAGCAGTTCGCGCAGGGCCGGCTCGTCGACCTGGATGATGCCGATGCCGGCCTCCTCCAGATCGGCGATCTCGTCACGGAGGGCGAGCGCGACCTGGTTGGCGGTGTCGGCGAGGGGCTGGTCGTCGCGCACGAATGACCAGGCCAGGATGGTGACCGGTCCGGTCAGCATCCCCTTCACCGGCTTCGGCGTGAGCGACTGCGTGTAGGTGGACCACTCGACCGTGATCGGCGACGGCCGCGAGACGTCGCCCCAGAGGATCGACGGGCGCGTGCAGCGACTGCCGTAGGACTGCACCCAGCCGTTCTGGGTGACCGCGAACCCGTCGAGGTTCTCGGCGAAATACTGCACCATGTCGTTGCGCTCCGGCTCGCCGTGCACGATGACGTCGAGCCCGATGCTCTCCTGCAGTTCGACGACCGTGCGGATCTCGGCCCGCATCGCCTCCTTGTACTGCTCCTCGGTGATCGTGCCGGCTGCGAACGCCGCACGCGACTTGCGGATGTCACCGGTCTGCGGGAACGACCCGATGGTCGTGGTCGGAAGGAACGGCAGGTGGAGCGCCGCATCCTGCGCCGCGAGGCGGGCGGCGTACGGGCCGCGGGCGAAGTCCGCCGGGGTGAGTCCGGCCGCGCGGGCGCGCACGGCGCCGTCGCGCACGCCGACCGCGTCGCGACGGTCCACGAGGGCCGCGGATGCCGCATCCAGCTCCTCCTGGATCGCGGCCGTGCCCCCGGCCAGACCGCGCGCCAGTGCGGCGACCTGTACCACCTTCTGGTCGGCGAAGGCCAGCCAGCTCTTCAGCTGCTCGCCGAGCAGCGGCTCGTCGTCGACGTCGTGCGGAACGTGGAACAGCGAGGTGGAGGTGCTCACCGCCACGGAGGGCGACAACGCCGTCAACGAAGACAGCTCCTCGAAGGCCCCGGCGAGGTCGCCGCGCCAGATGTTGTGACCGTCGATGACGCCGCCGACGAGCGTCTTCTCGGTGTGGAAGCCGGACGGGATGCCGCCGCGCACCAGGTCGAGCCCGATCGCGGAGACGGGGGTCGAGTCGAGGACGGGCAGCGCGTCGTCGAGGGAGGCGTACGGCGCGGAGACGAAGATCTCGGGGCGCACGGGAACGGCGCCGAGCAGGTCGTAGGCGCGCCTGGTTGCGGCGAGCACCGCATCCCGCGGCACGTCGATGCTCTCGCTCACCAGGCCCGGTTCGTCGAGCTGCACCCACTCCGCGCCGACCGCGGTGAGGGCGGCGAGCAGTTCCGCGTAGACCGGAAGCAGGTCGTCGAGCCGGTCGAGCGGGCGGTAGCCCTCCGGGGCGCCCTCGCTGGGCTTCGAGAGCAGCAGGAGGGTGACCGGGCCGACGATCACCGGCCGGGTGCGGAAGCCCGAGACGGTAGCCTCCGCGACCTCGCGCACCAGGCGGTCGGAGGCGAAGTGGAACTCGGTCTCCGGTCCGATCTCCGGCACCAGGTAGTGATAGTTCGAGTCGAACCACTTCGTCATCTCGGCCGGGATGTTGCCGCCCTCGCCGCGCGCGATGGTGAAGTAGCCCGCGAGGTCGATCGTTCCGTCGGCCCTCACCAGCGACGCGAAACGGGCGGGGATCGCGCCGACGGTGACCGCGGCATCCAGCACCTGGTCGTAGAACGAGAAGGCCTCCGGGATGGACGAGTCGTCACGGCCCAGACCGAGCGAGGCGAGACGCTCACGGGTTGCCGCGCGCAGCCCGGCGGCGGTCGTCTCGAGTTCATCCGCGGTGATCCTGCCCGCCCAGAACGCCTCCACGGCCTTCTTCAGTTCGCGGCGGCGCCCGATGCGCGGGTAGCCGAGGATCGTGCCGGTCGGAAATGCCTGGTTCACCTGGTGTCCTTCGATCTGCGGCCGTCTGGCCGTCGGTCTCGGGCGGGTGCCGGGCTCGGCTGTCGCTCTCGTGCTTCGATCCGAGTGTAGGCAGCGGACATCCCGAAGCGCCGCATTGTTACGTCATCTTGCACTTAGGCTGTTTCGGTGCCATCCACTGTCAGGTCCGCGTCGTCTCTCGACGTCACAGATCTCCCCCGCCCCTCCCGCTCTGAGGCGCTGCTCGCCGCACTGAAGGAGCGCGTGGTGATCGCGGACGGCGCGATGGGTACGATGCTCCAGGATGCCAACCCGAGCATGGACGACTTCCAGCAGCACGAGGGCTGCAACGAGATCCTCAACGTGTCGCGACCCGACATCGTGGCCGCCATCCACGCGGCGTACCTCGAGACCGGGATCGACGCCGTCGAGACGAACACCTTCGGCGCGAACTGGTCGAACCTCTCGGACTACGGCATCGAGGACCGCATCGAGGAGCTCGCCCGGGCCGGTGCCGAGATCGCCCGCCGCACCGTCGAGGAATTCCAGGCGCGCGACGGCCGGATGCGGTGGGTGCTCGGCTCGATGGGTCCCGGCACGAAGCTGCCGAGCCTCGGCCACACCACCTACGCGAACCTCAAGGCGACCTTCGCCCTGCAGGCCCGCGGCCTGATCCTCGGTGGGGCGGACGCGCTGCTCATCGAGACCTCGCAGGACCTGCTGCAGGCCAAGTCCGCGGTGAACGGCTGCAAGCAGGCGATCGTCGAGACCGGCATCCGGTTGCCGATATTCGTCGAGGTGACCGTCGAGACGACCGGCACGATGCTCATGGGCAGCGAGATCGCGGCCGCGCTCACCACGCTCGAGCCGCTCGGCATCGACATGATCGGGCTGAACTGCGCGACCGGCCCGGCCGAGATGAGCGAGCACCTGAGGCACCTGTCGAAGTTCGCCCACATCCCGGTGATGTGCATGCCGAACGCGGGGCTCCCGGTGCTCGGCACCCACGGCGCGAGCTACCCGCTGACCCCGAACGAGCTGGCGACGGCGCACGAGCAGTTCGTCAGGGAGTTCGGGCTCGGCCTGGTCGGCGGATGCTGCGGCACGACCCCGGAACACCTGAGGGCGGTCGTGGAGCGGGTCGGCGGCGCGCAGCCCACGCTGCGGGTGATCGAGGAGGATCCCGGCGTCGCCAGCCTGTACCAGCACGTCGGGTTCACCCAGGACTCGTCCTACCTGGCGATCGGCGAGCGCACCAACGCGAACGGCTCCGCCGCCTTCCGCGACGCCATGCTGGCCGGACGCTGGGACGACTGCGTCGACATCGCCCGCAACCAGGTGCGCGAGGGCGCGAACCTGCTCGATGTGTGCATCGACTACGTCGGCCGCGACGGGGTCGCGGACATGCGCGAGGCCGTCTCGCGGCTGGCGAGCGCCTCGACCCTCCCGCTGGTCGTCGACTCGACCGAGCCGGCCGTGCTTCAAGCCGGCATGGAGCTCATCGGCGGCCGGCCTGTGGTCAACTCGGTGAACTTCGAGGACGGCGACGGACCGGAGTCGCGCTTCGGCCGGATCATGCCCCTGGTCAAGGAGCACGGCGCGGCGGTCATCGCCCTCACCATCGACGAGGAGGGCCAGGCGCGCACCGCCGAGAACAAGGTGCGCATCGCTTCCCGCCTGGTCGACTCGCTGGTCGGCGTCTGGGGCATGCGGGTCGACGACATCATCGTGGACGCCCTCACCTTTCCCATCGCGACCGGGCAGGAGGAGACCCGCCGGGATGCCATCGAGACCATCGAGGCGATCCGGCAGATCACGGCGAAGTATCCCGGCATCCACACCACTCTCGGCGTCTCGAACGTCTCGTTCGGCCTGAACCCGGCCGCCCGTTCGGTGCTCAACTCCGTGTTCCTGCACGAGGCGGTGGAGGCCGGCCTGGACTCGGCCATCGTCAACGCGGCGAAGATCGTGCCGCTCGCCTCGGTGCCCGACGACCGCCGCAAGGTCGCGCTCGACCTGGTCTGGGACCGCCGCGAATACGCCGCGGACGGCACACTCACCTACGATCCGCTGTCGGCGCTACTCGATCTCTTCGACGGTGTCGACTCTGCGGCACTGAAGGACGCGCGCGCCGCCGAACTGGCCGCGCTCCCGGTGGGCGAGCGGCTGGAGCGCCGCATCATCGACGGCGAAGCGAAGGGCCTCGAGGCCGATCTCGACCTCGCCCGTGCGGGCGGGCTGAGCGCACTCGAGATCGTGAACAAACATCTGCTCGCCGGCATGCAGGTGGTGGGCGACCGCTTCGGCAGCGGCGAGATGCAGCTGCCCTTCGTGCTGCAGTCCGCCGAGGTCATGAAGGCGGCCGTCGCGCTGCTCGAACCGCACATGGAGAAGTCGGATGCCGCGGGCAAGGGCACCATGGTGATCGGCACCGTGCGCGGCGACGTGCACGACATCGGCAAGAACCTGGTCGACATCATCCTCACCAACAACGGCTACGACGTCATCAACATCGGCATCAAGCAGCCCCTCAGCGAGTTCATCAAGGCGGCCGAGGAGCACAACGCCGACGTGATCGGCATGAGCGGACTGCTGGTGAAGTCGACGGTCGTCATGAAGGAGAACCTGCTCGAGCTGAAGGCGAAGGGACTCGGAACGAGGTGGCCGGTGCTGCTCGGGGGCGCGGCGCTCACGCGCACCTACGTCGAGGACGACCTCGCCTCGCTGTTCGACGGCGAGGTGCGCTACGCGCGGGATGCCTTCGAAGGCCTCGCGCTGATGGAGCCGCTGGTGGCGATTTCGCGCGGCGCCGATCCGGCCAGCGTCGGCCTGCCGCCGTTGAAGAAGCGCATCCACGCCCGGGTCACGCTCGAGCAGACCGAGCCCGAGGACATGCCGGCCCGATCGGATGTCGCAACCGACAACCCGGTGCCCGCTCCGCCGTTCTGGGGCACCCGCATCGTCAAGGGGCTCGCCCTGGCCGACTACTCCGCATTCCTCGACGAGCGCGCCACCTTCATGGGGCAGTGGGGCCTGAAGCCGGGTCGCGGCGAGGACGGCGCGACCTATGAGGAGCTCGTGGAGACGGAGGGGCGCCCGCGCCTCCGCTACTGGCTGGACCGGATTCTCGCGGAAGGCATGCTCGACGCCTCGGTCGCGTACGGCTACTTCCCGGCGTACGCGGAGGGTGACGACCTGGTGATACTCCACCATGGCGATGACCCCGACGGCGTGCTCGGGGTTCCCGGGCTGCTCGCCCCCGACGGCGGCTCCGGCGGCCCCATCGGCACCGAACGGCTGCGATTCTCGTTCCCCCGCCAGCGACGCGACCGTCACCTGTGCCTCGCCGATTACGTACGGTCGAAGGACTCCGGGCAGATCGACGTCGTCGGCCTGCAGTTGGTAACCGCCGGCGCCGCCGTGGACGCCTTCACCGCGACCATGTTCGCCGAGAACAAGTACCGCGACTACCTGGAGCTCAATGGGCTCACCATGCAGCTCACCGAGGCGCTCGCCGAGTACTGGCACTCCCGGATCCGGGCGGAACTCGGGTTCGCCGCCGAGGACCCGGACGACATCGCCCGCATGTTCAAACTGGAGTACCGCGGCGCGCGATTCTCGCTCGGCTATCCGGCCTGCCCGAACATGGAAGACCGGCGCAAGGTCGTCGAGCTGCTGAAGCCGGAGCGGATGAACGTGGAGCTCTCAGAGGAGCTGCAGCTGCACCCGGAGCAGTCGACCGACGCGTTCGTGTTCCACCACCCGGAGGCCCGCTACTTCTCGGTGTGAACGCGCCCGATCTTTGCTCGGCGCAGCGCGGCCAGTGCCGCCCGCCCGATGAGCAGGATGCCGACCGTCGTCGTGATCGCCCGGACCGTGTCCCAGGTGAGGGTCGAGGTGATGAGCGAGTACAGGCCGAACGAGGCGAGGTTCTGGCCGAGTGGCGCCGCCGCGTCGTAGGAGATGCCGGTGCCGTAGCCGACGGCGAATGGCCAGAACCAGAAGTTCATGATGAGGCCGAACGCGTAGGACGCGAGGATGCCGTACCCGGCCAGCATCAGCACCTCGAGCCGCGACGCCAGGCGGGCTGAGCCGGCCCTGATCCGCGGGAGGAGACCAGCGCCCGCACCGGCCCACCCGCAGGCGAACACCTGGAACGGTGTCCATGGGCCGATACCGCCCCAGACCACCGAGGACAGCAGGATCGTCAGCATCCCGAGCAGGAAACCGAAGCGCGCGCCGTATGCGCGCCCGGCGAGGATGAGCACGATGAAGACCGGCTCGATGCCTCCGACGCCGGTGCCCGCGATACGGATCGCCGCGCCGACGGCGGCGAGCACGCCGAGCAGCGCCACCGTCGTCGCGCTGTACATCTGCCGGTCCAGGCTGAGCGCGATCGCAACTACCACTGCGGGGACCAGGGCGAGGGAGACGGCGGGGACCGCTGCCTGCGCGTCCCGCGGGACCGCCGCCGCGACCAGCGGCCAGGCGAACCCGGCGAGTGCGATGAGGCTCGCGATCACCAGCGACCAGCGCGACCAGAGATCACGGATCCCCGATGCGCCGGCCAGGGTGAGCTCCCGCAGCGCGGTCACGACAGCACCCCGACCGCGGCACTGAGGCGGCCGGACTCCATCGCGAGCGTGCGGCTGGTGTACCGGTCGGCGAAGTCGCGGTCGTGGGTGGCGATGACGACGGCCGCACCCGACGCGGCGGCCGCGAGCAGGGCATCGCCGACGAGACGCCGCGCATCGGCGTCGAGTCCCCGGCTGGGCTCGTCGACCAGCAGCACCCGCGGTCGCGCCGCGAGCTGGATCGCGATGACCAGGCACAGCCGCTCCCCCGCCGACAGGTCGCGCGGATGACGCTCAAAAAGATCGGAACTGCCGACCAGCCGGCTGAACAGCTCGGCCGTGGACGCGCCGGCCCGGTGACACTCCTCCGCGACACTCGTCGCGAACAGCAGGTCGTCGGCAGCCTCGGGTACCAGTGCCACCGCCGCGCGGCGCGAACGGCGCCGGAGCGAGTGGACGTCACTCCCGGAGACGATCACCGTGCCGTCCCGCGATGGGAGGGCCAGCTGCAGGAGCAGGCTGCTCTTGCCCGCACCGTTCGGCCCGGCCAGCGCCACCAGCTCCCCCGCGAACAGGTCGAAACTCACGGCATCCACCGCGAGCCGGTCGCCGTGGCTGACCGACAGGTCGCGGATGACAACGACCGGCTCCGAGTCCGGCTCGGCTGATTCATGGCGCGGCACCGCGTCCGTCTCATCGGTCCGCACCGGATCCATCCGCCTGACGGTGCCCTCAACCAGCCGCAGCCGGACGTCCACGGTGTCACCCCACCCGCCCAGTGCGTGCTCCGCCACGATGACGCACACCCCGGACTCGTGGGCGAGGTGGTCGAGAACCTCTACGACACGCGTGCGCGCCGAGGCATCCAGGTCCGCGAGCGGCTCGTCGAGCAGGAGCAGCAGCGGCTCGACGACGAGCGCAGCGCCGATCGCGACCAGGCAGGCCTCGCCTGCGGAGAGCGCGACGATCCCGCGATCCAGCAGGTGGGCGATCCCCAGCCGATCCGCGACGGAAGCGACCCGCGAAGCCACGACCTCGGTCGCGATGCCGCGGATGGTGAGCGCGAACGCGAGCTCCTCTGCCACGCTTTCCGCAACGAATGACAGTCGCACGGACTGGGCGACGACGCCGACGATACCGGCCGTCTCCCGCGGCGGAACGGTCGCGCGATCGACTCCTGCGATCCGCACCGAGCCGGCCTGCACGCCGTCCTGCACGTGCTGCAACAGTCCGCTCACGGCGTGCAGCAGCGTCGACTTGCCCGCCCCTGTCGCCCCGGTGACCAGGGTGAGCGTGCCCGCCTCGGCGACCACGTCGATCCCCTCCAGCACCCACCGGTCCCCGAATCCGAGCGAACCGTCGATGACGGCGACCGGCGTGCCGCTCACCGGCACGGCCTCACGGGTGGCGGCGAAGCCGCGCAGCTCCATCGAGGCGCCCAGGGTGATCGCCCGTTCGACCGTCAACTCGAGCACGGGCACGACCAGTGAGGCGACACCGCGCTCCCCCCGCAGCTCGCGCGCCACCCTGACCCGGCGAACCGAGTCGAGCAGCGCGGGAAAGGTCGCCCAGGCGACGACCAGCGCGCGGGCCACCGTGCGGACCGGCCCCCGCACCGCGGCGCGCGTCAGCAGGCGTCGCAGGTCGATGACCGTCGCGAACAGCCCGAAGGCGAGCACGAGCGCGGCGAACGGGAGGGCGCTGGCCGCCGCCGACCCGATCCCGCCGGTGGTCACCGGGCCGAACAGCGTGATGTACCGGAACGGACCGGCCAGGGGGATGCCAGGCAGGTCGAGCAGGACGACGCCGCCGCCCCCGGCGCCGCCGAAGACGATGCGGTAGACGGTCCGCAGCACGACGAAACCGGCGGCGAGGACCGCGGCCGTTCGAAGCGCCTGGAACCGCCCCCGCTGCATCAGCCCTGCGGCGGCGTGGAGTCGGTGCCCGCCGTGTACACGAGTCCGACGGACTCGCCCTTCGCCAGCTGGAGGGTGTTCACGCCCTCGGTCGCGTACGCCCACTTCGCGCCGGCATCCTTCTTCACCCAGAGCGCCCAATAGGCCACCGAGCTGAGGGTGTGGCAGGACTCGACGAACGGCGCCTGACCCGTGATCGTCACCGTCTCGGTCGGCGACGGCTCGTTGTTCACCCGGCAGACCACCTGGTTGCCGTAGTCATCGGTGCCCGCCGTCGCGATGCCCGCCGTCGTCAGCGCTGCGGTGGCCGCACCCGCGGTCGCGCACTTCGTGAGGGCGGGCTTGTCGAGCACGCCGAAATCGACCACCACGGTCACGTCGCACTTGGCGGTCGCGGTCGGGCTTGAGCTGGGCACCGTCGCGGTGCCGGTGGCGCAGGCGGACAGGGCGAGAACCGCCACCAGGAGGGCGGGCACGGCGGCGAGGGTGAGGCGGGGCATCAGGTTCCTGTCGTGTTTGTGAGGTGAATACCGGGGATCAGGCCGACCCCCTGCAGAACGGCGAGCGGCGCTTCGGCAGTGTTGAAGGTGTAGAGGTGGATGCCGTCGGCTCCCCCGTCGAGAAGATCCTGCGCGAGGCGCGTGCAGGCCTCCGTGCCGATACGGCGACCCGTTTCGGTGTCCGGCGCCGCCTCGAGCGCGGCAAGCAAAGCCTTCGGGGTCGCGACGCCGGTCAGTTCGAGCGTTCGCCGAAGACGCTGGGCGCTCAGCACCGGCATGATGCCGGGCAGGATGCGCATGGTCACTCCGGCCGCGCGCGCGTCCGCCACGAAACCGAGGTACTCGTCGGCCTCGAAGAAGAGCTGCGTGATCGCCAGGTTCGCGCCCGCGGCCTCCTTTGCCAGGAGGGTGTCGATGTCCTGGCCGCGTGACCGGGAGCTGGGGTGGCCGCCGGGGAAGGCAGCGACCGCGATGGTGACCTTCTCGCCCTTGCGTACCCGCTTGCCGGAGGGGAAGCCCGGCATCTCCTCCAGACTGAAGGGGCTGCGCTCCGCCTGCACGCGGTGGATGAGCTGCACCAGCTCGGCGGCACTCGCCAGGTCACCGAGAACGACGTCGCTCTCCGACTGCCCGGGCGGCGGGTCCCCCCTCAGCGCGAGAAAGCTCGTCACACCCTCGTCGAGGAACTCGCGGATGACGTCCCGCGCGCCCGCGTAGGTGGACCCGACGCAGGTCAGGTGGGCCATGGCGTGCACCCGGTGCTCGCGGATGAGCCGCCCGAGGGTCGCGAGGGAGGCGGCCCGATCGTGACCGGTCGGGCGGTACGTCACCGACATGAAATCGGGGCCGGCCGCGCTGAGACGATCGACCGCGGCGTAGAGGCCGGCTTCCGCCGCCGGGCTGCGCGGGGGATACAGCTCGAACGAGAACGGCACGACACCGTCGCGCATCGCGTACCCCCCTCGTCAACCGATCACGAACGCAGCCGGATCCGTGTGCGTGGACGGACCGCGTGGGTGGGCGGGTGCCGGGCTCGGCTTTCGCACCGTGACCACGGCCGGAGAGCCGCGGAAAGCTGTGACCAGTCTATCCGCTCGGCAGGCGGGCGGTCAGGCGGAAACGGGCGCGACCTCGAAGGGGCGGAGCAGGGACGCGTGCGCCTCGTCGACCAGCACCGACACCCGAGTTCCGCTCTCCTCATACCCGGTCGACAGGATGCGGGCGTGATCATGCAGCGAGGCGACCAGTTCGCCACGGTCGTACGGGATGAGCAGGTCGAGCGCGATCGACGGCTTCGGCAGGGTGGCGGCGATGCGGGCGAGCAGCTCGTCGATTCCCTCACCGGTGCGGGCGGAGACGAAGATGGCGTTCGGTTCCAGGCCGCGCAGCAGCAGGCGCTGGTCGGCATCCACCAGGTCGCTCTTGTTGAACACCACGATCTCGGGGATGTGGCGCGCCTCGACCTCGCCGATCACGTCGCGCACCGTGGCGAGCTGGCTGCCCGGGTCGGGATGCGACGCGTCGACCACGTGGAGGATCACATCCGAGTCGGCGATCTCCTCGAACGTCGAACGGAAGGCCTCGACGAGCTGGTGCGGCAGCTGGCGGACGAATCCGACCGTGTCGGTCAGCGTGTAGAGCTGCCCGTCCGCCGTCTGGTTTCTCCGCACGGCGGTGTCGAGGGTCGCGAACAGCGCGTTCTCGACCAGGGCGCCGGCCCGCGTGATGCGGTTGAGCAGCGAGGACTTGCCGGCGTTGGTGTAGCCGGCGATCGCGACGGAGGCCACCGCGTTGCGGTTGCGGTTGGCCCGCTTCGCCTCGCGGGCGGGCTTGAAGCCGAGGATCTGCTTGCGCAGCCGGGACATGCGGGTGTGGATGCGGCGCCGGTCGAGTTCGATCTTCGTCTCACCGGGTCCGCGGCTTCCCATCCCGTTGCCGGCGCCGACCTGGCCACCGGCCTGCCGGGACATCGATTCGCCCCAGCCACGCAGTCGAGGCAGAAGGTATTCCAGCTGGGCCAGTTCCACCTGGGCCTTGCCCTCGCGACTCTTCGCGTGCTGGCTGAAGATGTCGAGGATCACGGCCGTGCGGTCGATGACCTTCACGCGGACCACGTCCTCCAGCGCGCGGCGCTGGCTGGGGGCGAGTTCGCTGTCGACGACGACCGTGTCCGCGCCGGAGGCGGCCACGACATCCCGCAGCTCGAGCGCCTTGCCCTTGCCGAAGAAGGTGCTGGGGTCCGGGTGCCCGCGGCGCTGCAGCAGGCCGTCGAGGACGACGGCGCCGGCCGTCTCCGCGAGGGCGCTCAGTTCGCGCAGCGAATTCTCCGCCTCCGCGGCGCCACCCTGCCCGTAGATGCCGATGAGCACGACACGCTCCAGGCGCAGCTGCCGGTACTCGACCTCGGTGACGTCCTCGAGTTCGGTCGACAGGCCACCGACGCGACGGAGCGCCTGACGGTCCTCGCGCTCGAACTGCTCGCCGTCGCCGCTGTCACCGTCGGCAGGGGCGAGGTCGAGACCCTGGGTCTGCAGCGCCTGCGCGCCCGAGGTGAACAGGGAGTAGTTCGACGAACGAGTGGCGGCCCGGGCCAGCACGCGGTCGATGATGTCACCGCTGTCGGGCTCCGTCGCTTCACTCTCAATCATTCCGTTAACCTTAGCTCTTCGTATTTCGGTAGGTTCTCTCCATGGCCAATGAGCATTACTTCTCATCCGTCCCGGGAAGTGAACTCAAACTGCGCCAGATTCGCGTGCCGCTGGCCGGCCAGGTCTACGACCTGACCACCTCGAACGGCATTTTCAGCCCCGAGCGCATCGACACCGGAACCCAGGTTCTGCTGGCGAACACACCGGCTCCGCCGCCCAGCGGCGATTTCCTCGACCTCGGCTGCGGCTGGGGACCGATCGCGCTGACCGTCGCCCTCGAGTCGCCCCACGCGACCGTCTGGGCGGTCGACGTGAACGAGCGGGCCCTCGACCTGGTCCGCCGGAACGCTGCCGCACTCAGCCTCACCAACATCAACGCCGTGCGGCCCGAGGATGTTCCCGCGACCGTGGAATTCCGCACCATCCGGTCCAACCCGCCGATCCGCGTCGGCAAGGACGAACTGCACAGCATGCTCGAACTCTGGCTGCCCCGGCTCGAAGAGGACTCGGATGCCTGGCTCGTCGTGCAGCGGAATCTCGGCTCCGACTCCCTGCACCACTGGCTGGAGGGGGCGCTGCCCGAGCACTTCGCGGTATCGCGGGCCGCCACCAACAAGGGGTACCGGGTCTTAAGGGTGCGGCGGCGGTAATAGGGCGGGTCGAGCGTGTCGAGTGAGCCCACGCGGCGCAGTCCGGACGATCCGTAGGATCGGCAGGCGGCACCGTGGGGACTCACCAGCGAGCACCCCGTCGGTGAGGTCTCGACCCGCTCGACCCGCCTATATCTCCAGCGTGCCCTCGAAGACCAGCTCGGCGGGGCCGCTGAGCGAGACGTGCTCGCCGTCCTCCGCCGGCCACATCCGCACGCCGAGCGTGCCGCCCGGCACCTCGACCTTCCAGTTGTCGGGGGCGTCGGGACCGGCCCAGTAGCGCGTCGCCAGCGCGGCCGCCACGGCGCCCGTGCCGCAGGACAGGGTCTCCCCGCTCCCGCGCTCGTGCACCCGCATCCGGATGTGCCCGACGCCGTCGCGCACCATCGGCTCCAGGGGCACGACGAACTCGATGTTCGCGCCGTGCTCCGGCTCCGGGTCGAGCTGCGGGATGAACGACAGGTCCGCCGTCGCCAGCTCCTCCTCGCTCGACAGCGCGACCACCACGTGCGGATTGCCCACGCTGATACCGAGCCCCGGTCGCTGCACCTTGAGGTTCTTCGCCCGCACCAGCGGCTCGCCGCCGTCGAGCTTCCAGCGGCCCATGTCCACCTGGAACCCGTTCGTGTTGCGCTGCAGATCGCGCACGCCGCCGCGGGTACCGATGGGCAGCGTCTCCCCCGGGTCGAGTGTGACCAGCCCGTTCTCGATCAGGTAGCGGGCGTAGACCCGGATGCCGTTGCCGCACATCTCCGAGACCGACCCGTCGGAGTTGTGGTAGTCCATGAACCACTCGGCGGCCTCGTCCTCCGCCAGCGACGCCGCGCCCTCCGAGAGGTTCTTCGAGCGGACCGCCCGGATCACGCCGTCTCCCCCCACACCGAAGTGGCGGTCGGCAATGGCGGCCAGCTGCGCCGGGGTCAGGTCGATCTCGCCCTCGGGGTCGGTGAAGAACACGAAGTCGTTTCCGGTTCCGTGACCCTTGGTGAAGTGGAGCTCAGGCATCCCTTAACAGTAGTTCCAGCGACGAGTCCACCCGGGCAGGGTCATCGGACTCGAACCAGGTCGCCGGGTAGCGCGCGAACCAGCCGACCTGCCGGCGCGCGTACTTGCGGGTGAGAGCGGCGCTCTGCTCGATCGCCCGCTCCTCGTCGAGCTCGCCGCGCACCTGTGCGATCGCCTGGGCGTAGCCGATCGCGCGCGCCGCCGTGATGCCGAGCCCGGCCCCAATGAGGGTCGTCGCCTCGCCCACCAGGCCGTCGTGCCACATCCGGCGCACCCGCTCATCGAGGCGCGCGACCAGCGCCGATCGTTCCGCCCGCAGCCCGATGATCGTCGTCGGTAGCCACTGCGCCGACTCGTCCGGCAGGCCGGAGCCGAACGGCTCGCCGGTCAGCTCGACCACCTCGAGCGCGCGCACGATCCGCCGGCCGTTGTGCGGGCCGATCGCCTCGGCCGCCACCGGGTCGAGTTCGCGCAGACGACGGGACAGCGTGCCCGGCCCGACCTCGAGCAACTCCGCCTCGAGCCGGGCCCGGATGTCGGCGTCCGTTCCGGGGAACCGGAAGTCCCACAGCACCGACGACACGTACAGCCCGGAGCCTCCGACGAGGATCGGCAGGGCGCCGCGCGCGCGGATCCCCTCGATCGCCGCCCGGGCATCCACCTGGTACGCGGCGACGCTGGCCTCGTCGCGCGGGTCGAGCACGTCGAGCAGGTGATGCGGGATGCCGCGGCGCTCGGCGGGCGGCAGCTTGGCTGTGCCGATGTCCATGCCCCGGTAGAGCTGCATGGCGTCGGCATTGACGATCTCCGCTGTCAGGCCGCGCGCGTCAAGCGCCTCGGCGAGGTCGAGGGACAACTCGGATTTGCCGGTGCCCGTGGCCCCGACAATGGCGACGAGCTCAGGCGCGTTCTTATGAATGCGTGCGTTGCCCATCGTGCAGGTCGTAGATGGGACTCGTGGCGACGCGTGCTTCCGACGAACGCAGCGTCGGCAGGCCGAGCGAGACGGGGCCGCTGTTCTCGGCGTGCGACGGCACCTCGCACGACACCGCCTCGGCGCGATCCCAGGCGTCGCCGGCGATGGTGCGGCGGATGCGCAGCGGCGTCCCATCCGCGGAGTCCGCGATCAGGTAGAAGGGCTTCGCTTCCGAGATGGTCACGGTGACGACATCGCCCGGGCGCGGCGACTCGCTGCGCGGGGGGACCTCGAAGTGAACCAGCCGGGAATCCTCCGCGCGGCCCGACAGGCGGTTCGTGCTCGAGTCCTTCGACCCCTCCGCGCCGACCAGCACCTGGACCTCGCGGCCGACCAGCTCCTCGTTGAGTTCCCAGGAGATGCGGTCCTGCAGCGCCATGAGACGCTCGTAACGCTCCTGCACGACGGCCTTCGGAACCTGGTCCGCCATCGTCGCCGCCGGGGTGCCCTCGCGAATCGAATACTGGAAGGTGAAGGCGGACGCGAAGCGCGCCCGCTCGACAACGCGCAGCGTCGCCTGGAAGTCCTCCTCGGTCTCACCGGGGAAGCCGACGATGATGTCGGTGGAGATCGCGGCGTGCGGGATCTTCGCGCGCACCCGGTCGAGAATTCCGAGGAACTTCTCCGAGCGGTAGCTGCGGCGCATCGCCTTCAGGATGCGGTCCGATCCCGACTGCAGCGGCATGTGCAGCTGCGGCATCACGTTCGGCGTCTCCGCCATCGCGTCGATCACGTCGTCGGTGAACGCGGCCGGATGCGGGCTGGTGAAGCGCACGCGCTCCAGTCCCTCGATCTCGCCGGCGGCGCGCAACAGCGCGGAGAAGGCCTGCCGGTCGCCGAACTCGACGCCGTAGGAGTTGACGTTCTGGCCCAGCAGGGTGACCTCGATGGCACCGTCGTCGACCAGGTAGCGGATCTCGGAGAGGATGTCGCCGGGCCGGCGGTCCTTCTCCTTGCCGCGCAGGGCCGGCACGATGCAGAACGTGCAGGTGTTGTTGCAGCCGACCGAGATGGAGACCCAGCCGCTGTAGGTGGACTCTCGCTTGGTCGGCAGGGTCGAGGGGAAGACGTCGAGGGACTCGAGGATCTCGAGCTGCGCCTCGTCGTTGTGACGGGCGCGCTCCAGCAGTGCCGGCAGCGACCCCATGTTGTGGGTGCCGAAGACGACGTCGACGTATGGCGCCTTCTCGAGGATGATGCTCTTGTCCTTCTGCGCCAGGCAGCCGCCGACCGCGATCTGCATGCCCTCATGGCCACGCTTCGTGCTGGCGAGGTGGCCGAGCGTTCCGTAGAGCTTGTTATCGGCGTTCTCCCGCACCGCGCAGGTGTTGATCACCACGACATCCGCCTGCTGGCCGTTGGCGGGCACATACCCGGCCGCCTCGAGCGAGCCGCTGAGGCGCTCGGAGTCATGCACATTCATCTGGCAGCCGAAGGTGCGCACCTCGTAGGTGCGCGGCCGGTCGATGATCGTGTCAGTCATGGTGTGCCCAGTCTATTTCCGCGGCGCCGTTATTTCTGCGCCAGGGTTACCGTCACCGTCTTCGAGGTGATGCTCGTGGTGCCGGTGGCGGCGATGGTCTTCGCGCTCGCGTCGTACTGGCCGGTGTAGTCGAGCACCCCGTTGGTGGCGTCGATGTAGATCCCCATGCTGAGCACGCCTCCCTTCACCGACCAGCTGTCACCCGGCTGATCGAAGGTGTTGGTGCCGTAGGTGACCATCACCGTGTGGTCGGGCTGCAGCAGGAACACGCTGAGGTCGCCGGCCGAGTCGGTGCCCGACCAGGTGGTTCCCGATGGGTCGATCACCTCGCCGATCTCATTCGACGGGTCCGGCTTCGTCTGCGTGGGGGTCGGACTTGGTATCGGCGATGCCGCACACCCCACGAGGGCCAGGGTCAGGGCGAGAACCACGGACGCTCGAGCAGTACGACTCATGCCATTGATCGTATAAGCGCAGAATCGTATAAGCGCAGAATCGTATTAGCGGAACCGCACCCCGGCCGACCGTCCTCGCAGCGCGGAGTCCACGGCATTCCTCACGACGGACGACGAATAGCCTTTGCGCAGCAGGAACCCGGTGAGGCGCCGAATTGCGGTCTCCTGGTCGTAGGACGACAGCTGGCCGGCGCGCTTCATTGCCAGCTCGGTCGCCCGCGCCTGCTCGTCGTCATCGTCGACCTGCTCGAGCGCGAGGTCGATGGCCTCCTGCGGGATGTGCCGGCGACGCAGTTCTGAGGTGAGCGCGGAGCGGCCGAGGCCCTTGCGCTCGTGCTGGGTGCGCACGATCGTCTCGGCCAGGGCGAGGTCGTCGATGAGGCCGCCGCGCTCCAGGCGCTCCAACTCCTCCCCGACCACGGCCTCGTCGAGGTCGCGGGCGAGCAGGGTGCGCTCCATCTCCCAGCGGGACATGCCGCGCCGGGTGAGGGCACCCAGGCTGACGTTCTCGGCCCGCCGCTCGCTACGGTCGCGCCCGAGAATATCGCGCTTCGTTTCTGTATCCGCGGCCAGCTCGTGCTGTTGAGAAGCATGCCGCCCTTCAACACCTGAAGCATCCCGCTCTTCAGAAGCACTGTCCGGCGACCGGGCTGGCTCTACGCCCGGGAGGTACGTGACGCGCGCCAGCCCGTCGCCGGTGGCCATGACTACGCTCCGATCGCGGCGTCGTCGAAGGCGGTGTCGTCGAAGGCCTCACCAGAAGCCTCCGGCTCCACGGCCAGGACCGGGGGCTTCGCAGCAGTGTCCTTCGCAGCAGCGTCCTTCATGGCGGCGGCCTTCTGGTCGGCAGCCGCAGCCGCGGCAACCGCCTTCGCGTCGACGATCACACCGAGCTTCATCTTGATCTTCTGCTCGATCTCGTTGGCGACGGCCGGGTTGGCAATGAGGAACTTACGCGAGTTCTCCTTGCCCTGGCCGAGCTGGTCGCCGTCGTACGTGTACCAGGCGCCGGACTTGCGCACGATCTCGTGCTCGACACCGAAGTCGATGAGGCTGCCCTCGCGCGAGATACCCGTTCCGTAGAGGATGTCGAACTCCGCCTGCTTGAAGGGCGGCGCCATCTTGTTCTTGACCACCTTCACGCGGGTGCGGTTGCCGACGGCATCCGTTCCCTCCTTGAGGGTCTCGATGCGGCGGATGTCGAGACGCACCGACGCGTAGAACTTGAGCGCCTTGCCGCCGGCCGTGGTCTCGGGCGAGCCGAAGAACACGCCGATCTTCTCGCGCAACTGGTTGATGAAGATCATGGTGGTGTTGGTCTGGCTGAGGCCACCGGTGAGCTTGCGCAGCGCCTGCGACATGAGGCGGGCCTGGAGGCCGACATGGGAGTCGCCCATCTCGCCCTCGATCTCGGCGCGCGGCACGAGTGCTGCGACGGAGTCGATGACGACGAGGTCGATGGACCCGGAACGCACCAGCATGTCGGCGATCTCGAGCGCCTGCTCCCCCGTGTCGGGCTGGGAGACGAGCAGCGCGTCGATGTCGACGCCGAGCGCCTTCGCGTAGTCGGGGTCGAGCGCGTGCTCCGCGTCGATGAAGGCCGCGATGCCACCCGCCGCCTGCGCATTGGCGATGGCGTGCAGGGTGAGCGTGGTCTTGCCCGAGGACTCCGGACCGTAGATCTCGACGATGCGGCCGCGCGGCAGGCCGCCGATGCCGAGCGCGACATCCAGCGCGATGGAGCCGGTGGGGATCACGGCGACGGGCGCGCGCTCGTCGCTGCCCAGGCGCATGACGGAGCCCTTGCCGAACTGGCGGTCGATCTGGGCGAGTGCGGTTTCGAGGGATTTCTCGCGGTCAGCTGCTGATGGCATTTCTGCTCCTTCATGGTGTCGTGCTCGGTGCGCCTATAGGCTGCCGTTCCGCCGGGAGAACCGATCCTGCAGGGCTCTCGCGACCTTCGACAAGGCTTTTGCGCCTTCGAAAAGGCTTTGTGTGGCACTGTCTGACGGATGTGACGCTACGCGTGACCGGGGACATTGCCCGGTTCATTCGTCCGCACGGTGCATAACCCGTCGTGAATTACCACTGTTCAGGAGCCTAGTCCGAACCGAAGAGATGTTCGAATAAATCCTTGCGGCGTGTCGAAAGTGTTCGAAGACTACGCCACGGGCGGTTTCACGCCGCGGCCGTACCAGCGGCTCTCGGGAACGTCGCTCGCCTTGCACAGTGCGAGCCAGATCGCGCGGGTCTGGATGCCCTTCGCGATGGCCTGCTCGGCGGTGAGGTCGAACTCTCCGAGCACCAGGTCGTGGGCGAGCACGCGCCCGTAGGCGCCGAACTCCTCATCGACGGCGGTCCAGAACTCGCTGAGGCGCATGGGATCAACCTAACCAGATCGTCGGTGAGGTTTCGATACGCGTGCGGCTTCGCCGCGCGCTACTCAACCCGCACAGAAAAAAAGGATGCCCGGCTCGCGTGAGCCGGGCATCCGTTCGATCGCGACACACCGTCCGCGACCGACCAAGTAGCTGTTAGCGGCTGACCAAGCCCGCGTCGAAGTCCGCGACGAGGTCGTCGGGGACCGTGTCGGGGATCACGTTGGTGATTCCCTCGATGATGGCGAGGCGGTCTCCCACCTCACGCATGATGACCGAAATCGGGGTTTCGAGTGCATCCGCAACCGAAGCGAGAATCTCTGAGCTGGCCTCTTTCTGGCCCCGCTCCACCTCGCTGAGGTAGCCGAGAGCGACACTTGCCTTGCTCGCGACCTGACGAAGAGTGCGACCCTTCTGCAGGCGGAAGTCCCGGAGAACGTCACCGATTTCCTGACGTACTAAGACCATTGGACCCTCCTCCTATTGTCATGACCAGCTGCCGTTGCTTCCGGTGGAGCAGCAACACTACAACCACCGATATCGAAACACTAACCGCCGGTCACTGTATGACGCTTGTGAATCACTGTGTTGTAACGAGAACGAAACGAGAAAGATTCCCGGTTGTCACGCGAGTTGTCGTTCGAGCTGCGAGAGGAGTTCGGAGACGGTCGCGTCGCGGATGGCCTGCCGTGTACCGCCGAGCCGCAGGCGCACCGAGCGCACGGATGCTCCCACCGCGATCCCGAGATAGACCGTGCCGGGCGGATGCCCGCCCTGGCTGTCGGGGCCGGCCACGCCGGTCGTCGCGAGGCCGACATCCGCGTCGCGCCCACCCACGGCGAGCACCCGCCGTACCCGGTCGGCCATCTGCACGGCCACGTCGGGATGCACCGGCCCGTGCTCGGTGAGCAGGCCGCCGTCGACGCCGAGCACCGTCCGTTTCAGTTCGGTGTCGTAGGCGACGACCCCGCCGAGCACGACGGCCGAGGCGCCCGGCACCGAGATGAGTTGCGCGACGACCAGGCCGCCGGTGAGGGACTCGGCGACCGCGACCGTCAGCCCGCGATCGCGAAGAAGAGCGATGAGGTCAGCGGTTGGCACGGATGTACCTGACCACGAAGTCGATGCCGGAGTAGACGGTCAGCACGAAGGCGGCCCCCATCACCACCCAGTCGACCCAGTGCACCCAGTCACCCAGGAAGGTCCAGAGCGGGAACAGGAAGAGCGAGATCGCGACCGCCTGGAACACGGTCTTCAATTTGCCGCTCGCGGCCGCCGGGATGACGCTGCGGCGGATGACGATGAACCGGAAGATGGTGATGCCGAACTCTCGCACCAGGATGACGATGGTCACCCACCACCACAGCTCCCCCAGCACGGAGAGCGAGACGAGCGCGCCGCCGACGAGCACCTTGTCGGCGATCGGGTCGACGATCTTGCCGAAATCGGTGACCAGGTTGAGGCGTCGCGCCAGATACCCGTCCAGGCTGTCGGTGACGATCGCCACCACGAAGAGCGCGGCGGCGATCCAGCGCAGCGGCCCGAGCCGGCCCTCGTCGTCGAGCAGGAGCACGATGAACAGGGGCGCCATGAGGATGCGCACCACCGTGATGATGTTCGCGATGTTCGCGTTCGACGCCGGAGTCTCACCCGCTGTCGCAATGCGTCCCGCGAACAGCGCCATGAATCACTCCCGGTCGGTCAGCCCCCAGGCGTCCTCGTCGGAAACCTCGACCTCATCGTAACCGCTGGTGCCGGCCGCCACCGGGTCCTCCCCGCGCAGCTTCGCGAGCACCGCGGGCAGCTGCTCGGGGGCGACGAGCACGTCCCGTGCCTTCGACCCCTCGGACGGCCCGACGATCTCCCGCGACTCCAGCAGGTCCATCAGCCGGCCGGCCTTCGCGAAGCCGACCCGGAGCTTGCGCTGCAGCATGGAGGTGGAGCCGAACTGGGTGCTGATGACCAGTTCCGCCGCGGCCAGCAGCACCTCGAGGTCGTCGCCGATGTCGCCGTCGATCTGCTTCTTCTCGACCGAGACGGCGACATCCGCCCGGTATTCGGGGCGAGCCTGCCGGGTGACGTGCTGGACGACCGCGGCGACCTCGCTCTCGGTCACCCAGGCACCCTGCACCCGGATCGCCTTGGATGCCCCCATCGGCAGGAACAGCGCGTCGCCCTGGCCGATCAGCTTGTCGGCTCCGGGCTGGTCGAGGATGACGCGGGAGTCGGTCATGCTCGACACCGCGAAGGCCAGGCGGGACGGCACGTTGGCCTTGATGAGCCCGGTGACGACGTCGACCGAGGGCCGCTGCGTGGCGAGCACGAGGTGGATGCCGGACGCCCGCGCGAGCTGGGTGATGCGCACGATCGAGTCCTCGACATCCCGCGGCGCCACCATCATCAGGTCGGCGAGCTCGTCGACCACGACCAGCAGGTACGGGTACGGCTTCAGCACGCGCTTGCTGTTCTCGGGCAGGGTGATCTCGTCGGCGACCACGGCGGCGTTGAAGTCGTCGATGTGGCGGAAGCCGAAGCTGGCGAGGTCGTCGTACCTCATGTCCATCTCCTTGACCACCCAGGCCAGCGCTTCGGCCGCCTTCTTCGGGCTGGTGATGATGGGCGTGATGAGGTGCGGGATGCCGGCGTACGGCGCCAGCTCGACGCGCTTCGGGTCGATGAGCACCATCCGCACCTCGGTCGGCTTCGCCCGCATCAGCAGCGAGACGATCATCGAGTTGACGAAACTCGACTTGCCGGAACCGGTCGAGCCGGCGACGAGCAGGTGGGGCATCTTCGCCAGGTTGGCGACGACGAAGCCGCCCTCGACATCCTTGCCGAGGCCGATCGTCATCGGGTGATGGCTGGAGGTGCTGGCACGCGAGCGCAGCACGTCGCCGAGCGACACGATCTCCCGGTCGGTGTTGGGGATCTCCACGCCGATCGCGCTCTTGCCGGGGATCGGCGACAGGATGCGCACCTCGTTCGAGGCGACCGCGTACGACAGGTTCTTGGTGAGCGCGGTGACCCGCTCCACTTTCACGCCCGGTCCGAGCTCGATCTCGTAGCGGGTCACCGTCGGGCCGCGGCTGAAGCCGGTGACCTTCGCATCCACCTGGAACTGCTTCAGCACCTCGGTGATCGCGGCGACGATCTTGTCGTTCGCCTCGGAGCGGGTCTTCGGCGGATCTCCGGGCACGAGCACCGATGGTGCCGGAAGACGATACGCAGCGGGCTTGCTTGCCGGGGCCGGCGTGTCGAACTCGCCGGCTGCCCCCTTGTCGGAGGCCCTGTCGGAGAAGCCGGGCAGCAGGTCGGCGATCAGCGGCCCGCCGTCGTCCCGGATGCCGGTGGCCGTCGCCGGCACCTCGCCGGTGAACTTCCTGACTGCGCTCTCCGCGTTCTCCAGCTCGCTGAGAAGGTCGATGTTGAAGTCATCGTCACCGTGCTGATCGAACTCGTGCCGGGTGCGATCGATCACCTCGGTGACCTGCTCGGTGGGTGAGGTGGTCACCACCGGGCTGTCGAACGCCGGCTCGTCGTCGCGCTTCGCCCTGTTGCGGCGCCACCACGGTGCCGAGTCGTCGTCGGTCGACTCCAGGCCGAGGTCGTCGAGGGTTCCGAAGCTCACACTGTCGGCGCTCGCCTTCGGCGCCGGCTCCGCGAGCTGGGCGCCGAACAGGTAGGAGTACAGCTCCCGAAGGCGCGCACCGATGCGGTTCGGCGGCGTCTTCGTGATGATGAACAGCGACAGGATCATCAGTCCGACGATGATCGGCACGGCCAGGAATACGGTGCCGACGGTGAGCAACGGGGTGGCGACCACCCAGCCCAGGATGCCGCCGGCGCGCGCCAGCACCAGCACGCCATCCGACGGCTTCGGCTGCCCGCCGAAGCTGTGGCAGAGGGCGGCGATCGTGGTGAGCAGGATCACCATTCCGATGCCGATGCGGCCGTTGTCGTGCACGGACGACGGATGCCGGAACAGCCACGCGGCGAAGATCAGCATGATGACCGGCAGCGCGAAGGCCACCCGCCCGAACAGACCGCCGAAGGTGTACGAGTCGAGGGCGATTGCGACCGGGTCCGCGGGGTTGAACCACTCGACGACGGCGCCGGCGATCGCCAGCAGGAACAGCAGGAACGGCACACCGTCACGCCGCTCCTCCTTGGCGAGCGTCTCCTTGCCGAACACGCGGAACGCGCCGCCGACCGCGTGCGCGAGACCGAGCCACGCGCCGGTGATGAGCCCGGGCGGTTCGACATACGGCTGCGCGGCCGGCAGCCGGCGCGTCGTCCCCTTCCCAGTGGCGCGCTTCGCCGGCGCGGGTTTGCGCGCACGCGAAGTCGACCTGGTACTCGTAGCCATGCGCCAACGCTACTTGCGAGACGACTCAGCGCTGGGGAGACACGCGCTACGCCTCGATGACCACCGGCACGATCATCGGCCGGCGGCGGTGGCTGGTGTTCACCCAGCGGCCCACCGTGCGACGGATGACCTGGCTGTACGAGTGCGTGTCGCGCGTGCCGTTCTCCGCGGCCTCGAACAGCGCCCGCACGATCATCGGCTTCACGTCGTCGAACACGGACTCGTCCTCGGCGAAACCGCGCGCCTGGATCTCGGGGCCCACGATCGCCCTGCCGGTCTGCACGTCGACGGCGACGAAAATGGAGACGAAGCCCTCCTCGGCGAGGATCCTGCGGTCTTTCAGGTCGGCATCCGTGATCTCGCCCACGGTGGAGCCGTCGACGTAGACGTAGCCGAGGTCGAGCTGGCCGACCACCTCGACGTCGCCGCCGGCCATGTCGATGACGGTGCCGTCCTCGCCGATGATCGTGTTCGCCTCCCGCACGCCCGTCGCGATGGCGAGCTGCTGGTTGGCGACCAGGTGGCGGTATTCGCCGTGCACCGGCAGCACGTTCTTCGGCTTCAGGATGTTGTAGCAGTACAGCAGTTCGCCGGCGGCGGCGTGCCCGGAGACGTGCACCTTCGCGTTGCCCTTGTGCACGACGGTGGCGCCGAGCTTGGTGAGCCCGTTGATCACGCGGTACACCGCGTTCTCGTTGCCCGGGATGAGGCTGGACGCGAGGATGACGGTGTCGCCCTTGCCCACCTCGATCTGGTGCTCCAGGTTGGCCATCCGCGCGAGCACCGCCATCGGCTCGCCCTGCGACCCGGTGCTCATGTAGACGATCCTGTTGTCGGGCAGGTCGGCCGCCTTCTTGGCGTCGATCAGCACGCCATCCGGAACCTTGAGATACCCGAGGTCGGCGGCGATGGTCATGTTGCGCACCATCGAACGACCCATGAACGCGACGCGGCGGCCGTTCTCGTGGGCGGCATCCAGCACCTGCTGAACGCGGTGCACGTGGCTGGAGAAGCTGGCGACGATCACCCGGCGCGGCGCCTTGGCGATGACGGCGGCGAGCACCGGCCCGATGTCGCGCTCCGGCGCGGTGAAGCCGGGAACGTCGGCGTTGGTGGAGTCCGGCAGGAACAGGTCGACGCCGATCTCGCCCAGCCGCGCGAACGCGCGCAGGTCGGTGATGCGGTCGTCGAGCGGCAGCTGGTCCATCTTGAAGTCGCCGGTGTGGAGCACGACACCCGCGCTGGTCTTGATGGCGACGGCGAGCGCGTCGGGAATGGAGTGGTTGACGGCGATGAATTCGAGCTCGAACGGGCCGAGCTGCTCGGTCTGCCCCTCCTTCACCGTGAGGGTGTACGGCGTGATGCGGTGCTCTTTGAGCTTCGCCTCGACGAGGGCGAGGGTGAGGGTGGAGCCGATCAGCGGGATGTCCTGCCGCAGCTTCAGCAGGTAGGGCACCGCGCCGATGTGGTCTTCGTGGCCGTGCGTGAGCACGACCCCGATGACGTCGTCGAGCCGGTCGCGGATGGGCGCGAAGTCGGGCAGGATCAGGTCGACGCCGGGCTGGTTCTCTTCGGGGAAGAGCACCCCGCAGTCGACGATGAGGATCTTGCCGTCGAGTTCGTACGACGTCATGTTGCGGCCGATCTCGCCGAGACCGCCGATCGGAATGATGCGGAGCGTGCCTCGGGCGAGCGCGCGCGGTTCGTACACGGGCGAGTTCATGCGGTGAATGTCATCGTGTTGTGCCGGCTACTTTCGGTAGGGCGCCGCCCGCTGCCGCGTTTCGGTCGGGGCGGAAGTTGGAGAGGTCCACTCCGGGGATCGTGCCGACCAGCGCGAAGTCGTCTTCGATGGTCGCGGCTTCGGCGTCTTCCGGTCCGACGAGCGGCAGGCGCACGCGGGGACTCTGGATGCGGCCGAGGCCGTGCAGGATGTATTTGGCCGCCACGGTGCCGGGCACGTGGGTCATGACGGCGCGCACCAGTGGTTCGAGCTGCTTGTGCGCGGCGGTCGCCGTGGCAAGGTCTCCTCTGTTCACGGCATCCACGATCACGCGATAGGGGGCTGGCGCGATGTTCGCGGTCACCCCGATCAGTCCGGTCGCGCCGATGCTGAGGTGCGGCAGCACGTTGGTGTCGTCGCCGGAGAAGTAGAGCAGGTCGGTCTGGTTGAGCACCCGGCTCACCTCGGCGAAGTCGCCTTTGGCATCCTTCACCGCGACGATGTTGGGGTGCTGGGCGGCGCGCAGGATGGTCTCGTATTTGATCGGGATGCCGGTGCGGCCCGGGATGTCGTACAGGATCACCGGGAGGTCGGTCGCGTCCGCGATCATGCGGAAGTGGGTGAGCACGCCCGCCTGGGTCGGCTTGTTGTAGTACGGCGTGACGATCATGACGCCGTCGGCCCCGGCCTTCTCGCTGTGTTTGTACAGCTCGATGGCGTGGGCGGTCTCGTTGGATCCACCGCCGGTGATGATCTTCGCACGGCCGCTGGACACCGACTTGGCGACCTCGACGAGCTTCAGCTTCTCGGCGTCGGTCAGCGTGGAGGTCTCGCCGGTCGTGCCGGTGACGACGATGCCGTCGGCCCCGTTCGAGATCACATCGTCGATGTGCTTCTCGACGCCGGCCCAGTCGACTTCGCCGTCCGCGGTGAACGGGGTCACGAGTGCGATGAGCACCTGGCCGAAGGGATTCTGAGTCGTTGACACGGGTTACAGGCTATCGCGTACAGGGTAGCGCCCCAGAAATGGAGCGAGATCAGGGGGCGACGCGACCGTTCGCGTTGAAGGCCGCCAGGGTGAGCGGCATGAGCTCGGAGAAATGCTGTTCCATCTTCTCGGCGGCCATCTCGATCTCCCGCTGGGGGAAGGACGGGAACTGGCTGCCCTCCCGCTTCGTCCGCAGGGAGAGGAAGTTCATCAGCGAGCGAGCGTTCAGCGTCACGTACATGGACGAGTAGATGTTGAGCGGGAGCACGATCCGCGCGACCTCGCGCGCGACGCCCGCCTCGAGCATCCGCTGGTACGAGGCGAACGCCTCCTCCGACGCGCGGCGCGCCTCCGCCTGCACCAGCTCGACCTGCTCCGAGCTGCCCGGCAGGAAGTCGTACGCGCCGGCCTTGCCCACCTGCACGAGGTTGCGCTCCGGCGCTGGTACGTAGAACACCGGCTTCAGCTCGCGGTAGCGGCCCGACTCCTCGTTGTACGAGGCGATGCGGTGACGCATGAACTCGCGGAACACGAAGATCGGCGCCTGCACGTAGAAGGTCATCGAGTTGTGCTCGAAGGGTGAACCGTGGCGATCCCGCATCAGGTAGTTGATCAGGCCGGCGCTGCGCGAGGCGTCCAGTTCGGCGTCCTGCGCCGCCTCCAGGGTCTGCTCGCCCTGCGTCGACACTCTCGCGGCAAACAGCACATCGGAATCGTGGGCGCTGGAGCGCACGAGCTCCACGGTCACATCGGAACGGAATTCGATCGGCACGCTCCCACGATAGACGGCGTAATGGTTCGTCACTCTTAGCCCACACATGGCAAAGGTGATTAGCCTGAAATGCATGGGGATCGTCATCGTATTGGTGGGCCTGGTCGCACTCGCGACCGTCATCGGCCTGGTCTGGCGTTCGACGACCGGCCGCGCGCGCCCAAGCCACGGCGAGGCCCGCGAATACGCGCAGGGCGTCACCCTCCTCCAGTTCTCGACCGAGGTCTGCGCGCCGTGCGTGCGGACGCACGAGCTGCTGTCCACCATCGCCGCCGAACGGAACGTCAGCCACGTGGATGTCGATGTCACCCACCGCCCGGACATCGCCAACCGCTTCAACCTGCTGCAGTCACCGACCACCCTGATCCTCGACGCAGAAGGCAACATCCACGCCCGGATCGGCGGGGCCCCGCGCACCGCCGATGTGCTCGCGGCACTCGACCGCATCGCCGCCTAGGAGGAAAACCATGACCATCGCACCATCGAAGCAGGGACTCGTCGCAAAGCCAGGCGAACCCGGAATCGACCCCCGCGGGCCGCGCTTCGGCGCCGGCATCACCGCCGTGCTGCTGCTCGTCGTGATCGGGCTCTCGCTCGGCGGCCTCCAGCTCGCGGCCACGATCCTGTTCACCGTGATCACGCTGCTGTTCGCCTGGGGCGCCTTCGCGGGTGTCGCGCGGCATCCGTACGGGCTGTTCTTCAAGGCGGTCATCCGCCCGCGGCTCGCCGCCCCCTCGCACCTCGAGAACCCGAAGCCGCCCACCTTCGCCCAGGGCGTCGGATTCGTCATCACGCTCATCGGCCTGGTGCTCGCGCTGTTCTCGGTGCCGTACGCGCTCGTCATCTTCGGCGGCCTGGCCTTCATCGCCGCGTTCCTCAACTCGGTGTTCGACTACTGCTTCGGCTGCCAGATCTACCTGCTGCTGCTGCGTCTGAGGTCTCCGAAACAGCCAGCGTAGTCTGGGCGCATGCGCGTACTCATTGCCGGCGGATCGGGTTTCATCGGCAGCGAACTGGCCCGCCAGCTCCGCGACGACTCGCATGACGTCCGGATCCTGGTGCGCCGCGCACCGAAGCACGACGGCGAGGTCAACTGGGCGCCGAGCGCCGGCATCATCGACGCCGGGCTGGTCGAGAACAGCGACGCGGTCATCAACCTGTCCGGTGCGTCGCTCGGCCACCTGCCCTGGACCAGGGGCTACCGCCGCGAGATCCTCGACTCCCGGCTGAGCGCCACGCGCACGCTCACGGATGCCATGGGCCGCGCCGCGAAGAAACCCGCCATCTTTCTCAACGGCTCCGCCGTCGGCATCTACGGCGACCGCCCGGGCGAGCGCCTCACCGAAGAATCATCACGAGGGGCCGGATTCCTCGGCGACGTGGTCGAGAAATGGGAGCAGGCGGCGCAGCTCGCCCCGAAGGGCACCAGGGTCGTCACCTTTCGCACCGGCATGGTGATCGGCGATGGTGGAGCGCTCGCCCCGCTGATCGCGCTCACGCGGGTCGGCCTCGGGTCACGGCTCGCCACCGGCGGGGACATCTGGCCGTGGATCGGCCTGCACGACGAGGCGGCCGCCATCCGGCACCTGCTCACCTCGAAGCTCTCCGGCCCGGTCAACCTGGTCGGTCCCACGCCGGCGACCTCGGACCGGGTCACGCGTCGCCTGGCGCAGCGGATGCACCGGCCGTATGTTGCGGTGGTGCCCCAGTTCGCGCTGATGGCGGCGCTGCAGTCGGCCGCGCCGGAGCTGCTGCTGAGCAGCCAGCACGTGGTGCCCGAGCTGCTGGTGGGCGACGGTTTCCGCTTCCGTGACAGCACCGTGGAGCAGGCGATAGACGCCGCTATCGCGTAAGACGGATCGAGCGGGTCTGCCGCTCCAGCGCGATGGAGT